>Ga0233449_1000008_pt1 | contig 334939 bp, 313 predicted proteins | sample SI_124_October20_FD_183012 | JGI IMG/M metagenome (GOLD analysis project Ga0233449, IMG submission 183012) | Seawater microbial communities from Saanich Inlet, British Columbia, Canada - SI_124_October2016_200_MG | ecosystem: Environmental > Aquatic > Marine > Inlet | place: Canada: British...
ATTCCCCCCTTCGCTACGAGCAAAGCCACTCTTTCAAGGGTGGCTTTTTCATTTCCAATCGCTTCTCTTAGATTCGCGAATCATCTGAATATTAAATCATGCACAACCTTTCGAAAGCTACCATTAAGAAACTAGTAATTCATAGAGTAGGGAATAGTGGGAGAGAGGAACCATTAGTCCTGAGTGAACGACACGTCCGATCACTTAAAGAGGAAGAGCAAGACACACTTTTGAATTACTTTCTTAAAGGCCTTAAAGGGCCTGAGTATCATTCTTTTGGATTGGACGAGGAATCCAGTGAAACCCAAAAGGCAGTGGAAGCAATCTTTCAAACGGCCGTTAGCTTTATCGATGGCAGTCATTCCTTAGCTAAAGAACTTTATAAAGCTTCGACACATACCCAAGTGAAATCAGGCGACTTGATTGTGGTTGAGTTTGAGAATGTTGTGTTTAACGAGCTCGTGACGAATGCAATAGGCCTCTTCAAGTGTGAAACAAAAAAAGGAGTGATGATGATCGACCCGTCATTAGAACAGTTTTCTCTTGAATTCCTGGAAGGATATGACCTTGGTAAGATGGAGAAGGGATGCATCATTTTCAATTCTGAAGAGAAGGATGGATACAGGTCCATTTTGGTGGACAACGCGTCCACTGTTGAGTTAGCGAATTACTGGAAGCGTGATTTTCTTGATATGCACGTGATTCAAAATGATTTCACGATGACAAAGGATTACATGACCATGTGCAAGTCCTTCGTACTTGAGCAAGTTCCAGAAGAATTTGAAGTAGATCGCACCGTGCAAATGGAACTCCTGAATAGATCATCGGGTTATTTTGAAGAACACGAAGAGGTGAATACCAAGGAATTCGCAACATCAATTTTAGAGCAGCCCGAGTTGATCGAGTCATTTGAGAATTATAAGGAACAGTATCAAGAAGAACGAGGAGTTGAAATACAGGATGAATTTAAAGCCGATAAGCCAGCCGTGAAGGCTGGAAAGAAGTTCTTTAAAAGTGTCCTCAAGCTCGATAAGAACTTCCATATATACGTCCATGGTAATCCTCAGAATATTGAAAGCGGATTTGACGAGGAGCGAGGAATGAAGTATTACAAGGTGTTCTTCAAAGAAGAACGATAAGCTTCCTGCGAAGATTTTGCCTCATTCTGCTTGAGTATTTCCAAGCCTCCTCTGAAAAAGAATATCGAGGCAACCGCCATCCAAATATGACTGAAAGATCTGGAATTGAACCACTGATGGACATTCAGGTCATTCATAAATATTAACGCCGCCGCACCTGCCGCAGCTATTCCTATTAGCATATTCAGACTCGCTTTGTTTCTCGTTTTGAGAAACAGCCAACCTTCAAGACTGAGCACTACGAACATCAGCCCATAACCTGAATGGAGTTCAACAAAGAAGAAATTGACCGTATAGCTCACAACTCCTAGGAAAAATATGAGCTCGACTACATTGATCACTCTCAATGCCCGAATCATTTTGCCAGGGAAGAGCATGCCCGCGTGTTCGATGGCTGTTCGTTCAATCAGCATAATGGAGAACATGCTCGTAATCCACCCAATGAGCTTCATTTCGTGCGGCACGGCATACAGAAATCCATGACCAAAAATCCCTCCTGACAATGTGGCTATAGCCATGAGCAGGTTGTAGTATTTGAAAAAAGTGATGGTTTTGGATTTATCTCTGGATTTATAAAAAACCCAGAAAAAATACGCACACAATACAGTAACGAGTAAGTCAGTAATAGTAACGATAGGCTCTTCAATCCTAAGATCCCATAGATAGAATACATTAATAGTGTCTCGGCTAACTGCTGGATTTGGAAACTCCATTTAGTCAAGTGTTATACTAAGGGCACCTGAGGGACATTTTGACACTTGATCGACAATATCATCTTTAGAGGCGTGTTCCACTTGAATCCAAGGTTTGTCCTTCGGTCTAAACACATTAGGTAATCCGCGAGCACAATTACCAGAATGTATACACTTGGATGGTTCCCATACCACCTTAACGTCTTCTTTCGGATATTGCTTGGTTGCAGACATGATCAATGCTCTTTTGGTTAAACTGGCTTTAAAGGATTATGTGGCCCTTCAGGTAATTCTACAGAAACATAATCATTTACCTGAACTTTTCCGCCTTTTAAAACGATAGCCATTATTCCTGCCAAACGTATTATCGATCCGTCATCCTGTTTTTGGAGAACCCTACTCATTAAGGTAGGGTCGATGCTGTTCAATTGATTGCAAGGATTTCTTAATCCTGTAACTTGAATTGTAACTTCATTTCCGAGTTTCAAAATTGCTCCTGTTGGGAGCTCGAGTAAATCAATCCCAGCTGTTGTTACATTCTCGCCCATAAAACCTGGTTGAACAGATATGTTATACTCAGAACTCAAAAAATGGAATAGCTCCTCATGAATCAGATGGACCTGTCTTAAGTTAGGCGCATTGGGATCTTTTTTAACCCTGGATCGGTGCTTGACTTTTTTGCCCGCATGAGCATCTCCTTCGATGCCGTGGCCTTCCGTAAATTGAAGTTCCTCTTTGCGGTCTTTTCTAAATGTGTGGGTGCTGCTTCTACTCAGAGCGACAACAGTTCCATCAGTCATTCGATTCTTGTTCAGCGAGTGTTTTGAATTTGCCTTTACTCTTTCTGATTTTCACGGCAACAACTTTATATTCAGGGCACATCGCCTCTGAATCGTGTTCATCGCTCGTTATTTCGTTCAACATGATTTCTGGGAAGTGGAAAGTTGAACTAAGAATCCCAGTCTTTACTTCGTCTGTCACCCTGGCTTTGATATCCACTTTACCACGAGGCGATTCAACACAAACAAACTCTCCATCCCCAATTCCTTCCTTCTTGGCATCCTCGGGGTTAATCAGAAGAACATCCTCGGTCAGGATTTCAACGTTGCCCGTTCTGCGGGTCATAGCTCCACAGTTATAGTGTTCGAGTTCGCGATTGGTTGTGATGATGTAAGGATAATCCTTGTCGTATTTATTGAGTTCATTGCTCTTCTCAAAATCGAAGAAACTAAAAGCTCCTTTTCCTCTTTTGAATTCTGTAATGTGAATGAGCGGGCTGTCCGTGCCATCTGGCTTTACAGGCCACTGCTTGCCATTATCACCAAGCTCATCCCATTTCACACCAGCAAAAAATGGTACTATCTGGCTTATTTCTTCCAGCATTCCATCAGGAGTGTAGTCAGCTTGTTCATAACCCATTTTGTTCATTACATCAATCACCTGTTGCCCATCGGGCTTGGTGCCTTCAATTGGCTCGATTACTTTTTGAACACGCTGGATTCGACGCTCACCATTCGTAAATGTTCCGCTCTTTTCTAAGAAGCTTGCAGACGGTAATATCACCGTAGCGTGTTGAGCTGTTTCTGTCATAAAGAGCTCAGAAACAATCAATAGTTCTAATCCATCCATGGCCTTTCGGACTTTCGAAGTATTGGGATCAGTTTGGACCACATCTTCTCCGATTATCCAAAGAGCTTTAAGGTCTCCAGCTATTGCGGCATTGAACATCTCAGGAATCTTGTACCCAATGTGGCTTGGGACTTCCCGGCCGTAGAATTCATTGTATCGCTGATTGGCAGCAGGATCAGTTACATCCATGTATCCAGCGCCTTGATGCGGTTGGGCCCCCATGTCGGCAGCGCCTTGAACGTTGTTCTGGCCGCGCAGTGGATTCATACCCGAACCCTTTTTACCAATGTTTCCGGTAATCATCGCCAAATCTGCAATCAATTGTACAGTGAAGGTTCCCTGAGAGTGTTCAGTTACTCCAAGTCCATGAAACTCCATTGCCGCATTGGCACTTGCATATGCTTTAGTCGCTTCCCGGACTAGATTCTTATCTACACCTGTGATTGTCTCCAGCTCGTCGATATCCAAGGCAAGGATTTCTTTTTTAAGCTCATCATAACCTTCGGTCCGGTTGTTTACAAAATTGAAATCCTCCCAGCCTTCACTTATGATGAAGTAGAGCATCATGTTCAGCAAGGCAACATTGGTTCCAGGTTTCAGCTGGAGGTGATATTGAGCATACCTAGCCAGCTCGATCTTTCGTGGATCGACAATAATTCCAGTCACACCCTTCATCATGGCTTGCTTCAATTTAGCACCTGTAACTGGGTGAGCATCCGTTGGATTTGCTCCGATTACAAAAATGCAATCCGTGTATTTGATGTCTTCAATTGAATTTGTCGCTGCACCAGTTCCAAATGCACGCTGCATACCTAGCGCCGTAGGGCTATGACATACACGAGCGCAGCAATCAATATTATTTGTGCCAACTACAGCCCTCATCAACTTCTGCATGAGGTAGTTTTCTTCGTTCGGGGTTCGAGCCGATGAGATTCCTGCTATGGCGTCTGGGCCATTCTGATCTTTAATTCGATCGAATTCCGAAACAATGAAGTCATAGGCTTCATCCCATGATACTTCTTCAAATTCTCCGTTTCTCTTGATCATAGGAGATTTGAGTCGATCTGGATGATCCACAAACTTGAATGCATACCTGCCCTTCAAACATGTGTGTCCTCCATTGGCTTCAGCATCATACGGTGCTTGAATGCTCAATATTTCATTGTTGGTGGACGATACTTCTAGGTTGCACCCAACACCACAATATGTACAGACGGTTCGTGTCTTCTCGGTCGCCTTAATGGCCTTCGACTGGAAAATATCTGAAATAGCAGAAGTAGGGCAGGCTTGAGAACAAGCACCACAACTGACACATGGGGATTCCATAAAGGATTCATCCGCACCTTTAATAATTCGGCTGTCAAATCCACGACCCGCCATGCTTAGTACCATTTCTCCCTGTACCTCGTCGCAAGCTCTGACACATCGGTAGCAGTTAATGCACTTACTCAGATCAGAAGTCATATAAGGATGACTCATATCCTTAGCTCTGTCGAGGTGATTATCTCCGGCTGGATATCTAACCTCGCGAATTCCAACTTTCGCTGCAACATCTTGAAGTTCACAATTGCCATTCACCTCGCATGTCAAACAATCCAATGGATGGTCAGTGAGTACGAGCTCCATGATGTTCTTTCTGAGCTTTTGAACATTCTTGGATTCGGGATAGATCTGCATGCCCTTCGAGATAGGGGTGTGGCAGGAGGCCATTGTCCGAACTGCACCATTTTCCTGCATCGCAACATCTACACTGCACACTCTGCATGACCCGAAAGGTTCAAGGTTTGGGGCGTCGCACAGTGTGGGAACCGCATCTTGACCTTGATGTCTCTTGATAAATGACAGTATTGTTTCTCCAGGAACCATATCAAACGGAACCCCATCTATAAATGCAGTTTCCTTTTGAGCGATCTCTTTGATGTTGTCTACTGCGCTTGGATTTTTTGTCATGTCCTTCCGATTTTTTTGATTGGCTTAATTGTTTTCAAAATACACGCTTAGTTCTGAGTCGAAATGCTCGAGAGCATTCTTAACTGGGAGAGGAATCCCTCCACCATGAGCACAAAGTGATCCGAGTTCAAGCGTATCGAGAAGGTCGTCAAAGAGTTCACGGCTAATCTTATAACCGTCATGGGAAGCTTTATGTAGCAATTCTTCCGCTCGCTTTGTCCCAAGTCGACAGGGAAAGCATTTACCACAGCTTTCATCGGCCGCGAATTCAAATAAGTGTTCTAAATAATCTACGAGTGGAAAATCTTCAGGGATGCAGATCACGGATGCGTGTCCAAGGAGGAAGCCGGAGTCTCTAAAGGATTCAAAATCAAGACTCAAATTATCTACCATAGAGCTGGGAACCATCCCACCCAAAGGTCCACCGATATGGAGCGCTTTGACTGGAACCCGATATCCACCTCCGTAATCATGGATGATGGTTTTCATGGAAGTTCCCATGTCGGCCTCAATCACCCCTGGTTCGTTAAAATGACTGTCAAGGCTAACCAGTTTGGTACCCGAAGACTTTTCAGTTCCACGGCTTGCGAAAGCAGTACCGCCATGCTCTAATATGTATGGAATAGACGCGAGAGTTTCCACGTTATTTACGACAGTTGGCTTATTAAATAATCCCTGTTGAGCCGGATATGGTGGGCGCACTCTAACTTCCGGTCTCTGACCTTCAATGCTATTGATGAGAGCGGTTTCCTCGCCACAGATATAAGAACCTTGGGCTCTAATGACTTTAAAATGAAAATTGTTGTCTGTTCCAAGAATTCCATCACCTATGAGTCCGCTATTTGAGAGGTCTTCGATTGCAGCTTCAATTATGCTCACCGATTCAGGATACTCACCACGGATATACACAACGCCCCAATCAGCTCCGATCACATATCCGGCAATCACCATTCCCAATAAAACCTCGAGAGGTCTTTGCTCCAGTAAAAATCGATCTGTAAACGCTCCAGGATCACCTTCATCTGCATTACAGATTACGAACTTGGTGTCATTATCTTCTGCCTTGCAAAACCCTAGCTTCATACCAATCGGAAATCCAGCGCCGCCTCGCCCTCGAAGATTTGAGTCTTTAATTTCTTTTAGTACTGATTCCTTTTCAGCTTGGAAAACTTTTGTCAGAAGCTCTTTGTAATAATCAATCCCTTTAACTGCTCGTGTGAGCACGGGTTCGCCAATTGAGCGGACATTATAGGTGTCAGTAGCAGGAGCTCCTGATCTTACAATTTCAGCTAGCTCATCTGTATTTTTTGCTGAGTAGTTGTTTCCGTTAAATTGAAAAGCGCTGTTTTCATGGCACCTTCCAAGACAGCACATCTCTCCAATTTCACTTTCTGAAAAATGAGTTTTAAGATTTTCCTTCAGACTATCTTGTGTGCCTGCACAGTGACAAACTGAACCATTACACACGTAAACTTTCTTCCCTTGGTTCTCAGGTTTAAGAAAGTCATAGAACGTTGTCGTGCCATACGTGTTCGCCACGCCAATGAGGAAATCATCCGCAAGTTTCTGGAGTTTTTCTTTAGGAACTGTTCCAGTATCTTGAGAGAGCTTACCCAGTTCATCAAACAGATTTTCTTTAAGTCCTTTTCGACCTGAGAGTTCACTTATATTTTTAGACATAGAATAGCGTGGATGTTTTAAGGCGTTCTAAAAATAATGATCTGGAGCATATGTCTCATTCCGAATCAATATAAGCGGGTCGAACTTCGGAAATGAATTACATCAAAAAGTGGTTTTCTCATGTTGCAACATCTATTTCTCATTGAGTCTCAAGAGGATAGTAGAATGAGTCTAAATAAAAAGAGTTGTGTGACAAATATTACTTTGGCTTATTAATTCAAATGTCTATTTTCGTCTTGTACGAGTTCTTAACTCGATCAATAGAACAAACTCCTACGATTAGGCCGGAGCAATATGGTTCAATAGGGTTAGAATTAGATTTCAATCGTCTCCGGCCTTTTCTTTTTTCATTCCAACTTATTTCTTAATTAAAAGCTGAATCAGATCAATGCTGTATCGCATCATTGCCTGCATTTCTTGCACTTTTAGGTGGGAAGTTTTGTTGAAGACCAGAAGCTTTCCCCCCGTACACTCTACATGATAATCACTGTTCAGAACAACAAAGGATCTTAATTCCGAATGAAAAAGGTCTCGTGCGGCACCAACATCCGATGCTCTGAGAAGCGCTTTATCGGAAAATTCTTTGTCCTCTTCGAAATCAATATCACCAAATCCCGCTCTCTGAAGAATTTTGTCGAAAAGTTCTTCCTTCTCTAAAACGAATTCTGGAAGCTTTTGATTGAGGTCGATTGTGATGACGGTTGTGTCGTAGACGATTTTACCCATCCAAGCACCTTCATCAAATACCACATCTTGCATGACAAAGTAGAGATTTAGGTCTGGGAGCAGTCCCGTAATTGTATTGTGAATGTATTCGACCGGATGACTCCTAAAAACAGGAAAGACATTTAAATTACTTGTTTGAAATTCTTTTCCAATAACGAATTGCCATCCATAGTGTGCAGATAATTTCATCATCTCACGTTGATGTTCTGTCATCCATCTGGGAGAAAGTTGATATTGAGGTTGTAGCATTCTCATGCTGTAGGGATGGGAGCTGGTTGATTCATGATTTCCAAGCCCGCGTACTGTCCAATTTCCACCTTTAGATTGATAATTCTTTCCATATTCACCCAGGTAGGCCATTGTAGTGTGATCGATAAGAATTGCTTCTTGAAAATTAATGACGACGCGTTCGTTCATCGGCAATTTCTTCATGGCCGCTTTCGTTTTCAGGAGGTTCACGAAAGTGAATACACCGCCAAGTTTAATTTCATATTTATCATCCAACTGTTGTCCTGATAGACGCGGTTTCCATATTGCGAGAAGGAATGATCTAATGGTCATTCTAGATTTAATCCACTGCACTAAAAAGGCCATCGAAATTCCGAGTGCAACCCCCCAAAGCAGTCCATATATTAGAACGGCAAGTACAGTAAAGGCCATCTCAAGCAATTGTTCTTCCCCTTTTTCATAGGCATCAACGAATTGCTTTGGCGCCGCTAATCTGAAGCCAGTATATATGAGAATTGCTGCAAGACAAGCGAGAGGGATTTCTTCCACAATTGGTTTTAATGCTATAACTAAAATCAGCAGCACGGCACCATGAAAAAGGTTCGAGAGCCTTGTTTTCGCATTATTTGCAACGTTTACCGAGCTTCTCACTATTACAGCCATAACCGGCAAGCCACCGATAAGGGCAGAAATCGAGGTGGAGAACCCTACCGCAATCATGTCCTTGTTCAGATCGGTTTTACGTTGTAATGGATCAAGGTTGTCAATCGCTTTCAGGCTAATCAGAGTTTCTATGGAGGCCACGAACATCACCGAGAACACAACGAGCCAAAAAGAGGCACTCCCTAGTTTGTCAAAATTCGGAGATTCCAGTCCAAGTATGAGGTCGTCAGGAAGATCAATCAGCTGTGATAATGGGAATGTAATGTTAGGATCCGTAATGTCCATTACATCGCCAACGATATACTGATAGAGAAGCACGTATGGTATAGCAAAGATCAGAACCCAAACTGGGGCCGGAAGGAAGTGAAAAAGCTTATTTCTTACTTTGGGGTAGATGATCATTATTCCCAAACTAATGATCGTAATTACAGCGATCCTCGGATCCAGCTGGAAAAGGCTTTTTGGGATTTCAAGCAAACTCCCCATTGCAGAGTCTGCAGTTGAGATATGCCCCAAACCAATGTGAGCCTGTTTCGCGAAAATTATTATTCCAATTGCAGCCAACATTCCTTCCACAACCGAGTTTGGAACCAACTCACCGAGCCTGCCTAACTTGAATAACCCAATGAGCATCTGAAGAACTCCAGCTACAAAAATGGCTGCCAAGACATATGGAAAACCGCTTAATCCACCGTCGCCCAAAAGTTCATTCCCAGTTAGTATGACAACTATTATTCCTGCTCCTGGACCATTGATGGCGACATGACTACTCCGAATGAAAGTTGCGACAAAGCCACCAACAATCGCAGCAATAATTCCTGAAATAGGAGGAGAGCCCGAAGCGATTGCTATTCCCAGACCCAACGGCATAGCAACCAAGGCTACGCTAATCGCCGCTACAAGATCGTGCTTCCAAAAAGTTTTGTAAAGCTCCTTATTGGTGAGGTTTTCTGCTTTCAAAGAATTGGTTTGAGGCGGGTTAATATAGCAACATTTCGTTAGGCGGTAATTCGATAATTTAATGACCGATCAGAGCAATTCTTAAGTTGCTGAAAATTAATTGAGTAATCATTGTTTCAGTTATTATTTGTTTCCGAGGATTCATTTATAATATTTAAGCAGTTTCGTAGTGTGATAAAACCAACTCAATACATAGTCCTGCTTTTCTTGCTGCCATTGCTTATGTCGGCTTGTCGAAAGAAAGGGTGTACAGATCCAATTGCTTCAAATTACAGTGAAAGTGCTCAAATTGATGATGCTTCGTGCGAGTACTTGGATGTCACTTCGCAATTAAGAGCAGAGGTCATGACGCAATATGCGGACATCGTCTACTTTACCTATGAAGACTGTTATCTGGAAGCATTGGTTATGCAGGAGAAAGTTTCCTCCTTTTTGGAATCACCATCCCAGGAAGGTTTAGAAGAATGTAGAGAAGCTTGGATGCTGACGAGACGTCCATTTGAACAAGCAGAGGTTTTTCGATTCTATGAAGGACCAATAGACGGTGGTTATTCACGACTGAGCGAATGGATGATCGACCCTTCTTATATCGATTATGTGAGTGGGGATCCTTTTTCGGGAATAATTTGGGATTCTGAAAATTTCAAAACCATCGATGAGGAGGAATTAATAGATGCGAATCAGTCAGAAGGCGAGACCAAGGTCACCATTGGGTTTCATGTGATCGAATTTCTTCTTTGGGGTGAGGACACCGCATCGCCTTCTCAACTTACTCCTGGAATGAGGGGTTTTAATGATTTTGCCGCAAACGACAGTGCTGCGACAGATAAGATTAGAAGGTCTCAATATTTGGAAGCGGCGACGAGTATTCTAGTTGCAGATTTAGCTTCTCTAGTCAAAGACTGGTCTTCGTCAGAGTCTGGGAACTATCGCCAGTCATTTTTAGGTATGAATAGCACTAAAGGCTTTCGAATGATTTTAACCGGAATGATCAGGTCAGCTGAAACGGAACTCGCCCACAACAGGCTGCGTGTCTCACTTGATAGCTTGGATACAGAACGTGAGGTTTCGAAATTCAGTGACAATACCTCAACGGATGTGCTCATGACCACCATTGGTCTTCGAAATGTATTTGAGGGCAAGTATGCTCGAGTGGATAGTTCAATAATTAGTGGAGCTTCTGTTCTTGATGTGGCGAGCTTGATCGATGATACACTCTCCAATGAAATCCATGACGCTGTCAATGCATCTGTAAAAGCGAGTGCTCTGATTCTCTCTCCTTTCGATTATAGATTATCCGAAGAATTTGCTGCGGAAAGCTCCATTAGCAACACTGCGAGTGAATTGGAAAATTTGAGTAAGCTCTTGATAGAGTTGGGGCGGAAACTGGGTTACGAAATCGACCCAACTATCCGAACAAGATAAATCCTACCTACCTTCTTCTTTCATCTGAGTTTGATCATTATCCAATATTGGGACTTGAAATACTAGTCTACCTAATGAGGTGGTAATCAAACCGTTCAACAAGGTGAATATCGTATCTGGGATTCAATAGGCTAGAAGTCACAACCTTAGTTTTGATTGAGTTGTGCTGATCTCCGTATGTATAGCTCTGCTAACGCTAATCGCACACCCACTGTCGCGATTGTTCTAACTAATTAATTGATGCCTTGATTTCAAGGCATGCGTAAGGAAACGCTTTCTGGAGCGACTTAGAGCCATCAAAGCAAATTGTGAAATGAAGAAAATTTTAATATCCGTAGCAGCAGGTGTGTTGATCTGCGCAGGTACCTCCATTGCTCAAGTCGCTAAAAAATGGGGCATCGATAAATCTCATGCCTCAGTTACTTTTAGCATCGATCATTTTTTTAGTGAAGTTCCTGGGAAATTCAAGCAATTTGATGGCGACATTTTCTTTGACCCTGCAAATTTGAGCGGGAGCAAAGCAAGTTTCGAAATTATGGTTGCTAGTATCAGCACTGATGAGAAGGATAGAGATGATCACCTTCAGAGTAGTGACTTTTTTGACGCGACAAATAACCCAATGATCGTATTCAAGTCAAGCCATATTGTCAAAGCATCTGATAAGCTCTACAACATTCACGGTGAGTTGTCAATGCGTGGAGTGACCAAATCCGTTGTTCTGCCAATGAAAATAAAAGGCAGGATGGACAATCCATGGAAAGAAGGGTATGAAATCCTGGGCATCTCGATTTCAACAACGTTGAATCGATCGGATTATGGAGTTGGGACTGGAAGTTGGGCAGCAACAGCCGTCGTCAGCGATGAGGTTGAAGTGAAGATCAGCATGGAGCTGGATGCTCCGATTGACCCGACTTTATAATTGATAAGGCGCCTTCTAGACTTTCTCTCTTGTCTCGACTCCAAAGAATCGCTCGAATATAATGCAAGCGGTTATGTCGCCAGTAACATTGACGGCCGTCCTAAACATTCCCATGATGCGATCAATTCCAATTAACATCATGATCCCTTCAGCTGGAATGCCTGTTCCTTGAAGAACGCTGGCCATTATGATGATTCCTCCACCTGGAATGGATGGGGTACCAATGGAGGCGGCCACGATTGTGAACATGATTAATGCAAGGTTTGCGATACTCAGTTCAATGCCATATACCTGGGATATAAATAGGGTAGCGGCGCATTGAAATAGTGCTGTTCCGTCCATATTAATGGTAGCTCCAATTGGAATAATGAACTTTGAAATGAATGGAGAGATTTCAAGTTCTTCTTGCGCAGTCTTCATGCTCAAAGGCATAACCGCAGCAGAGCTTGCTGTCGAAAACGCAACCAACTGAAGATCCTTCACCTTTTTAAGAAATGTCCAAGGATTCCTTCTTCCAATTATGACGACTAGAAGAAGGTAAACCAGAAGAAGTAACAAAAGTCCGATCAATGTGGTGAGCATGAATGCCCCAAGTCCCAGGATGCTCGAAAAGCCAACTGAAATGATGAGCTGGGCCATTAATCCGAAAACAGCATACGGCGCTATTTCCATTGCCCATCGCACTATAGTCATACAAATCTCCTGGACTGAAGAAAGAAGGTTAAGGATCGGTTGAGAATTCGGTTTTGACATGACCGAGATGGCAATCCCGATTATGATGGTGAACAACACAATGCTCAGCATCTCTCCAGTAACCATGCTCGCCAATGGGTTGGAAGGCAGAAGGTTCGAGATAACATGAGGAAGCTCTTCAATAGTCGGCAAGCCGGGTTGACTTGATAAAGAGGCATCGACAGCTGGTAGCTCTTGTGGTTTTTCAAAGTATTGCCCTGGTTTGATCAACTGGGTTACGGTGATGCCAATAACAACCGCTATGACCGTAGTCGACAAAAAGTAGACTACTAGGTTTAAACCAACCTTTTTCAGTTTCTCCGTATCCGTATTGCTCGCAATTCCTGTGATGATGGAGGAGAAAATGAGGGGAATCATAATCATCTGCACCAGTTTGATGAAGAGCACACCTGGAAAGCCCAACCACTGAGAAGCGTTGTTAGATGTGCTTTCAGATACCAATCCCGTGTCTGGTGAGAGAAAATAACCCAGCGCCAACCCTAGAATCATTCCAAGCAGAATTTTTGCCCAGAGTCTTGTCTCGAGAAGTCTCTGTAAATAATGGCTGAATTCTGTGAGTTCTTGAAATCCGGGTCTCATTGACATCAAAGATCAGCCTTGTTTTTAGAATGAAATATGAAATTAATCAATCTTCAGGGTGATGTACTTGACGCTCACGTTCTAAATCCCAATTGGAAAAAGGGCTACTATTTCACTAGAAAAAGAGGCCGTTAGCTGGCATTGTCTTATCCTAAAAATGGGTATCTATAGTCAGTAGGCGGAACAAATGTTTCCTTAATCGTTCTTGGGCTAACCCATCGAATTAAATTCCACATTGATCCAGCTTTATCATTGGTTCCAGATCCTCTTGCACCTCCAAATGGCTGTTGATTCACCACAGCGCCAGTTGGTTTGTCGTTGATGTAGAAGTTTCCAGCACAATCTTCTAACGCTTTGCAGGCGAGGTCTATAGCGTAGCGATCACCTGAGAAAATACTACCAGTCAGTGCGTATGGAGAACTCTGATTCAATATTGACATGGTTTCTTCAAACGCCCTATCCTCATAAACGTAGATGGTCATGACAGGGCCGAAGATCTCTTCGCACATGGTTTTGAACTTAGGATCTTTCGCTAAAATGACCGTTGGCTCAATGAAGTAGCCTTTACTTCCATCGTAGTTTCCGCCTGCTATGATTTCAGCATCGGCACTTTCTTTGGCGTAGTCAATAAATCCCGAGATCTTGTCAAAGGCTCTCTTGTCAATCACGGCGTTGATGAAGTTGCTCGGGTCTTCTGGAGATCCCATTTTAAAGGACGCCAAATCTTCGACGATTCCTTCCTTGACTTCATTCCACATACTTGACGGAATGTAAGCCCTAGACGCGGCAGAACATTTTTGACCTTGGAATTCGAATGCTCCTCTGGAAATCGCCGTTCGCACTTCTTGGGGTTCAGCACTGGAATGTACCATAATGAAGTCTTTACCTCCAGTCTCACCTACAATTCTAGGGTAGGAGTGATACTTGTCAATATTCGTTCCTATCTCTTTCCACAAAGTTTGGAAAACACCGGTGGATCCAGTGAAGTGAAGACCCGCAAATTCGTTATGTTTGAATACGATGCCTCCAGCGACGGGCCCTTCAACAGAGATCAAATTGATCACACCATCTGGAAGACCAGCAGCCTTGAACAAGTCCATTATAACTTGTGCAGAATACATCTGAGTCTCAGAAGGTTTCCAAACGACTGTATTTCCCATCATAGCAGCAGATGCTGGGAGATTAGCCGCAATGGAAGTAAAGTTGAATGGAGAGATTGCAAAAACAAATCCTTCTAGAGGTCGATATTCCATTCGATTCCAAATACCAGGCTGAGAGTCAGGTTGGTTGCTGTACATCTCTTGCATCAAGTATGCATTGAACCTAAAGAAGTCAATTAGTTCGCATGCCGCATCGATTTCAGCCTGCATCACATTCTTGGACTGCGCCAACATAGTTGCAGCGTTCATTCGATCTCTGAATGGACCAGCCAATAGCTCTGCGGCCTTTAGAAAAATGCTTGCTCGGTGTTCCCAAGGAAGCGATGACCATGCAGCTTTAGCATCGAGAGCGGCGTCAATAGCCGCTGTAACGTGAGAAGCATCCCCATAATTGAAATGCCCAAGAACTTTGGCATGATCATGAGGTGGATTTATCGGCATTTTATTACTCGTTCTAACCTTCTCAGCTCCAATGTACATAGGCATGTCAATTGGCTCTTGATTTAGCATCTCGTGATACGTGGAAAGAAGTGATTCTAATTCTTCTGATCCAGGTGCGTAACCCAATACAGGCTCATTGTCTGGATAAGGTATTTGATAAAGTCCTTTAGGCATCTTTTCTCTGTTTGCAGTTAGTTGATTTAATCTCTTTCGAACCGGAATATCTGAATCTCTAGTTCTTTAAACTTATGTCCCTTTATGTTTGACTGTTTGATGTACTTCATCAAACCTCCAATACGATTATAGAGTTTTTGAATCTGAAGGATGTAAGATTTATCTTCTTCTTGAATGTATGGCCGGTCATAGAATCTAATGCACTGCGACTTCAATTCTGCACATGATCCTTTTGAAATAGACAGGAATTGAACAAACTCTCTGTTTCCTTCTCGACCAAACCCTTCGGCAATATTGTCCATAACAGAACCAGAAGTCTTGGTGAGTGCATTGGCAAGTTCAAAATCATGATTTCCATAAGCGATCAATGAGAGGGAATAACTAGCCTTCGCTATTTCTCTGGCTTCTTGCCATATCTCCAAATCCTCAAATCTATTTATCGTCGCCATTCTCAGCTTCTAATGTGAACATCCCAATAACCAAACAATCAAACATCCGAACAATCAATAACGCCAATTTTACTTCCTAAAGTTATCTGCTACAACTAATTCTTTGGTTCCATGCCTCCAGGAGTAAAAACCTTCGCCTGATTTTATTCCGAGTTTTCCTGCAGTCACCATATTAACCAAGAGTGGGCAAGGGGCATATTTTCCGTTTCCAAAGCCGTCATACAATACGTTCATAATACTCAAACAAACATCAAGTCCAATGAAATCAGCAAGTTGAAGTGGCCCCATTGGGTGAGCCATTCCAAGTTTCATAACGGTGTCGATCTCTTCCACGCCAGCCACACCTTCATGCAACGTAATGATTGCTTCGTTGATCATGGGCATTAAGATTCGGTTTGCTACAAACCCAGGGTAGTCATTTACCTCGACTGGAACCTTGCTGAGTGCACTGCTTGCGTCCATGATGGTCTTCGTGACCTCATCAGATGTAGCATAACCTCTTATGATTTCTACCAGCTTCATTACAGGCACCGGGTTCATAAAATGCATTCCAATAACCTTGTCAGGCCGCCCTGTTACTGCCGCTATTTTGGTGATCGAAATAGAAGAGGTGTTTGTGGCCAGAATGCATCCTTCTGGTGCTTTGGAGTCTAAGTCCTGAAAGATCTTGAGTTTTAGATCTACATTTTCAGTTGCAGCTTCAACGACCAATTCACGATCACTCACTCCTTCCCCAAGATCAGTATATGTCTTGATTCGAGAGAGCGTGTTTGTTTTGTCTTCCTCGGTAATTCGTTCTTTACTGACTTGTCTGTCAAGGTTTTTGGTGATCGTAGCGATGCCACGATCAAGAGAGTCTTGAGAAATGTCAATGAGGTTTACTTCATTTCCAAATTGAGCAAATACATGAGCAATTCCATTACCCATTGTTCCTGCACCGATCACCGCAATTTTGTTCATTCTATTTCCTTTTGCTTTGAGCGCGCAAAAGTAGAAAGTAAAACAGCCTAACCAAGCCATTTTGGACCTTGGTGATCGAGAAAATATAAAAGTCTAGAAATGGATGATTTTCAACTCAACCCTTCTGTTGGCCTGTTGATCCTCTGGTGTCATTTCAGGAAAAACTTTAGGATCAGAACTCCCAAGACCTTTGAACGACATTCGATCTTCATTAATGCCATTTTCAATCAAGAACTCATAGACAAACTGCGCTCGGTTTCTACTCAGAACTGGTTCCCCTGTGTCGTTGTCCATTCCATCAAGTTCAACATAATTGCAACATATATGACCATGGATTTCTATCTCTAGAGTTGGATACTCCATCATGGTCTCAACTAAGCTCAAAAGAATGGGCATCGATTCAGGAAGAGGATAGTGCCTTCCGCCATAAAATGAAAGACCTTCTAGAACAATGTTCTCTTTCGAGGTCGTATCGATCTCTATTGCCTCAGGAGCGCGGGTTGACTTTACGGGTGAGGAAACAACTTCTCTTTGTTTTGGAGCAGGGGAGATTGGAACTGCACTTTGTTTAGGGGTAGCAGATGAGCCATAAACGATATCGACTCTTCTATCCTTTGGCTTTCCATCAGAACTATTGGTACCACGGGGCGGGAGTTCACCTTTAGCTTCAATATTTCCTACGGTGATTCTTTTCGAGTGATTCTTTCTGAGGTATTTGGCTATGTGATAAGCTCGATCGAAGGAAAGTAGCAGATTGTAAGATTTGCTGCCTAGGTAATCGGCGTATCCTATCAATTGAATGTTCTCATGGCGCTCGAGAGTCCTTGCAAACGCATCCAGCTGAGTATGATTATCCAGGGTGCGCTTGTCTAAATCAAAATAAACGGAAAGGGTGTCTTGTGCGTTGGTTGCATCAGGCATGAGCAAGACACAGAAACAAACCCCTATGAATGCACGCATCATCATCTAACAAATTACGAAAATCGAGAGGGACCATTTTTTGTCCTCCTCAACTCGTTTTCTTTGCTCGGTTGTTCATAAAGTGGAATTGAACCTAATCATAGAGTTGTTATCCGTAGGGTTTAACTTGGTTTTTATCATCCTTCTGATAAAAGAGAACATCTGGTGTTGGCCATTTGGTATCGTCGGTTCGCTATTAAGTGTCTACCTCTTCATCCTGGTTCAGCTCAATGCCGAATCACTCCTGTATGTCTTCTACGTGATAATGGGCGCTTATGGTTGGTGGAACTGGAGTAAACCGATAGGAGAGGAGTTATTAATCAGCAAATGGAATATTACACCCCACCTTACCCTTGTTATTGGTGGAGTAATACTTGGGCTGGCTCTGGGGTGGATTTTTGACAATTATACGGAGGCCGTCTATCCGTTCGTGGATTCACAAACTACTGTCTTCGGAATAGCAGCCACTTTTCTCGAAGCGAGGAAAAAACTTTATGCTTGGATTTACTGGATTGTTCTTAATGGCGTTTCAATCATTCTATACGCAAGTAGAGACTTATTCATCTACAGTGGGCTTATGGTGGTTTTCTTTGCACTGAGTGTTTACGGTTTTAGAAGTTGGTCTGTGAAGTTTAGCAAACAATGAAAACAGAAGTTTCCCAAGATATTGATAAGGCTCGTGTACTTCTGGAAGGCGGACAGTTGGTTGCAATCCCAACGGAGACCGTTTATGGCTTAGGAGCGAATGCACTCAATGAGGACGCGACTAGGCAGATTTTCAAAGTAAAGAATCGGCCATTTTATGACCCGTTGATTATCCATACATCGAGGGTTGAAAGGCTGCATGAATGGGATCTAACCATTCCCAGTTCATTGGAGCAATTGGCGAAATCCCATTGGCCAGGCCCACTCACAATTCTAATTCCGAGAAGCCATCTAATACCTCCAATAATAACGGCGGGATTGGATCGTGTTGCTGTTCGCATTCCTCGTCACCCCATCACAAATACACTTTTAGAGTCATTAAAATTTCCTGTTGCCGCGCCGAGCGCTAATCCATTCGGCTCTGTGAGTCCAAGTAGGGCAGAACACGTTCAGAAGTATTTCGATGGAGTTGTGGAATTAATACTCGATGGCGGCCCAGCTCAGGTTGGAATTGAATCTACCATCGTTGGAGAGGAGAACGGACGAATCATCGTCTATCGGCTTGGAGGTGTCCCTCTGGAAGAAATTGAAGCATTAGTCGGAAAGGTTGAGGTGCGCACATCTTCTTCTGAACCTTCTGCTCCAGGTATGCTTTCGCAACATTATTCTCCGGGCAAATCGATTATCTCTATTGAAAGTCAAGAAAATTTGGATCAACTCAGCGATGAATCTACGGGCGTAATCGTTCATTCTCTAACTGACCCTCTATCATATTCCAAGCTGGTTCGGATTGAAACAGATGAGAAGATGGAGAATACTGCTCAGTCATTCTATCACGCTCTCCATCAGATGGCAGAAAATGCTGCAACCAAATCAATCTTGATTGAACGAATCGAGGATTTTGGATTGGGAAGGGCAATCAACGACCGACTAAAGAGGGCAGGGGCTTAAGTTCAATTGGTTTTCTTCATTCTGTTTTAATCACCTTCGCAGCCGCCAAATGAAAAACAAGAAAGCCGCCGTCGGCTTCATTTTTATCACGCTCATCCTCGATGTTACGGGTATTGGGATTATCATTCCGGTTATGCCTAGTCTGATCATGGAGCTAACTGGTGAAGGACTTAGTGCTGCTTCTGAGTATGGAGGCTGGCTCATCTTCGCTTATGCATTTTTTCAATTCCTATTTGCACCAATTGTCGGTGCCTTAAGCGATCGGTACGGCAGGAGGCCGGTTCTCTTAATATCCTTATTCGGTTTTGGGGTAGACTATCTGTTTTTGGCAATGGCACCAACCATTGGGTGGCTTTTCATTGGAAGGGTAATTTCTGGGATTATGGGAGCGAGCTTTACGACCGGCGCTGCATATATTGCTGATGTCAGTCCTCCAGAAAAACGAGCCCAAAATTTCGGTTTAATCGGCGCCGCATTTGGATTGGGATTCATCATTGGCCCTGTGATCGGCGGTTTGCTAGGTGAGTTTGGTCCGCGAGTTCCGTTCTACGCTGCAGCCGCACTCACCTTGTTAAATTGGATTTATGGCTTCTTGGTATTGCCTGAATCCTTGCCATTGGAAAACCGAAGAAAATTTGAATGGAACAGAGCCAATCCCGTTGGCAACCTTCTCAATCTCAAGAAGTATCCAATAATTACCGGATTAATCTTCGCCTTAATCTTCGTTTATGTAGCTGCTCATGCCGTCCAAAGTACTTGGTCCTATTTCACCATGTATCAGTTTGATTGGAGTGAGTCAGATGTAGGTTATTCTCTAGGGTTCGTGGGTATTCTGAGCGCATTAGTTCAAGGAGTGCTCATACGTTGGACGATCCCAAAACTTGGTCAAGTAATGAGCGTTTATGTTGGGTTGATCCTATACATGATCGGTTTAGTTCTGTTCTCAATCGCTAGTGAGGGATGGATGATGTATCCTTATATGATCGTCTACTGTTTAGGAGGGATTGCCGGCCCAGCCATACAAGGAATAATGAGTAACCAAGTTCCAGCCACCGAACAAGGCGAATTGCAAGGAGCTATGACGAGTATGATGAGCGCCACTTCGATCGTTGGTCCTCCTTTGATGACATATCTGTTTGCCTATGGAACTCGTGATGACGCGCTATTCCATCTTCCTGGAGCACCGATGCTGCTTGGATCCCTTCTCGTCCTGCTCGGTCTAATCTTCTCTTGGAAGACATTAAGTGGCTACGCTCGTAAGTCAAAAGAACCTAGTTGACGATTCCTTCAACGCCTAATCCAAACAAGGCTAAATCATACTTAACAGGGTCTTTCGGGTCAAATGACCTGAGCTTAGAAGTAAGCTCTTCTACGGCTCGCCAGTCATCCTGCTTGCGTTCGAGTAATCCAAGAAATCTTGCAACTCTCGCTGTGTGAACATCAAGGGGTAGCATCAATTCTGAAGGCTTAATTGAATCCCATATTTCAAAATCGACTCCTTCAGAAGAAGGCCGGACCATCCATCTTAAATACATGTTTAGCCTCTTGGAAGCAGAACCAGTTTTTGGGTTGCTGACATGTTTTTTGGTTCTTATTTCTGGATGATCTGCGAAGAACCATTGATGGAAAGACGTAATCCTGTTCGCCATGGTTTCTCCCTGGCTAAATAGCGGTTCTAAGCCAGACTCATTCACATATGCCTGTTGTAGTTTTTCGAGAAAGAACATAGCATCTTCTCCATTGAATGTGCGGTGTACAAAGCTTTGGAATCGGAGACGATCTTTAGGCTCGTGATTCATTATAAAGTCACACGGAGCATCGTCCATCAATTCAATAAGTTGGGAGGCGTTTTTAATGATCGAAACTCTTTTACCCCAAGCAATTGTAGCGGTAAGAAAACCAGCTATTTCAATGTCCTCTTTTCTCTGGAAGCGATGAGGAATTAGAACCGGGTCATTCGGAACAAAGTCCTTTGTGGCGAATTGGACATACGCATCATCTAATATGCCCTTGATATCCAATCCCATTTACTCAGGATTGAATCCTTCCGTCAGCGATCGTCAACTTTCGATCTGCAAGTTCAGCCAACTCTTCATTGTGAGTTACAATTACGAATGTCTGACCTAGTTCGTCTCTGAGATCGAAAAAGAGCTTATGCAGCTCTGAAGCATTTTTAGTGTCCAGATTTCCAGAAGGCTCATCGGCAAATACGACCTTGGGTTCATTAATGAGTGAGCGGGCAACCGCGACTCTCTGTTGTTCACCACCACTTAATTGATTTGGCTTGTGGTTCGCTCTGTTCTCGACGTTCAAGAATTGCAGCAGTTTTTTTGCTTTAGCCTCTGCTTCTTTACGAGTCAACCCTTTAATGAATGCGGGTAGGCACACATTTTCGATTGCCGTAAACTCTGGTAGCAGCTGATGAAACTGAAATACGAAACCAATCGACCTATTCCTGAAGTCCGAGACGTCTTTGTCTTTTAGATTAAAGACATTCGTGCCGTTGATGACAACTTCTCCAGCATCTGGCTGGTCCAAGGTTCCAAGTATCTGAAGAAGAGTGGTTTTACCGGCACCAGAAGCACCAACGATGCTTACAATTTCGCTGGCAGAAATTTCCAAATCAATCCCTTTCAACACCTCAAGTGTGCCATACTTCTTCGTCACCCCAGAAGCTTCTATCAGTGCCATGCGGCGAATGTACGATTTCAGCTTGCCCTCTAAAATCAGCCCATTACATTTGAATCGTCCATCATGAAAAGAGCGCCTGTCTTTCTTCTGTTATCACACCTGATAATCGCCATTTGGGGTTTTGTTAGATACGATGTAGCTGAAACAGATGTCATACAAGGTGATGGTTATGGATACTACTCATACTTACCCGGGTGGTTTGAGCATGGCGACTTTTACTTTGAGTTTTTTGAGGAACTTGAAGATACCGAAAAGCCTCGGTATTGGCTTTATCCACATGGAAAAGGTCGCGCGATTCCAAAGATGACCATGGCCATGGCATTGTACTGGATGCCATTTTATCTCGGGGCAAAAATTCTGGCGCCCGTTCTTGGTTATCCCGCTGATGGTTGGAGTCAACCCTTTCAAGTTGCCGTTTGGTTAGCCGGAATAATCGCTTTGATTATTGGGTTGTGGAGCCTTTGGGGAGTGCTTTATAGGAGGTTTTCAGGTTTTGTCTCAACGTTGACAATACTCCTCATTTTACTAGGCACCAACCTTCTACATTATTCATTGAAGGAGAGCTCCATGTCTCACGTTTATTCATTTGCCATGATCGCTGTTTTTATTGCGATTTGGGACAAATGGAGGGGCAAAAACAACTTCTCTTCACTCATCTGGATGGCAATCGTGTTGGCGATTATAACAATGATTCGACCTACCAACATTATTGTTGGAATCCTTCCATTGAGCACCTTGATGAGCAGTCTTCCTCACCGTCGGCAATTGCTTCAGCCAAAGTCCTTGATTCTTCCGCTAATTTCAATATTGATCTTCCTTCCCCAAATTATTCTTTGGTATCAAGTCACCGGAGACTTGCTCTACTATTCGTATCCAGGTGAACAGTTTTTCTGGACGGATCCGAACATTTTGAACGGGCTCTTTAGCTATAGGAATGGATGGCTGCTTTACACTCCAATTATGGCCCTTGCCATTGTTGGAGTTCCCATGTTGAGGAAGATTGACAAAGATTTGACGTGGTCGATCACAGCCATATTCCTTATCCACCTTTATATCGTATTCTCCTGGTGGTGTTGGTACTATGGTGACAGTCTTTCCATAAGACCAATGATCGATATTTACCCCTTTCTCAGCATTCCGCTTGCTGCATTCATTGCATGGATGATTAGGAAGAGAACTTGGCTTATTTCACTTGTTCTGCTTTTTCTCGGAGGATGCCTTTTTTACAATGGAGTACTCCATATTCAGTATTTAGATCAAAAGCTATCAGGGAGCGCAATGACTAAAACCGCATTTCATGAAATGCTGTTTCATGTCAAACATGATGGAAACCTTGGTATGTTGGGCGCTTATCGATACCCAGATACGGAAAGGTTACGCCTCGGAAAGAACGAGCGGATTGAGATGGATACTGCACTACTTCGAAATATCGATCAGCTGCAAATTGAAGACAGCTTAAGTTTTGTGTCAGAAAACAATCGCTACAGTCAAGAACTGATAACTGGTTATGATGCTTTCGAAACAGAGAAAGGTGAATACTTATTGATACGATTAAACCTTAAGTCAGACGATCAGTTGTCATCGGCCTATATAGTTACAAGCTTCGATCAGGGGGAACATAATTATGGATATGACAATGTTTCCTTGGGGATATTTCAAAATACCAACCGAAGCCACGAGTATGTGATTAGAAAGCCGCGGAGCCTGCCGTTGGGCGGAGAACTCAGCATCTATGTATGGCAAAAAGGGGAGGGCGAGTTGGAGCTAACCCAAATCACTTTAGACCTTGTCAAAATCAATTATTCAGAACCACTTTAATTATCGATCAATTTTCGAGTGGGTTGGCGTCTTCATCCTACTTTCGCCGCGATGTATAAATCACTCGTTCGGCCAATACTGTATTCCCTTCCACCAGAAAAGGCGCATTACTTCACAAGTGGCTGGTTAAAGAGAGCTCATTCTCTCGGAATGGGATCAATTATCCGTAGTCTTTTTGATTTTCAAAACACGAAACTTGAAACCGAGGCATTTGGCTTGAAGTTTCCAAATCCAGTGGGATTGGCGGCGGGGTTCGACAAAGATGCGAGATGGATTGATGAGTTAGCTAGCTTGGGTTTTGGGTTCGTTGAAATAGGAACACTTACTCCAAAGGCGCAGCCTGGAAATGAAAAACCAAGATTGTTTAGGCTTCTAGAAGACGACGCGCTAATCAACAGAATGGGGTTCAACAATGGTGGTGTTGATGAGGCGGTAGAGAGAATAAAAAGAAGTCATACTAAAGTGCCAGTAGGCGGAAACATCGGAAAAAACAAAGTGACGCCTAACGAAGAGGCGGTGAGTGATTATCTCTATTCGTTTAAAGCTTTGTATGACCATGTCGATTATTTTGCGGTCAACGTGAGCTCTCCGAACACGCCAGGTTTGCGCGAACTGCAGGGAAAAGATGAGCTGAAGAAAATTTTTAACTCTCTATTTGAGCATAGAGAGAAACAAACCAAGAAAAAGTCGGTCCTCCTCAAAATTGCTCCTGACCTGAACGAAAATCAATTATCAGATATTATTTCATTGGTTAAAGAAATTAGTATTGACGGTTTAATAGCAACGAATACAACACTCAATAGAGATGGCCTTAGATCTGAAAACAAGAATGAAAGTGGTGGTTTGAGTGGCATTCCGGTCAGAAGTCGTAGTACAGAGGTGATTCGCTTCATTCACCAAGAATCTGGGAAATCGATTCCTATAATTGGAGTTGGTGGGATTCATTCGTCGCAGGACGCGCAAGAAAAGCTTGATGCAGGGGCGAAGCTGGTCCAATTATATACGGGTTTCATATATGAGGGGCCTGGATTAGTGAAGAAAATCAACCGATCATTGGTGTAATTATGGGAGTTAAGATCATAGAATGCCCTCGAGATGCCATGCAAGGAATTGATGAATTCATTGCTACCGACAAAAAGGCCAACTACATCAATGATTTGCTCAAGGTCGGGTTTGACACCATTGATTTTGGAAGCTTTGTTTCTCCGAAAGCGATACCTCAATTGAGGGATACCGCCGAAGTTCTGAATCAACTTGACCTGAGCGAAACTTCTTCCAAACTCCTAGCCATCATAGCCAACAAGCGCGGGGCAGAGGATGCTTGTCGCTTCGAAGAGATTGATTACTTAGGATATCCTTTCAGTATTTCTGAGACATTTCAGCAACGAAACACCAATGCGTCGATCGATCAGTCTTTGGCTAGGGTAGAGGAGATCCAAAAAATGGCAACGGACCATAATAAAAAGGTCGTCATCTACATCTCAATGGCCTTTGGTAACCCATATGGCGATTCATGGAGCCCTGATTTGGCCGCAGAATGGATTTCAAGGATTGATGAGAGCTTAGATATAAAGGTGTTTGCGCTAGCTGATACTGTTGGAGTTAGCAACGCTGAGAGCATTCGTTCCATGTTTGAAACGGTTATACCCGCTTTTTCCAATCTTGAAATTGGAGCGCACTTACATTCCACATATGAAGCAGCTGCTGAGAAGACTAAAGTAGCTTATGACGCTGGTTGTCGAAGATTTGATGGGGCAATCAAAGGGCTAGGGGGTTGTCCGATGGCCGAAGATGAATTAGTAGGAAACATGCCAACCGAAGTCATGATAGAAGCGCTGAAAAATGTCGATCAACTATCCATTGATAATAACCGGTTTGAACATGCAATGAAAACGGCTCAGGTGACGTTTCCTTTGTAAAGCCAACTCTATTAATTGTCTCACGTCTTTTTGAAGGACGTATTTCCGTAATTTTGACCGCCATATGAAAGTGATTTCAAAGAATTTTGGATACATAGCTGTTTTACTGTTCTCAGTTTCTCTTATCACAGCTACTTCATGTAAGAAAGGTGCAACCTTAGGAATTGTGGGTTTTGAAGATACGGTCCCGCCGATACTCTTCGACACTTTTACTATTCCGACCTGCGACTACTTCTTCTATGGAAAGTTCAACGGTCACTATCGGTCGTGGTGTGATAACGAACGTTCACTCTGGGATACTGCTACTCGGGTTTACAATCCCTTCGACCCAAATCATGATACAAATCGGTGGGTTACGTGGGATCCTTACGACGAAAACATTTACTACAATTTCTGCGATCAGGAGATCGGGGATTACTGCCCAGACTCAGTAACTAATCTTTTCACGCATACCACGCGATTTATTAGACCTGAAAATCCAGAGGATAGACTCCAACTTTCATTTTTCAAGTGCGTTGATGTGACAACGGACATGGATACCATTGATGAATTTGATCCTCGGCACGGTGAACAAGTAACTAAGTTGTTTATTGACGAAGTTGCCAATCCTTTCTCCAGCTCGAATTACTTTAGATATGGCGCTCAGCTAGCATTTACCGATGAAGATCGGAATGTATGGGCAACCAAAGAAGGAAGTGGTCAACTCAGAGACACTTACATCCGAATTACAGATTTCTATCCTAGAGATTTCAAGACGGATACACTAGACACCTTTGCCATGTATATCGTGGAAGGCGATTTCGCTGGCAGACTTTATAACGGCAGACATGAGATCACGGTTACCGAAGCAAAGTTCCGCGCAAGAGTGGTTCCTCAGGTTGACTTCATGCCGTAAGCATTCGTATTTTCGCAATTGTTATTGGTTCACGTTTTTGACGTGATTAAAAGGGAATCAGGTGTAAATCCTGGACTGTCCCCGCAGCTGTAACTCTCGTTTATTGTCTTGCACGATGCCACTGTTAATACGGGAAGGCGCAAGGTTAGAGAGGAGTCAGAAGACCTGCCATAATGTTCAAAGCGAAAAGCTTTCGGGATGAAAGGCAGATCGGATGAATAGTCATATTCTCCTTTCCACTATTCTAACGCTTTTCGTTTCATTTTGATTTAAAAATCTGAGAAATTGAAACGAATAATTATTCTTGTGGCCTTCGGCCTCCAAGCAATCGCGGGATCAACTCAAGACACTTTAGAGCTGAAAGAGCTCCTAATTCAAGACTCCATTACCCCAGCGTTACAGAGCGGGTTTACCCTGCACCTAAAACCTGATGAGCGCAGACTCGGAAGCGACCGAAGTTTGAGTGATTATCTTTCGAGAATGACTTCTCTGCGGTTCAAAGACTATGGGCCGGGTTTGACCTCTACACCAACATTCAGAAGCGGAGACGCAAATCATACCCAAGTTATATGGAATGGGTTTGTACTCAACTCTCCAATGCTGGGAAGCGTAGATTTCTCAAACCTTCCGGTATCTCAGTTTAGGTCCATTGATGTCTACTCGGGAAATAGCTCCAATCTCTATACGAATGGAGCTCTTGGTGGATCAGTCCACATCAACCAGTCGGCGGAGTCTAACGATGATGGATTGCTGTTGGAAGCTGGCGGTGGATCATTCGGAAACTTTGGTGGCAACTTCCGATATCAGAGTGAGATTAAATCCAAAAAGTCAAAGACATCCTTATCGCTAACCGGAGAGCTTCTTCAATTGAATAACCGCTTTCGATACAAAAACACCTTCCTAGCTGATAACCCCAGAGAATTGATGAAAAATTCTCAGTTTTCAAGAGCCAACATGTCCGCCAATCTAAAGACAGTTTTTGAGAGTAGCGATATCCAGTTAATCTACTGGTATAGTGGGTCAGACAGGCAGATTCCTCAGCCTTTAAACTTCTATTCGAATACATCCCAAAATCAGAAAGATTATGCTCATCGGGTCTTGATGGGGTTCAATAAAAAACTGAAGAATGATGCCATATTTAATGCTAAGATCTTTTATGAAAACAACCAAAATATTTACATCGACACAGTTTGGGGAATTGACAATAACAATCGCTTTCAGACTATTCAGACCCAAATTTCATATTCACAGCGGCTTATTTCTAGGCTTAAGTTAAACGTTCGGCTTAATCCGAATTGGACCGAGGCCTCCACGGATAATTACGCTAAAACTCACGATGCACTATCGGTAAACGGAGTCGTTTTGCTAGAGGGGTTCTGGCTTAGTCAAAATCGACTTGTTTCAGAGTTAGGGGTGAGGATGAATAGTTTCGCCGACGACTATGCAACCACACCATTTGGCGGCCTGACATACTATATTATTCCTAGCCATTTAGGCTTGTTTGGGTCCTATTCAGAAAATGTTCGATTTCCGACCTTTAACGAGCGGCATTGGAACCCTGGAGGAAATATTAATTTGAACCCTGAAAGGGCAAAAATGCTAGAGGGTGGTGTGAGGTACAAGAAAGGGCAAATGCTACTTCAGGCGCTGGCATTCCATGGAGATTTCACAGATCGAATTAGATGGGTGCCATCTTCAGGCTGGATCTACAGTCCAATTAACATTGATCAGTCTCGCTCGAGGGGAGTTGAGATCAACTACTCCCATGAGGTAAAGATCAAGAATGGCGGTGTGTTTTGGTCGGCCAATGCTAATTGGACGCAAGCGCAATGGATGACAGACACTTCAGAATTTCAATTGAGCTACGTTCCCAATTTAGCGGCTGGAGTAAATGCGGGATTTAGGGTTTCAAGCTTTCGATTCATATACGGTCATCAATATACCTCTGAAAGGTTCATTGTCTCGGACGAGTCATCCAGTTTGCCTTCATATCATATCGGAACCCTCTCTATGAGCTATAAACCAATTGACCTGGAGGATAGTCATTCCTTGGAGCTCCGATTTGAGATCAATAATATTTGGGATTCTAGCTATCAAATTATGCCTTGGCGTCCTATGCCGGGTAGGGAGTTTGTATTTACTCTGAGATATTCACTTTAAAGACTCCTTTGGATATATCAAAATGAAACGGTAGGGTACTTTGGTGACTGCTGACGATTGATTGTCTCAACCAATTCTCGCCATGCTTTTTAGCCAACAGAGATGTAAGTAAGATTTAGTTTGCAATATTCTAGTTAATAAAATCGTTTTGCTAGTTGACCAAATGTCAAGTCTATACGTCTATTTCGTAAATTCGCCGGTTAAGAAATCAATGAGCATGCTTAAGAAACTGCTGATTTTATTTTTAGTCTCTGTTACACTTGCTGGTTGCGAGGATCCAGTACCAGTGGTAATCGATGTCCCCATTGTTAAACCACCGGTTAGCAAACACGTTATTGATACGTACTACTACGTACAATTTGCTTGGGGCAAGAATCAAGACACCATAACACTCGAGGTTCCAGATGATACATCGGACCTATCTGATTTTGACTACCATGCATTGGTACGCGAACTTAAGAGTGAGCCGATAATCGACACCACCGATAAAATAAATATTGAGTGGCCTGAAGTAGACACGGTTGGTTGGCACTATGCACCAGGTGGTTCTTTAATGCCTGACATTTTTGTCCAGTTGATGCGTTCGGAGCAAAACGCAACTCCGGAAGAAGCAGAGGCTGCGACGAAGAATATTATCACAATCTCCTTCCCGTATGAAGTTAAAGGTGATACATTACCTTATTGGGACATTTCAGATTACCTGGTTAATCCATCCTTGGTAAAAGGGCCTGTGAAATGGGGAAGAGTTGGGAATAACATTTTCAATGACACAATCTGGAACCAAGATGTTCAAGCGGGCGCAATGATAAGTTTTATCGATGATCAAGGACGGGTGTGGGAGTCTGACAACCATCCCACGTTTCAACCATTTGGTTATTTCGAGTTGACCCAGGTCATCTACAATAACAGGGATGGGCGTTCGTACGGAATCATTCAAGGTGAATTCGCCGTCCGACTGTACAATGAACTTGGTGAATACAAGGATATGCGTGACGGAAAATTCCGAATTCGAATCCTTGGCGATATTGAACTTAGTCCACAACCTGAGTAGGCAATAGTCCCTATAATTTCCTCGTTAATTCCCTTTCAGGGGCCATTGAGCTAATACCTTATATAGGCCACTGTACTTGGTAATAACATTGCCTACCTTCGAGATTCGCGATTTGTTATGAGGCTCAAACACATTCTATTCACCATATTATTTATTGGCATTAGCACAACGCTAATTGCGCAAAAGAAATTTAACAATCTCGCTATCGAGGGGGTTGTTAAAGATGACAATGGCAACAGACTAACAAGCTCGACAGTCACGCTGATTCAAGATGGCGCAAAAGTGGATAAAGTGTCAACCGGTAAAAATGGACGATTTGATTTCTACTTGGAATTTGATCACGAATTTATTGTGGTAATCTCCAAGTCAGGTTACGTAACCAAGCGGATTGATTTCAATACAAAGAATATTCCTGAAGACGAAAAGCAATGGGGTTATGAAAGAGATATCAGTGTGAACCTTTTCAAGGAGGTTGAGGGAGTTGACTACTCAATTCTCAAGAAACCAATCGGCAAGTTTTACTATGAGCCCAACATCGAAAATTTTGTGACCGATGTAATTTATACGAAGTCAATCAAGAATGAGCTAGAACGCCTCGAAGATGAGTATAAGGAGAAGGTCAAGGATTTGGCAAACTCCGAGAAGCAAGAGGAACGGGATTACCTTCTTGCAATCAAAGACGCTGAGACCGCACTGAGCGACGGCGATTTGGATCATGCCAGAGACAATATCAATGCCGCCCAATCCCTGAAGCCTGATGCGGCGAGACCGACACAACTTTTGGCAGAATTAAATCAGAAGCAAGAGGCGGATAAGAAAAGGAAGTCAGAATATGATAATGTTGTCGCGGGAGCTGATGTAGCTTTCAAGTCGGGTGACTATCAAAGTGCTAAGAACGCATATTCTCAAGCTTTGGTGATTGTGCCAAATTCTTCTTATCCATTATCTCAAATAACGGAAGTCAATAAGAAGTTACAAGAAGAGGCTTCCGCTCAGCTTTTAAGGACAAAAAAGGAGTTAGAAGAGAAAAAGTACAAAGACCTCATCGCTTCTGCTGATCTCGCATTCAATGGGGGAAATTTCCGAGATGCCAAGACTCAATATCAGAATGCTCTGGCTCTAAAAGAAGAAGCATACCCAAAATCGCAATTGGGAATAATCGAATCTAAACTAGCTGATCTCGCTGCTCAAAAAGTGGTCAACGAAAGGGCGGAGGCTCTCGAATCAGAATATCGAATGAAAATAGACAAGGCTGACGCAGCATTTAATTCAGTCAGTTGGGTTGCCGCACAAGGTCATTATAAGGATGCATTAGAATTGAAATCTAGGGAGGAATACCCGACAAAACAGCTCGTAATCGTCGAGCAGAAGTTGAAGGACATCGAAACTAATCAGCTTGCACAAGCCGAAGCCGATGAAAAGGGCAAGCAATACCAGAAGCTTATAGTCAATGGAGATAGAGCAATGAAGGTTAAGAATTATGACAAGGCAAAGGAAGATTTTAAAAATGCAATTGAACTCAAACCGAATGAGTCTTATCCGCAAGAGCAGCTAGCGTTGATTGCCGTGAAATTAGAACAGGATGCTAGTCGAAAAGCGCAGGAAGCCGCCCAAGCAGAGAAGCTTAATCAGTACAGTCAAAAAATACTCGAGGCCGATGACAAGTTTCAGAAGGAGAGTTACAACCTAGCCGCAACCCTATATCGCGAAGCGCAAGGATTAAATCCTAATGATGATTATCCAGCCCAGCAGCTTGCTAAAATTGCACAATTAGAGAACAAAGCAAAAGCAGACCAGGAAAAAAAGATAGCGTTTGACGCTTTGATAAAAGAAGCAGATAACGCCTATAATAATGCTGACCTTATCAATGCACGAGTGAAATATGCTGAAGCCATTGGTGTACTAAGTTCTGAAGAATATCCTAAAAATCAGCTAGCCATTATCGATCAAAAATTAAAAGAAAGGGATGTTGCTCAAGCGGAAGATAAGAATCGCAGATCGCGATTTAATGAGTTCATGAAGCGCGGCAACGAGGCCATTATTCGGGAGAATTGGGCAGATGCTCGTACAGCATTTAATGAGGCCATCAAGGTGTTGCCTTCGGAACCAACCCCAATGGCCAAGTTGAAAACTGTGGACATGCTCGAGCGAAAGGCTCGGGACAAGGCTGTCGACGCAAAGTACAATACACTCGTTAGTGAAGCGGATCGAGCCTTCTTAAAGGAAGACTACAATTTGGCTATGCTGAAATATAATGAAGCCCTAAACGATAAATCAGATGAGAGGTATCCACAAATGCGAATTGAAAGAATCAAGCTCATTCTCGCTGACTTAAAGGAAGAAACAGTAGTTGAAGAAGTTGCTGTCGAGAAGCGAATCGAGGAAGAAGAATATGAGGAAGGAAGGAGTAAAGTGACAATTCGGCGTGTCATAGAAGGAAACAAGGTCCTATCATATAAACGTGTGGTACATGCTTGGGGTGGGAAATACTTTTTCTTAGACGATCAAACCATCACCGAACTCGTTTGGAATAGAGAAACGACTAAATAATCATCAAATGGAAAATGGAATCAAAAGACTGACCGCGACTGTTCTAATCCTTGCAGTACTATTTTTCTCAACCTTGGCTGTATTGTCAATTTGGGAAGTAATAGATATCGAACGCATCTTCCGTAAGAGTCTCTTGACATTGGTCGTCATATTTTCCGCTTCAGCCATTATATTATTTGTCTTTAGCAACTTTTTAAGAGGAGATGATGGTCGAGGAAATATTCTTCCTAAATAATTGGTGTCAGTTTCATCGATTATTCTATTTTTAAGTACTAAACCACTCAGTTTTCATGGATACTAGCCAGTTGACGCTCGAAGGAGCCCTTAAGGAGGTATTTGGATTCGACACCTTCAAAGGAATGCAGAAGGAGGTAATCGAAAGCCTAACGTCCGGCAACGACACCTTCGTCATTATGCCAACTGGTGGAGGTAAATCTCTCTGCTATCAGTTACCGGCAATGATGCAGGATGGGACTGCCATTATCATCTCGCCTTTGATTGCACTGATGAAGAATCAGGTCGACTCTATTAGGAGTTTTGGCACTCAGGATAGCATTGCTCACTTCCTTAACAGCTCATTGAATAAAACGGAGATCACTCAAGTTAAGGAGGATGTGACAGCTGGAAATACCAAAATGCTCTATTTGGCTCCAGAATCACTGAACAAGGCAGAGAATCTGGAATTTTTGAAATCCGTCAACATCTCGTTTGTTGCTGTAGATGAAGCGCACTGTATCTCCGAGTGGGGACATGACTTCCGACCAGAATACAGACGTATTAAAGAGATGATCAAAGGGATTGATCAAAACATTCCTGTAATGGCACTCACCGCTACGGCTACCCCAAAAGTCCAAAGCGATATTCAGAAGAACCTTGGCATGACGGATGCCAAAGTGTTCAAAGCCTCGTTTAATCGACCGAATCTGTTCTATGAAGTACGATCGAAAATTGAAGCTGCAAAGCAGGTCATTAAATACATCAAAGGCAACCAAGGGAAATCGGGTATTATCTATTGCTTGAGCCGTAAGAAGGTGGAAGAAATCGCTTCAACGCTCCAGGTAAATGGAATTAAAGCCTTGCCATACCACGCGGGTTTTGATGCAAATACTCGATCGCGGAATCAAGACATGTTTCTCATGGAGGATGTGGACGTCATTGTAGCGACGATCGCGTTCGGAATGGGCATAGACAAACCAGATGTGCGCTTTGTTATTCACTATGATATGCCGAAAAGCCTCGAAGGTTATTATCAAGAAACAGGAAGAGCTGGTCGTGATGGAGGAGAGGGTAGATGCATTGCCTTTTACGACTACAAAGACATTGAGAAGCTCGAGAAATTCATGAACGGAAAACCTGTAGCAGAACAGGAAGTAGGTCGTCAGTTACTCGAGGAGGTCGTTTCTTATGCAGAAACCGCTTTATCGAGAAGGAAGTTCCTCTTGAATTATTTCGGAGAAACATTCGATGAAGTCAATGGTGATGGAGCGAAGATGGACGACAACGCCTCTAATCCGAAGGAGGAAATTGAGTTCATAAATGAAATGAAGCTTTTGTTCGAAGTGATTTTAACAATTAAAGAGCGCTTTAAATCCAAGCATATAGTCGACATATTATCTGGTAAAAATAGTTCGGAGGTCTCCACATATAGGCACAACAACTTAGAACGATTTGGGGCCGGAAAAGAGATTGACCCAAAACTATGGATGGCTGCACTTAGGCAGGCACTTGTCCAGGGATACCTAAGAAAGGATATTGAAAATTATGGCCTCGTAAAGTTCACTGATAAGGGAAGAGAATTTGTCGCAAATCCGCCTGAGTCGTTTTACGTATACAAGGACCACGATTATTCTTCAGAGATTGATCGAAGCGCTGAAGTAGCGTCGTCATCCAAATCCCAAGGTGCTGCGATGGACGAGACCCTTTTGCGAATGCTGAAAGACCTCAGAAGAGAAATTGCCAAGCAGAAGAACGTGCCGCCATTTGTAGTTTTTCAAGATCCATCTCTTCACGACATGGCCAACCAATTCCCGATTACCCTCGAGGAACTCAAGAACATTCAGGGTGTAGGGCAGGGGAAGGCGATGAAGTTTGGAAAGCCTTTTGCAGACCTCATTGCGAAGTATGTCGAGGAGAATGACATTGAACGGCCACAAGACATGGTGGTGAAGTCGGTTGTGAATAAAAGCGGACGAAAAGTATACATCATCCAGGGCATCGACCGTAAAATCCCCTTGGATGATATTGCCAGCGCGAAAGGAATGAAGTTTGACGAGCTACTCCAAGAGCTCGAACATATTGTTGATAGCGGAACCCGATTGAACATTGACTACTATATCAACGACATTGTTGATGAAGATCGGCAAGATGAGGTTCATGATTACTTCATGGAAGCTGAAACTCCAAAAATCGAAGAAGCATTAGAAGAGCTCGGTGAAGATGAATACTCGCCGGAGGAGTTGAGAATTCTCCGCATCAAATTCATGAGCGAAGTTGCCAATTAAAAAAGGCCCCGTTTAAGGAGCCTTAATTTTTACTTTTCTGCGTCTTTCTTCTTACGAGGTTTCTTTACGCTTATTGCGATGTTATCTTTGGCCTTGTTCAAAGATGCGCGTATTCCAGCGCCTTCTTCAATGTTTACCTTGATGATTTCTTCCGCCATCGGATCTTCAAGAAATTTCTGAATTGCTCGTTTCAAAGGACGAGCACCATACTTTTCATCAAAACCCTTCTCTGCAATGAAGTCCTTTGCTTCATCTGTGACAGTTAATTTATAGCCCATATCCTCAACGCGCTCATAGAGAAAAGCCAACTCGATATTAATGATCTCTTTAATATGCTCTTTCTTGAGGTTATTAAATAGAACGACATCATCAATCCGATTGAGGAATTCTGGGGCGAATGCATTTTTAAGCGCTTTTTCAATGACTCCTCGGGCATGATCACCGGCCTGTTCTTCCTTGGCCTGTGTGCTGAATCCAACACCCATTCCAAAGTCTTTCAATTGTCTTGATCCAATGTTAGATGTCATGATGACTATGGAATTCCTGAAATCAACCTTTCGACCAAGACTGTCAGTAATTTGACCATCGTCCAAGACTTGAAGGAGTAAATTGAATACGTCCGGATGTGCTTTTTCTATTTCATCCAACAGAATAACAGAGTAAGGTCGTCTTCGCACCTTTTCAGTGAGTTGTCCACCTTCTTCATACCCAACATATCCGGGAGGTGCACCAATAAGCCTTGATACCGCAAATTTTTCCATGTATTCGCTCATGTCAATGCGAATCAGCGCATCTTCTTTGTCGAATAGAAAACGAGCTAGCACTTTAGCCAGTTGTGTTTTACCAACGCCGGTCGGACCAAGAAATATGAATGTTCCAATGGGCTTGTTTGGGTCTTTCAAACCAGCACGATTCCTTCGAATCGCTTTCACGATCTTACCAATGGCTTCATCTTGTCCAACAACAGAATTTCTCAATTCATCATCCATTGAAACCAAACGACTGCTCTCGTTTTGGGCAATTCTTTGTGTTGGAACCCCAGTCATCATTGCAACTACTTCAGCAACGTTGTCTTCACTTACGGTTTCGCGATGATTCTTAGTCTCTTCTTCCCACTTCTTCTTTTCGGTTTCTAACTGTTCAATTAGCTGCCGCTCTGTATCCCGAAGCTTGGCCGCCTCTTCGTACCGTTGGCTTCTAACAACTTTGTTCTTTTCCTCTTTAATGTCCTCGATTTTCTTTTCAATATCGATAACAGCCTGAGGAACCTTGATGTTTGTTATGTGAACCCTTGAGCCCGCTTCATCCAATGCGTCAATCGCCTTGTCTGGCAAGTGGCGATCGCTTATGTATCTATCCGTCAAGGAAACACAGGCTTTAATCGCAGCTTCGGTGTAATTGACATTGTGATGCTCTTCGTATTTCTCTTTGATGTTTATTAGAATCTGGGTGGTCTCCTCAATGCTCGTTGGTTCGATCAACACTTTCTGGAAGCGGCGCTCCAATGCTCCATCTTTCTCGATGTATTGTCTATACTCGTCTAATGTTGTTGCACCAATGCATTGAATCTCTCCTCGCGCCAAAGCTGGTTTGAACATGTTTGAAGCATCTAGACTGCCTGATGCTCCGCCAGCTCCAACCAGCGTGTGAATCTCATCAATGAACAAAATCACTTCCGGAGACTTCTCCAATTCATTCATAACCGCTTTCATCCGTTCTTCAAACTGACCCCGATACTTTGTGCCAGCAACCAGCGAAGCAAGATCAAGTGTAACCACTCTTTTACTGAATAAGACTCTTGAGACTTTTCGTTGAACTATCCTTAGGGCAAGACCTTCAGCGATAGCCGATTTTCCAACTCCTGGCTCACCAATTAGAATTGGGTTGTTCTTTTTGCGACGACTTAGAATTTGTGAGACACGCTCAATTTCCTTCTCTCGACCTACGATTGGATCAAGTTTATCATCCTCAGCAAGCTTGGTTAAATCCCTGCCGAAATTATCCAGGACGGGGGTTTTTGATTTTGAATCTGAAGTCCTTCTGGTCCCGCTTCCGGCTTCTCTCCCGCCTGTGCCGCCATAGGTTGCTGAATCATCATCTTCATCCTCATCGTCCGATGGTGGCTCCGGGTACTCGGCTCTTGGCTCGCCTTGCGCAAGCATCGCTTCTAAATCTTCTTTCACAGAATCATAGGTTATATTAAATGCAGCTAATGCTCTAGACGCAACATTGTTCTCATCTTTTAAAATCGAGAGGAGAAGATGTTCCGTGCCAATGACATTACTTTTGAATAGTTTGGCTTCGAGGTAGGTTATCTTGAGTGTCTTTTCGGCTTGCTTGACCAAAGGAATATTGCCAAGACTATTGAGAGGCTTTCCGCTCTTCTCAACACTTTTAACAGAATTCTCAATCAATTTTCTAAGCTCGACTAAATCCACCCCAAGGCTTCCCAGGATCTTAATGGCCATTCCTTCGCCCTCTCTAATCATGCCCAAGAGGAAGTGTTCAGTACCAATATAGTCATGTCCTAAGCGCAGTGCTTCTTCACGACTAAAGGAGATCACGTCCTTTACTCTTGGTGAAAAATTTGTATCCATAAATTGCTTTTACAAACGACCATTACTCAAGCCGTATGCCAGAGCAAAGTAGTAGAAATTTTGTCTTATTCAAATCTAAGTCGAACAGATTGTTGAAAACCTTGCAAAACCAGTGCCTACTAACAAATTTTTGTTTAAAAATAGAGGGTGAAACGCAGCTGAAATCGAGGGGTCGAATGTTACCTTCGAATTCGCTTCAAAGTCGTACCACGACTTAAAATATAGTTACCTAGAAAGACATTATGGCAGAAGGAGAAAAGATCATCAGCGTCAACATTGAAGATGAGATGAAAACGGCGTACATCGACTACTCGATGTCCGTCATTGTATCGCGCGCTTTACCTGACGTTAGAGACGGCTTAAAACCAGTGCACAGAAGAGTATTGTATGGAATGCTCGAGCTCGGGGTTTTGTCCAATCGTGCCTACAAGAAGTCTGCTCGTATCGTGGGAGAAGTTTTGGGTAAGTATCACCCACATGGTGATTCTAGCGTTTATGACACGATGGTTCGGATGGCTCAGCCATGGTCTCTCCGCTATCCACTCGTGGATGGTCAAGGAAACTTCGGTTCGGTAGATGGGGATAGCCCAGCCGCAATGCGATATACTGAGGCGCGATTGAGAAAGATTGCTGAAGAGCTTCTCTCTGATATTGATAAAGAGACGGTTGACTTTCGATTGAACTTTGACGATTCCTTGCAAGAACCTACGGTACTTCCAAGTGGGATTCCCAACTTATTGATCAACGGTACCAGCGGTATCGCGGTTGGAATGGCAACGAACATGCCGCCTCACAACCTTACCGAGGTTATCAACGGAATCATCGCCTACATCGACGATAACGATATCGATGTGGCCGGACTAATGGAATATGTCAAAGCTCCAGACTTTCCAACCGGAGGAATTATCTACGGTTATGAAGGTGTTAAGTCTGCATTTGAAGAGGGTAGAGGACGCATTGTCATGAGGGCACAAGCGACCATTGAAGAAGATGATAACGGTCGGGCATCTATAATTGTGACGGAGATTCCTTATCAAGTGAACAAAGCAGACATGATTCAGCGCACAGCTGAATTGGTCAACGAAAAGAAAATTGAAGGCATTCGGGATATTCGGGATGAGTCTGACCGACAAGGAATGCGGATCGTTTATGAATTAAAGAACGATTCAATTCCAAACGTGGTACTGAACCACCTTTATAAGTACACAAATCTCCAAACAAGCTTTAGTGTAAACAACATCGCCCTTGTCAAGGGCCGGCCGATTCCACTGAATCTAAAGGATCTTATTCTTCATTATGTCGATCACCGACATGAGGTTGTAATTCGGCGTGCTAAATACGAACTCAAAAAAGCAGAAGAGCGTGCGCATGTTCTAGAAGGACTGTTGATTGCACTCGATAACATCGATGCTGTTATTAAATTGATTCGGGGCTCAAAAACTCCAGATGAAGCGCGAGATGGATTGATGAACAGCTTTAGCCTAAGTGAGATCCAGGCTCGGGCAATTCTTGACATGCGTCTGCAGAGATTAACGGGTCTTGAAAGAGATAAGATTAAGGCAGAGTATGACGAGTTGATGAGCACCATTGCTGGCTTGAAGGAGCTGCTTGAGAATGAATCACTTCGAATGACGATGATCAAAAACGAATTGATCGAGATTAAGGAGAAGTATGGCGACGAGCGTAGAACTGAAATCGTCTATGCTGGTGCTGATTTCCGAATTGAAGACATGATTGCTAATGAGGAGGTCGTAGTAACCATCAGCCACCTTGGGTACATTAAGCGGACGCCTCTCACAGAATACCGCAGACAAACACGCGGAGGCGTGGGTAGTAAAGGAACATCGACGAGGAATGAGGATTTCTTGGAGCATCTCTTTATTGCAAGCACTCACAACTATCTACTCGTGTTCACGGAGAAAGGAAAGTGCTTCTGGATGAGGGTATTTGAAGTCCCAGAGGGAACCAAACAAAGTAAAGGACGCGCAATCCAAAATCTATTGAACATCGAGCAAGATGACAAGGTCCTTGCCTATATCAATGTTGAAAATCTGAGTGATGATGAGTTCTTGAACTCTCATTATATAACAATGTGCACTCAAAATGGAGTAATTAAGAAGACCCCATTAGAACAGTACAGCAGACCGAGAACGAATGGAATTATTGCGATTGGCATTCGTGAAGGAGATAGACTTCTCGAAGCTAAATTGACCAATGGCAGCAATCATATCATTATGGCCCTTCGCTCAGGTAAAGCGATTCATTTCCATGAGGATGCAGTTCGATCCATGGGTCGCGGCGCAAGTGGTGTACGAGGAATTCGATTGGCGGACGATAAGGACGCCGTAATCGGAATGATTTGCGTGAATGATCCTACCAATTCGGTGCTTGTTGTCTCTGAAAAGGGATTTGGAAAACGAACACTGGTTGAAGATTACAGGATCACCAACAGAGGAGGAAAAGGAGTTAAAACCCTTAATGTCACGGACAAAACTGGATCTCTCATCTCCATCAAAAATGTTGATGATGAAAATGATCTGATGATTATCAATAAATCTGGTATTACGATTCGCATGTCTGTTGCTGAGTTGAGAGTCATGGGTCGCGCCACACAAGGTGTGAAACTGATTAACCTAAGAAACGGCGACGCAATTGCCGCTGTCGCTAAGGTTGATGCTTTTGACGACGAGGAAGAATTATTGGAAGGAGAGGTAGGAGAAGTAACCAACGAAGAAGGATCTTCTGAATCCTCAGAAACGAACCAAGAAGAAGACACTAACGAGAAGGATACAAGCACCGAAGATTAATATTTGGTGTTTGGCCTTATCCTTGATTCTCTACTTTTGAACACAAATTATTTTACACCATGAGAAGGCTACTAATAGGAGGAGTATTACTTATTCTGACCGGTTCGGTCATGGCTCAAGGCGCTAAAGTGCTGAATGCATACAATTACCTTCAAGATGGAGAGTTACTGAAGGCTAAAATTGAAATTGAACCAGCTACTACCCACGCCAAGACCGGTATTGATGGGAAAACTTGGTACTACCGTGGTATGATCCACGAACAGATCTATTTCAGCGAAGATGAAGCATTGAAGGACCAAAAAGCAGGAACTTTAATTGAGGCGGTTAAATCATTTTCCAAGGCGCGAGAATTAGGAAGTAAGAAGATTAACATGAATGATCTGAATGACAGATACCGTAGACTTGGGGCTTATTGCTACCAAGAAGGAGTGAATATGTTTAACGTGTCTGACTTTAATGCGGCCTATGACTATTTCACAACATGCTCGAGCGTTGCCACTGCGTTCGATGTAATTGATTCGGGTGCCGTTTTTAATACTGCGATAGCCGCAATGAGAGCGAAGAAATATGATGTTGCAATTGAAAAATTCAAGGAGAGTATTACACTCAACTATTCGCTGGAAGAGAGCTATATCAATCTAGCCAACACCTATAAAGGTTTGGGCAACACAGAAGAGTATAAGGCGACTCTTGCCGCAGCTCGAGAAGCTGTACCAAATAGTCAGAGCATAATTACCGCTGAGATTGATATCTATTTGGCATCAAAGGAATATGACAAGGCGCTTTCAAACTTGGACGTAGCAATCCAAAATGATCCTAGTAATTCAAGTTTGTTTTTTGCGCGCGGCAATATTCTAGACCACCAGCAAGCAAGTATGCTTGCCGATGGGAATAGGGAAGAGGCCATTCCGGTATATGAGAAGGCTTTGGTTGACTATAAAAAGGCGCTAGAGCTAAAGCCAGATTTCTTTGATGCTGCCTACAGTTTGGGAGCGTTGTATTATAACAGGGGCGCTGACATGATCAACGAGGCCAACATGATCACGGATGACAACAAGTACAAACTAGCCAAAGAAGATTCAGAAGAGGTTTTAAAAACAGCATTGCCTTATCTCGAAAAAGCACATGAAATAAAGCCAGATGACGTGAGCACCATGACGTCATTGAAGGAGCTCTACGCTCGTACCAACCAAATGGAGAAGTATGAAGTGATGAATAAGAAGTTGAGTAACTAAGAATCCTATAACCAAGCAACAGGAAAGGCTGCAGAGAACTGCGGCCTTTTTTATTGCGTACTTTTGTGTTCTTGCTCAAATTGCTCACATACATTGGCTTGATCGCCTTCATACTTAGCTTTCAATCTTGCTTTAATCGATGCAAAGAGCTGAATTGCCTCAATGACGCATACTGCATCGAAGGAGAATGCTTTTGTCAACCTTGGTATTCAGGTGAAGATTGCTCTTTGATGTTTAATCGCAACTATGAGGGCGAGTTCAAAGGTGAGTATGAAGAATCGGGCTTGAGGGGTACGAGCACATTATCATTTACCCCTGATCCTGAAAAACCCAATCGAATTTGGCTTGAAGGCGACATATATTTTGACTTCCTGAACGACTCCTTGCTTGTTATTCCTACTCAGACTGTGGTAGCCGAGCCGGTTTCTCAACGTTACGAGGGAAGAGGTAAATATGATCTCAATCATATCTCATTTGAATACACAATGATTCTTCAAAATGAAGATAGGAGTGAGGTTCAACTTACTTTTGAAGGAACCCGCTTGGTTCCAAGTGACCAATAGTCAGGAGTGCTCCATTAACCAACTCATCGCCTTGTCGTAATCTTTAAATACTTTGACCGGGAATTTATATTTCCGAAATCGTCGAGCTTCCTTTGCGATGATGTAATGAATCGGTTTACCAAGTACCATAGCAGCCGCGGAAATAAGATCCGCTTCCCTTTGGTCATTCATCGCCATGATCGCCTTGAAATCCATTCCAGATAGGTGACGCAAATCCATCAATGCCAGCATTGGATACCGGAGGTCTAGGGTTTGACGGGCTTCATAGTTCTCGACCGTATCTTGAACCGTCATATTGTGGTTACTCTTCAATTTGGAGATGAGAACATTTCCTTCGAGGGTGTAGATGGTAGAGGTAGTTTCGATCCGTTTCATGATTCGCTTAACTAAAGCAAAGTAGGAAAAATGAATTTCTTAAGGGTTGTGGCGAGTGAAGATCTGCATAGAAGGAATTCAAGAATGCCATACTGAGCGGCAATACATTATTTGGAATTGTTGGAATCCTCAGGAAAGATTGATAGCTTTTCAACCCAAACGAAAACTTATGATGAAATATTTACTCATGTCAACCGTCGTAGCGCTGATCAGCTGCCAAGACGAGTGCGCCAATGTTGTTTGCGAAAACGACGGTGTTTGCATCTCAGGCGACTGCGAGTGCCCTGCATATTATGATGGCGACCGCTGCGAGATTTATAATCCAGAAGGAGTCAAAGGTGAAGAGACCGGAGAAACTGGTGAGCACCAGTGCGATAACGAAGGGAAGTAGTATCGTTCTGCAAGGCTGATGCTTAAACGGTTGTTCTGAAAGGCGCCGGTCTCTATAATGTCTACATGGTAGGGTTAATCAGATAAACACCATTTAACATAATATAAATTATATAGTAGAAGATGAATGTATTGATCAATTTGAGTCAGACAGGATGACCCCCTGTATTGAGGGACCAACTAACAGTAGTCCTATACCAATTCAATCTATTCCTCTGTCAGCCTAAATACTAAATATGGTTCAACATTGAAGAGGGAAATCACTCAAATGATCTAGAGTGAAGTAAACTAAGCCTACCTTTGCGCAAATTCTTACTGAGCAGTCCTGCTTAAACATCGTTTGGTGTAAAGGAAAATGCTGAGAAGAAGAAATGACACTAAGATCATTTCCAGAGCACACAAAATTTAAAGCTCGAGCATTAGTACTTAGAGAATTATCACGGCCAACTCGGCCAAACAATCATTAATAAATAAGGCCATATTGGCCATGGACAGGAGTAATAATCCTGTAATCGTTATGAATCATTCAGATAAACGATCCTATAAGAGATCGAAAAACACAAACAGCTCCAATTCGAATCACAATCGTCGAGGTGGCCGTCAAGGTGGAGGTTTCAAACCCTCTACTCTTAACCCAGACTTACTCGTTCGAAAGGCGACAATGCTGGAAGAAGAAAAATTTGTCCCAACTCGCAAAATCACCGACCTACCGGTAAACCAAGGGCTCATTGATAAACTAGTCAATAAGGGCTACGAAGTCCCGACGGAGATACAAGACAAGAGCCTTGAAGCTTTGCTAGATGGCAGAGACTTTCTGGGAATAGCTCAAACGGGCACCGGTAAGACAGCTGCCTTCCTTGTTCCAATCATCAATGACCTTATGCGCACGAGACGGAAATCAAGTGCCATCATCGTTGTACCAACTCGTGAACTCGCGTTGCAAGTCGAAGTTGAATTCAAGAGCATTACTAAAGGCCTGGGCTTATACAGCACACCGCTCATTGGAGGAACAAACATTAACCGAGACCGAGCGAATACGCAACGAAAGCCGCACGTTATCATTGGCACACCGGGACGGATTCTAGACTTAGTCAGCCGTCAATGGTTAGACCTAAGAAGTTTTGAAACACTTGTATTGGACGAATTTGACCGCATGCTTGACATGGGATTCCAAAAGGATGTGATGAGAATCATCAACACCGTCGGACATCGAAAGCAATCAATGCTCTTTTCTGCTACGCTAGATAAAAAGCAGCAGCCGCTGATCGATGAAATCTTGACCGACCCAGTCGTAGTAAAGGTTAGTACCGGTACGACAACTGGAGAAAACATAGATCAAGAAGTGATTAGAATAGGTGCCGATCAAAACAAATTTGACGTGCTACAAGACCTGCTTGCATTGGATGAGATTGAAAAGGTCTTGATTTTCGAAGAGACGAAACACAAGGTTAATAAGCTATCCAAAATGCTTAACCAAAAAGGAATCCGATCGGATGAAATTCACGGAAACAAGACCCAGTCCGCGCGTCAGAAGGCCTTGAATAATTTTAAAACGGGCAAAGTGAATGTCCTTGTGGCTACTGATGTAGCAGCTAGAGGAATTGACGTCAGCGACATTACACATGTCATCAACTACCAAGTTCCACAGTCCTTCGATACTTACATACATAGAATCGGAAGAACTGGACGGGCAGGAAAAGTCGGAAAGGCCTATACCCTACTTGGTGGGTAGCACTCCATTCAAAGCACATTTTTGTGCTAGCGCCTTGTCAACCATGACTTGGCGCTTTTTTTATGCTGTAACTTTCGTCTTAAAAGCTCCAATGATCATGATGATCAGGGACGCCGCTACTCCTAAAATACCAATCATTCCAATCGGCGGAACGTTAGCTGGGTCACCACCCATTACCCCTGTCAAAAACAATCCCACTGGAAGCATTATTGCGGCCATTGCGGAATAAGAGCAGATCTTCTTGAGGCGTTCACTAATCATTAAATTCTCTAGGGTTAATCCAATGAGAATATTGAAAATGCTCATGAAGTTGCCGTGTGAGTGCCCTTCTCTTAGGTAAAATCGCGCCATTCCGAGGATGTGATTTCCCTCTTGAATACTGTACTCATTGAAAGTTCCACCCAAAGCTAAGCCACCCCGTTAAGGACTCGATTGATACAGTTTTGCTCTAACTCTTCCTGCAACACAATGGTTTGACGTACCGAATACAAATCGGTTACATATTATTAAAGGAACTGTGACAAGATAATTTTTTGTAACCGATTTAATATGGATGCGTCAAAGCAGCAAAACCAATAAAAAGGATAATATGGAAGCCATCTTAATACCAGGAATCGTTTTCTCCACCATGTTCGGAATCGCATTTCTATTCTTCACCACACGCAATAAGGAAAGACTTGCCTTAATCGATAAAGGGGCCAGCGCCGACCTTTTTAGTCAAGAAGGGAAGCATCAATACACAGGATTGAAAGTCGGGATTACTTTCATCGGTATATCGATTGGAATTCTAGTCGGTTACCTACTGGGTAATGCTGGAATCATGGATCGTGACGTAGCCTTTCCTGCCATGATATTCTTATTTACGGGAATAACCTTAGTAATCACGAACACCATGCTCCGGAAGATGAAGACTGAGTAAGAATTTGCTTTGACTGTTTAGTTAGGTACCCTAGGGCTTATAGCTCTGGGGTATTTTTATGGACCGCTGCTCGGCATTGCTAATCGCATTCATTCAGCGCTTTTCTTCGAATTGAATTTTTTCCTTGATCGGAGGTAACATTTCCCATGGTCTACTTAACTTCATGCATTCTTTATGCTACGAGATAAATTCGGAAGAAGACATAACTATCTGCGCCTCGCAGTGACGGATCGCTGCAACCTTCGATGCTTTTACTGCATGCCCGAAGTAGGCATATCCTACCTCAACAGAAAAGAGTTGCTATCATATGAGGAGATGCTGCGGATTGCAGAAATATTCTCCAGCGAAGGAGTCAATAAGATCAGGATAACAGGCGGAGAACCTTTCGTAAGGAGCGGGATGAATGATTTCCTTAGAAACCTAATCCAGGTAAAAGGAATCGACGAGGTACATGTTACAACGAACGGATCCTTAATCAGTCAACACATCGGGTTTCTTGAAGAAATTGGAATCAAATCAATAAACTTAAGTCTCGATACTTTGGATCGTGAACGGTTTGCTGCAATCACGAGGCGAGATAAGTTTCCTGAGGTTTTCAAGACTCTTCAAGACCTTATTAACTCTTCCATTGAGACCAAAGTCAATATGGTAGTCATGAAGAATAAGAACTTCAACGATATTCTCCCAATGCTCGAATTGGGAAAGGATAATCCAATCTCTGTTCGGTTTATTGAGGAGATGCCGTTTAACGGCGACCCGAATCAAGGGAATGGAGAATACCTTAACCTAACGCAGATACTAGACTACATTACATCTGAACATTCCATCTCCAAACTCAAAGACAGCCCCTCCTCTACTTCTCTTAACTATCAAGTGAATGGATTCGAGGGCTCATTCGGTATTATCCCGGCGTATACCAGAACGATCTGTGGGTCATGCAACAGGCTGCGATTAACTCCACAAGGAGATTTAAGGACCTGCCTGTACAGCCAAGGAAAAGTTAGTCTTAGAGACACAATGAGAAATGGTTCTAGCGACGAGGAGATTACTGATTTGATTCGGAAAGCATTAACAGGTAAAGCCCGGAATGGGTTTATAGCTGAATCGTTGAGAGACTCTTCAAACCCAGCGCATGAATCAATGGCAACTATTGGAGGATGAAAACAACATTTGATCAGGCAATGGCAGCAGTGCTAGCAACTGCCAAGGACTATGGGATTGAGTCAATTTCTTTAATTGAATCAGTACACAGAGTTCTTCGAGAGGATGTTTCAGCTGATCGCGATTTCCCTCCTTTTGATCGAGTTGCAATGGACGGGATAGCAATAAATTTCGATCACTTTGACCATAAATCAAAAATGGCGGAGATAACGGGAATAGCAGCTGCGGGATCTTCTAAACAAGAACTAATAAATCGCAAGAGTTGTTTCGAAGTCATGACGGGAGCAGTGCTACCTGAAGGAGCAGATACCGTTATCCGCTACGAAGACATCAACATTGAAGGAAGCACAGTTACCGTAGCGGATATTGAGCTAAGGAAAGGACAAAATGTGCACAATCAGGGGCTTGATCGACGCGCTGGAGATTTAATAATTGATCAAGGAACTCGAATCAGTCCTGCCGAAATTGGAGTTGGCGCATCCGTGGGTCAAACACATGTCAGGGTTAGTAAACTGCCAAAGTGTATTATCATCTCAAGCGGAAATGAACTAGTTAATATTCATGAGGAGCCCAAAGCTCATCAGATTCGTAAGAGCAACTCCCATCAAATTGGCTCAATGCTCAGTGCTAAGGGTATAGTAGCTGATGTTGAACACCTCAATGACAATGAAGAGGAAATTGAGAATAAACTGAGTAAATTCCTCGATCAGTATGATGTCATCATTGTTAGCGGCGGTGTGTCAAAAGGGAAATTCGATTTTATCCCTGGCGTGTTAGATAAGCTTGGTGTCGAACGATTATTTCACAAGGTTGAACAACGACCGGGAAAACCCCTGTGGTTTGGACAACATGGTGGCGGAACCCTTGTGTTCGCGCTACCAGGAAATCCAGTCTCGAGCTTCATGTGTGCGTTAGCATTTTTCAGCCCTTGGTTGCTTAAATCTTTAGGGAGTAAAGAGGAAGAGTCGACATATGCGATGCTCTCTGAAGACGTTTCTTTCAAACCTAATCTCACCTTCTTTCTTCAAGTTCGCGTTAAGAACGAAAAGGGCCAGCTAAAAGCATACCCAATAAAAGGAAAAGGATCAGGGGATTTAGCTAACCTGGTTGATGCTGATGGCTTCCTTATTATCCCACAGGGATATGACAATTATACGGCCGGATCAGCACACCCTTTTATCAGTTTTCGAAATCTTACTTGATTGTGAATGCTTTTAGCTCCTCAGGAGTGTTCACGTTGATCAAATCCTCATAGTACCGGGGTTCGTCGATCATTTCTACATTACTATTGATAAGAACTTTTCGTGGGCAGCTCATTCCATTTGCAAGAAATTCCAACATGACATGATAAGCTCTAGGCTCCCAAATTGTGATTAGAGGTTCAGGGAATTTAGTTTCCGGATTATAGAAGCAAGTGGCCACTTTAGAAGGGTTTCTTCGTTTTACCAATTCAGTTACCAACTCACTGCTTAAGCCTGGAATGTCCGTAGCCACAACAAGCCAAGCACAATCTGGAAATCTCCTGAAAGCACTCAGAATACCACCAAAAGGTCCGAGATCCAAGAATGAATCGGCAATGAGCTCGTATTGGCTTTCAAACGTTGTGCTCTCGTCACGAACAGATAAATAACTATTTCCTACTATGGCCTGCAAAATGTCAGCCGCGTGCTCCCGTTGAGCCTTCCCATGATAATCGATTGAGCCTTTGTCCTTGCCCATTCTCGAGCTTTTACCACCAGTCAATACCAATCCTTTGAGCTCGGTTGAATTCTGCCCAAATTTCTTCTGTATTTCTTGAGATATGAGATTTACTTCGGCTATTCGATAGATCGGTGTATTTGATAAGAATGGATTCAGAAAATCGAATGGCTCTTCCATCCCTTCGTCCAGAATAATCATAAGTACATTAGTTAATCCATCGAGCTTCCGACTCAGCGATTCCTTCTTTTTGCTATTTACAAGCACAACTTGATGTTCTGCTTGAAAGTGATTGCCATTGACAAGCGCAATATCAGCCTCGTTCAGCAATTTCCGAATGCGTAGGTCATTATCCTTGCCAAGTAAATCGATTGAAGTGGTTGCCGCCTGCTTTTCTAGTTGGGCAGTAAATGGTGATTTGTTGGGTAAAGTATCATGTGATGCATCCACATAAGCACAAGTTAGAACAGGCTCCAGTTCTTTTGCCAATGATGCAGAAAGGAGTTCTATAATCGCACATGGAGCTCCAAGAATCGCTACCTCATTTCGATGGAACTTCCCACCTCTTGGTTTTATGGTCTTGCCGTGTTTTCTATGTGCTTCCATGATTAATAACTTCCTCTACCCAAAGTGAGACAACTGATGCCTAGGGTTGTCAATTAATACTCTAAAGATAAACATGAGATTCGCCGGTTATCTAGAAAGTGGGAGTCTAGAATTCAAATCTGAATTCCCCAAGCATTAGCGAGGATCAATTTCAGGCCAACGTAGGATACGAATAACGCTGTTAGCAACCTTATCATCCTTCGATTTAATTTGGTTGTGAGGACATAATTACCTACCAAGCCCCCGAGAAAAACTGATGGGAGAGCCAATATCAAGAGATCGATATTGGGGGCTAGATGAGATGAATACGCAAGTCCCGCAAGACCAGAAAGAGAATTGCACAGAATGAAAAAGGCCGATAAAGCTGCAATGGTCTTTGCTTTTCGCCAATTCATCAGGTGTAGCGTTGGAGACAAGAAAATCCCACCGCCGATACCAACAAGCCCTGAAACAAATCCGATTGCACCTCCAGTCAATCCTCTTTGGACTGTATTCAGTTCGATTGTCCGACTCTGAAGGTTCTGGCCTTGAATTAGCATAAAGATCGCGGCAAGCATGAGCATAATCCCGAGGAGAACAAAAAATACTTCTACGCTCAATTGGACTTGTGCTCCAAGAAATGCTGTCAGAATACTTGAAAGAACAAATGGCATAAATAGCTTGAAAGACAATAGTCCTTTTTGGTAAAATCTAATGCTCCCTATCATTACGACAACGACATTCAAAATGAGTGCTGTGGTTCGTATCTCGTCGAAACTAGTTGCTACAAGAGCGAGAATGGCGAGGTAGCTGGACCCACCTCCAAAGCCCACACTTGCGTAGAGGAAGGCAATCCCGAAGAATATTAGCGCTATGACTATATCAGACATTCTATCTAAGCAACAGTAAGAACGTTTTGGGATTTCGTCACAAACCGTCCTATAATGTCACTTGGTAGGTCATGCCTCGAAAGAATCTGAGCGATACGTAAGGCCTCGGCTGGTGACACAGAAAGTAACAATCCCCCACTGGTTTGGGGGTCTGCAATCAAACGATGGTCAACCCCATTATTTAAAACCACTTTCTCCTTATAGCCTTCCCAATTACGATGAGTTCCACCAGGCGACATGTTCAAGTCAAGATACTTTTGTGTGAATGGAAAGATTGGGATTTTATCGTACTCAAGAACCGCGCTCAGATTACTCGCCTCCGCCATTTCGATCAAGTGACCTGCAAGCCCAAATCCTGTCACATCTGTTATCGCGTTGACACCTGGCGCAGATGCGACAGTCTCGCCAATATCATTGAGCGCTTTCATCGATGACACTGCCAAAGCAATGTCTTCATCGGTCGCTTCTCCCCTTTTCTGAGCAGTTGCAACAAGCCCAACTCCAATTGGTTTGGTGAGGAATAAGATGTCATTTTCCTTTGCTCCATCATTTCTTTTGATCAAAGAAATTAGAGCAGAACCCGTAACCGCAAGTCCAAAAATGGGCTCAGGGGAATCAATGCTATGGCCCCCAGCGAGAGGAATTCTGGCATTTGAGCAAACCCTTTTGGCTCCAGCTATAACTTCTCGAGCTACTTCAGGTCCAAGCTTTTCAATCGGCCATCCTAAAATTGCGATAGCCATCATGGGTTTTCCTCCCATTGCATAAATGTCGCTGATTGCATTTGTCGCTGCGATTGCACCAAAGTCGAATGGATCATCGACAATGGGCATGAAAAAATCTGTCGTGCTGATTATTGCGGTCTTGCCATCAAGGCTATAGACAGCTGCATCATCTTTAGAATCATTGCCAACAAGCAGGCGATCAAACGCTCCTTGCTTTTCACCTGTAAGTATTTCCTCCAAAACTTGAGGGGAAAGCTTGCAACCACAGCCCCCACCGTGACTGAATGAGGTTAGATTAATCGACATGTGTGGCGTGCAATAGTTTTTGAATGACTTCTTCTTCGCTTAGCTTATCTGTGTCGACCACATCGATGACAAGTGATTTCTTTCGATCCACAGCTTCTTTATAGCGTTTGTCGTAGTACTGCAGAATTTCACCTGCGGCACCTTTCCCGTTGTTTTGTTTCAACATTTCGAGGACCAACTGATAACGATCTCCGCCTAATTTTCTCTTAATTCCTTCTACAGCGAGTTGAAGTTTGGATATATCAATGCTCCCATACTCCTCGAGCAAATTTTGTATTCGCTCTTTCTTATCCACTTCTATGATAAGGTGTGGTGACAGATTCTTTATTCTGTATAGCGCTGCTGGTAAGTGAACTCTCCCAATGGAAAAGGACTCATCTTCAATCCAAACTTGTTTTTGAGGGTCAAAATTTCGCATCACTTCATAGAGATCGTTGTGAAATTGCTCCGTAGTCGGCTGAAAAGTGGACTTCTGATTCCCAAAACTCGATCCTTGATGATTGGCGAGGCCTTCGAGATCAACTACTTGCTCTCCCGAATCCCTCAGCATTTTTAGATATCGGGTTTTACCACTACCTGTATAACCTGTAAGCACGATGTATGAAAACTTCTGTGCAAACAGTTCAAGTTGGCTTCTCTTATAGGCTTTGTAGCCGCCGGGCAAAGTTGATATCGAATAGCCAGCCAGAGACAACAGCTTACCCATGTATTCAGATCGCATTCCACCCCGCCAGCAATGAACATGAAACTCCTTGGAATTGTGCTTTTTAGCCTCCAAAACTAACCCTCGTAATTTGGGTCCAACAATGTCGAGTCCACGTAAAACAGCATCAAATTGCCCCTTCTCCTTGTAAAGAAGGCCAACTTCCGCCCTCTCTTCATCCGAAAAAAGAGGAAAATTTTTGGCGTCTGGAATGTGTCCTTTTGCAAACTCCGACGGAGAACGAACATCCAGTATAGTACCGTTATCAGAGGTGTTCAGGAATATATTGACATCAAGCTTGTCTTCGGGCATTGCCATCAAAGGGAAGGAATTATCGCGAACGAATGAAAAGAATTGCATTCTTAGCTCATCAAGTCAATTAAATATCTCTCTTTTGCACTTTAAATTGAATTTTTTATGAAATTATTTGTGGCCAATCTCAACTATCGTGCAACTGACGATGAGTTGAAATCAATGTTTGAAGCTGTAGGGTCGGTAGCATCTTGTAAAATAGTAACAGATCGCGATAGTGGTCGCTCTCGCGGCTTCGGATTTGTTGAAATGGAATCAGACGACGATGGACAACGCGCTATCGACGAAGTGAACGGTGCAGACTTTCAAGGACGCCAGTTGGTAGTTCGGAAGGCTGAGGACAAGCGATAGTAAGTCCTTTTATCCAACATTTTCTGAGGCGGTGAGCTTTTCATTGCCCTTTCCATTAGGGACTTAAGTCTCTTACTCCAGTAAATTGTAATGTCTTTTCAGAAGTCGTTTGTGATTTAGATGGGCAAATTGCACCTTAGAGGTTCCTCTGCTCTTGCAATAATCTTGAATGCCTATGAAAACTCGAGTTATTGCAATTATTGATGATGACAGAATCTGTCGTCTGGTAGTCAAAAAGCAAATAGAAAGCAATCCTTCGTCAACCCATATTCTGGAGTTTGACAACGGCCGTAGTACCCTTGACTATCTATTGGAGAATAGGAACAATCCTGAAGCGTTGCCCGATCTAATCTTCTTAGATCTGATGATGCCTATTATGGATGGATGGGGGTTTTTGAATGGACTTGGTGAGTTCGTGGGCGACCTTATAAAGGTTACTAAAATCTTCATTTTGACTTCCTCTATTGATCCAGAAGACAAGCTTCGGGCTGAGCGCTTTGATTTGGTCAATAGATTCATTAATAAACCAGTGAATCTTAGAACCATTCAGCGCATCATGAATCAGGCTGAGTCATTTGGACATCAAGCGGCTTGAATTTACTGCAGACGGAGCGTCTCTCCAACAACGATCAAATCTGGATCATTAAGATTGTTTAATGATGCTAGATCCTGACTTTTAAATCCGTCACCCAGACGTGATTGAGCTATACTCCAAAGTGTTTCTCCTTCAGAGACTACATGTGTTCCACCTGAACTTGTGTTGACTGGTTTGGGCTGTTCGATGCTTGCTTGTGGCGCCTCTTCCTCCGTCACTGTTGAAGATTGTTCCTCCTCCACTTCAGGAGTCTCTTCCTCTTCTTCCATTGAAGAAATGGTCGCTTGCATATTCTCAATCTGAGTCTGCAGCTCCTCAATATGATTTGTTTTCTCATCGAGCGTATAGCCAAGGTTACGTAGCGAGTCGCCTGGGACAACAATCTCTCCTTCGCCAGCGCTAGACAATCCATCATCCGTTGTAATCATGAATAAGTAGGCAGCGCTGAGAATAGCCACGAAGACCAAGGCAAAAGTCATGGCAATCTTCTGGTTTCGCTGATCTCGATTGCTCTTTTGAAGCGCCAAGACAAGATTATCACCGGTAAGTGGTGTGTTGCATTTTGGGCACTCTTCAGAGCCTTCTTTGATGTTAGTATGATGACAAACTGGGCAAATCATAGTAAAGGCTTAGGTATGAGAAAATTATAATTTTCTGAACAATGACCAAATAGAATTTCAGAGAAATTCAAGGTGACTTCCTAAAAATCTCGTGAATTGACACTCCAATGCAATTCATTGAGGGTTATCAAACGCGTATATGAATCACTCTAAAAATGCGGCTCCGAACTTGGTCATTCTTGGTTTGATAGGCTCTGGAAGCTCATTTTCGCCCAACATTTGACGCAAGTCAATTTCTATTGTTCGACACAATGCAGTCATCGGTGTATCTGCTGCGCGTCCTTCGAACGGTTCTTCAGTAATGGTCCCTGATTTATCGAGGATTTCAAAGACAAATGAAATTGCAACGCTGAGCGGAATACTTTCCCAGCCCATTTCATCCACAAGCGCAAATGGCAAAATCACCAAGAATAGTCGTAGAAATACCCGAGTAAAGTAATTGTAGTAATAAGGGAAAACTGTGTTTTTAATTCTCTCAGCCTTCCCCTGGAGATTATAGAACTCTTCAAGCTTCCTATTCAATTCAAGGTGCTTAAACTCATTAAGGGCATCTTTTTGAAAGATTTCCTCCACATGATTTGATTGTAGGTTGAACAGTTGCGACGGGATGTTCTTAAACTCTTTCACTAGTTCGGCATCGCGTGAATTAAGAAACGGGGCTAAAGTTTCTAGTTTCATTTGCTTCCTCAGGTGCATCGCCATTGCGTAGAGCCAAGCAATGTGTCGATAAATCAGGATTCGTTTGGCTTCATTTACCTCCGGAGCGGCCAGACGATCTACGGGTTGGATAAAACTGGTAACTTCCATTCCCCACGTTCTACTGTAGTTGACAATGCCACCCCAAATTTTTCGAGCTTCCCACCAGCGATCATAGGCCGAACTATTTCTAAAGCCAAGGAATATGGCGAGACCCACACCGATTATACTCACAGGTGCAACAGGTAAACCAACTTGCTCAAAGTGTAGAATATGGTAGAAAACGTAGACCAGCGTCGCCAGAAGGGCTGAAAGCAAAACTGACTTTCGGTTGTATTAGAGGATTCCCCAGGTGCGTACCCAAGGATTTGGAGAAAAGTGAATCAGCATTCTTGAATGATTGGTTTGGCTTAATAAAAAAGTAAAGTTATCTCAAAGGGATCAAAACAGCACAGAAGCGCAAACAAGTGGGAACACTTATCGCAATCCTCTTTCGATACCAGACTTCGAGACTATGATTTGATCTCGAATTACTTTGACCTGACCTCTGTGATCTGTGTACTGTAGCGTGAAAGGATAAGTTCCTACAGGAACGATTCTACCATCACCAGACCGACCATCCCATCCTCTATCCGGCCTATTTGCTCTGAATAATTGCTGACCCCATCGGTCATGGATAATAAGATCAAAGCCGTCACTGGACATTCCTTCTCCACTGATCTTAAACTCTTCGTTGAGCCCATCGTCATTTGGGGTAAAGCTTTTCGGGTAATATAACAGAGTCTCCTCCACATAAGGCAGATTGTACTTCACGGTATCGACACAACCATCAATTGAAACCGCAACCAACATCACTTGATTCGTGTCCCAGTAATCATCAAACTCATACAAAAACACATCATCATATAGAGTGTCGTATGTGTTTATGTACCACGTAATGTGATCTGTATTGATGCTGGTATTGAAAAAGGAAAGTTGGGGCTCAATATTCGTTGGATATGCTGGTCTTCGATCAAAACGGGCGTCGGGTTGCACAAGAATCTTCACGCCGCACTTGTCTTTCTGTAAAGAATAACAACCATATTCAGTACGGACACCCACGCTGACTTCATGGCACCCTACTTCAGTCAATTTAAAGGTCACCGAATCATATTGATAATTACTCTGAATTACTTCATCATCAACATACCAAGTGTAACGACTCTTTGGATTCCAAACATTTACTGACGCCATGATCTCGCTGGCTGCACACGCCTCTGCTGGCTCAAACACTAAATCAGGATGCTCAGGATTGCCAACATATACTGTAACCTTCGCAACATCAGGCTCCGACAGACATAGATCTGAAATTGTGACTTCGTATTCAGTTGTTTTTTTAGGCTCAATAAATTGCACCGGATAGGAATCTGGTGTGTGAGACCATTTGTATCTGTACTCCACAGGTCCTTTGTGACCACCTCTAGCACTGGCTGTCAGCGTGGTTATTTCTCCATTACAAAGTGAATCGTCTTCAAGTCTAATTATCGATGATAATGGTGAATAACCCCCCACTTGTACGAACACACTATCCGTATAAACCGGAGTACCACATGCATCGCTCACCGTGACGGCATACCAAGTTGGCTCATCTGGGCTAATGGTGTTAGCCTCACCAAAAACGCCACTTGCCCATGAGTAGGTGTAGTTAGAGTCCCCGCCAAGTCCTACAGCTAGGATATCAATCGTGTCATAAGGGCAAATCGTGTCAACCTCTGGAAAGTCCAATCCTAATGGTGGTCTTACTTTTACCAAAACTTCAGAACTGTCTCCAACACAACCATTTGAGTCAGTTGAAACCACAAAATACTGTGTTGTGGTCTCTGGATAAACAGTCGGAGTCCCATTTGAAGAGACAAACGAACCATTTAGGGAAGTTTTGGTCCACACATAGCTGTACGGAGGAGTGCCTCCAATGCTTGCAACCGATATTGCTGCCGCGTTGGTAATGCAGATAAGAGTATCGCCAAAGCCGGTTGATTTAATGGAGTCAGGCCTCCAGATGTCGACATAAGCAGAATCAATACAGCCATGAGCATCAGTCACGGTAACATAGTTGGTGTCCGCACAAAGAGATGTGGCAGAATCGTTTGTTTCACCATTGCTCCATGCATAAGAGTATGGCGGCACACCTCCTGATGCGGTCCCTATAGCTCCGCCATCGCATATCTGTACTCCCGGGCAGGAAAGACCGTATGGGCTTATTATTGAAGGGATGTGATCGGTTGGTTCGATAATTTCAAGCGAATCTTCGATCTCGCATCCAGCGGAATCCGTTAGGGTCATGAAGTATTGACCGGCGCACACTCCTGTATGATTGGCTGTAGTATCTAAACTGCCGCTCCAATTAAAAGAAAATGGAGCAGTTCCCCCAACGACTTGAGTTTGAATTGTGCCAGTGCAATCTCCAAAACACAGTGCATCAGACGTGGTAAACTGAGGTTCGACAAATCCATCAAAATAGAATTGCACACTATCAATGGTATCGAGGTTCCCGCAAGCGTCCTCGATATAGCCAAACCCTGGCTCAACTTGCAGTGTATATTGACCAATCTGTGTAACTGGAGGGGTGAAATGAATGGTGATGTTTTCCGTATTATCTGCTCCACCACTACAAAATGGACTAGTGACACTTGATATTGTATGATATCCAGAAGGTCCGGAAAGTGAGAAGTCTCCTACATGAAATGAATCGCACTTCATTGGTTCGCTAAACTCCACGACAAGGCTGTCAAACGAGCTACATTCAAGAGAAGAGCTTATCGAATCGATATATGGTGGTATCGTGTCTCCTAGAATAGCGGTCGAACTAGACATGTCCAGCGTGAATCCATAACTTGAACCCGTCCAATTTGAAATATGCAAGAGGTATCTGTTGCCAGCTGGAACATTCAAATCAGCACACCACTTCGGGCCGTTTGTGGTACCCGGACCATTGCAAGTTCCAGTTCCTCCGTTTGGAGTACTCACCCCTGTAGATCCGTTAAAGCCCCACGCTCCCCAAGTATTGGACCTCACCATCGCCGACGCGGCACCAGTAGAGGTACTCAATGTTGAACATGCAACGTTTGTCATGTTGAATAGTGTCCAATCATGATCTTGATTTGTAGTTGTAGGATTCAGCTCGAACCTCAAAATTCCCGCCTGAATTACAGTGAATTCGAACCAGATACTTCGTTGTTCTGGTGCATAGCATGTAGAAACGTTGGCTATTTCGTTGCTGAAATTACCCATTCCATTATGGCTGAAATTCACTATGAAGCTGTCCGCACAAAATTGAATAGCTCCCAAACAATCTTGAAACGTTGGCGTTTGAGCCTCAACTTTAGAAAAGCTGCAGATGATAATTATACCAGCTAAAATTGCGGGTTTAAAACGCATAAACAAGATTAAACATTACTACTAAGACAGACGCAGGTCTGACAAATGGTGTGGTCGTATTTGAAACAACTGTTGATTTAGGCCGTTAGATGCTTGCCATAATACAAGTGATCAACACTAGAGCCAGCCATTACCGCGGCATTGGGCATTCTACCCCATTCCGAATACATATGTGATTTCAAGAGGTTAATGCTGGCCATATTATCGCCAAGCAAGATTGCAATAAGAGTCTCAATCTTCATTTTACGAGCTTCTTGCTCCAAATGCATCACTAGCGAATTACCGATCCCTTGTCTTTTAAACTTGGGGTCAACATAAAAACTGATCTCAAGAGTGCCATCGAATGAGGGTCTTCCTCCTCGATACTCAGTTAAGCTACCCCATCCGACAATCATTGAATCTATCTCAACTGAAATTAAACATAACGAGTTGCTATGTAATGAGTTAAACCAGTTATCAGCAATAATATCTTTAAGTTGTTTGACATACCCATTTTTCCCTTCTTGAATGGCAATATTCATAATGCGAATTATCTCGGAACCATCTTTAAGAAGTGTTGGGCGAAGTTGGTGCATGCTCCAAAAATCTTCAATTTGACGAATTCAGCAGTAATTCTATTTTCAGAGCTCAAAATTCGAACATGCAAGAACAAACAATGTGGGGTCATCCCAAAGGGCTTTATATCTTATTCTTTACGGAACTGTGGGAACGATTTAGTTTCTATGGGATGAGAGCGATTCTTGTGCTCTACTTGACAGCTCAAACCACCGGGGATAATCCAGGATTAGACTGGACCAGCAAAGAAGCTTTGGCGTTATATGGTTGGTATGGCATGTTTGTGTACTTCATGGGGATTTTCGGTGGAGCCATCGCAGACAAATGGCTCGGACAAAAACAATCAGTTTTGGTTGGTGGAGTTTTGATCATTCTTGGTCAGTTCTCAATTTCAATTGACAGCCTCATGACCTTTTATTCGGGGCTCATTCTTTTGGTTTGCGGTGTTGGTCTTCTCAAGCCCAACATAAGCACGATGGTTGGCGGACTTTATAAGAAAGGCGACATCCGAAGAGATGCTGGTTTTACAATCTTCTATATAGGAATCAACATAGGTGCGCTGGCAGCTCCTCTGCTAGTCGGTTACATTGGAGAAACCTATGATTGGCATTTGGGCTTTTCTCTTGCTGGAATTGGGATGATACTAGGCCAGATTGTGTACGTTTTTGGCAGGAAACATCTCCAAGGAATAGGAGATTTACTGAAGCACTCCGCCACTGAAGCTCACTTAGCTACTAAACCTTTGTCTAAAGTTGAAAAGGATAGATTAATTGTGCTTCTGTTGTCCTTCTTAATTGTCATTGTTTTTTGGGCTGCTTATGAACAAGCGGGCGGTTTAATGAATTTGTATGCAAGGGACAGTGTAGATAGATTGTTGTTTGGGTGGGAGATCCCGACAAGCTGGTTTCAATCCTTGCACGCATTCTACGTTGTATTGATCGGCGGACCCATGGCGGTGATTTGGTTGAGGTGGAGCAAGAAAGGGAAAGAATCATCTGCCGTTTTTAAAATGGCCGTTGGAATGATCATCATGGCGGTAAGCTTCTTGGCATTAATGGGAGCGGTTTATGACGCATCCCTGAGCGCTATTGGAAAGGCGCCTATATACTGGTTACTCCTATCCTACTTCCTCCATGTAGTTGCAGAATTGAGTATATCACCAGTCGCTCTATCATTCATCACCAAGTTGGCTCCAGCAAAATATGCGAGTCTGACGATGGGTGCCTATTTCGCGATTGTCGGAATTGGAAATAAGGCCGCAGGACTTTTAGGGGAAGCTGCCCAAGAATCCGGAGTAATGACTGTTTTTGCGATAATCGCAACCATGTGTTTCATCGTAGGTCTTCTGGTTTTTGCCCTCGTAAAGAAGCTCAAGACGTTGACTCATGGGGCTGAAGATGAGATTCTCGAATCACCACATGACGAAGAGGCCCAGTCAATAGCCGAATAGACCATGGAGGTCGAGCTCGTTCTTGCTTTTTGTGCTGCCGCCTTCCTTCTCGCGCTCATGCCAGGACCCGATAACATTTATGTGTTAAGTCTCAGCATCTCAAACGGTTCCAAGCAAGGCATCGGTTTAACCACAGGTCTTGTCAGTGGCGTTGTTGTTCATACGTTGTTGGCGGCAACAGGCTTATCCATTGTCTTATACAGCAGCGACTTGGTCTTTTCGCTGGTGAAATATGCAGGCGCCATTTACCTGTTCTATCTAGCTTATGGTGCAAGCCAAGAGCAAACAAACACACTGAGAGCGTTAGAAACTGAGAACATTGGAATTGGGAAACTCTTTCGGCAAGGAGTTATGATGAACGTGCTAAATCCGAAAGTATCCCTCTTTTTCATTGCGCTGCTTCCGCAATTCATTTCGAGTCCTGGATGGAACCCGATGGTTCAGATGAGCATTCTCGGGATGATATTTATGTTGACCGCATTCCTCACGTTCTCCTCCATTGCTTTGGTTGCAGGAAGGCTTTCACAGCTTGTCGAAAATGACAAGTTTTGGATAATTACCAAATGGGTTAAGGTTGGAGTATTGGTTATTCTAGCATTAACCCTAGCACTATCGAGTAAGTGAAGCACCTATTAATCGTCATACTTTTCATTATGAGCTTTGATTGGCTAAACGCCCAAAACCCCACGATTATTTACGTCGGTGATCCTATGTGTAGTTGGTGCTACGGATTTGCTCCGGAAATTTCCAAAGTCAGAGAAGCGCTTCCTGACCATGAGTTCAAACTCGTGCTGGGTGGATTGCGACCACACGGAACAGAAACCAATGCGGATATCGGAGACTTTCTGAGAGAGCATTGGGAAGAGATCCACAAGCGAACTGGACAACCCTTCAAGTATGATATTCTAGAGGACAAAACGATGGTCTACGACACCGAACCAGCTTGTAGAGCCGTTGTTGCTGCCAGAAATCTAAATCCTGAAATTGAACTTGAATTCTTCAAGGCTGTGCAAGACGCGTTCTATGCAGAGAATCGGAACATGCTCGACATTGAAACCTACTTGAGAATTGCAGATGAATTCGAATTAGACTCAGATCAGTATCGTCAAACCTTCGACTCTGAAGAGTGCAAGTATGAGACTGCTCAGGAATTTCAGTTGTCCTCAGAAATGGGCATTAGAGGATTTCCTTCGGTGGTAGTTCGTCACAACGGGCAGTTATTTCTAGCATCCAATGGATTTAGGACAGCAGAAGATCTGCTCAGAACCATCAAGAACATTCAAAAAGAGGGAAACTAGCTTTCTTCGATTTGAGACTTAAAAATCGCCGTAACCTCTTCTAAAAACTCTTTGACAATCTTTTCATTTTCGGAATTGCGAATGACAGCCCCATTCCATGAGCCCGATCTCCACTCACCATGCTTCAGTGGCTTCAAAGCCAAAGTATCAATTGAATCGTGGCCTTTATAGCCAGCGACATAGAAATAGTAATCATCAACCATCGAGTCAGGGATCGCCATCCCGTAACCAATCGACCCATTATTAAAGGTGGCAAGAGAACCAGTATCAAAGTGATGAGGCCAAATTCTTGGTAGACTAAAAGCTTCTAGCTCAGAACCCAAATTCGTAAACAACCTATCCGCGATAGACCTATCTATTGCTAATTGTTCTAAGACCTCAGTCTCGATTGACGGAAACACAAAATCATCGGATATAGCTGTATATGGAAGTTCATAGTGAAAGTGGTAGTTATAGTCTCCTTTGAGCTTCATAAAGGCGCATTCCCTAACTACCCAATTAACGACATCTAGATGTCGAGCGCCACTCAGAGGATAGGAGGCGACCTCCCCTTCAGTCGGGTGTACGAAGTCAAGTGAGTAATAATTCAAGTTCAGAACTAACCTTAAGCCGTCTTCACTGAGGTCATAAGTGAACAGGCGCTTGCCTTCAGCTCCCCAGCCAAGATTACTGTGGCTATCATCCTCCTTGGGTGTTACGAAACTGAGGTTGGCCGCCGCTAAATACTGCGAGGCTAAGTGAAGTATTTCAGTAGGGTTGGTCACGCTATTTGCCCACCTCTACACCTTTCCAAAATGCAATGTGGCCTTCAATACTCTTGGCCATAGAAGATGTTTCTGGGTAGTACCAGGCTGCATCAACGTTCTTTTCGCCATTCACCTCAAGCGTGTAATACGAAGCCATTCCTTTCCAGTGGCACTTGGATTGGGTGCTCGAATCTTTAAAATAGTCTTGTTTAATTGATGATGATGGGAAGTAATGATTCCCTTCAATGATTACTGTTTCATTGCTTTCCGCCACTACTTCACCATTCCAAATTGCTTTCATTGTTCTTTGATCTTTGTCAACCTTAGAAGATTGAATTCTTTCTTCCTTTCAGTCCTTTAATTTATCACTTGAATCCTCACTGAGCCCAACCGTTCTACATCAGCTTGAACGTCAGAATCTGGCTTAAGAAACACCGCGGCTGTTGCGGCTCCAGCCATTATCACATGGCCTTCCTTGATTGGTTCTCCATATTGTTCAGCCAATCTAGTCGCTGCCTGTAATGATTTCCACGGATCACCGAGGATGTCAGCTGAACTCCCCTCGGCAACCATTTCGTTATTAAAGGACTGTGTCATTTTTAGATCACCGATGTCTCTGCTTGGCTTTTGCCACTTGCCTATAACCAAAGCGCTAGAAGAGCAGTTGTCGGCCACCACGTCTTCCAGTGAAAATTTAAAATTTTCGAACCTTGAATCGATGATTTCAATTGCCGCTGCAATTCCATCTACGTATTCATCCAAATCCTTCAACGGAATTTCACCTTCAATGTCTTTGGATATTCGAAAGCAAACTTCGGGCTCTGCCCTGGGATGAATAAAATTTCCCAGGCTTAGTTCGCCGCCGTTCTCGATGAGCATTGAATCTGTTAACCTGCCCCAAATCATGTCATGCACACCCATTTGGATCATTTTGGCCTCACTGGTAAACCCCATTTTTAAACCAATCAGATTTTCTCCTCGATCAATTCGTCGTTTTATCGCACGCTTTTGAATCTCGTAAGCATCTTCGATGGAAAATGATGTACCTATACTCAGTTGGGAGATTGCCTGCGCCTCCTTTGCAGCAATATCAACTGCAGCCGCCATTTTATCTAACTTATCCATTCGGTGTATTCTTCATATCAAGGGCAACATCGACAATCATATCTTCTTGACCTCCGACCATTTTACGTCTTCCTAATTCTTCCAAAATGTCTCGGGTATCGATTCCGTATCGTTCCGATGCTCGCTCTGCGTGCAACAAGAAGCTTGAGTAAACTCCCGCATATCCCAGAGCAAGCGTTTCTCTATCCACTCTAACGGGTCTGGTCTGCAACGGCCTGATTTTATCATCCGCAGCATCCATCAGCTTGTTCAGGTCACTATTATGTTCCGCTCCCATTCTGTTCAACACAGCAATTAAAACCTCCAATGGACAGTTGCCTGCCCCAGCTCCCATTCCTGCTAATGAAGCATCGAGTCTCGTCGCGCCGTGATTCATAGCTACAATCGTATTTGCGACTCCAAGCCCTAAGTTATGATGGCAATGCACTCCCAACTCAGTTTTATCATCCAGAACGTCTCTAAATGCCTTCATTCGATCTGCTACATCATCCATCAAAAGAGCACCTGCCGAATCAGTCACATACACACAGTCAGCACCGTAACTTTCCATGAGTTTTGCTTGCTGGGCCAATTTGATGGGTTCATTCATATGTGCCATCATCAAAAAACCGGCGACATCCATTCCAAGATCCTTGGCTGCGGCAATGTGCTGTGCTGAAATGTCCGCCTCTGTACAGTGTGTTGCAATTCGAACGGATTCTACACCAAGATCTTTGGCCCTTTTCAGATCCTCGATTGTTCCAATTCCAGGTAGCAATAGGGTGGTAAGCTTTGCGTGTTTCAACTCTTCAGCAATTCCCTCTAGCCATTCCCAATCGGTATGGGCTCCGAATCCATAATTGAAGCTTGAGCCTGCAAGCCCATCACCATGAGCGATCTCGATGGCATCAACGCCGGCATTATCTAAATCTCTCGCAACATCCCTAATTTGCTCTTTTGTGTACTGATGTCGTATGGCGTGCATGCCATCTCTAAGCGTGACATCTTGTATGTATAGTTTGTTCATGGTGCTTATGGATTATGCGGTAATTAAACTCGCTAGTCGTTCTCCAACAGATTTAGCCGCGCTGGTCATGATATCCAAATTGCCTGCGTATTCTGGCAAATAGTGCCCTGCTCCCAAAACTTTCAAGAATACGGAGGTTTTTAGGCCACTTACGTGTCCGACTCCTTCGATGAAAACCGGCTTATCTTCTGGGATGTCCTCAAATTGAACTTCTTGATGCAATTCATATCCAGGAACGTATTTCTGAACCTCGGCGACCATCTTATGAATGCTGTCTCGTATTGCTTCTCGATCGGCGTTTTCACTCAATGTGAACACAGTATCTCGCATAACCAACGGTGGTTCAGCTGGATTAAGAACTATAATGGCTTTGCCCTTTGTCGCTCCTCCCACTTTTTCAATTGCCTCTGCCGTGGTTTCGGTAAACTCATCAATATTGGCTCTTGTTCCGGGTCCAGCAGATTTGCTTGAAATGGAGGCGACAATTTCTCCGTAATGAACATTTGCAACTCGAGACACCGCCGCTACCATTGGAATCGTCGCCTGCCCTCCACATGTGACCATGTTCAGGTTGTCAAAATCAATATTTGCATCAAAATTCACTGGCGGAATGAGATAAGGACCAACCGCCGCTGGAGTTAAATCAATCATCCTCTTTCCGAACGGCTTGATCTTATCGTAGTTGTAGAGATGGGCTTTTGCTGATGTCGCATCGAATACAATCTCGACATCGGCGAATTCGGGCATTTTGATCAAACCATCGACTCCTTCATGCGTTGTCGCAACTCCCATTCTTTTCGCACGAGCTAAGCCATCCGACTCCGAGTCAATACCGACCATGACGGCCATTTCTAAAACATCGGAGGTTCTTATAACCTTGATCATAAGGTCTGTTCCAATATTTCCAGAACCAATGATTGCAACTTTCATTTTCTTCATGCTAATTCATTAATCAAACGTCACACTTATGCTGGGTAGGCCATCAATTGTAGCTACAAAGCTATCCCCAGATTGGACTGACGACATGGAGCCAAGGGCGCCAGCAAGGATTAGGTCTCCCGCCTTCATTGGCGTGTTTAAATCAAACATAGTCTGAGCCAACCAAAGAGCGGCGTTTAATGGATTACCCATGCACGCGCTCCCCTTTCCAACGGATACGGTTTCTCCATTTTTTGTCATCTCCATCGAACATCCTTCAAGGTCTATTGCCTCAAGGTTTACAAATTCATCTGCAACTACAAAGTGGCTAGCCGATGCATTATCTGCGATAGTATCCGTGATTCTAATATCCCAATTTTCAATGCGACTTCCAACTATTTCCAAACAGGATGTTGCTTTTGAGATAGAATCCAACAATGTCTCCATCACAGGCCGGCGATCACCGAGATCACGATCCAACACGAAGGCTATCTCCGTTTCAATTTTCGGCTGAAGAATGATCGAAGCCTCCATAGAACCGCCGTTCGGAATTCGAGTAATATCTGTCAGCACACCAAAATCTGGCTGATCAACTCCGAGCTGAATTTGAATTGCCTCAGAAGTCAAGCCGACTTTGTATCCAACTATGGCCTCTCCCCGATCTAATTTTCTTTTGGTATTGATTGCCTGAGCCTTATATGCAGCTTCGAGATCATCCGTACCAATCAACTCTCTCACGGGATTACAAACTTCACCTCGGGAATCAGCTTCCCATAATCGGTCAGCTGCTTCTTGGATTTGTGATGGGTTGATCATTTTGCAAATGACTAATAATCCAGTCAGTCCTGCAAATGGTCTTAAACTTTCTTGAGGATGTAGTCCGCGAAGTAGCCTTTGGAATCGGTGAGCTTGTTGGTTATCTGAAGTCCCGTGTCTTGAATGACACCTCGAAGAATAGAATCATTATACTTTCTGGAGATCTCCATGAATATAGTCTCCCTTTCTTCAAAGTCTACCGATAAGTCAAGAGCTTCGATCCTAACGGTCTGCTTTTCCTTAGACTGGAGGAAGCTTTTCGTAAACCCAGTGTCTTCTTCATAGACAGGTCGGTGAATGAACTTGTCTAAGTCAAAATTCCCGTCAAGCTCACGATTAATTCGCTCCAAAAGGTTTAGGTTGAACGCAGCTGTATGACCACTGGCGTCATTGTACGCCGGCAGGACAATATGACCTGGTTTCATTAAGTCTACGCCCAACAATAACACATCTCCTCTAGACATCGTTTCCGAGAGCTTACACATGAATTTGTGTGCTTTCTCATCGTCCATGTTTCCAATATTGGATCCCATAAACAAGATAACCTTGCGATTATCCGATTGCATTTTTCCTAGCGCTGAAAAGTAATCGTCTTGGATTCCTCGAACATCTACTTCGGGTAGCTCATTCTGGACGCGTTGCTCTAGATTGTGAATAGCATGGAACGATATGTCAATTGGATGATAGGTAAAATCAGCCCCATTAATTGCTCTAAGTAGTTCCATCGTCTTGGTGCCATCTCCTGCCCCAAGTTCATAAAGGTCAAAATGAGTCTCGTCGATATCTAGAACTTGAATCAGTTTCTCAGTTTGATCGCAAAATATCTCGTGCTCACAATTCGTCAAATAATACTCAGGCATATTCATGATGTCCACGAATATTTGATCTCCGCGTTCATCATAAAACCATCTCGAATTCAAACTTTTCTGGCTAGAGGTCAATCCCGAGTGCACATCATCCGCGAACTCCTTATTTAATATTTCAATCATTCTTCACCAATCTAATCCCACTGAATTGCCACTGCATATTCGGATGGAAGAAGTTTCTATATGTTATTCGATTATGTCCTGGGCTAGTCACGACAGAAGCGCCTCTTTGAACCATCTGATTCATCATGAACTTGCCATTGTACTCACCAACTGCGCCGGCTGGCTTTTTGAATCCTGGATAGGCCAGATAGGCAGAGTTTGTGTGTTCCCATCTTGTTCCCCAATTGAGTTTTTTTGATGCGATTTCCCATTCAAACTCCGTAGGAAGCCTCATTCCTTTCCACTCTGCATAGGCGGCAGCTTCATAGTGACTGATATGGGCAAGTTGGGCTTCAGGATTCAGCGTAGCAAGTCCACCAAGCGTGTATTGCGCCCATTGATCATCCACCTTATGCCAGTATAGTGGCTTAGTAATCTCATTTTCTTTTATCCAGCCCCATCCTTCATCAAGCCATAATTCGTGACGCTCATAGCCGGCATCCTGTACAAAGTCTAAATACTCTGCGTTTGTGACCAAGGCTTTAGATACTTCAATGCCTTGAATAAATGATTGGTGAAGTCCGTGTTCATTATCATAGCTGAATCCATTTCCACTAAATCCTACTTCATGCACCCCTTCATCAATAGTCGCCCAACCTGATTCGGCGTTACGATTGTTGACATAGGATTCTCCTTCGCGATATGCAGGAAACAACGGATTGTGACCCAATACATATTTAATATCGGTAAAGAGCAACTCCTGATGTTGTTGTTCATGATTCAGACCAATATCCAACAGGCTTTCAAGCTCATCGTTCAATTCACCCGACAGGAGTTCAGTCATATGCTCATCGATGTATTTTCGATACTCCACCACTCTTTCCAATGACGGTCGAGATAGATTACCTCTCATCGCCCGCTGGATTCTTTCTCCAATGGTGTTGTAGTAGCTGTTAAATACAAAGGCGAATTCCTGATCAAATCGTTTGTATGCTTTGAGATGCTTTGAAAGAATAAACTCTTCAAAAAACCAGGTGGTATGTCCCAGGTGCCACTTTGCTGGACTTACAAATTCAGCCGGCTGAGGAATGTAATCCTCCGCTCCTAAAGGGATGCAAATTGCGAGTGTGTAGCTCCGAACTTCGAGGTACTTGGATGTATGTGTGTCAGACATGAATTAAACTTCAACAAATATGACGAGTACCTTGGGTCATTCCTTTCGATTTTCGGTCAATCAATTGAAATATTAGTTCATTAAGCTCAAAAGTATCCTTTGATCTTTCTATGACAGCCTCAAAATGATATTCATAGTGAGCGAATATTTGCGATTGTGTTTTGGAACATTGCGCTGGTAATTCCAGAAATTTAGTCGTTCGGTTTTTTTTACGAATCAATCCATTACGTCTGTCCATTCCTAGTTGAGTTGATCAGAATTGTTTATAAATCGTAGTAACCATTTTGAGTACAGCCCGTAACTATGTTGGATTTAAGGATTTAATCTACCATGAGTGTTTCTATTTCGGTTTGTGGTTTATACTTTCGATGCGGATTCTACCTAGAAATGATAAGGACATTTCTCTTTTTTGTATTGCTAATTGCGATCATTTCGCCTCTAGATTCTTACGCCAATTTTGAAGGTGAAGAAGATAAAGTCGATGCGGCTGATGATGGAAATAGCGGCATGTACCGAGACCTCGAAGCGATCGACTTCCAAGCTCACCGAATCGGTGATGTCGTAGAACTCAAATGGATTACATCCGGTATTGTTGAGGACTTTCTAATCGAACGCAGCCTGGATGGTGATGACTGGTTAGAAGTACTATCTATGAAAGGGCCATTATCAAGTTCATACGTTATCGAATACATGGACTTCGATTTTGAAGTTCCTAGCGCCAAGCTCTTTTATCGGGTAAAGAAAAAGAAGCAGACTGGTGATCTACAATATTCCAAAACGTCATTTGTGCCCTCGTTTAACGACTTGAGCATGTTCGATGAACGTTTGATCAAGACAATCACAGATCCCATCAGAAAAGGGAGTAGAATCAATCTTTACTTTGCCAACTCTGAAAAGGAGAGTCTTCTCCTTATTCTTCGAGATGGCTGCGGCGTTGACTATTATGCCAAAGTGAAGTATTTACCTGAATCTGATATATACGAGGTAGTTGACATTAGCGGAGATATTCCTTCCGGTCAATATCTCATCACATCTTCCTCAAAGAAGAGCGTATACAGTTCTCAGCTAACGATCGAGTTCAGCCGATAACCTAGCTAATCTTTCGCATTCTTATACTTAATGGAGTTACCTCGAGATATTCATCTACTCGAATGTATTCCATGGCTTCTTCAAGGGAGAATTGAATTTTAGGCGCAACCTTAGCTGCATCATCCGAACCAGCAGCACGGACGTTTGAGTGCTTCTTCCCTTTGATAACATTCACCTCAAGATCGTTGTCACGAGTGTGTTCACCAACTACTTGGCCTTTGTATACCTTTTCGTTTGGATCAATAAAAAAGCGTCCTCTATCCTGAAGTCTATCGAGTGCGTACATCAAAGCTGCTCCCGTTTCTGCTGAAACCAAAGCGCCTTTTTCCACTACTCCAAACTCCCCTTTGAATGGCTTGTACTGATGGAAGCGATGCGTCATTACAGCTTCACCTGCTGTGTTCGTGAGTACTTTGTTTCGAAGACCGATCAACCCTCTTGATGGGATTTCAAATTCAAGGTGTTGAATATCTCCCTTGCCCTCCATAATCAGGAGTTCTCCCTTTCGTTGTGTTACAAGCTCAATAGCTTTGCCACTGTACTCTTCTGGAACATCAATCACGAGAGTCTCATATGGCTCCGACTTGATACCGTCGATTTCTTTGAAGATCACTTGAGGTTTTCCTACTTGAACTTCGTAACCCTCACGTCGCATTGTTTCGATGAGAATACTTAAGTGAAGAACGCCTCTACCGTAAACGTTGAATTTGTCTTCGCTATCGGTGTCTTCGACTCGAAGCGCTAGGTTCTTTTCTGTTTCCTTATACAGACGGTCACGCAGATGCCTTGAGGTTACAAACTTTCCTTCCTTTCCAAAGAACGGCGAATTGTTGATTGTGAAGAGCATACTCATTGTTGGCTCATCGACATTGATTCTTGGTAGTGCTTCTGGATTATCAAGAGAAGCCAATGTATCACCGATCTCAAAGTTTTCTAGCCCAACCATTGCACATAGGTCACCACTGCGTGCTGAGTCAACTTCTGATCTTCCAAGTCCTTCGAACACGTAGAGTTCTTTGATTCTATTTTTCTTGACGCTGCCATCTCGCTTCATCAAGGCGTAGTCACCGCCTTTCTTTATATCTCCTCGGTAAACCTTTCCAATGGCGATTCTTCCCTTGTAGCTACTAAAGTCTAGAGATGTGATCTGCATTTGCGCTTCCCCGCTATTGTACTCAGCCTCTGGGATGACTTCGACGATGGTATCAAGAAGATGCTGAACTGTATTGGTCGGTTCCTTCCAGTCATGACTCATCCAACCATGCTTACTGGATCCATAAAGCGTTTCGAAGCCAAGTTGATCTTCGGACGCGTCCAAATTGAACATGAGGTCAAAAACCTGCTCATGGACTTCATCCGGACGACAGTTTTCTTTGTCTACTTTATTGACGACAACAATTGGTTTCAGGTTTAACTCAATAGCTTTCCCAAGTACGAATCGTGTTTGTGGCATTGGTCCTTCGAAAGCATCGACTAATAGAATAACTCCATCAGCCATTTTCAATACACGCTCTACTTCGCCTCCAAAATCGGCGTGACCTGGAGTGTCAATGATGTTCACCTTGACCCCTTTGTGCACGACTGAAACATTCTTACTGAGAATCGTAATTCCACGTTCACGCTCCAGGTCGTTGCTATCTAGGATGAGTTCACCTACTTCCTTTCGATCATCGAGCACCTTGCTCTCGTGGATAATCTTATCGACCAAAGTCGTTTTACCATGATCAACGTGTGCGATGATGGCTATGTTTCTAATTGACTGCATACCAATGCTTTTTGCGGCCGCGAAAGTAGTCCATATAAATCAGGAATTATGGGAAGGGTTGTGATATTTGAGGAGGTAATCGCTCTACTGATATTATTCATCTTTGTTTTATGTCCCAACCAAGCGCTTTACCGACAGAAGTCACTCAGATTGACGGTGACGTCCGAAGCACCAAACTCGACCTGCTCAGCGTTGAAGAACCGATGGAAATCAGGCTTGGTTATGGTCCTGAGGATGGCCGGGAACAAAAGAGCCTCGCCATCACGATGCGCACGCCAGGGCATGATTTTGAGTTGGCACTGGGTTTTCTCTTCACAGAAGGCATTATTGAGGGCATGGAACAGATTCAAAACATCGTGTATTGTACGGATGACGAAACTGGAGAATTAACGGACAATGTGGTCAGGGTTGAGCTAAGCCCAACTTTGAAAATCGAATGGTCTCAATTTGAACGTAATTTCTACACCAATTCAAGCTGTGGGATTTGTGGAAAGGCCTCGATAGAAAGCCTTGAATCATTCTGCCCAACAAAAGTCAGTTCGAACATCAAGGTGAACGACGCTATAATTCACGGCCTTTCAGACAAAATGCGTGTGAAACAGAATGTCTTTGAACATACAGGCGGGCTCCACGGCTCCGCAGTGTTTGACCAAAATGGTGAACTGCTCATGATGCGTGAAGATATTGGCCGTCACAATGCAGTGGATAAGATCGTTGGGGCTTCGCTATTTCAAAAGATGCTTCCGTTGGAGTCGCATATTTTGATGTTGAGTGGTAGGTGTTCGTTCGAGCTTATGCAAAAAGCGATTTTAGCCCGAATTCCTATCATCGTAGCGATAGGAGCTTCTTCAAGTTTGGCGGTTAACACAGCGCAGGAATATGGTGTTACGCTGCTTGGTTTTACACGCAACAACAGTTTCAATATTTATAGCCACCCGGAACGGATCGGTTGATTAAATGGCGACGACCTCACCATTGTCTTTATTGTCCAATACAGATTTTGGGAGAGATTTAACAATGCTATCCCTCATGGCATTAATCATACTCTCTTTTAGTCCCTTCCTCCTTGTAATCGTGCTAATCTCCCGAAGTGGGTTCGTCGAACCAATAAATTTCACACGATCTATTTGTTCTTCCGTAATTACGTCCAATGCAAGTTCGGGAATAATGGTGCTTCCTCCCTCCTTGTCGACCAAGCGCATCAATGTCTCAATGGATCCACTCTCATAGTTGAACTCTAGGTTCTTGTATTTGGTTTGATTCAATGAACAGAGATTAAATGTTTGATTTCTGAAACAGTTACCCTCACTCAGAATCCATAGTTTCTTTGAAAGCATTTTGTCAAGTTCGATCCTATTCCCCTTAGTTGAGCTTAGTTCATCATCCGCATAGGCCAGGAGTTTTTCATAGAACAAGGGTTTTTCTACGATGGAAGCAATTTTAAGTGGCGTGGCGAGTATTCCAACATCAATGGATTCATTGTTCAGGCGCTCTACGATTTCTTCGGTTTTAAATTCAGTAACCACAAGCTCTACCTCAGGATATTTCCTTAAAAAATCACCTAAGAATATCGGCATTAAATAAGGCGCGATGGTTGGGATGATCCCTACTCTCAGCTCACCAGCAACCTTTCCTTTACTTCGATCAATAATATCATCGATAACCTTCAATTCTGAAAGAGCCTCACGCGCCTGTTCCACAATCAGCTCTCCAATCTGGGTGAATTTAAGCGGTTGTTTTGATCGATCTAATAGCGGTAGGCCAAGATCATTTTCAAGTTTTTTGATCTGCATACTCAACGTAGGTTGAGTTACATAACAGTGTTCGGCAGCCTTACTAAAACTTCGATAGCGGTCAATTGCGACTAAATAGGTCAATTGCTGAATAGAGTAATTCATTGATCAAGAATTTCTATTCAAATGTAGAATATATAACCTAGGCTGATATTCGCATCAGCTACTGATGACATACTTCTTATAGTACGCAACAAGTAATGATGTCATAGGTATAGCGATGATGAGTCCCATTAAACCGAGAAGGCTACCCCAAATACTCAAAGACAACAAGATAATTGTGGGATTGAGTCCTGAGAACTCACCCATGATTTTAGGAGTGAGTACTGCGTCCTGGAGTAATTGAACGATGGCAAAGACGGCGACTGTCAGCCCAAGCATGAGCCAAAAGCTTTCTCCTGTTTCTAGCGAGTTTAACCCAATCAGAGCTATAGCTGGGAGGAACCCAACCAATTGCAAGTAAGGAACAAAGTTTAGCAAGCCTACGAACAGCCCTAGAACAATCGCAAAAGGAAGTCCGATGATTTTAAATCCAACGGCAAACAGAATACTCACGATCAATACAATCTTTGATTGCGCCTTAAAATATCCGTTCATCCCAGCTTCGAGGTTGCTAACCAGCTCTGTCACAAAACTCTTTTGCTTCTCTGGGATTAGTGCCTCCCAGCTATTCGACAAGCGATCGTAATCAATCATGATAAAGATGAGGTACAAAACGTACGTGACTACAGAGAACAGTGCAGCAATTACACCCATCACACCGGATATTGCTTCCCATATCCCGCTGAGTGTGTGCAAGGCCTTATCGGTCATTCCTTCTTGACTCAGAATAGCGGTGAGGTCAAACTTGGCTAAGTACTCGCCTGCTCTATCCACGATGTCTCGCGGCAGCCACTCAGGCCAATGCAATTGACTCACTTGAGTGGAAAGAAGACGCTGAAGAACCATCACCTCATCCACCATGAGCGGAATGAAAATGATTGCAGCGAGAGAAACCAGTAAAAGAATGGAGATCAACGTCGTGAAAACAACCAATGAACGATGTTTAATCCATCGGTGAAGGAATCGGTTTATTGGCTCTAACAAATAGGCTGTAAGCCAAGCGAGAAAGAATGGAATCAAGACCGTCGAAAGTCTATCAAGCAAGTAGTAAGCTAAGACGACTAAAGCTATTCCAAACAGAATTCGAACAAAGCGATTAAAATCAATGGGTTTGTCTCCGAACATCGATCAATATTAAGGAATGAGACTTTCTTGTCCAAAAATCAGAGTCTCTGCGGTGAGGGTTACAAGGTTATCATGATACCCACAGGACATCCTTCCGCCTCGTTTAGATAATTGATGCGCCTTCATTTCATTCTTAGCAAGTCTTTCTGACCAAAAAGGAGTTAAAAGCATATGTGCGCTCCCTGTGGCTTGATCCTCAAGGAAGCTTACGTAGGGTAAAAACACGCGAGAAACAAAATCTGAGTCATCGCCAGTAGCTGTAACAACGTAGGCGAAGGTGTTTGATTTTCTCAGGGCGTTCCAATCTGGGTTCATCGAACAAACATCATCTGCGTTTTCAAAGAGGACAATGTCTTTGTTGCTCGAAGTGTAGTAGGCTGCTGCCTTTCCTTTAAATCCAGTAAGTACATGTGATGGTATCTCGACTTCTGCACTGGGAATCGGTGTGCCTGTGATCGCTACTCCAGACACCTCCCTTTTCCCTAATAGAATTACCTCTCCGTAATGAAATGAGATTTCATCGATTGATGGATCCGCTTCAAACAGCACTGCAGAAGCAGCGATGGTCCCGTGTCCGCATAGATTTATTTCTCCTTCGGGCGCAAACCATCGAACTTGATAATTGTGCGCATCCATGCGACGAATGAAACTAGTAGCTGGCAGATTGAAGTCAGCCGCTAGATCTTGAAGTCTTTGTGAATCTGCAAGGTCATCAAGCAGCAATACGCAACATTGATTTCCCTTCGCTAAGTGACCAGTAAAAGCATTGACGAGGATGAAGTCTCCTCTATTCATATTATACTGGCTTACGTCCCAAATTCTTCATCGTACGCTGATGAATCTGAAGAGCTTCCCTAAATGACCCTGCACTTCGATATGGTAAACCAAATTCTTGTGCTGTTGCCTTTACGATTTTAGAAATCGCAGGATAGTGAATGTGAGAAATGTTCGGAAAGATGTGGTGCTCAACTTGATAGTTCAACCCTCCACAATACCACGTCAACAGCTTATTCGTTGGAGCGAAATTAGCCGTCGTCTTTAGCTGATGGCCTTCGTATGACGATGATATAACCGAAGTATCTCCCTGAATAAATTCATGCTCTTCCATGATGTGCGCAGGCTGAAAAATCATTGCAAGCAGTAGGCCGCCAATCATGTGCATCATTAGGAACGCAGCCACAACAAGAATTGGGTTGTAACCTAACATCAACGGAGTAACGATCATGTAACCGTAATACACAATTTTCGAAACCACAAGAATGGCCATTTCAGAACCGTACTTAGCACCCTGCGCCTCAACCAAGCCTCGGGAGTTGTACGCACTCAACCTCTTGAAGTCCTTGAGTGTAACCCATGATACAGTCATCAATGAATAGAGGAACCATGAATAAATGTGTTGAAGCTGGTGACGTGGCTTCCAAGGCTCATTCGGTGTAAACCTCATGATATCTCCTCCTTCTAAATCTTCATCCACACCATGAACATTAGTAAAGCTGTGGTGAAGTACGTTGTGTTGAATCTTCCAATTCAAGGCATTTCCACCAATGACATTCAATGAATAACCCATCATTGTGTTAACCCATCTCTTCTTAGAGAAAGATCCATGGCATGAGTCGTGCATAATTGCTAGACCAATTCCTGCCACACCGACTCCCATTATTGCAGCACAAAGCACATATTGCCATGCTGTTAAGTTCATTGTAACCATCAGTGCATATGGGCCAAAATACATGGCCAGCATTGAAATGGTTTTGAGGGCGACTTTCCAATCACCTGTTCGGTCAAGATGGTTTTCCTCGAAGTAAGCATTCACTCGCTTTCTTAGCTGTCTCGAAAAATCTTGATCTACTGTCCTGTCAAAACGTGGTGCATTTTTCACTCGTTACAGTTTTTAATTATTATTTGTCGATTGCGACTATCTTGATATCGAAGGTCAAATCTTGGCCTGCTAACGGATGGTTAGCATCCAACTTAATTGACTCTTCAGTTATTTCAGTTATTGTAACGGGAATTTGTCTCCCATCTTCTAGACTAGAAACTAATCTTTGACCAACATGTGGCTTCAATTCGTCTGGAATTGAATCCTTTGGCACATCGTAGATCAAATCGTCCTTCATACCACCGTACGCTTCGTCAGCCGGAATGGTAAACTTCTTAGACTCATCCACCTTCATTCCTTTCACGGCTTTGTCAAACCCAGGTATTACCTGTCCTTCACCTACTTTAAATGCAAGTGGCTCTCTTCCTTCAGAAGAATCAAACTGCTCTCCGCTCGACAACGTTCCTGTATAGTGTAAACTTACTTGATCTTCGTTGTCAACTACTGTACTCTCGCTCATTCCTATTCCTTTTATAATCAGTGGTTTCTTCACTAATTTAGTGCAAAATTAGTCTACTTATTGGAACCTCTACTACCCCCTGACTCTTCTCATTCAAAATGCATTGTTGATATCAATAAAAAACCCGGCCTCATTGAGAACCGGGTCAAGTTTAAATATTTGTTATCGTCAGATAGGATAGATGATTTTCGTCAGTATTTCACTCGGATCTGTCCCTTCTGTCGGATCCGTCACATACTCTTCCGCCGCCACTTCTCCGAATTCTATACCATGCCACTTCATGTACTTTTCCATTGCCTCGTGAGCCTTGCCGGTTCCCTCATATTCACCGTAATACTCAATCACCAAGCAATCGCCAGATAATTCATAACTCTCAAATCCCTCAATGGAACCAGACGCAATTGGAGCGCCAGCAAGCATATCAGCTCTTTGGTTCTCTTCGTCCCACATAAAGAAAAGGCCCATTGGCATTCCAGCCATTTTCAACCCATTTTCTGCGATGGCACCTGCGGTCTTTGGAAGGTTTTCCATGTAAAACTCTTTCATACCTGCCCACTCAACGGTATCTCGAATACCTATTACAGTTCGAGACTCCATTGTCTCGCGCATGACCGTATATCCATCGAACTCTGTACGGTTCGCCTTTGAATCTTCAACCATGGTCTTCAAGTTTTCGAGTCCTTCTTGGTATGAGCCTCCTAGCATATCTTCCAAATCAATGAAGACTAACATCATGTTTCCTGGGAATGATTCATCCGCATCGTAACTCCATGTGACATCAGTACCTGCTTCGGTTTCTACCAAATTCATAGTAGCATCGGCCTCCCCTGCCATGGGTGAGAAAAAGGTTAGATGTGTGACCATTGAACCTTCTCCCATGCTGGTTATTTCCTGCTTTCCAGTGCCTGTTTCTTCTCCTTCCCACTCCATTGTAGAGCCCACTTCTCCGTCATTATCCGAATAAGTAGTTTGCTGAGTTGTATCCATGGCAGCCCAAGGAGACCATTCTTGCATAGAGTGAAAATTGTTCACGTTTTCCCAGACCATATCACTCGGTGCTTCTATGCTTACCGTTCGTTCTAGGTGGGTGTGTGTTGGTGCTAGAAAGGCTAAAACACCTATAATTACTGCCAGAACGAGAACAATCGCTCCGAAAATTTTTAAAGCTTTCATATTTGAATAGATTAGTGTTTGACTTCTCAATAATAATGAATCGCGATAAACCCAAGACCAACCCAATAATTAACAGATCTAAATCTTCATTCTCGATACGCAGATCATTGGTCATGGTGATTTTATTTACTACCGCTCTGTGGTCATGCGAAAACGTGAGAATGCAGAAGGACTTAACCACAGTTTTTGAAGCTTCTGATTCCTTAGAGACAGCGACATACGATCAAGGAATAGCATGGTGGAAAGACCTAGAAACCTCTTCTCCCTACGTTTCTTTGCAAAGCTTTGGGGAAACAGACATTGGCAAGCCCCTCCATCTCGTTGTCATTAATGCAGAACGGAATTTTAGTGCGGAGAAATTGCGGGACTCCAGTAAAACGGTCATTCTGATCAACAACGGAATTCACCCAGGCGAACCGGACGGAATCGACGCCTCCATGTTATTTGCGCGTGAATTGGTCATGGATGATGAATTTGAGGAGCGTTATCCCGATGTGATCATTGCCATCATTCCCTTCTATAATGTGGGTGGCGCCTTGAATAGAAACTGCTGCAGCCGAGCAAATCAAAATGGGCCAATGAGTTACGGCTTTAGGGGGAACGCAAAGAACCTTGACCTCAACCGCGACTTCATTAAATGTGATAGTAAGAACGCGAGAAGTTTTGTCAAGCTATTCAACGATTTGGACCCAGATGTTTATTTAGAAACGCATGTCAGCAATGGAGCCGACTATCCATATACGATGACATATTTGATGTCTCAGCCAGACAAACTTTCCGAGCCTCAATCCGATGTTATGACTGGAGTATTTGAGAGTGGGCTTCTAGCGAAGATGAAAGCAGAAAATGACGACATGACTCCATATGTCAATCTTTTTGGAACTTCACCTGATTCAGGCTTCGCAACGTTTTATGATTCCCCAAGGTATTCTACCGGGTTTACAGCTTTACATAATTCGTTTGGACTTTTGACAGAAACTCACATGCTAAAGGAATTTAGCCAACGAGTGATGTCCACCCTGCGATTCATGAATTCCCTTGTAGAAATAGTACAGAAACATTCAAAGCCGATTCGTGATGCGCGAGATGCTGCCTTCACCAACCTCAAGGCTCAGAACACCTTTCCTCTTGATTGGGAAGTTGATTATGAGAGTCACAAGGATCTTACATTCCTAGGATACGCTGCGTACTATGACACAAGTGATGCAACTGGTCAACTCCAGCTTTATTACGACCAAGACTCGACTTGGGAAAGCATCATTCCTTACTACAATCGTCTCAAGCCCACTAATTCAATTCGATGTCCAGAATACTACCTGGTTCCCAAGTCGTGGAATGATGTGATTGTGCGACTAGAGCTGAATGGCGTAGCCATGTCCTTGATGGAATCTGATACCGCCGTCGACTGTTCGGTTTATAGAATCAATGAGTTTGAAACCTCGAAACAACCATACGAGGGCCATTATTATCATTCAAAAACGAGTACCGAAAGCCATGAATCGACCGTAGTAATGCGAGGAGGTGAATACTACTTGGTCAGCACTAATCAGAAATCTAAACGATTTATGATTGAGGTCTTGGAGCCCGCCGGTCCAGATTCCTATTTCAATTGGAATTTCTTTGATGAAATTCTCCAACAAAAAGAATGGTTCAGTGCTTACGTTTTTGATAAGGAGGCAGCTCAGATGCTTGAGAAACGAGAGGTCAAGGAAAATCTTAAGAAGTTCATTTCTCAGAACCCTGCTCTGCGCGATAATGGATTTGCTCAACTTTATCATCTCTACAAGGAGAGCGACCACTATGAGCGTGATAGACATATGATCTACCCTGTGTTTAGAATTGAGTGAACCTGTTGATATACTCCGTTCGTATTGGGGTCATGATGGTTTCAGGCCTCTCCAATCTGATATTATTGATTCAGTCATAGATGGAAATGACACGCTCGCTCTACTACCCACTGGTGGTGGGAAGTCAATTTGTTTTCAGGTACCAGCACTAGCACTTGAGGGAATCTGCATCGTTGTTTCTCCGCTAATAGCGTTGATGAAGGATCAAGTCCAAAATCTCAAAGATCGAAACATAAAAGCCGTTTCAGTTACCTCCGAACTCGATCACAAACAGATTGATGCTCTTTTCGATCGTTGCATATATGAAGACATCAAATTCTTGTACTTATCGCCAGAAAGATTGAACACAGAACTTGCGAAGGTCCGGATAGCTCAAATGAACGTCGCCATGATCGCGGTTGATGAAGCCCACTGCATTAGCGAATGGGGTTATGACTTCAGGCCTTCATATTTGAACATTGCGGCAATTCGCGAGATCATCCCCAATGCTCCGCTTATTGCGCTCACAGCAAGCGCTACCAATCCTGTGGTCAAGGATATTGCAGATAAGCTGCTTTTCAAACCGGGACATCGTGTATTTAGGAAGAGTTTTGCACGATCTAATCTAAGCTACCAAGTAAACTGGACGGAGAATAAGTTCAACAGAATTATCGAACTCGTCAGCAACCTTGAAGGAAGCGGAATAATCTATATGCGTAATCGAAAAGGAACCCAACGAGTGAGTCAGGAGCTTCAAGAACGAGGTATCAGTATTGACTTCTACCATGCTGGATTAAGCACAGAAGAACGTTCTAAAAGACAGAGCGACTGGATGATGGGAAAACTTAAAATCATTGTCGCAACCAATGCTTTTGGAATGGGAATAGACAAGTCTGATGTACGGGTGGTCGTGCATCTGGATATTCCAGACACATTAGAAAACTATTATCAAGAATGCGGTCGCGCAGGCCGAGATGAACAAGATGCGCTTGCTATTTCCTTGCTCACCGAAAGAGACGTAGAATTCTACAAAAGCAGAATACTCGACTCTTTTCCTGAGATGAGCGTAATTAAAGATGTATACCAATCTCTAGGGAGTTTTTTTCAATTAGCTGTTGGAAGTGGTGAAGGAGAATCCTTCGTTTTTGACATTTCACAGTTCTCGGATCAATTCAGCTACAAGCCCAAGCTTGTGAGGAACTCCCTAAAGTTCTTAGAGCTCGACTCATTCATTCAAATAATTGAACATGCGAACCATCACTCAAGTGTGCAAATACTCAGTTCGCATGAACGTATTCGTAATCTGAAAGAAGGGAACGAAAAAGTCAGGCCACTACTTGAAGTGCTCTTACGCTCGTATGGAAGCCTTTTCGATGAGCCAACGAATATTTCTGAATGGCTGCTTGCAAAACGATCTAGATGGCCCTTGGAGAAAGTTGAGAAGGTTTTAGAGTGGTTGTCAGCTTCAGGATACATCGATTACCAAGGAGCATCTTCGTTGCCGTTGATTAGATTCTTGACTGAACGCTTGTCAAAAGACAACATCAGCATCTCAGACAAACACTATAAGCTGAGAAAAAAGGTAATTGAAGAAAAAAGTAGGTCCGTTATCCAATATTTAAGATCGGGCGATGAGTGCAGAAGTCAAATGATTCTGAAATACTTCGGAGAAACCAAACCCGTTAAATGTGGGAAATGCGATATCTGCCTGAATATATAGCGGAGATAATCATCGCTGTGGTCATCGCGGCTGTTGCGATGCCTGGCTCAGCTCAAGTGCACCTTGATCATGTGGTCATTGCGGATAAATCAACAGGTGAGCCTATTCCTTACGCCACATTAGTTTCACTATCAAGTTCTATAGGTTTTGTGAGTGATGAACTTGGCAAGATTGACTCCATACACTTTGAAGAAGCTGACTCGCTAGAAGCGCGCTCAATTGGTTACGAGAGCATTCGTTTTCCAGCAACGAGCATGAACTCTTTAGACATTGACCTCAAGCCTAAAATTCTGGAGCTTAATGAAGTGGTGATTCGACCCATTAACGCTTCTAGATATGTGCTTCAGGCTCTGGCAGAAGTCGCCACCAACTACTATGAAGATTCGTTTGCGACCACAAATTACTTTCTAGAAAGACTGACGGAAAATAGAAAGCTTTTGCTGAATACAGAGGCTTTCCTCGAAACAGTCCACCCTGATTATCAAGCAACCAAGGATTCGTTCGAAATTCACATGATAGCTTCGAGGTCCGCTTCAAAGGACAAGCTCGAATTCATGCAAAAGGAACGGGACAAAGACGCGAGAAAGGAAATTAAAGCAGCAGCTAAGGACGGTGAGGTATTGACCGCAGAGGAGCTCGAATTCGCATTCGAGCTAGGCCACCCTGCATACATTCTATACCTAGACCCACTCCGGCATCCCAAAAGATCCATTCAAGTTAATGAAGACAACATCGATTTCTTGGACAGCTTAAATCATGAAGACTATGAGTTTTGGCATGGAAAACCGGTTGCTTTTGGCTCCCAAAGTCTAGTTGTCATTCACTTTGACCAAAGAGAGAAAGTGAAGAGATTAATGTTGACCGGCACCCTTTGGATAGATCAAGACACGAAGGCCTTTGTCAAAATTGCGTTTGGCTTGAGCAAAAAAGGAGAAAAGCATCTGATTCCAACCTATGCGAAAGCCGCACTCTGGGTTTATGGACTTTCTTATGAGCTTTACGATGCTTGGGTTGAGTTCGATTATCGAACACTAAATGATCGGTGGTTACTATCGTCCGTTCGATTGAAAGCCGATCTCTTTTTAGAAAAGAGGCGTCTATTCTCTGAAAATGAAAAGGGTCGGTTCAAGTATGCTTGTGAAATGATAACGTCTCAGCATTTTGCCTTGCCTTATACTTTCAAGTCGCCCACGCATTTCAAACCTGAAGAACGCCTTTCCGAACAATTGCTTGATGTGTCCGACAGTAAATGGAAGGAGCTTCAGCAGAATCGCAGAAGCTATCGTTGACTAAAGTCTACGACTACCCTTCCGGTTGTTTCTCCTTGAAGAATTAGATCCATCTGCTCTATAATTCCTTCTACCGGAATGAACGTTCCATAATCCTCAAGTCCATCGATCTTCCAATCTCCAGCCAACTTGGTCCATAATTCCTCCCGGAGAGCCATATCTGTCTCTGCAGAATCCACGCCCAGAATGTTGATTCCATTTAACAAAAACGGATACACGGTCATATTCAAGTCGTGGTTACCCACTAATCCACAAGCAGCCACGCTGCCCTTTCTACCACACGCTTTGACGCAGGTCGCGAGCGTGTTCCCACCAACGGTGTCAATAGCACCAGCCCATTTACTGCGCAACAACGGCCTGTTTGAGTCATCATTAGCATAAGACCGATCTTCAATTCGTTTTGCTCCTAAACTTCTGAGATGGTCGTGGGCGTTTGATTTACCTGTCGTTGCAATGACATCGTAACCTGCCTTCGCAAGAATTCCAACAGCCATGCTTCCGACACCGCCAGTAGAACCAGTCACTAAAATTTCTCCCATTTCGGGGCTTTGACCAATCTTCTCCATCTTATACAAGCTCAGTGCTGCCGTGAATCCGGCGGTGCCATTGACCATCGCTTCCTTCAGTGACAACCCAGCTGGTTTAGGGACAACCCAATTTACAGGCACTCGAACATACTCTTGAAATCCACCAGAGGTATTCATGCCAAAATCATAACCAGTTACAATCACCTTGTCCCCGGGCTTGAATTTATCGGAGTTGCATTCTTCGACTATTCCACAAGCATCCACTCCAGGGGTATGAGGGAATTCTCTGGTTATTCCTTTGTGACCAGATGCAGAAAGTGCATCCTTATAGTTCAGTGCAGCGAACGAAGTGCGAATCAACACTTCCCCTTCAGGTAGATCCGAGACGGCCTTCTTTTCGACGGCTCGTTGAAAGCTTCCATCTTCCTGCTCTCGGACCACTAATGATCTAAACTTCTTTTCCATTTTGATTAATTAAACAGCCCCAGATACAATGGATTCAACAACGGCCGGATCGAGCAATGTTGAGGTATCACCAAGGTTTGACGGATCACCTTCAGCAACTTTTCGCAAGATCCTTCGCATAATTTTCCCTGACCTCGTCTTTGGAAGTCCAGCCACAAATTGAATTTTATCCGGTTTGGAAATGGGCCCAATCTCCTTAACGACCGTTGAAGTAATGGAAGCTCGTGCAGTGTCTTCATCCGCTGGCATGGACTCGCAAATGACATATGCGTAGATGCCTTGCCCTTTTATCTCATGTGGATAGCCGACGACGGCTGACTCAATTACCGCAGGATCTTCGTTGATTGCGTTTTCGATTTCAGCAGTGCCAAACCGATGTCCAGAGACATTTATCACATCATCGACACGTCCGATGATTCTATACATCCCATTTCCATCTCTTCTCGCACCATCTCCAGTGAAGTACATGTCTGGATATGCTGCAAAGTAGGTCGTTCTACACCGTTCATGATCGCCATAGGTGCTTCTTAGAATTCCTGGCCAGGGAAACTTCATGCATAGAAGTCCCTCTACTCCATTATCTTCAATTTCTTTCCCATCAGCGTCGAGCAAACATGGCTGAATGCCAGGAAGTGGATATCCAGCGAATGTTGATTGTTGAGGAGAGTGCCCACCTAATCCTGAAATCATGATTCCCCCGGTTTCCGTTTGCCACCATGTATCAACAATTGGCACAGAGCCCTTTCCGATCATTCGTTTATACCATTCCCAAGCTTCATGATTGATCGGTTCACCGACAGTACCAAGCACTTTCAATGAGCTCAAATCTGCCTGATTTACAACACCTTCACCACACATCATTAAAGCTCTAATTGCGGTGGGTGCGGTATAAAATTGGTTGACTTTAAGTTTATCAACTACTTGCCAAAACCTACCTCCATCTGGCCACGTTGGAACGCCTTCAAACATCACCGTTGTTGCCGCATTTAGTAATGGTCCATAAACGATGTACGTGTGACCAGTAATCCATCCTATGTCAGCGGTACACCAATAAACATCATCCTGTTGGTATTGAAATACGTTCGCAAAGCTGTAACCCGCATAAACCATGTAACCTCCACACGTATGAAGAACCCCTTTTGGCTTCCCTGTGCTTCCACTGGTATAAAGAATGAACAGGGGATCTTCGCTATCCATGCTTTCTGCCTCACAGCGATCGCTTTGGGATGGAATTAAATCATCCCACCAGACATCTCTGGAATCATTCCAATTCACTGATTCATCGGTACACTTCTTCACCAAGACATTTTCAACACATTCACATTGCTCGAGTGCTGTATCTACAATTGACTTTATAGGAACTTGCTTAGCTCCTCTATACAAGCCGTCTGAGGTGATGACGAGGCTGCATGTGGCATCATTGATTCTGTCTGCTAATGCTTGCGCAGAAAAACCTGCAAAGACTACAGAGTGGATCGCGCCAATCCTTGCACATGCAAGTACAGAAATCGCCAACTCTGGAATCATTGGCATGTAGAGACAAATTCTATCTCCCTTCTTGGCCCCCAACTCTTTCAATGCATTGGCGGCTTTGCACACATCGGCATGCAGCTCACTATAGCTTAAGCGGACATTTTCTCTATCTGGAAAATTTGATTCCCAGATTATGGCTGTTTTATCCCCATTTGATTTGAGGTGTCGGTCTAAACAGTTCTCGGTAATGTTGAGTTTCCCATTTAGGTACCACTTGACATCCGGATCACGGAAATTCCATTCAAGGGTTCTATCCCATTTTTGCTGCCAACTGTAGTGACCGGCAACCTCTGCCCAAAATCCTTCTGGATCTTCGACAGATCGGCTGTACACCTCTTTGTATTCTTCGAATGATTTTATCTGAAAATCCATGGTTATTACTTGGATATTTTGATTGCGTGTTCAGCTCTCTCTAGAATAACGTCATGATTTTGCAGTACGGAATCAACAATGGAGAAATATGGCATGCGGCTTTGCTGCACGGCTCCTTCAGCCTCATACTTACTGCGCGTGTCATCATCAATTTTAAAATAGATCTGGCCCTTAGTGTCCACGATGCCGAACATTTTACCATCGTGAAAGACCCCATATCCTCCGAACATCTTTTTCGTGGAGATGCCTTCTATTCCTGCTAGTTTTTCGGTTAGCAATTGCTCACTTAACCCGGTGTCCCGACTGTGCTTACTGCCTTTCTCTCCCATTGGTTGAATTTCTCCAAATCTAATAATGAGTGATCATCTCATTCAGAATGCTGTCGATTAATTCAATTTTTAAGTCTTCCGCAGGGTCAAACAGTAATATTTTGATTCGTTTTCGCCCATCATCGATCAACGCTGGATGATCGAGCATTCGCCCTTCCATCAGGCCGATGTAAGGCAGTCCTGAAGTCTTGTCTTTCCAGAAATAGCAGAAGTTCTTCCCTTTTAATACAAAGAATGGATTGCTGTATTTCCAGGCATCCTTCATTTCAGGATGCAGACTAAGAATATGCTTTCGAAGGTAGATGAGAGCACTTGCCAATGGCTCCGATTGCTTGTCATAAAACGATCTAGATCGCTAAGATTTAGCTCCATGACTTTAGATAAAGTACGATGCCAACGGCTACAGATAGATTTAAGCTATCAACAATCCCTTCCATTGGCAGCATAAATGCCTGGTCAGAATTCTCAATCCAGAAATCAGTCAATCCCTTTGATTCCGCACCAAAAACGAATGCAATTTTACGCGCTGTCTCGAGCTTAGAAAATTCAACAGAATTATTACCAATGGCAGCGGCATATGTACTATGGTTGTTGTTTTGCAACCAAGCGAATGCCTCTTCATTCGAAGTAAAAACACATTTAATACCGAAGGTTGCGCCCCGACTATTCCGCAGAACATTTGGATTGAATAAGTCGATCTCTGAATCGCAAACCATGATTTGATCGAAACCAGCAGCATCACAGGTTCTTAGAATTGCGCCTAGGTTGCCCGGCTTCTCTAATCCTTCCAGTACGACTACATTTTTGTTTGGATCCAAGTCGGTCAGCTTGTGAGACCAATCTTTTAAAACGAGGATGAAATTGTCTGGAACACATTGATAGGCCAAATCATCAAACAGCGCTTTGTCCAGTTTAATTAGGTTGACATCCCCTACCAATTCTTGGACGTTGGCTTCGGAAATGTAACTCTCACAAAAAGCCGCAAGCTCGATTTGAGTACCGGAACTTATGGCGTGGTCCAATTCCGGTCGGCCTTCCATTAAAAAGAGATTCTCCTTTTTACGATTCTTGGATTTAGCCAGTGATTTTAGCCACTTGAACTTCGGATTTGAAAAACTACTTATTTGGAGGGTTTGACTCACAGGCTTGACTTCAATTGTTCCCAATCCATGGAGAATGGTTCGGGCACAAATGTATAAGGCACTTTGAAGTTTTCACTTGCTGCAACCCGTGAGTCATTGTTTGGATGGCTCATGATCCATTCAAGGTATTCGCCATAGTCTGCCTTTTCTTCGCTCAGCTTCCGAAAGAATTCCGCAAGGGCCAATGGATCAATCCCGGAATCTAGCAGGAGCTTCATCCCGAATTCATCGGCATCTTGTTCTTGCAAACGGCTGAAATAGGAAGACGCCAGCGTCTTGTAGATATCGTGCATGACAGTTGCGTCACCACCTGTGATCACTCCAATCAAGATTGACATGCCAATTTCAGCAACCAATTTATCCACGACGTGTTGCTCCTCAACATGGCCAATTTCATGTGCCAGAACTGCGGATAGCTGTTCTGGAGATTCACAAAAGTCAACCAGCCCTGTGAAGACTACGATGTTGGCTCCGGGAAAAGTGAGCGCATTGACCATCGGATCATCAACGAGATAGAATTTGTAGTTGTATGCTGAGCTATCGACTTGAGACAGAAGTCTAGACTGAATGACGCTAAAAGCTGAATCAAAACGCTCCGATTCAGCGAGGGTGTGCCCAGCGAGTACCATGTCGAGCATCGCTTCGCCCAACTTCTCCTCCTGTTCGATAGAGAGACCTATTCTCTCAGTGCCGTCGAACCAACCGTCCGTGAAATTTTTCGGGAGAAGCTCAACCACGAGGATACCAACTACCCAGATGAGCAAGAAGCCACCTAGTAGTTTCACCAAATCTGTAAGGAGACTTTTATTCAATTTTGGTAAGGAGAAAGGTTAGCTGGTTCCACGGTTTTTTCACCCTCATAATCAAAGTGGCGGGCTTTACTAAAGACTTGCTCAAAGCTGAATTTGCCAAAAAATACGAAATAGTACATTCTTCCTTTTCTCGCACGCACTGCGGCCAGTAGGCTAAATATGAAGTATAGAATGTTTGCCACGATGACCATGATAAGATATCCATAGAAGACATCATCTGCTACTCCGTGATTCAATAGCCAAATGTGAATTGACCAGTAGAGCAAGCCCCAGTTTAAAAACGTGGTTGGAAGCTGAGAAAGCAAGCTTTGTAATGTGTGAAAATGAATAAACCTGCTTTTTCGCCTATTAATGTAGAAATAGATGACGGCAGCAATTAGGTTGATAATTGGTAGCGGCAGTGCAACGGCTACGGCAGCAAACATCATCAAATACGCACCCATCGCATCCTCTCTTTCTCTCTCTGAAATCTCATCCGGTTGCGGCAATGGATGATACTTCTCTGCTTTTATTCCCTCTTCTTCTACCATATCTTATTTCATTAATTCTTATTCGTCTATTGCTCAACGCGAAGTCTAGTCCCTTTTTTCTTCGTCTGGAAAACCCTCGCTCGTGCCCGAACTCTCCTCTGTAGAGTCAGGCCCTGGATCAGGTTCTGGTGTCGGCTCTGGATCAGCTGCTGGATCTGGCTCAGGCGCAGGTGTTGGTGTTGGATTCGTCGCTAACCCCTCGTCAGGAGCTCCAGAAAACGGTGGATATGTTGGGGTCATATATGCCATATAAAGTGAAACTCGCTGACTCCAACGTAAATACATCATCGAGAAATTAAACATCGACTCAGGATAACGACCGGTAAACAAAACCGCCCACCATGCTATGAATTGAACAATAGCAACAGCGTACCCTAGAAGGCCAAGGACGATGCCGTGTGGAATGAGAACATATATCCATCCGAATAGCCCCCGCAATAGAATCGAGCTTCGTGAGAGCGTTTCTGGGTATTCAACGTCAAACGTTGTGTGTTCATCCGTAGCATTCAAGCCAAAAGCAGGATAGCCATCGCTGAGATTCATTATTCTAGCACTAAGTCGAACTCCCCATCTCATATATTTCACCTGAAATTCAAACCAGCTTTGTGGATACCTTCCTGTGAAGAGTATGACCCAAAAAGCCAAGAATTGAAGTACACCTGCTGCTATCCCAACGAAAAGGAGCAGGAAAATATGCGGCAACACGATGTAAAAAAGTCCAAAGAACGATCGAAGCAACAACTCACCTCTCGAGTAAGTCTCCTGTCGCTTTATTTCATATGTCATCATAGTTGGTATAGTTTGGTGAGTCAATAATAGCTCATCATGCCAAAACAATATTTTAACTTTTTATGAAAGGTAATTTTGAGTGGTGAACACGGTACTATCTGGTACGTTTATGTCAGCGAGGCTAAAAACTTGAAATAAGAAATTGATCAATATGGATTTGTTTCCGAGTTGATCATAGCGCTCTAAAACTCTTACACTCATTTCATTCATCAAAAGCGTCGGATACAATTCGATTGAATTAAATTCGCGGCACAGAAAACAGAAAGTATTCATGGATTTTGACTTGATATTATTAGGCAGCGGACCTGGGGGTTACGTAGCCGCAATTAGAGCTTCTCAGCTCGGTCTTAAAACAGCAATCGTAGAACGAGAATCGCTCGGCGGTATTTGCCTGAATTGGGGCTGTATCCCAACGAAAGCGCTTTTAAAAAGTGCTCAAGTGTTTGACTACCTCAATCACGCAGGTGATTATGGAATCACTGTAAAGGACGCTTCTGCTGACTTCGGTGGAGTTGTTTCTCGCAGTCGCTCCGTTGCCGAGGCAATGAGTAAAGGCGTCGAGTTCCTTATGAAAAAGAACAAGATTGAGGTCATCATGGGAAGTGGAAAGCTACTTGCCGCTGGTAAACTTGAAGTCACAGATGCCAAAGGAGGAAAGAAAGAAGTTACCGCAAAAAGCATCATCGTTGCGACAGGAGCTAGATCACGAGAACTTCCTCATATCAAGCAAGATGGAAAGAATATCATCGGTTATCGAGAAGCGATGACACTTCCTAAGCAACCGAAGTCAATGGTTGTAATGGGATCTGGAGCTATCGGATCTGAGTTCGCTTACTTCTACCAAACAATGGGAACTGAGGTCACACTGATCGAATTCATGGACAATGTTGTCCCTGTGGAGGATGAAGAAGTTAGCAAGCAACTTGGCCGTTCGTTCAAAAAGTCTGGAATGAAGGTCATGACAGGAACAGAAGTAACCGAGGTGAAAACCGGAGCGAAAGGATGTAAAGTGTCTTGGAAGGACAAAAAAGGAAAAGAAGGCACGATTGACTGTGATATAGTTCTCTCTGCTGTTGGCGTTATTTCAAATATTGAAGGAATTGGTTTAGAAGATGTTGGTGTTGCCACAGACAAAGGCAAGATCATGGTCAACGACCACTATGAAACCAACATCCCAGGTGTATTTGCAATTGGAGATTGTGTTCCTGGTCAGGCTTTAGCGCATGTTGCTTCCGCTGAGGGAATCATTTGCGTTGAGAAGATTGTTGGACAAAACCCAGAACCACTTGATTACGGCAACATCCCAGGATGCACTTATTGTTCTCCTGAAGTTGCGAGCGTTGGAATGACTGAAAAGGCTGCCAAAGAAGCTGGTTATGAACTCAAGGTTGGCAAGTTTCCATTCAGTGCTTCTGGTAAAGCAAAAGCAGCTGGACATGCTGATGGGTTCGTCAAACTGATTTTTGATGCCAAGTATGGCGAGCTCTTAGGAGGCCATATGATTGGATACAATGTCACTGAGCTGATCGCTGAAATTGTTGCGGTTAGAAAACTTGAAACTACGGGACATGAACTCATCAAAACTGTTCACCCTCACCCAACGATGAGTGAAGCGGTAATGGAAGCGGCTGCAGCTGCTTACGATGAGGTGATTCACTTGTAGAGTACACAATTCAGAATACGAAAGGCTCGCCAGTGGCGGGCCTTTTATGTTAGAAGATGTTCCAACAAATCACCCGCGAAAAAGGCAAGCAACGCTGCTGCTAAGCCCAACCCTACAGTTTCTAATATTTCTCTGAGTTGGCTTGACTGTGTCACATAGCTCTTCATCCACCCAATGAGCATGAACGCGATTGAGGTGATGATTGCCGAAGTGATAAACTTATCGATTTGAACTTCCGCTACATAGTCGTAGATGTAAATGGATAAGGGAATAAAACCAAAAATGTTGAAGCTTATGAAAGTGGCCAACCCAATCATGAACGGAGGTTTCTTCTCTTCAATCATTTCTAGTTCATGCTTCATCATTACATCAACCCAACGATCCTCGTTTTCCGTAATCTTAGAAACTACTTTATCGAGCATCTCTCCTTCGAAGCCCATATCACTAAAAATGCCTTCTACTTCCGCTACTTCCAAATGTGGAACTTCCTCAATTTCTTGATATTCACGACGCTTTTCTTTTTGGAAGCGATCCTTTTCCGATTTGGCGCCTAAGTAGGCACCGACGGACATCGAAAACCCATCTGCTATGAGATTGGCGACTCCTAGAATGATGACAATTGTATTTGGCAGTCCCGCACCTTCTGAACCTGCCACTACAGCAAATGTGGTGATGCAGCCATCGATGCCCCCATATACCACTTCTCCGAGGTGTTCTTGTATCCAGTTTCTCGAGCGTTGGGTCATTTTGTTCTCAATAGCTGATAACTCTGTTCTTCTTTACTCGGGTTTCCATTTCCAATCAGCGTAATAGTCAGAGCAGAATCTGAATCTAGCTGATAAATTATTTTGGATGGGAAATCATGATCCTCATTTTGAAAAACAAATACTTGGCCGTCACTGTGTTTCATCGCAAAGGTGTATGGGCCATTATCACCATAGACAGCCGTGAATCCAGGAATACCCTGGTATTCTTCTAGAAACAGATATTCCTTAAATACTGTATCACCCTCCGACACATGGTATCCAAACCCTTCAAAACGATGCTTGTTCCACATCCAGTGTTCTACGACTTCTACATCGTCAAGCGTACCACTCCATTTGCCACTAATCCATTGAAAGCCATCTCGAAATTCGTTTTCTTTCGGACCGCATGAAAAGGCCATTGCAGCCAATAAGATTGTGAGGAGTACAGATCTGTGTGACACGTATCAAATTTAGAAAACCAAGAACGAAAGCGACGATATTTGACAGCTAATGAGAATTGTCTTCTACGGTACACCCGATTTTGCAGTAGCTAGTCTATCAGCCCTCGTCGAGAACGGTCACAATGTTGTTGCGGTTGTAACTGCCCCAGATAGACCTGCAGGCAGGGGTCATAAAATGCTTCCTTCTGCGGTTAAGATCTATTCAGAGTCCAAAAAACTACCGGTGATGCAGCCTACCAATTTGAAATCGGAGGATTTTATAAATGAACTCACATCATATTCACCGGACATTCAGATTGTAGTGGCCTTTAGAATGTTGCCTAAAACGGTTTGGGATTTACCACCACTAGGAACATTCAATGTTCACGCTGCACTCTTACCGAACTATCGAGGAGCAGCTCCGATCAATTGGGCCATTATAAATGGGGAAGTTGAGACTGGCGTTTCGACCTTCAAATTGCAGCATGAAATTGATACCGGCAGTATCCTTCTTCAAGAGAAGGCTTCTATAGGTGAAGATGAAACTGCTGGCGAACTCTACAATCGTTTAATGAACCTCGGGGCCTCCCTCCTGCTTGAGTCACTCAATTTGATTGATTCTGGGAATTATGAGTTAGTTCCTCAAGTAGTTGAGGAGCATCACAAAGTAGCGCCAAAAATTTTCAAGGCCGACTGTGAAATTGATTGGAGTCGATCGAAGAAGGAAATTCATGACTTCGTCAGAGGCTTGAATCCGTTTCCTGGAGCCTTCACTTACTTCGAGCATCAGGGCGTTACGGATCGAATGAAGGTTCTGAGCGTTAGACCAATTGATTCAAGTCAAACAGGCGAACTTGGATCCGTTCTAATTGAGGACTCACGCATTTTAGTTCAATGCTCGGATGGCTGTGTTGAGCTGCTCGATATTCAGTTACCTGGAAAGAGACAGCAAAATGCCAACGATTTTGTTTTGGGGAACAGAACCCTTCTCGAGCAAGCGAGACTCATCGTAAAATAAAAACACCCACCTGGTTTCCCAAGTAGGTGCATTAAAGAATGTGTCGATCAATTACTGCTTCACAATCTTAGAAACTTTTCCTTGACCGTTTTGTGTAATTGTTAAGATGTAGACGCCTGAGTCAGTGTCCTCAATATCGTACTCATTCGAGAACAGACCCTCAAAGTCCTCCACATTTTCTTCAACTATTTTACGACCATTCGCATCAAAAACTTTCAGTTGCATGTCACCTGGTTCTGGAAGTTCAAATTTCACGCGGAACTGACCGTCATTTGGATTTGGAGTGATGATTAATCCATCGACTTCAAGCGTGTTGTCTGTAGTAAACTCGCCATCCGTTTTGGAAGCAAAGTCTTCTATTTCATCATTCTCCATTTCCTTGACATCTACAAACTTGAATCTGTATGACTTTTTCATGTGAGGATGATGTGGATGCGACATCTTCTGAAAAAGATCTACATCCGCCTTACTTCCTAAACTGATGGTTTCTTTCATTTTCTTTCCTTCTCGTTCGAATTCTACTTTGAGATCGTCACCAGGTTCAAGATCTCGAATAATTTCAACGAGTTCACCTACGTCTTCGACTTCCTGATCATTCAATTCAAATATTCTGTCTCCTTCTTCCAGATCGCTTTCTTCAGCGGCGCTTTCTTCAAAAATCTTGGTGATTCGTACGCCACCTCCTTCTTCAACACTTTTTCCTTCGATTCCTAAAAACGCTTTCTTTTCGAGGTCCTCATGTCTTCGCTCCAACATTTCATCCCTCTCAAATTCGAAGTCAAATTCAAAATCGAAATCACCGTCCTCGTCGATGTACTGATTGAAATGCTTGATTCGGTGATGTTGTTCACCTAATTGGGTAGATAGATTCTCCTGCTTTCCATCTCGCACGTAGCTAATTTCCACTTCTTCGCCGGGTTCATGACTTCTGATTGCCTTGGCCAACGAGCTAAAATCTGGAGTGCTCTCGCCTCCAATTGAAGTAATTATATCACCTTCCTTCAATCCAGCTTTTTCAGCCGAAGAACCTCCAACAACGTTCTCAATTAAGGAGCCTTGCTCGATGTCATACTCCTCTAGATCATCGCCTTCAATCTTTGTTGCGACAACCCCCAGAAATGCAGATGGCTTTCCTTCCATATGCCATGCGCCTGGAGTGTCAGGCATTGCCCTCATTCGATGGCGGTACCTTGGATGAGGTGTGCCATTTTGGTGACGGCGAATTACAATCTCCAAATCGGTTTCTTCAATATCGCGGACGGCTTCCTCGAGGATCATTTCGATTTCCTCGACCATCTCTTCTAATTCTCCATCTATATTAGATCGATTTAGTTCGATCTCTTGGGTAGACGTGCTGGTCTTACCATCTTCGGTAACTTCAATTTCTACTCGAACACGTTTCTGAGGTGATTGATCCTGGGCATTGGATATGATCACAATGCCTAAGGCTAACATCATCGAAAAGACTACTTCCGCGACGTTTTGTTTGGTAATGGTTTTAATGCTAAACGGTTTTGATGAATCTCAAAAATAAAAAGGCCTGTCGGTCAATTCGTTAAAAGAAAGTTTACAAGTGTGAAACGGTGTGAAAGGTTAAGTTTGGATGATGAAATCAGTAATGCTCGGGCTGACAATATTCTTTTGTACGTCGCTGCAGGCGCAAGAAGTCTTGATTTTAGGAGTTGCCCAGGATGCTGGCCATCCTCAGGCAGACTGTCACAAAAATTGCTGCGCCTCTGTTCATGACGGAACAGCCGATCCACACCTGGTTTCGAGCCTTGCCATAAGCGACGGGCTATCATTTTGGATCATTGATGCTACTCCCGATTTCCCGGAACAATTACGAATTGCCCAAGGGGCATTTGAAGGTCAATCGTTCAGCGGCGTCATTCTAACGCATGCTCATATTGGCCATTACACAGGGTTGATGTACTTGGGGCGAGAAGCAATGGGAGCCAAATCGGTTCCGGTGTTCGTCATGCCAAGGATGAAGAGTTACTTAGAAAACAATGGCCCCTGGAGTCAGCTTGTTGAATTAAAAAACATTCAGCTCATCCAGATGATTGACAATGAGCGGGTCAAACTTGGTGAATATTTAACGTTGACTCCAATACTAGTCCCTCATCGGGATGAGTTCTCCGAGACCGTTGGCTTTAGCGTTGCTTCCAATGAAAAAAACTTGCTTTTCATTCCTGACATCGACAAATGGGATCGCTGGCATCTATCACTTGATCAGATAATCGGGGAATACGACCACTTACTTCTTGATGGGACGTTCTACGATGGTCGTGAGCTTCCTGGCAGGAATATGGAAGAGATACCTCATCCTTTCGTGGTGGAAACCAATGAGCTTTTAAAGGCCCTTTCGCTCGAAGAAAAAGAGAAGGTTCAATTCATTCACTTGAATCACACCAATCCATTATTAAATCAGGATTCGAAAGAATATCAAGAAGTAATGCTGAGTGGATACCGAGTCGCTCGAAGAGGAGATTTGATTACGCTTTATTAACCTGGACTTTTCGCCCTTCCAATTTTACGCTTGAAAAGGAATTCTCAAAGCCTCCTGCTTTTTCTTCCCTCACGTCAAAATTGCTGGATCGATCGTACATATCAATTCGTCCAATGTGCTTGCTGCGCACTCCTGAGGAGTCGCAAATTATCTTCAAAAGATCCCCTTTCTGAATGTCGTCGCTCTTTCCAAGATTGATTTTAAAAGAAACCATGCCTTGTTCGGTATTCTTTTTCTTTCCTCGTGAGTCCTTTTGGAATCTTTCGCCTCGTGGAGCTCTTTCTTTTCTATTCGGTCTGTCGTCTCTGGATCGATCACCTCTCTGTCTGTCTCCTCTCGATCGATCTCCTCTTTGTCTATCTCCTCTTGATCGATCTCCCCTAGATCTATCTCCTCTAGAGGATTCGGCAGTTGCATTCAAGTCTCCATGTCGATCCTTATTGATTGACTCCAGATTCTTAGTAATCATCTTAGCCAGAAGATCCTCTTTCGAGACTCCATCAAGAGCTTCGGTATAAGCAAAAGCCCAGGCAAGTGCGTCTTCGCTCGCTTCTACAGATATAATGTCATCGATGCGGCCTTGAACATTCTTCATCAACACCTCTTCCATTGAAGGAATTGTATGCTTCTTAAACGTTATACTCAGCTGCCTCTCTAGGTTGTTGATTTTATAATGATCTCTTGGAGCAATAAGCGCAATCGCTGCGCCTGATTTTCCTGCACGTCCTGTTCGTCCACTTCTGTGAGTGTAATAAGCCAGGTCATCCGGCATGTCATAATGGATGACATGCGTTAGGTTGTCTACGTCAATTCCCCGCGCGGCAACGTCAGTAGCGGCTAAGAGCTTCACGTTTCCTGACTTGAACTTTCTCATCACCATGTCACGTTGAGCCTGACTCAAATCGCCGTGTATCGCTTCTACGGCATAGCCTTCACTGGCCATCGTAGTCGCTAACTTCTGAGTTCCCGCTTTGGTACGACAAAAGATCAGGGCATACATTTCCCCTTCTAATTCGATAATTCGCTGGAGAGCGGCCATTTTGTTATGTGGTTTTACGACAGCAAAACGGTGTTCAATATTTTGGTTGACTTTTTCTTCGGACTTGACGCTGATCTCTTTAGGCGCATCCATGAAGCGGTTTACGATCTGCCTTATATCCTTAGGCATTGTTGCGCTGAACAGCCAAATATTTTTGTCGTGTTGGGTAAAGGATAGAATGGTCTCAATATCCTCCTTGAATCCCATATTCAACATTTCATCAGCCTCATCAAGGACAACGAAACGCACATTGGTGAGATTCAACACCTTTCTTTTGATCAAATCAATCATCCGACCTGGTGTGGCCACGATAATCTGAGGCTTTTGCTTCTGAATTGTCTTGATTTGATTGGCAATATTGGCACCTCCATAAACGACTGCAATCTTGGTATCACGACGATGCTTCACAAAACTCTTCAATGAGTCGCTCAATTGCTGAGCGAGCTCTCTCGTTGGAGAGAGAATAATTGCTTGTACAACCTTGGACTGCTCTTCGATCTGCTCGATGAGAGGTAGTCCAAAAGCAGCTGTTTTACCTGTTCCTGTTTGGGCAAGGCCAAGGAAGTCAACTGCATCATCTAGCAACATTGGAATAGCTGCTTGCTGGATTGGAGTTGGCTCTGTTATAGAAAGGTCGTCGAGGGCCTGGACCAAATCTGGACTCAGCCCTAATTCTTTGAAAGTATGCAATGCGGAAAAATTGGGTGCAAAGGTATCTCATTCATTGCTAACGTTCTGCTATTAAAAAGTTTGATTCCAATAATATTTCTAAGCTGGTCCAATTCCTTCCTTCGTGATTAATATGAGTTTCCAACATATCATTGATACGCCTCTTGGATGGATGCAGTTGAGAGGGACGAAAGACCACATCCAATCTGCCTTCTGGCTCGAAGAAGAAGACACCATCATTGGAATGGCCAACGCCGATGTCGAGTGGAGACATGACGCAGAAGCGCAACTCTCAGAATATTTTGAAGGTAAGCGTCAACAGTTCTCGCTGCCGTTAATGGCATTGGGCTCGGATTTTCAGATTCAAATTTGGGAAATGCTAAAGCTTTTGCACCACGGGGAAACAACTTCGTATGCAAGTATCGCCGAACAACTAGGAGACAGAAATAAATCTCGAGCAGTAGGAACGGCGATTGGAGCAAACCCCCTTCTGTTAATTATTCCGTGTCATTGAGTAATAGGGAGCGATGGAGAACTAACAGGTTACGCAGGTGGACTTAAAAGGAAGCAATGGCTTTTGGAACACGAGGGCGCATTCAGTAATACTCAGCTACGATTATTCTAACCTAGATTTAGACCAAGCTCCCATAACTCAGGAAGCTCGTCGATGCAGATCCAAAAAGCACTCGCTAATTGATCACAGCTCAGTCTTTCAATGGTGACATGGATCTTTTCTTCCATCTCCATAATGCCTTCAACTCGAGTCATCATTCCATTAGGAACATGGGCTATGACCAACTCTAAATCATTAATGGTAGCGACAATGGCAATGGTGTTATTGATCAAGCCAAGAGGTTTAAACCGAACCTCCAGACCCTCAAAGAGATATTCTTCCATCTCCTCATTGCTGAGAAGCTTTCTTGCCGCCATAGCGTAAGGCAAGGGTAAAAAGTAGCTAGGTGAAGCTTTGGAAATCCTCTTCTTTTTTTCTTTCATCAGGTTTAGCTATTACGACGAATCGATCGTAAAGGTTGGCTAAATTAGGTCCTTGCGCCCTGAGATCAAAGCATTTGCGCTTATTTGATTAGAAGATTTTCAACACTAATCCTTTCAAATATTCTCCTTCTGGATGAAAAATATTTACGGGATGGTCTTCAGGTTGACGAAGATGATACAGCACTTTCACCTCTCTTCGGGCTTGAATTGCTGCGCTAATAATTGTATCATAAAACATCTGTCTATCAATAACTTGTGAGCATGAAAAAGTGAAAAGAATACCGCCACTGGCAATTCCTTTGATGGCCGCTTCATTGATTCTTCGGTATGCTTGAATGGCATTATGCCTCGCACTCTTGTGTTTCGCAAAGGCCGGTGGATCAAGAACAATGAGATCGTATTCGTCCAGACTATTCGATTCTAAAAACGGAACGGCGTCCGCCTTGATTGCTTGATGACGTTCGCTAAACCCATTTAATGCTGCATTTTCTTCAGCGAGTTCGAGAGCCTTTGCCGACGCATCTAAACTTACAGCCTCGGTTCCGCCTCCCGCGAGAGACGCGATGCTGAACCCACCAGTGTAGGAGAATACATTGAGCATCTTCCTCCCTTTGGAATATGATTTTACCAAATCGCGACTGTTCCTTTGATCTATGAAGAACCCAGTCTTCTGTCCATGCAATATATCAATGTGATAGGTCAAACCTAACTCAAGGACTTTCTCCCTCTCTTCAATAGTCCCTGATAGCACTGTCGACTTCTCTTTACCAACTGGTTTCAACACAATCCGCTGGTATCCTAATTCAAGCAATGCGCTCTTGATAGACTCGAGAGACCTCTTCATCCCAGCGCTATGCGTCTGAATCACAGCGATTTCATCATAGATATCGATAATTAATCCTGCCAGACCATCGCCTTCTCCGTGAACCAGCCTAAAACAGTTGGTCTGGCTTGAGGGAAGGTTCAATTCTTCCCTGAGAACTTTGGCCTTTTTTAATCGATTTAGAAACCATTCGGCATCTATCACATCATTCTCGAAAGACAATATTTTAATGCAAAGTGAGCCTGAGGAAAAATGCCCCCTTGCCAAAAATCCTCCATTGTGATCGATAATATCAACCAAATCGCCTTCATTGATTTCTTCTGAAATAGATTGGACAGCTCCAGAAAAAATCCACGGGTGTCTTCGAAGTATGGAGCGCTCTCTCCCCTTTTTCAATCTCACATGTGCTACTGTCATCCTCTTATCATGAATTTGTGTTTTTCAATTGAGCCATCGAACTCTAATACTAGAGTGTAAACTCCCCACTCTACTTCGGTGGTTACAACAGAAAGTGTGTGTTTTCCTTTTCCCAAAAAAACCTCTTTACTAAATACCTCCTCAGCGCTCAAACTTTGGATCTTACAACTAAACGATCCTTGCAGGGCCATGAAGACCTCAATTTCAATGACAGTTCCTTGGCGAATAACTTCCGGCAGATTTGTAGTCGCAGAAGAAGTCGGAGCGCTTCTCATCGTATCAAGCAGCAACGATTGAAGAGAATCGACCCAATTATACATGAGTTGATATTCTGATTTATAATTGTCAATGTAGAATATATCTTGTGACGGTTTGTCCCATTTCATAGCCCAATGGCTATCTCTGGATAGGCTATCGACTAGGAAGCCGACGGTGCTGTCATCACTCGTTTCACATAGCGCAAAAGCTGCTTCATGAGGCGCTCCGATACTTACAGGAATGAGTTGGGGCGAAATGAACATTCCAGAGAACCCTTCATTCACCAACTTGCTAGCCATGAGAGCACCACCCCCCAGACTCACGAATTGAACTCGTTCGGACGGGATGCTGTCTCGATACTTCGTTACTAAGCATACGAGATGATCTTCCTTGACATCGGGTTCCGGAACGAGAATAATGGCCTCAGGCTGCTGAGTGATCTGAGCAATCATTGAACACCAGGTAATTGAGTTCCAAGATGAGCTTTTAGAATCAAGAAGGCCCACAATCACATGTGTTGCCAATGAGTCTGTGCCGCGTTTTGCATAGGAGAATGACTCGCCCTGACAAAGCCCTTTGTTTGTTAGAACCGATTGGCCCTTGCCACATAGGTTGACAAGGAGTGCAGAAAGAATCAGGAGTGTTCTCATTGGCGCGCAAAAATAGTAATGCCAGCATGCGGATTTTGAGGTTTCAAACTCATACTTTCGCGGCTCCAAAAACCCAAGCATCAATGGCAGGAACAATTACTTTCACAATGATCAAACCTGAGGCAGTCGCAGCAGGGAACAGCGGAGCTATATTGAATAAAATGGAGGGCGCCGGATTCAGAATCGTTGCCTTAAAAAAGATTCAACTATCAGCTCAAAGAGCTGGTAAATTTTATGAGGTTCACGCAGAGCGACCATTCTATGGAGAGCTCGTTGAGTATATGTCTTCAGGACCAATATTCGCTGCAGTTCTAGAGAAGGAAAACGCCATGAGCGACTTCCGAGCCTTGATTGGAGCTACTGATCCAACCGAAGCAGCTGATGGCACAATTCGGAAAGAATTTGCAGAATCAAAGGCAAAGAATGCGGTTCATGGTAGTGACAGTGATGAAAATGCTGCTCTCGAAGCATCATTTTTCTTTTCCGATCTTGAGCGATTCTAATGCTTCAAGCTGAGGACAAATCATTTTTTATTTCTACGATCGGAAAGCTTCGTGGACTCAAAGAGGATAGTGAACCCTCTTGGGGACGAATGACGCCACAACACATGGTAGAGCACATTGTAGGTTCATGGAGAATCTCAAATGGACGCGCTCGTATTCCGGTAAAGCTTGAAGGAGAAGAGCTTCAAAAGAGAAGAGATTTTCTGTTCAGTGACATGCCCTATCGTCGGAACATTCAGAATCCAATATTCAAGGATGGAGAGCTTCCCAAGCTGAGAAAACCTTCACTCGAGGCGGCAATCAATCAACTAGATGATGAAATGACTGCTTTCTTCGAATATCACGATAACAACCCTGGAGCAATTGAAAATCACCCAGTATTCGGAGCATTGAATTTTGATGAATGGATGTTGTTTCAAACAAAGCACATGAAGCATCATCTGGAACAATTCGATGTCCTTTAACTTGAGTCGTGTCTCTTCCTGAAGAAATATCTAAACGCAAGACCTTTGCGATCATCTCTCACCCGGATGCGGGTAAGACTACCCTGACCGAAAAGTTTTTGCTTTTCGGTGGGGCAATCCAAACGGCCGGCGCCGTAAAATCCAATAAAATCAAAAAGACCGCTGCCTCCGACTTTATGGAGATTGAGCGACAAAGAGGTATATCTGTAGCAACTTCAGTCATGTCGTTTGAATACGAAGGCAAGTTGATAAACCTTTTGGATACTCCTGGTCACAAAGACTTCGCTGAAGACACTTACCGCACACTGACGGCTGTTGACAGTGTTATACTGGTTATAGACAGCGTGAATGGAGTTGAAGCACAGACCAAGCGACTAGTTGAGGTATGTAGAATGCGAGATACTCCGATCATCGTTTTCGTTAACAAGCTGGACCTTGAGGGCCGCGACCCTTTCGATCTGTTAGATGAACTTGAATCCAGCCTTGGAATAAAAGTTAGGCCGCTGACTTGGCCAATTAATAAGGGGAAACTCTTTAAAGGTGTCTATAATCTTCATCGTAGAGGGCTGAATTTATTTGAGTCGAATAAGACCAAAATTGTCGATGAGGTAATGAGCATCACAGACTTGGCCGATCCTCAGTTAGATGAACTTATTGGAGAAGATGCTAATCAACTAAGAGAAGATGTTGAACTGATTGATGGTGTCTATGACCCATTGAACAAAGAAGAATATTTGAAGGGACAACTCGCGCCCGTTTTCTTCGGTAGTGCTGTAAACAACTTTGGGATTCAAGAGATGCTCGACACATTCATAGACCTCGCCCCAACTCCGCTGGCAAGACCGAGCTCTAAAGGACCGGTTGATCCGTACGGCAAGAAATTCAGCGGTTTCGTTTTTAAGATACACGCCAACCTTGACCCTAACCACCGAGATAGACTTGCCTTCTTGCGGGTTTGCTCAGGAACGTTTGAGAGAAACAAGTTCTTTCATCACACACGCCTTGATAAACAAGTACGATTCAACAATCCGTACTCTTTTTTAGCACGAGAAAAGAGCGTTGTTGAAGCGGCGTATCCAGGCGATGTCATTGGGCTTTACGACACAGGTAATTTTAAAATTGGCGACACTTTAACAGAAGGAGAGAACTTTCAATTCCAGGGCATTCCAAGTTTTTCACCAGAAATCTTCCGTGAAGTATTGAATCGAGATCCAATGAAATCCAAACAGCTGGATAAAGGGGTTCGACAATTAACCGATGAAGGTGTTGCGCAGCTGTTCATTCAACAACCGGGTAGCAAAAAAGTAATTGGGACTGTAGGAGAACTCCAATTTGAGGTGATTAAGTACAGGCTCGAAAACGAATATGGCGCGAGTTGTGATTTAGTTCAAAAGCAGTTTTATAAGGCCTGTTGGATAACAACGACCAATGATAAGCAGCTCGACGAGTTCATGAGAATTAAAGCCGCGGAAGTCGCATTGGACAAGGATGACAATCCTGTGTTTCTAGCGCCATCAGCCTGGATGCTTCAGATGGCTCAAGAGAACTATCCCGATTTAGTTTTCCACTTTACCTCGGAGTTTAAAACTGAATCTGAGGTAAATCCATAACATATTTACTATATATTGGCTGTGCATTCAGAGCCATCTCAATACCTTATAAACATTGAGATTGGGGATGGAAACAGTATTATATTAATTTCTATTTTTGACCTAATCAGAATAAGTGCTATTATCGCCTGACCAATGAAAAGACGCTATATATCCCTTCTGTGTTCCAGCTCATTATTAGTGATGATCTCATCATGTGGTGGAGAAACGGAATCAAATTCACAAGAAGCTGATGCAGACTCAACCGTCGCAGAGGTTGAAACTCAATCACTTGGTTTTGACGCACAAGGAGGAAGTTCCTATGCCGTTCCAAGTCCCAACGAGTTGTTTTCTATAATTAAGGACAGCCACCTTCCCTATGTGGACGGGTTAGTGAGTACTGAGCAACCCAATTACGAGACAAGCAAAGAGCAAGCCCTCAACTTCGGGAGACTTACTGCTGATATTGCATACACTGCTTCTTACGAGAAGTTCCAGGAATCAATTACGAATTTTGACAACCTACGAAAGATTGGAAATGACTTAGGTATATCTTATGTATTTGATGAGCTTTTAGTTAATCGATTTAAGAGTAACATGGATAATGCTGATTCACTCGAAGTAATTTCAAGTGGGACTTATCAATCCATAATTGCTCAATTAGAAGAAAACGAGAAAGGATCCACGTTAGCGATCATTGCAGCGGGAGGATTTGTTGAGAGTATTTACCTACTCACTACGCTCATCGGTGAGTATCAGGATGACGACGAAATCATCCAACGCCTCGCGGATCAGAAGCTGGTCATGGAAAACGTACTAGACTATCTCAATCTCTACGCTGAAGAAGATCGTGTGATCGAAGTGTTAGAAGAGGTACGGGGTGTTTCTGAAACGTTCCTTAACCTTGAAGAAGAAGAGGTCTCCGAATCTGTAGATACTGAAGGAGGCAAAGTGGTGTTAGGAGGAAGTCGAGTCATAATGACTGAAGCTGAATTTAATACGTTAAAAGAAGCCGCTGCATCATATAGAAATAACTTTGCTAACGCAACGAAGAGCTAAGATGACTACACTTATCAAGCATACAATTACAGGCCTTGCTATTGCGATCATAGGATTATTTGCACTAAATACATCTGCCCAGGATTGCCACAATTTCCATAAGCGTAAGTGCTTTGGATCTGACAATCCAGCGATGAGGCCAAATACTCAGTCTAAAAGTGGAATGTTCGTATTGGGACATACTTCTGACCTTGTTTTTGTCGCTCATTCAGGGCAGGACTACAGAATCAGTCTTTGCCATGAGAAAAAAGTCGAAGAGCCTCTGAAATTTAAGGTGATTGACGGACGAAGTAAGGAGGAGTTATTTGACAACGAAACTGCGGTTCTAGATATTCCAACAGAAGGAATGGAAGAAGGCGAAGAAGCAGGACTACCACAATTCTTTGAGTTCTCTGCCGATGTCACTAAGAAGATCATCATTCGCATCACTGCTCCAGGCCCGCCTCCTGAAGAAGGTGGTGAAGGAAAGAAAGGCAAGAAGAATGAACCGGATCCAGAAGATCTTTTCTGTGTAGGTGTCTTCATTGAAAACATGCCTACCCCTAAACTTGGATTTTAGATCTAAGTCAGAAACAAATTTCAAAGCCCCTCTCGAAGGGGCTTTTTTTATTACATCATCTTGAATCCTCCGATTTCTGCAACCTTCCGCTCCATGGATGGTAGGTTTTCTGGCTCAACTGATTTGAACTGTCCGCGAATAGCATCAATCCATATCCTCGCTCGGTCGTTCAGTTGAAAATCGTCGGTCATCAATCTGCCTCTCATCACGACAATTCCCATATCTGCTCCTTCATACAAGTACTCCCCTTTCTTCATTATTCTCAGAAAGAAGGCCTCGCTATCTGATTCTACCGCTCGTCTGTGTGTGTCCATTCGATCAAAGTGAATTTTACCATTGTCAGCCATCTGATAGATGCCAGATTTTGGAGCTTCGATCAATTGCAAAATCGTATCCTCTGTATGCTTAATCACCATTTGGCCCCAATCATCAATATTTTCAGGAAGGTGCCATCTTCGATTAATCGCATTCACGCTAACCTGATAGTCTCGGTCCATCCATTCCATAATGTGGAACATAAACAATGGAACATCGGCCAAGGCGAATACGGCATGGTTTGTAATCGAACTAGCGCCTGTAACTCTTGGATTCAATTCTCCCAAGTATAATTCCCCAGAGTCGGTATCAATCAAGAAGTCTAACTCAAAATACCCTTTGTAGCCTTCTTCTCTCAGTTGGTTTCCGAATTGCTCGGCGTACTTACGAGCCTTTCTTCTGATTTTGGGTGTGAAGCAATCTGCATAGATTTCATTTCCACACCAACCTCCTTTGTATGGAGTAAGCTCTTTGAAGCCAACAAGCTCAGTCATTAGAGGCGCTACTATTGTCCCGTGACGAGTTACACATGCCTCCATTGCAGCACCCATGCAGTTGATGCGCTTCATGACTTTCACCTCATCTTCTTGGATGATTTCGTCAGCATGTTTTTTCCAATCATCTTCAGTGTTGATAAAGAAAGTGGTGTGTCCACTATCACCGTACGGTGTTTGGACCACAAGCTCATCACCAAGGTGTTCGGATACTTTGCGTAATGTTTTAAAACTGTCGACTTTGGTCAAGACATTTGGAACTGTGGGCACGTCAGCTTTCTCTGCGATCCTATTCGTAACAACCTTATTATCGAGATAGTTCCGTAACTCAGCACTAGGGAACGCCAACTCCAAGCCGAGCTGCTTGGCTAATTCTTCTGTTTTGTCATCAAACATCAAGAACAAAGCCTTCCCAGGACCTCTTTCTTTAATGTAGTCTACGACCTCTTTGTGCTCAAGCAGATAATTGACTATGTCTTCAATACTCGTGAATTCCTCATGAGGCATTTCCTCCTGCGGAGAGATCACATTTGGGTGCAAGCCGTCAAAACACTCAATGTAGGTTATAAACTTGAAACCTTTAATCCACTCATCTGCTCCTAGCAAATTGAAGTTTGTTGCTGAAATGAAATAGATAGGGGTTTCGTTTCGGTAGAAAAACCTTCTAAGATCGTGAACTCCTCTAAGGGTCTTAGGCAGCTTAGCCTTCGACTTTAAAATTGCTTTCTTCTTCTTCGACATTTTGGGTTTCGGTTTGTGTAGTTCCAGTTTCTAAAGCTTCTGACGTAAATACTCTAAATCCAAGCTCTGCATTGTAGGAGTGGATTTCCTTCACGTCTAGCTCTTTCATAAAACCTAAAATATCCTTTGTCATCACCTGTCCGGGGACCAGCACTGGAAATCCAGGTGGATACGGAATGACAAATGAGGCAGAAACGATGTCACGTTTCTTACGAAGCGCTTTTTCGCATTCATCAATGGTCAAATACTCACATAGCTCATCATCATAGGCCATGAAAAATGCCTTCCTAATATGACCCTCTGGCGTCGGTTCGGTTTTGAAGCGAGAATGGAAGTAGCTAAAGTTTGGCAACGACGGTAAATTCTTGGTCAAATTCACCACTTTATGTTCATGGATAATCTCTTCCTTATTCGAAAAGGAGCTGGTCCTATCTTCGAGCTGTTGCGCAATTTTAATCAGCACTCCAATCAACTTGGCTACAGAGCTCCTCGTGGTTCCAATGTTCGTCATGAACAAAACGGTGTTCCGGGTTGTCTTGTTGACTTGGATTCCAAATTGATCCATGAGATATTCACGCTTGAACGTATCACCATCGATCCCTGTCCTGCCTATGTAAAGGTTGATCTTGGTCGGGTCTAAAACGAACTCATCGTGCTTCCACTCCGTGCTCATATTACCCCAACCGCGGTCCTTGTTGTAGTAACGTTCAAATCCCGATTTCCTATACTCATCAGGAATCAGATTCGTTACCGTCAAAATGTCGAAATACTTTCGCAACAATGGCGTGTTTGCGATTTTCACCCGGAGCATCATCGCTCTTTCCACGCTTCGTTCCACCAACTCATTCCCTTCTAGTTCAGCCTGTCTGCGACCCATGTCAAGCGACGCCAAAATTTGATAAGAAGGTGAAGTAGATGTGTGAGTCATATAGGCTTCAATGAAGGTATCCTCGGCCTTCTTGGCGAACAATTCATCATATATATGAATCATTGAGCCTTGTCTCAGACTAGTCAACGTCTTGTGAGTTGACTGGGTGGCATAAACACGAAGCTTAACTTGATCAGGATCGGGCATTCCTGCCATGCTTCTCCCCGACTCTAGCTGACGTTGGTATTGATCTCGGTACTTCTCCGAATGATACTTTTTATGGAGCCGTCTCACTGCACACATCGCAGTACGTCTGCGAAATAAAGATGAGAATCGCGCATATCCAAACCACGCCTCATCCCACAAAAACACCATGTCCGGCTTGATCGCTAGAATTTCTTCCATGTAGCGCTCCACATTGTAAACGACCCCGTCGAAGGTGCAATTCGTCAAGAGTACCATTTTTACTTCATCCAAACGACCAACCTTCTTAAACTCATTGAGTTTATTTTTGATCAGCTTTAATGGCACCCCACCATACATGGAGTATTCTTCCAAGTGATATGAATCAAGGTAGACTGGTTTAGCTCCACTGAGCACCAAACCATAGTGATGTGATTTGTGACAATCACGGTCTATTAAAACTACGTCTCCAGGACGAACGAGGGCTTGTACCACAATCTTGTTTGCGGTACTTGTTCCATTGGTTACAAAAAAGCTTTTCTGGCTTCCAAATGCTCGAGACGCATACTCCTGAGCTTTCTTTAACGGCCCTGTTGGCTGCAGCAATGAATCCAGTCCTCCGGTAGTTGCACTAGTTTCAGCTAGGAAGATGTTTTTTCCATAGAAATCCCCCATTTCTCGGATCCAATTGCTCTTGAAAATGCTGTTTCCTCTTGAAATCGGCATCGCATGAAAGACACCCGTCGGTCTTTTACTAAACTCGACGAGCGCATTGTAGAATGGAGTTTCAAATCGATCGTCAATTCCTTTAAGGATGTTTAAATGCAAATCGGTGAGATCTTCTTGCCGATAAAATATGTTCCTAAAGTTTCGCAGTGCCTCATCAGGGAGCTTTTCAGCACTGTAATCTGTAACAAGATAAAGGTCAAGCTCCGGTCTTAGCTCTTTGATTTTGCCACCCAAATAGTTCCCAATCATCGAAGAGTGCTTCGCTTCCACTGACTCTGCAAGCCAAGAAGAGAGAAATGGCCTCAGGTTCTTGATGTTATTGTTAGACTCAAAAGGAAAACTGTAGCGGATGACACAAGACTGAATATTATGATTGAAGTTCAGAGCAATTAATGCGTCCTGAAAAGTCTTAACCACTACTATTTCATAAATATAACGATCAGATTCTTGGCGTTCTGCCTGGAGTTCTTCTCGAATCTTTTTTTCATCTACGTGATCAATGTCATCATCCACAATGAGCACCTCGAAGTAATGTTTGTCATTTGATGAATGATTCAATGAATCTTCGTCGTCCTCCTGTTCTGCATCCGCAATGTTATGCTCACGTTGGTAGGCTCTGCTAATAAGCAGTCTGACGATGTCACCAACCGCAATATTGAACGCCTTCGGTTCTTGGCTGTCAAACAGTTCCTCTAATTCGAGAATTTGGGCGTATCCTGGGAAAGCCCAGTACTTCTCAATTTGCTTAAGGTCATTTAATAAGGTCGCAATCTCTTTCGCTTCTTCCTTTGATACCTCGTGATTAGCATGTTCAACCAGCTGTTCAGACAAGTCCTTTAATCCTATCCACAGCTCAGACCGATAGGCAGAGATGTTGTAGTACTTGCGATAGGTAATATTCGGCGTTGATTTGTTAGGTTGGGTTGTCATGATTCAGAAATCAAAGTGACTTCGGCACACCAGAACTCGCTGGTATAACATCCGGTTTTTCTACTCCAATGGCTTGTTTTAAGGATGTCGTCCTTTTTGGTTTTTCCAAAGGACCCAAATCCTGCAAATACGGCTGTACTTTATGTGAATCGTAGACATCAAAATGAACAGATCGATCCCTAAAGCTTTTTAGTGTTTGTCCTAATCTTAGAGTTCCTTTTTCTCGACTCTGTCTCACCCTACTCACATCAATTTCTAATGGTACAATCTCCTCGCCAGAATGAGCTTGGTAAAGAACACGACCATCAGGGCCGCATACAATCGACTGACCATTACCGCCCGTCTCAAGCCCATTGAAATCAAATATGAAGCATTGGTTTTGTGCCGCGGAGGCCCGAACAATACTCAACTCTACTTCACGATCAATGGTGTTAGTCAAGGTCGGGTGGAGAATAACTTCAGCTCCCATAGCCGCTAACGTTCGGGTAGTCTCTGGGAACCAAAGATCATAGCAAATCGACACACCGAATCGACCAACTCGTGGAACATCAAAGACAAAAAACTCCTCACCGGGTGACACGCCTTCTTCATATGGATAGAACGGAAACATCTTACGATAGCGACCAACGACTTGCCCTTTTGGATTATAGACTGTTGACGTGTTGTAGATTTTGTCGCCCACTCGCTCAAATACTGATCCTGGGAGAAGCCAAATCTTGTGCTTTCTGGCCATTTCTGAGAATTCTCGATCATAGTCCGTGATGTCTGTGGCGTAAGCCGTTAGTGGACCTCGAGCACATAATTCAGAATACATAACCATCTGAACCCATGGGTATATACTCATCAGTACGTCCAGCTTGTAATTCATCATAGGGATGTTGCTGTGCGCACCATTCACCCTCATCTGCACTCCCGCAATTGCGAAGTTTCTCATTCTCTCAAATATAGGTTTTCCCGATAGTGAATTAAGCCCGGCCTGTAAGTCTCAGCAACTCTTCCTCAATTATCGCAATTCCTTGGTCTAATTGATCGTCGGTTATTACGAGAGGACTAAGGATTCTAATTACGTTTTTGTGGGTGCCGGCACTCAAAAGTATCAGCCCTCTTTTCGCACATGCATTCACGAGGTCTGAACATAGTTTGGAGTCTGGTTGAAATGGATCGTTGTTCTTCACCAATGGGAATGCGATCATAGCTCCAAGTCCCCGCACTTCTCCAATTTCTGGACATTTTTCACGAAGCGCTTCAAAACGACTTCGACTAATATCCCCTACTTTTCTGCCTAGTGCATTGATGTCAATATCTTTCATGTGGCGAATGTTCGCTACTGCCGCTGCTGCGCAAACTGGATTCCCAGGATAGGTTCCACCAATGGTTCCGGGCGCCGCAGCATCCATTATTTCAGCCTTACCAATGACGCATCCAATTGGCATTCCTCCGCCCATTGATTTTGCCCAAGTCGTAAGATCCGGCACAACATCATAGTGGTGAAAAGCAGCCCACTCTCCAGTTCTTCCGAATCCACTTTGAACCTCATCAAGAATTAAAAGAATTCCAAATTCATCACAAATCGCTCTGAGTTCGTTCATGTATGCCGGTGGCATTGGGACAAATCCTCCTTCACCCAATACAGGCTCAACAATAATGGCTGCACAATCGCTTGGATCCATCGTTGCGACAATGGATTCTCTGAGCAACTTGATTTCTCGTGCTACGAAGTCATCATAACTGAGTCCGCGTCCATATCGAAAGTGATTTGGAAATCTGAATCGATATATCTCAGGGGCAAATGGGCCACATCCAGTTTTATAACTCGGCTTAGAAGTAAGGGACATTGCCATCATCGTTCTTCCATGGAAGGCATCAGAAAAGCATATAATTCCTGGTCTCCCAGTAGCTTGTCGAGCAATTTTTATGGCGTTTTCAACACTTTCCGCTCCCGAAGTGGTGAGCATTACTTTGGTGTGATCGCCATGCGGCAGAATTGAAATCAACTCATCAGCCAACTCCATATACACGTCGTAGGTGGCAACATTGAAGCATGTGTGAATCAATTTCTCAGCTTGTTCTTGGATCGCCTTGACGACTGGCTCAGGACAGTGACCAGAGTTCAACACACCAATTCCTCCTCCAAAATCAATTAGCTCCTTGCCGTCAGCATTGGTAATAATCGCTCCGCTCGCTGTAACTGCAGTGGAAGGATTAAATACTCCTACTCCATTTGTAACAACCCTCTTCCTCCATTCAAACAGGTCTTCACTTGTATGTTTCTTCTTCGTCTCTTCTGCCAACATTTCTTTCTAATTTTTCAGGTCACAAAATTATCAATACCAACGTGGTTGCAATTGAATGTGGCATTAATTTAAGGGCCCTATTTCGAGATCAATTCTCGCTACTTTCGCAGCAATGGAGCTCCCATCAAAATTCCTCGAAAAAACAGTCTCATATTTTGAATCGTTGCCCGGAGTTGGACGCAGAACTGCGTTGAGGTATACGCTACAATTGCTCAAAATGCCTACGGAAGATGCTCAGGGGTTTGGACGAGCCATTCAAGAGCTCGTTTCAGAACTAAAAACATGCGATAGATGTCACAACATTTCGGATGGAGAGTTGTGCCAAATCTGTGTGCACCCAAAGCGAGATCATGGTGTGGTCTGCGTTGTAGAGGATCTACGTGATCTATTGGCACTTGAATCTACAGGGCAATATTTCGGATCTTATCATGTTCTTGGTGGCATCATCTCTCCTTTAGATGGCATGGGACCTGCAGATCTAAATATTGAATCATTGCTCGACCGAGTAAATCAAGACGAAATAAGGGAAGTAATATTCGCATTGCCAGCAACCATGGAGGGCGATACCACCAGTTTCTACCTATTCAAAAGACTAAACGATGTCAGCGTCAACATCACAGCAATCGCCCGTGGTGTTTCAGTTGGCAACGAACTTCAGTATACTGACGAGATTACCTTGGGTCGATCAATTCAAGGCCGACTCCCCTATGAAAATGCCCTGAGAGCCAAGTAAGCTGCCGTGCTAAGCATCATCATCGTAAACTATAATGTAAAGTACTATCTCGAGCATTGCTTAAGGTCAGTGCTCATTGCGTGTCATGGAATCGAATCTGAGATTATCGTCATCGACAATGCTTCCACAGACGGAAGTAAAGATCTCATCCCGTCTCTTTTCCCAGAAATTAAGTATGAGTGTCAAAGTGAAAATTTAGGGTTCTCTAAGGCAAACAACCTCGGAATTGAGATTTCTAGGGGCGACTATGTGCTTTTATTGAATCCAGACACGGTCGTCCCTGAAGACTGTTTTACAACATGCGTTCAATTCATGAAAGACAAGCCAGACTGCGGCGGGTTGGGCGTTAAAATGATTGACGGAAAAGGTCACTTCCTCCCAGAAAGTAAGCGCGGTTTACCAACTCCGTCTGCCGCCTTTTTCAAAATGTCTGGACTGGCCAGGCTATTTCCTAAATCGGAGTCAATTGGTCGATATCATTTAGGGTATCTCGATCATGAAAAGAACCACGAAATAGAAATATTAAGTGGTGCATTCATGATGATGAGAAAAGAAGCCCTCACAAAAGCTGGTTTGCTGGATGAAGACTTCTTCATGTATGGAGAAGACATCGATTTGAGCTATAGAATTATCAAAGCTGGTTACAAGAACTATTACTTAGCTGATACTTCCATAATCCACTACAAAGGTGAAAGCACGAAGAAAGGCTCTGTAAACTATGTTTTCATCTTCTATCGAGCCATGGTGATTTTCGCTAAAAAGCACTTCGAGAAAGGACAGGCATCCATTCTTGGATTTTTCATTAATTCAGCAATCTACCTAAGGGCAGCTGTTGCTATTGGAAGAAGGGCCATAGGACATGGCTGGCAGTTACTATTAGACTATGCATTCCTGTTCGTTGCCTTCTTCTTCGTCAAAAATTGGTATTCAAAATTCGCTGATAAAGACTTTGATCTCCCATTTACAATTCCATTCATTGGGATATACTCATTGATCGGAGTAGTAACGCTTTACTACTCAGGAAGCTACGACCGTCCGCGGACGGTACTCGTGCAATTGAAGGGGTGGTTATTTTCCATTTTGGCCTTGTTGACTTTTTACTCACTTCTTCCCGAAGACTATCGTTTTTCTCGAGCGGTCATAGTCATAGGATCAGCATCGGCTTTTATACTTAGTTTCCTTTCCTACTATGTGATTAAATGGTTATCCAAGGAAGGCCAGATTGAATCTCCCAACAGAATCTTGGTTCTGGGGAACTCTAACTCTCTAGAAGTGTCAAAATTGCTTTTAGAAAGCGCTGGAAAATCCACAGACTTTATTGCAGGACTATCCAACGATGGTGAGGGAATATTGCCGAAGGATTTCATTGGTAAAACTTCTGATCTCCAAGCTGCAGTTGACGATTTCAAGGTGGACACTCTCATAATTGATGTAGTGCAAACTGGATACTCCAAGACGCTCGCTTGGCTCGAAAATTTAGAACATGCAAACATTCTTGTTCTCTTACTTCATGAGGGAAAAAACGCTTTAATCGGAAGTCATAAAATCTTAACACATCTTGAATTCGAATCCCTAGAAGATCTAACTGCATTGAACACTGACCGAATTGTTCGCCTGAAACGAAGCTTCGACATCGTGGCTAGTTTGAGCCTGATAACAACTCTTCCGTTGACAGTCTGGTTTATTGACTCAAAGGCTTCATACATGAAGAATCTATTCAGTGTCACCTCTGGAAAACGGAGTTGGGTGGGATTAGATGATCGTGGGTCTCACGCTTCCTTTCCTGCAATCAAGAAAGGAATCCTTTGCTCTATGCAGCACATCATCTGGCCCGATAATTCCGAAAAGCTCGCCATCAAAGAAAATGTCGAGTACTTGTCAAAGTATTCTATCATGTCGGATATCCGCATCTTCTTTCGTCATTTCCATGCACTTGGTAAGTGACATGTAGTAACAATCCCTTTTCCCTTTAGTTTTGTGTGTATGAGTCGATACTTAAGAAATAGTATTGGGATAATTCTCCTTGCCTTCATCACACTTCCTTCCTGTATGGTGTTGGATGGTGGTAACTCCTATCGCAAAAAGAACAAGTGCTGCGGAATTATTAAGTGTGACATGCACCGAAGGAGTAAGGTAAAAGGCCATAAGCGTACAGTGAACGCACACAAGAGTCTTAAGAAGCGAGAGAGCCGAATTAAGAAAGGCTATTAGTCAATTGTAAATTTTTCGTCTGTTCAGCTCCCGTTGGTAACGCTTAGCGTTGTTGATATGGTCTCTGTAGTTACTTGCGAAGTTGTGGTACCCCGAAAAATCTTCTTTGGCACACATGTATAAATAGCCGTGTTCTTCCGCGTCTAAGACAGCATCGATGGATGTCAATTCGGGAAGCAAAATTGGTCCAGGTGGCAATCCTGCATGGATATACGTATTGTATCGAGACTGAACCTTCTTATGAACATTGAGCACTCTCTTTATCGAGAAATCACCTAAGGCATAAATCAAGGTTGGATCTGACTCTAAACGCATTCCTTTTCGAATTCGGTTTAGATACAATCCTGCTACAATTGGTCTTTCATCGCTATGAGCAGCCTGTTCAGATTGGACAATGGAAGCGAGAATCGCGACTTCGGATTGACTCAAACCTATTTGACGTGCCTTTTCAATTCTTTCATCAGTCCAATAGCGTTTATACTCTCTCGCCATTCGCTCCATGAACTCATCAACATTTGTATTCCAATAGAACTCATAAGTGTTCGGTAAGAACATAGTTATAAAAGTGGTTTGGCTAAAGCCGTATCGAGCACCGTACACTGTGCTATTTAAAACCTCGAGTAATTCAAGACTATCCAACTCTAGATTTTTTCCGACCAACCCAGCTAACTCGGTCTTTGTTCTAACTGATCTGATCACCACATTAATTGGAGATTGCTCCCCGCTTCGAAGCAAATTGACAAGCCTATTGTTATTCATGCCATCAAGAAGGACGTAGCGTCCCGGCTTAATGAGAGATGGATATTTTTTTCGCTGAGAAACCCACATAAAGCTGTTTAGATCCAGGAGAATATCGAGTGAATCTATTGCGACAACCACATCTTCAAAATCTGCTCCAGTCGGAATTCGAAGGACTACTGATTCGGCCTCAAGTACAACATTGACTGAATAGATCCTATTATAGAGATCCCACGAATAGTATGCTCCAACCAAAAGAACTCCGAGAAGTACGGTAACAATAAATCTTTTGATGTTCATTCAATGGTAAGTTGAAACATGTGTTGATCGAGGTGATTGCCATCGTGATTCACCCAGTTCTTTCTGATTCCAATTTCTTCAAACCCAACAGACTTGAATAGATTTATGCTTGTAAGATTATCGCTAAGGACACCAGCGAAAAGCATCCGCGTTTTTAGTTCTTGTTTACAGAAAGGCACCAAGAGTTGGAGGGCTTCTTTAGCGTAGCCCTTACCTCGGTAAATTCGGTCAACAAGCACTCCGACTCCCACACGCCCGTGTTTTGGTTCATAGTCAAAAAGATCGATGCAGCCTATTCTTGAATCATTCGCAAGCAGCATGAAGCGACATTGGTTTGCGGCGAATATGTCGTTGTCATTCTCAATGAAATTTTTAATCTGTTCGAGCGAATACGGTTCGGTAGTTCCGCTAACGAGCCAGTTCTCATAATCGTTTTCCCATTCTACAATGGTCTGGACATCACTTGAATCCGCTAAGCGCAGAATAATATGTTCCCCTTGAATTCTCAATGTGCAAATGTTCCGCTGAAAACAAATTTGGCCGGCCCCGTTTTCCAGATGCCTGTGAATCCACCTGATTCTGTTGACTCGAACTTGACTTCCAATTCTCCTCCAAGAGCTTGGACTTTGATAGGACTTTTTAAGTTTCTTTTCCTAGCCGCCACGAGTGCGGCCGCAGCCACACCGGTTCCGCATGCTAAAGTCTCATCCTCGACTCCTCTCTCGTAGGTTCGAATTTTTAAGCCCTCCGGAATGTATTCTATGAAATTCACATTGATTCCAGCTTCCATATAAGTCTTATTGTATCGAATCGCACGAGCAGCTTCAACAACGTCCAACTCATCCAAATTCTCAACCTCTGTAACGAAATGAGGAGATCCGGTATTTAATACCAAGGCCTCACCATCGCTATGAAGGTTATCCACATCCAACATTTCTAAGGAGATGAGCGAAGCATCAATTAGTTCTGCTTTGTGCTCACCATCTATAGCTTTAAATCGTGTTTCTGCTCCAATAATCCCAAGTGAATTTGCGTATTGAACAATACAACGACCACCGTTTCCGCACATCGAACTCACTCTTCCATCTGAATTGAAATAAAGCATTTCGAAATCAAGCGTATCGTGATTTCGGAGCAGCATCAATCCGTCCGCTCCAATTCCAAAATGACGGTCACACATAGCTCTGATCAGCTCCGAATCACCTTCATCAAATGCCTTCTCGCGATCATCAATAATCACGAAATCATTTCCGGCTCCTTGGTACTTGTCAAATGAAATCATCCTGCGAACTTCCGAACAAAATTGGGAATGAAGAAACGGCTTTTAGGTCTAACATTAATTAACAGCGGAAGCACAACGATTCCCCAATTCCCTGAGTTATTTTGATGAACAAATTAGAAGAATTATGAATAGGTTTTACACCATCACTTTCGCCGCAATAGTTGGAGCAGCAGTTGCGCTTGGCTCCTCTTACTACTTCTACACCATGTCAATGGACAAGCTCATGACCATTGAGAGACTGAGCGAGCGATCAAAATCAGATGGAGACGCTCACCGGGTTAACGTCATGATTCCGACCGAAGCTTCCATCGACTTCGTGGACGCAGCGTCGAATACCGTGAACGCAGTGGTTCATGTCAAAACCACTTATGAACTTGATGGCGGTTATTACACCTATGATCCTATCCGACATTTCTTCTTTGGTGATGGACTTCAGCAAAAGAGACCGAGGCAAGGTGCGGGAGCTGGATCGGGTGTGATCATGTCTCAAGATGGTTACATCGTAACGAATAATCACGTCATCGATGGCGCGAGTGCTGTAGAAGTAACGTTAAATGAAAACCGAACTTACAAGGCCAAGGTAGTTGGTCGAGACCCTAGCACAGATCTGGCCGTGTTAAAGATTGATGGCGAAAACCTCCCACACATAGAATTCGGAAATTCAGATCAAGTTCAGGTTGGCGAATGGGTTCTCGCGGTTGGAAATCCATTTAATCTGGAGTCAACTGTCACCGCAGGAATCGTGAGCGCCAAGGGTCGGGATATCAACATCCTAGGAAATGCTCCTAACGGCGCTAGCGCTGTGGAGTCATTCATCCAAACGGATGCGGCTGTTAATCCTGGAAATAGCGGAGGAGCCTTGGTCAATACAAGAGGAGAACTTATTGGCATTAATGCAGCGATCAAATCGAATACTGGATCATACACCGGATATTCTTTTGCGATACCGGTTAACATAGTAACCAAGGTTGTTGAGGACATTTTAACCTTCGGAACGGTCCAACGAGGCTTCCTAGGTGTACAGATTCAAAATGTGAATCAGGAGCTGGCAGAAAGACAAGACCTTGATTTAATCTCAGGTGTCTATGTTGCGAATGCACTAGATATGGGTGCAGCCAAAGATGCTGGCATTCAAAATGGCGATGTGATTACACGTGTCGGAGATTTGGAAGTAAAAACGGTAAGTGAGCTGCAAGAACAAGTAAGCAAGTATCGACCTGGCGATGAAGTACTGCTGCGCGTCAACAGAGGATGCGAAAAATTGACGATCCCATTGGTTTTAAGAAATCAATACGGAGAAGAACGATTAACCTCTAAGAAGGGAATGCAAATAAAGGACAAGCTCAATGCGCTTTTCGTCGATGCCGATCCTGAAATTTTAAGAACATTGAAACTCAAGAGTGGCGCTCAAGTCAAGGAAGTAGGTCAGGGCAAGCTTAAAAGCGCAGGCATCTTACCCGACTTTGTGATAACCAAGGTGGATGATGTTGCAATAAAGTCTGCAGACCAGCTAATGAAGACCCTCGAGTCTAAATCTGGAGGAATCCTGATTGAGGGCTACTACCCAAATGGCAAGAGGGCTTATTACGGTTTCGGTATTTAGTGAAACTTTATTAACGCGCATACGTTTTACCCTTAGCGTACGTCTTATATATAGAGCGATACAGAGGGCGTTGCATTGTAGGCATAAATAGCCTACCTTTGCAGGCCCATTTGGGAACGCCATAGACGGGAAGTAATCAAAGAATATGAGGCAGTTAAAAATCACCAAGTCAATTACGAATCGAGACAGTCAATCACTCGATAAATATTTGACTGAAATCAGCCGCGAGGATATGATCACCGCGGAACAAGAGGTTGAACTTGCTAAGCTGATCAAGAAAGGCGACCAGCGAGCTTTAGAAAAGCTTGTTAGAGCCAATCTTCGATTTGTTGTCTCTGTATCAAAACAATATCAAAACCAAGGATTAACTCTTCCTGATTTGATCAATGAAGGGAACTTGGGGCTTATAAAAGCAGCACAACGTTTTGATGAGACGAGAGGTTTTAAGTTTATCTCTTATGCTGTCTGGTGGATCAGACAGTCCATTTTACAGGCTATTGCAGAACAATCCAGGATTGTTCGACTTCCACTTAATCAGGTAGGTTCATTAAATAAGATCAACAAGGTGTTTGCTCAACTTGAACAAAAGTTTGAGCGCCCGCCAGTTGCAGACGAATTGGCTTCGGCCCTTGAGATTCCGGAAGAGAAGGTAAAAGATACGATGAGCGTCTCAGGACGACATGTATCAGTTGATGCACCTCTTAAGGATGATGAAGATTTCAGTTTGCTTGACTTGATCAGCAATAATGAATCTCCTAGTGCTGATGGAGATCTCATGAGAGAGTCTCTTCAGAAGGAAATCGAGCGATCTTTAGAAACACTCACAGAACGTGAAAGGGATGTGATCAGACTATTCTTCGGAATTGGAATGAATCACGGTTTAACTCTGGAGGAAATCGGTGACAAATTTGATCTCACACGCGAGCGTGTGCGACAGATAAAGGAAAAGGCCATTAGAAGGCTCCGGCAAAACTCGAGAAGTCGACTCCTTAAAATGTATCTGGGAGAATAACAAATTAAGGGGCTGTGAGAAATCACGGCCCTTTTGCTTTAACACACTTTCGAAACAACTACATAATCCAATTGTAATGTCAAGCTCAGTCATCGAAAACGGAGTCAAAAGCGATTACCAAAATCACTTCAAAGAGCATATCGATCGCCAAAAATGCGCGGTTGATCTTCAAAACAGTATCGGACAACTTCTCTATGAAAAAGGAATTGAGTTGGTTCTCTTCCGAAATCCACTCGTCGACGTAAGTCGATCAGAGTTGCTTCAATTACACGACTACGCCAAAGAGGTCGTCGAAAAACCAATAACTGTTTATCACACTTCTTCCCTCGCGAGAGAAATTATGAACCTCGACCTCGCTCCTTCCAAGCTGGATATAGGACGTTTAGCGTTCGAATGGCATACTGAGCAATCTAATTATGCAAACGCGGCTGAATTCCTCTCTAATAAGCTTGTAGAGTTTCGGGTTGATTCTCAAGAAGAGATCAAACCTAAGGACGTTGTGCTTTTCGGATTCGGTCGAATTGGACGCCTTGCTGCAAGAGAATTAATAAAACAGGCTGGAAAAGGTCAGCAGCTGAGACTAAGAGCAATTGTGGTGAGACGCCTTGACGAAGCCCAATTAAAGAAAAGAGCATATCTCTTAAGAAACGACTCTGTTCATGGTCCGTTTGCAGGTTCCATCATCGAAGACTATGAAAACATGTCCTTGATCATCAATGGTCAGCGAGTGAAATTCATTGCTGCATCAAACCCAGAGGACATTAACTATACAGAATACGGGATTAATAACGCATTGATCGTTGACAATACTGGTGTATTTAAGGATAAAGAAGCGTTGAGTCGACACTTGAAGTCCAATGGTGCCACCCGGGTTTTGCTAACTGCGCCAGGAAAAGAGATTCCAAACATCGTTTACGGTGTAAACAACAAGACTTTAGAACTAGAAGAAGATCGAATCATTTCAGCGGCAAGTTGTACCACAAATGCGATTGTTCCTGTTCTCAAGATAATCCATGACAACCTTGGCGTTGAAAAAGGACACATCGAAACCGTTCATGCTTACACCAATGATCAAAACCTACTCGACAACTTCCACAAGAAGGAAAGACGGGGACGGTCGGCTGCCATCAACATGGTGATTACGGAGACCGGAGCAGGAAAAGCGGTTACAAAAGTGATTCCAGACCTTGACCAAAAACTTACGGCTAACGCAGTACGTGTGCCAGTTCCTAATGGATCATTGGCCATCCTTAGTCTAAACGTAAGCAAGGAAACAAGCCTTGAGGAAGTCAATAGTCTTCTAAGAGAAGCTGCACTTAAGGGTGATCTTGTTAACCAGATCAATTATAACATTAACGAAGAGTGCGTTTCTTCCGACATCGTTGGAAACACATGTTGCTCAGTCTATGACAGCAACGCAACGATTGTTCATCCTGACAAAAGGAACATCGTACTCTATGTATGGTACGATAATGAGTTTGGTTATACCAAACAAGTCATTCGCCTTGCTAAATACGTCGCAAAGGTTCGTCGTTTGCAGTATTATTAGTCAAACAATACAATCAAGAAAAGGCTGTTCATAATCGAGCAGCCTTTTCTTGATTACGACAATGATGATTCCTCAAATTTGGACTATGATTAATGAGTGGTGGAATAAATTACCCAAATGGTTGCGCAATCATTACGCTATAACCGTACTACTATTCTTTGTCTGGATGGCTTTTTTTGACCAGAACAACATGATCAATCAGATCGAGTTAAAGGCCGAATTGTTCCAGCTAGATTCGGATAAGGCGTACTACCAGCATGCAATCATTGAAACCAGGGAAGACCTTGACGAACTTTTGGCGGATAATTCCAAACTTGAGCGATTTGCCCGTGAAAAGTACTTTATGAAGAAGGAGAACGAGGAAATCTTCGTTTTTGTGAGCCAAGATTAGTTCTTACTCAGTTTGGCAAATTGGTTGGCTTCCTTCATCTCTACATTCAGTTGCTTGAAATCAATATCCCCTTCGCTCACAACAAGATGATTGGTCATTACCAATGCTCTTCGAATTTTGATTTCTGAACTTTTCACGTTATCCGACCAGTAGATCAATGTTCGCTGCCTACCTCTGGTCAGATTATGAAAAAGTTTGTTAGCTAGATGATCCTGGTCCAAGACCTCAAGCAACTCCTCGCTTATGGGCATTCCGTAATTTGAATTGTCCTTTTCCATTTCAATTTGAAACTCCTCACCTGTTAGTAGACCGAGTTTTTTTACACGACTCTGGTTGAACGTAATCACCTTCCCTCCTGCTCCATCCGAAAGAATTGCGCTATGAAACTTCAGTTGCCCATTCGCGACACAAACAACCCTCCGATCTTCTTTATCAATGAATTTCTCGGCAATATTCTCAGGCACCCTGAAGAAGTAGTGATATAAGTCAGAATCAGCCCTATCCAGAACTGTTATAAAGCACTCCATTTGGCAAAAATATTCAAGAATATTGGAGATGATATAGCTATCTTCGCGGCCTGAAAAAAAACATCCATGAGAGCCTTTTTACTAGCCACAGCCTTTACCTTGATTAGCGGTCTGAGTTTCAGTCAAGCCATCATTAGCACACTTTCTATTTCCCCTTCTAACCCGTCGAACTGTGAGAATGTCACTGCCACAATTTCACTTGTTCTATACTGTGCAAATTACACGTACAACGGGGCAACTGTTAGTACTTCTGGCAACAATGTGACCATCAACCTCAGCTATTCCGCTGGATTGATTTGCCTCCCAGCGCTTCAATATCCTACTTTAACTGTAAACCTAGGCCAGCTCAATTCAGGAAGTGTCACCATTTCAGCTGCAGCCTACCTGAACTCTACGTTAAGCTCAACGAGTGCACCATTCAACACGACCGTTTCGTCTTGTTGTGGTGCGAATGCTGCATTCACTTTAAGCGATGACACCATTTGTGTTGGTGATACCGTTACTACAAATAATCAAACAGCGACTGCAGACAGCGTGAAATGGTTCGATCAATTAGTTTTTCACGACACGGCATTCAACACATCAATTGGGTATGATACGGCAGGATATCATCATTTTAGACTGGTCGCTTACTCAGACACCTGCAACGACACAGTTGATAAGCACATTCAAGTTTACCCGCTACCCGAAGTAAATCTTGGCAATGACACTAGCATTTGCGACGGTGAAATTCTATCGGTCAGTGCACCAAACGCAACTGGTTATCTGTGGTCCGACGGTTCAACTTCCCAGTCAGTCACGGTAGATACAGTAGAAACCGTCTGGGTTGAAGTCAGTTCAAATCAAGGATGCGTGAATAGCGACACATTCAGTGTGACGAGCATCCTACCCTATAGCACCGTCACGTTGGGTCCAGATCAGACCATTTGTCCTGATGATTCAACAGCGCTGACACCTGGATCTGGTTTTGCAAACTACCTCTGGTCAAATGGCTCAACATCTAGTTCAATGAATGTAAATGCCTATGGACTTTACTGGGTCGAAGCTAATCAGTCCGGAGAATGCTCTTCAAGAGATTCGATATTCATTGACCATCACACCATCGTTCCAATCCAATTTTTAGAAGATTCGAATAAATGTGGAACCAACACCATTTCAACAATGGTTGGCTATACTGCTTATCAATGGTCCACAGGAGTGATCAGTGCTTCAACTACGGTAAATGACACAACAATGGTGTCGCTTACAGCTATTGATGGGAACGGGTGCCCAATTACCGACTCTATATTGGCAGTGGTCCTGGAAGTGCCAGCAGTTAATTTAGGGAATGATACGCACGTCTGCCCCGGAGACCCGCTTCATCTCACCGGCAATGTTAGTGGCGCATCTTACTTATGGTCAAGTGGCGGCACAGGAACAACACTTGTGGTTACTTCTGCGGGTCAATACTGGCTCGCTGTGACAGGAGATAACGGTTGTACAGGAATGGACACTATTGACGTTGATCATTGCGTAGGGATAGAAGAAATATCCAATGAGTTCAAGATCTATCCTTCACCAGCAACAGATTTCATCACTTTAGAATCTAGCTCTAATTTAATTGGCACTGTTTTCATTTATTCGGTTGATGGCTCGTTGATCAGAAAGATTCAAAGCTCTGATTCCCAGCTCAATATTTCTGTCTTAGAGCTTGAAAGCGGCCTCTACTTCATAGAAACCCTCTCAAGCGGGAAAACAGAAGTGCTACCCTTCATGGTTGGCAAGTAGGAAATCTTACGCACTTTCGAGTGATGAACTCTGCTGACTTCGATATTCCATTCAGCTCCCAATCAACGGAAGATTGGAAGAACCGGGTAACCAAGGAATTGAAAGGAAAGTCATTTTCTGACTTTCTTGAATGGCGAAGTGTGGATGGATTTAAGATTGATTCTTGGCAAGATTCAACCGACAACGCTCCTATTGATCTTCCTCCGTTAAAGAGTCCCTGGAAACTTCTTCATCCTGTGTACAATGAGGATGCCGTCACCGCTAACGCTGAGGCTTTGAATGCATTGATGAATGGTGCCGAAAGCATTTGGTTCGACAAGGGATTTTTGGGCGCAGCTGAAATACTTGCTCATAAGGATATTGACACTTCGGTTGCTCCTGTGTTCACTAGATCGTCTTCCATATTTGATGTGTTTCAAGAGTTTTTGAAGAATGATGTCGAACCTGATTTAACCCAAGCAGACAAAAACGGGCTGATCAATGGATTGAGGTTAAGAGAAAGAGGAGCTTCCATAGTCCAAGAAGTAGCTTATTCCATTTCTCAGGGTATTTCATTATTAAATTCTGGTGCTAAGAATGAAAACATCTATTTCAACACTGGAATAGGAACTTCCTATCTGGCTGAAATAGCTAAAACGAGAGCATTGAGACTTTTGTGGTCTAATGTTCTACGGGTTAGTGGAGATACGGAAGAAAACCCACGCTTAATCGGCATCAACCTCTCAATTGACTACCCCCAAGCTGACGAGTACAACAATATACTTCGCGCCACCACCTCTGCCCTTTCCGGAATTCTCGGAGGCGTAGAGTTCATGATGATTGAACCGTGGAATCGTCAATGGTCTGATGAATTACAGTTTTCATCTCGAATCTCAAGAAACATTCAGAACCTTATTCGGGATGAAGGTCGTCTCGAAAAGAATCTCAATGCAGCTGATGGCTCTTACTTTCTAGATCAGCTCACTCAGCAAATAGCTAAAGAGGCTTGGGTGAAGGTTAGGCAGATTGAAGATGCAGGCGGTTTCATTCAACATGTTAGGGCCGGCGGCCTGAAAAAGGAGTTAACTGATTCCAGAAAACAGCTCTTGGATTCTCTAAAGACTGGTGAGTCCAGCATTCTCGGGGTAAACAAGTATGAGCCAGCAGGTTTTGAACCAGAACTGGTAGTCACCAAAAGCTCGTATGAACATTTACCAAATTTTATTCATCTCCCATCCGAATTGCAGCAATAGTGAAGGTGGATTTTGGCGACATATCGTTTGAAGATCTCATTGGTTCAACTGCTAAGGAAAGCAGGAGTGAATCAAGTTGGATGAGTCCTGAGGGCATTGCAATCCGAGAATATCAAGCATATGAAAAGACACACCAAGAAGGGTTCGGGGCAGGTCAGCCACCTTTTCTGAGAGGTCCATATGCCAGTATGTATTCAATCCGACCTTGGACCATTCGCCAATACGCCGGATTCAGCACCGCAGAAGACTCAAATGCATTCTATAGAAGAAATCTAGCTGCCGGCCAAAAAGGTCTCTCTGTTGCATTCGATCTGGCTACACACCGGGGATATGATAGTGATCATGAACGTGTCAAGGGTGACGTTGGTAAAGCGGGCGTTGCCATCGACAGCGTAGAGGACATGAAGATCCTTTTCGATCAGATTCCTTTGGATGAAATGTCTGTTTCAATGACAATGAATGGTGCCGTGATTCCAATCATGGCATTCTTCATCGTTGCTGCCGAAGAACAAGGCCACGACCCTGCTGTCTTATCTGGAACGATCCAGAATGACATTCTCAAGGAGTTCATGGTGAGGAACACGTACATCTACCCTCCAAACCCATCGATGAAGATTGTCGGTGACATCTTTAAATACACTTCCAAAAAAATGCCTCGGTTTAACTCCATCAGCATTTCTGGATATCATATGCACGAAGCAGGCGCAACAGCGGATATCGAACTCGCTTACACGATTGCTGATGGCCTTGAGTACGTAAAAACAGGTTTAAGTGCTGGCTTGGGTATTGACGACTTTGCTCCTAGACTCAGCTTCTTCTGGGGAATTGGTATGAATCACTTCATGGAAATTGCGAAGTTGAGAGCGGGCCGGGTTCTTTGGGCAACGCTCATCAAGCAATTCGATCCACAAAATAAAAAGTCCTTAGCACTGAGGACGCACTGCCAAACATCCGGATGGAGTTTGACGGAACAAGATCCTTTTAACAACGTTGCAAGAACGAGCATTGAAGCACTCGCAGCAATTAGCGGTGGAACCCAATCACTTCATACAAACTCCCTCGACGAGGCCATAGCCTTGCCGACAGATTTTTCAGCGAGAATTGCGCGTAACACTCAGCTGTTCTGGCAATTGGAGAGCGATATTTGTCGTGCAATTGATCCTTGGGCTGGTTCGCATTATGTCGAGCACCTCACTCATGAATTGATTAACCAAGCGTGGAAACACATTCAGGAAATTGAAGAATTGGGAGGAATGACCAAGGCGATTGAAGCTGGTCTTCCAAAAATGAGAATTGAAGAATCAGCCGCAAAGAAGCAAGCTCGGATTGATTCTGGAACAGAGGTCATCGTTGGTGTGAATCGCTACGAAACAGATGATCAGACTGATATTGACATACTCGACGTAGACAACTCCAAGGTTCGATTACAGCAAATTGAGCGGCTTAATCAAATTAAGTCGACACGCAATCAAGCCGAAGTTGACACTGCTCTTGATAGTATAACCGCGAGCGCTGAAACTGGAAATGGCAATTTGCTAGAACTTGCTGTGGAAGCAGCTCGTTGTCGAGCAACACTTGGGGAGATTAGCTTTGCCATGGAAAAAGTGTTTACCCGCCATAAAGCAGAGAGCAAGAGCATCAGTGGTGTTTACTCTAGAGAAATGAAACAAGACAAATCCTTCAACCAAGCATTAGATTTGGCTTCGCAGATCGAAAAAATCGAAGGAAGACGACCCAGGATTCTTGTGGCAAAAATGGGCCAGGATGGTCATGACCGCGGGGCTAAGGTGATTGCTACTTCTTTTGCTGACATTGGGTTTGACGTAGATATTGGTCCACTTTTCTCTACTCCATCTGAGGTGGCGAAAATGGCTATGGAAAATGACGTTCACTTTGTAGGCGTAAGCTCATTAGCTGCAGGACACAAAACATTGATTCCAGACCTTGTAGAAGAGCTGAAAAAAGCCGGAAGAAGTGATGCCCTTGTTGTCGCAGGCGGGGTGATACCGAAGCAGGACTATGACTTCCTATATGAACATGGCGTCTCTGCCGTGTTTGGTCCTGGAACTGTGATTAGCGAAGCAGCAATTGAGCTCTTGGAAACGCTTCGAAATAAACTCCTTGAAGGATAAGGAAGATAATCTTCGACCTGTTCAGTGCTGAAGCTTCATAGTATCTTGCAACTCAAATTCAATCATCATGGACAATAACTGGATCAAAATATTAGTCTTCACAATTCTTGCTATAATCCTTGGATTTATTCTAGGAAGGGTAACAGGAGGACACCACGGATCGCATCACCGCGGAGAGCACAGCTGCGCGAAAGACAAGGCACATCAGGGCGTTTGGATTGACAAAGAAGGTGCAATCATTGAGATTCAAACGGATGGAGAGGTTTCAACAATTGATCTAGAAGGAGATGTATCAGCCATTGTCGATGAAATCGAAAGTTCAGACTTCGACGGCGATACCACCATCACTGCAGGAGGTGCATCAATCAAGATCAACAAGGACGGTGGCGAGATCAAGGTTAATGTTGAAATGGAAGATGATGCTGGCAATACCAAGAAAGTCGAAAAGAAGATCATGATCATCAAGACTGATGATGATTAATCATCATCCCTCCTCACAATAAGCACCTTTTCACTCTCCAATTCCAAAACACCCATGTCATAGACAAAGTGGTATACACTTCCCTGCTTTGTTACATACGTATTCGTGAAGTAGTTGAAGTTGTATCCGGCTTGCAAGAGCTTGTCTTTGGAGGTTGTCGCCTTATCCTTCTTGCAGATGGTCGTTAATATTCGCCTGTTCTTGCGAAGCGTGTGATTCACATTCCGAACCAGATTGTTTGAGTCTCGATTGAGTTTGTTGTTGTAAGAATTGCGGCATTGATCAGAACAGAGCTTTTTATCAGCCCTACCAATGAGCTTATCATCACACTCTAAGCATTGATTTTCAGCCTCTGACATCTATCAAATGTATCATACTGATGCTAAAAAGGGAATTTGTGAAACAGCGACATCCCTTTCCGCTATTTTAGCCGTTCTTAATAGGATTAATGGGAATCGAAGCCATCATAACCTTACTGGTCATTTTAGGAGCCATAATCCTCTTTGTTACTGAGCGTCTTTCGATTGACTTAATCGCCCTCTTAATAATAGGATCTCTAGTTGTTTCAGGAGTTATCACGCCTGTTGAAGGCATTGCTGGATTCAGTAATCCTGCAACACTCACAGTGGCATTTATGTTCGTCATTTCAGCTGCCATCCTAAAAACAGGATCGCTTCAGTACGTGGCCGGACAGTTGACAAGAACCTTCAGGAATCACTATCAACGTGGCGTCATATTGCTGATGCTCATGGTAAGCGCAGTTAGTGCTTTCATCAACAACACACCAGTTGTCGCGGTCATGATCCCGGTAACTACCCAAATCGCTAAAAACGCCAATCGGGCTGCTTCCAAACTGTTGATTCCCGTTAGTTACGCATCGATATTTGGAGGAACATGCACCCTCATCGGTACTTCCACAAACATATTGGTGAGCGGTATTGCTGAACAAAATGGACTCGAGCCATTTGACATGTTTGATTTTGCACCCATGGGCCTCTGCTTCGTGGCTGTAGGATCAATTTTTATGATTTTCATCGGTCAGCGACTGTTACCAAACAGGGAAGCTACGTCTGATGATAATTTAGAGCAGAGCTTGATTGATTATCTAGCCGAACTCGAGATTCTGCCTGATTCGGACGTTGCAAACAACACCATTATCGACTCTCCTCTGGTCAAGGAGCTCGACATAGAAATTCTAGAATTACGTAGAGGCAACACCATTATGAATCTTCCTCAAGGTGACACCATTTTAAAAATAGGTGATATCCTAAAGGTTCGCTGCAGTGTTGAAAAACTCAAGCAAGCCAAGGATCAACTGCGGGTAAAGGTTAAGCCCTTTACGGATGAGTCAGATACAGAGTACACCGAGGATAGAAGTTCGTTCGTTGAATTGGTAATCCCTACTAACTCTGAGCTCGAAGGAAAGACTCTCCGACAATTTGACTTTCGTAGAAGGTATAGAGCATCACCTTTGGCCATTCGCCATCGTGAAGAAGTACTACAGGATGAATTGCAAGATGTTACGCTAAGATCGGGTGACGTTATTCTTGTAGAAATGAAAAGTTACTTCCTTGAACAATGGAAGAGCAATTCAAGAGATCAGAGTAATCCATTCCTAATCCTGAGTGAAGAAGGTGTTTTGACCTTTGACAAAACGAGGTTTGGTATTGTCATTTCGGTCATTCTAGGTGTGATTCTCACCGCGTCACTCGGCTTGCTTCCAATTGTGATAAGCACATTGTTAGGAGTCTGTGTGCTGGTTATTACTGGCTGCTTGAACATGAAGGAAGTATATCGCAGTATTCAATGGCCTATCGTATTTCTCCTTGCTGGAGCACTCAGTCTGGGTGTTGCCATGCAAAATTCTGGACTAGCTGCAATGATCGCTAATGGAATTGTCGAGCACTTCCAACAATGGGGACCGATTGCCATACTCAGTGGAATTTATCTGTTGACGAGCCTGTTGACCGAAACGATGAGCAACAATGCAACGGCTGCCTTGATAGCGCCACTAGCGATTGCCACAGCCTATGAGCTGGATGTCTCTCCTACTCCATTCTTGGTTGCAACGATGTTTGCAGCATCCTTGAGTTTTATGACTCCAATCGGATATCAGACTAACACAATGATATATTCAGCTGGAGGTTACCGGTTCAGGGACTTCTTCAAAGTTGGTGTATGGCTGAATCTTCTGTTTTGGTTAATGAGCACATTTCTCATACCAGTTTTCTTCCCGTTTTAGATTATTGAAAGCCCGATTGTAAATACATTTGATTCTGAGACGCTAACCGCACCTCAACACCTTCTATTAATTCGCTATGTGTTAAACTCATGAAACAAATCAAATGAGAAGAAAGACCTTACTTACAGTTGCCGTGATTTCATCGCTCGTCTTGATTGCGGGTACCGTGGATTTGAACAATCTACTCAACTACGAAGACCAGAATACTCCTTCCTACGTCATAGAAGACAACACTCCACAGGATAATGAAATAAGCGATGAGGGAGCAACACTGGGTCGTATTCTATTCTACGACAAAAAGCTTTCAAAGGACAACACCATCGCTTGCGCAAGCTGCCATTTACAAGAGTATGCCTTCGGCGACACAGCGCTTGTGAGTACCGGGGTAAATGGAGTTACAGCGCGGCACTCAATGCGATTGGTAAATGCACGGTACTCAGATGAGGTTCGCGCGTTTTGGGACGAGAGAGCGGTTTCTTTTGAAGATCAAGCTTCACAACCCATACAAGATCACGTAGAAATGGGCTATAGTGGAACGAGTGGCGATGCTGATTTTGAGGACTTGATAGTCGAGCTAGAAGCCACGGATATTTATCCAGTTCTGTTTGAATTTGTGTTTGAAGATTCAACAATCACGGAGGAGAGAATTCAAAAAAGCATTGCTCAGTTTGTGAGAAGCATGGAGTCTTTTGATTCGAAGTATGACATAGGTCGTGCTCAAGTGAACAATGACCAAATGAGCTTTCCAAACTTCACCAGCGAAGAGAATTTAGGAAAACAGCTATTCTTTACCGGGCCACCGATGGGCGGGGCTGGCTGTATGCGTTGTCATGACGGCCCTGAATTCACGCTGATAACCAATACTGATAACAATGGTGTGATCGGCGTTGCAAATGATACCTCCTCAATTGATTTGACGAATACGCACTCCCCTTCGTTGCGTGACCTTGTAAACCCAAATGGAGAGATGAATGGCCCATTCATGCATGACGGAAGCTTAGATGACCTGGAAGCTGTGGTCGATCATTACAACGATTTGGAAGAAGTTGCAGCAAACACGAACCTGGACTTCAGACTTGCTGGGGCCATGCATGCACTGGATTTAAACCAAACGGAGAAAGACGCCTTGGTTGCGTTTCTTCACACTTTAACCGGAAGCGACATTTACACGAACGAGAAGTGGTCAGATCCTTTTGATGAACAGGGTGACATAGAACTCATCCCATTGGAAGGGGTTGGAAATCAGGATCTTGAAAGTGCATATGCGTTCAAAGTTTTCCCGAATCCAGCAACAACAAGATTCAAGATCGAATTGAAGGAAGGCTTCTATCAACTCGAAATTTTCGACAGCAATGGTGCTAAAGCAAAATCGAGAATAATCAAATCGCAGCACACAGAAGATGTGTCAGAGCTTCCTAGTGGTATTTACACGATTCGGGTTCTGAATCTTTCTACTCAGAGAGTGTCTTCACAAACTCTGATCAAGGATTAAGGCCTGCAGTTAAGTTGGAAGTTGGAATTCAGATCAGAGTTCCCCGCAGTCGTCAATAACGATTTTCTTCGATGTTGCGCCGGCTCGTGAACCAAACTGTTCAATTGCCGAAACAACTTCTAATCCTTCGGCTACTTGTCCAAAGACCACATGTGCTCCATCAAGCCAATCAGTCTTGATCGTACAAATGAAGAATTGGCTTCCGTTTGTGTTTGGACCAGCATTGGCCATGCTCAATACTCCAGCACCAGTGTGTGGTAACTCAAAATTCTCATCTGGAAACTTTTCTCCATAGACGGACTTTCCTCCTGTACCGTTGTGATTAGTAAAGTCTCCTCCTTGTAGCATGAATTCCGGAATGACTCGGTGAAACGAGCTGCCTTTGTATCCGTAGCCATGTTCTCCTGTGCACAATGCACGAAAGTTCTCTGCTGTTTTCGGAACAATATCAGCTCTGAGTTCAAATACAATTCTTCCCAATGACTCTCCATCTGCGGAGACATCAAAGAAGCATTTTGGGTTTGTGGATTCCATTCTGAGTAATTAGACCGCGAAAATGCTAAAACCAGCTTATACTACTTGCTTCGATCTCCAATTTTCCAACCAATCCAGCCCATTGGAATGTATGCGCCAAGTAAATCAAGGGCATTGAACCACATTGGAGAAGGCAACAGCACAACATTTGTAATTCCTCCCGCCAAGAAGAATACTCCGATTCCAATTGCCAACTTCATCTTGTGACCCGCCGCAAGCATAGCTACGGTTATTGCGCCAGCAAGCGTTCCTAATGCATGGGCAAGAAATGGAAATATGAAATGCTTCATTTCGAAGAGGTGCATATTGGCCTTTAAGCTTTCCATGTCGGATGGGTCAAAGACCTGGTTTATACTCCATGGAAAGAAGGCAATCTGAGAAGTAATTGGATTCATAATGAAGTATTTGATTGAAGTCTAAAGTAGAATTCTTCCTCCAAACAATAAAATTGGCGGATAGCAAGAATTAAAGTGTTCTGTTCTCAGAAGCTTAAATATCAGTTTTATAAGACATTAGCCGTTTTCAACTATTTACAAATCATTGCTAACGACACTAAGTAGGTATTAACCGAATCGAGCGAATCACTCAACGGTTATTTGCCTCATCGTTCTTTCAAATGCAAGTTGTCTCCCAACGTCAACAGAAGTAATTAAAGCCCTAGCGGCACACCAACGGACAAATGGGACAAGGACGAGCAGGTCGAAAGACATCATTTTAATAACCGTTTAAATTCAATTCTTATGAATGCACTTAGAAACAGAGTCCAACTAATTGGACATTTAGGCAACGATCCTCAGGTAAAATCTTTTGACAATGGAAACAAAGTCGTAAAACTCACCGTTGCAACCAACTCCACATACAATAACAAAGCCGGCGAGCGTGTTCAGGACACCCAATGGCACAACGTCGTAATGTGGGGTAAGACCGCAGAAATAGCGGAGAAATACCTACAGAAAGGTCAAGAGGTAGCCATTGAAGGCAAGTTGACTACAAGAAGCTATGATGACAAGGCTGGACAAAACGTTACATCACTGAAATCATCGTAAACGAGCTCGTAATGCTCGGTCGCAAAGAAAAAGCAGCATAAGCTCTTTCTTCCCTATCGAACAAGAGGCTTTCCGACCCGATTATATCGGAAGGAGGGCCTTTTTTATTTGACCAAAAGTTATTCCTTTATCAAATGGAATCATTCGAGATACAGTTCACTTTTATCGCTCCGGCATCTACAGTCTTCGAGAATTACTTAGATAGCGAGAAGCACTCTATGATGACAGGAGGAGAAGCCGAAATAAGCCCAAACCAAGGAGAGGGATTTACTGCTTGGGACGGATATATAGAAGGCGTGAACATCGAAATTGTTTCAGGGGAATACATAAAACAAGAGTGGCGAACAAGTGAGTTTTCGAGTACGGATGAAGACTCGGTTCTTGAACTTATCTTCCGGTCAGATGAAAAAGGAAACTGCCTTCTTACATTAAAGCACTCAAACATTCCAGATGGTCAGGGAGAGAATTACAAGAAAGGGTGGTACGATCATTACTTCCATCCGATGGAAGCGTTTTACAACTCAAACGGATAGGACAAGAAACCGTTCTTTCTGAGCTGAATCTTTCTTACGCTCAATACTTCCTTTCCAAAGTCCGGAAAGAATCTCAGTTAATTCATCCATCTCGGTGGCATGCGTCTCGAAGTATAACTGCTTCACCCCATGACTCATCGCCTTCTTTGTTATCACCCTAAAGAACACAAATGGGTCATTGTCCGGAGCAAACAATGCAATGTGAGGCTCGAACTTGAGAACGTTATTATCGACGAGCATTGGTTTGTCTGCTGGGATGTAGGGAGGATTAGAAACCCAGATCTCTCCACCAATTTCTTCATCGCTCAAGAGAACATCGTGATTTAAAAACTGCACGGCGGCATCATTTAACACTGCATTCGTTTCCGCTAATTCGAGGGCTTTTGATGACACATCAATACCCTGAACAGACCATTGGGAACGTTTGGACTTCAGAGCAATTGCTATACAGCCGGACCCTGTTCCGATGTCGACCACCTTTTTTGGGCTGTCATCATTTCGTTCCAAAACCAAGGACACTAATTCTTCCGTTTCTGGTCGTGGAATCAATACCCTTTTGTCGACCTTGAATTCTAATCCATAAAAAGTGGAGCTTCCAAAAACATATTGAACCGGCATTCCAGCTTCAAGGCGCAAAGTGGCCCTTTCCCAGGTGTCCAGGAGGGTTTGATCAACCTTATCTTCATTTTTTAAATAGAGCTCTGCCCTGTTCCATCCATGAATTTCTTGGACGCACCAATGATAGATCGACTGCAGCTCGCCCTGCGGATAAAGTGCTGAGAGTCTCCGATAGAAAGCTTGTCTATGTTCTGAATGGATCACAATTGCAAAACTCAACAATCAAAACATTTGAACAATCACTTTTTCACTAGCTAGTGCCATTAAATTTGGAGCGTGTCATCGAAGGAGCATTTCATGAGGCGATGTTTTGAAATCGCGAAACAAGGCGCTGGCTCAGTTGCACCTAATCCTATGGTCGGTTGCGTAATCACGCATAATGACAAAATCATCGGTGAAGGGTATCATCAGCGATACGGGGAATCACACGCCGAAGTCATGGCAATCAATTCAATAGCGAACCCTGAATTGCTCCCGGAAGCCACGCTATATGTCAATCTTGAACCTTGCGCCCATCACGGTAAAACCCCACCGTGTGCTGACTTGATCATCGAAAAGAAACTTAAGAAGGTCGTAGTATCAAATCTTGATCCTTACGTAGAAGTTGCTGGAAAAGGTCTCCAACGAATACGGGAGGCGGGAATTGAAATTGATTTTGAGGTTTTAGAGAAAGAAGGGCGCTGGCTCAATCGTAGATTTTTTACCCATCACGAAGAGAATAGGCCTTACATCATCTTGAAGTGGGCTCAAACAAATGATGGTTTTCTGGATTATCATCGCCAAGAGGACGATGGTAGCGAGCCTCTTAAGATAAGTGGAGATGAAATGAATCGTGTGGTTCATCGATGGAGAAGTGAAGAAAGCTCCATTCTCGTCGGTAAGAACACAGCAGCTCTGGATAATCCATCCTTGACAACAAGGCTCTGGCCAGGCGACGACCCGCTTCGATTAGTCATTGATCCTCAACTCCAACTGAAAGATTCCTTGAAGATGTTTCAGGATGGCAAGCCGCTCTGGGTATTCAATGCACTCAAAGAGTACTGCGAAGGGGAAGTCTGCTATGTACGGATCAGCGATCCCGAGAATTTTCCTCTCGAAATTTCACGTCACTTAGCTCAGAATACCATCCAATCTGTCATCATTGAAGGTGGTTCCAATACTTTGAATCGATTTGTATCCGCTAATCTTTGGGATGAGGCTCGGATCATTACGAGTCCTATGAGAATTGGCAGCGGCATTCCCACTCCAGAAGTCACAGGAAAAATATTTAGTAGTGAAATGATCGGAAATGATCTACTTCAGGTTTATCTCAACGAATGACTTACCTCCTACTTAGTATTCTGTCATCAATAGGCATTCTATTGATTTTTAAGCTGTTTACCCGCTTCCAGGTCGTGACTCGGGAGGCAATCATGGTAAACTACCTCACGGCAACGCTCACCGGGCTCCTTGCCTTTGGGATGAAGGATGCAATAATGGATGCTCCTTGGCTTCTGCCCGCCGCAGCCCTCGGGTTTCTCTTCTACTCCGTATTTCGAATCATGGCAAAGGTCACCCAAGAAAATGGAGTCTCAATTTCCAGCATAGTGACCAAAATGAGTGTCGTGGTGCCCGTTGTTGTTGGTCTGACTGTCTTGGACGAGAGCTTTAACCTACTCAAGATCATTGGGGTCATTCTTGGGTTATTGTCCATTATCCTAAGTGCAGGAAGCTCGGTTAAATCAACCAGTTGGCTGTGGTTAGCAATTCTGTTCGTTGGAAGTGGCCTCATTGACACTTCGCTTCAACTCATTCAAGAGTGGACAGTTCCAGAGAATGAATTTGGTCATTTTAGCACTACGGTGTTCGGCTTCGCTTTCATCACCGCGCTGATCCACCATGTGAGCATCAAAAGAAAGCTTCCTGAGAGGCCTACCATGATTGGAGGAGTCATTCTTGGTATTGTGAACTTTTCAGCTCTATACTTCATTCTAAAAGCTTTGGCATTACCCAATTGGGAAAGCTCTATGGTCTTTCCAATCAACAATTTTGGAATCATTGCTGGCAGCACTCTAATTGCCCTAGTTGCCTTTGGGGAAAGATTAAACCTAAAAGGTTGGCTTAGTCTTATTGCCGCCGCAGTCTCCATTTTGTTACTCTATTTGTCCATTGAATGGTAGAAGACTTATACCAAACCGTCAATTCAAAGTCTTTTGGAGATTTCAGAGATCGAGGTAGTAAATTTTCAAGCGCTTTGTTTCCGTGCCAGTCATTGGAAGAGTTGGATGAGAGGATCAAAATTTTGCGGAAAGAGCATCCGAGTGCACGTCATTTTTGCTTTGCTGCCATTCTTAATGAGGGAAAATTGATGAAGTCAAATGATGATGGAGAACCTTCAGGGACAGCTGGGCTGCCCATCTTAAATCAGCTCCAAAGTGTCGGTCTAATTGATATAGGGCTTGTAGTAGTGAGATATTTCGGAGGAACAAAACTGGGCAAGCCTGGGTTAATCAATGCCTATAAGGAAAGCGCTCGGGAAGCCATTGAAAACGCGAAAATTATCCAGAAGGTTCGCAGCAGCGTTGTTTCAATTCGTTTCAACTACGACGATACGGGCGAAGTCATGAAAACGGTTGAGCGGATTGCTCATCACAAGATTCAGAATCAAACATTTGAAGAAAGTTGCACCGTGACTGTCAGTGTGCCGCGAAGCACGCTACCCGATGTTTTACATTTGTTTGATCATTCTAACTCGATCAATATTAGCCCTATCAGCGAGCCTAATCCTGACTTGTAGTTCCTTTTCCTCAAAGGCGCAATTCGATCTCCAGTATTCCTTTGAGACTACAACCTTGACCCAAGAGGAGTACGTTACAGAGTGGCTTCCACATCCTTCATTCAGTCTTGAGCTTCTTTCCATCGACACAAGTAGATCTGCGATTCACGAAACTTATCAAGTACTCATCAACGATATCCCGTTGCTTCATGCGGCTATTAAATTCTCCACATATACCACCCAAAGCACAGTTGTTTCGAGTCCAGATTTAACCGCAATTAATGTTGCCTTAGTTCCTAATGTCGATCGTACAAGTTATTCTCAATTGATTAAATCTTTAAATTCAAGTGATAACATTTATAACTCTGATATACAATACTATATCTCCAACAATAGTGTTGAATTTGGCCTGGTGATTGAGGGGAATGACTATGGATATGATTACCGCCATATCCTCAATGAAAGTGGCGAATTGATCATGGAGTATATTCTGAGTTCAAACAATCGTGACACGACCGTTCTAGCCCAAATTTTCAATCCAGATCCAATTACAAGCGCTGAAACCGAGTACGGTGGAAACTACTCAGATCAAGGTGACATGAGCAATGATCAACTATTAGCTGCAATGTCTCAGGGCAATGTCAGCTTACGGTGGAACGAAGATTCTTTGAGCTGGGAACTCAAGAGCGATTTCGCATGGGCTCTCGATTTGGATCAATCGCCCAAAATTGCACCGCCGTTTTACACAAATCTAACGCCCACATCACTCTTCTACACACGTTCAGAATCCGAGTTCGAATTTATCAATGTCTATTATCATCTCAACACATATCACCAGCACCTAACATCTCTGGGCTCACCGTTGATGAATTATCCTCAAAAGTTTGACGCTCACGCCAAGAACGGTGCCGACCAGAGCTCATTTAACCCAGGCAATAATGATCCGAACCTTTTGTTTGGTGACGGAGGTGTAGATGACGGAGAAGATGCGGATGTCATTGTTCACGAATATGGACACGCCATCCTCTATGACGCGGCGCCAAATTCAAACATTGGTGCTCAGCGTAACGCCCTTGACGAGGGCACCAGCGATTACATTGCGATGAGTTATTCCAAGTCCATTAACGAATATGGCTATCAGGATATCTTCAATTGGGATGGACACAATGAATATTGGAATGGACGCGAATTAGTCAGTAACCGAACCTACCCTAGTGACTTGGTTGATAACGAATATGCTGACGGACTTCTATGGGCTTCAGCCATCATGGAAATAAGCAACTGCATTGGAAGACGGCAAACTGACAGCATCCTCTTCGAAGCCATTTATAGCTTCTTCCCCTTCATGACAATGAGTCAAGCGACAGATGCGTTCATGTCTGCGGAAACGAACGCGACACTGGGCGACTATAAAGAAATATGTGAGGTAGTATTTTGCACATATGGACTTCTAGAACAATGTCATGACACATTGTTAAGCGAATTACCTCTTCGGGCGCCGTATCTAGGAAATACATACGATTTCGGATTCAATAACGATCCGATCTACCTTTTTACAAATGGGAACGAAATCGAATACATCGAAATCTTCAACTTACAAGGCCGGTTGGTCTATTTCGAAGAATGGAATAAATCTGAGGCGCTTTTTTACAAACTCTCGTTTGAGTCTCTCACTAATGGTGGCTACATTTTGAGAATCACCACTGAGTCGGAGGTCTACCCATTTAAATTACTGAAGTTCAGGTAATCAGATCGCCTCAATCTCAGAAGCATTCACGCGCGTTTTGAAATTCCCGAACAACACGACGGCTTCCTTGTTGGTCAATTCTACAACCTCCCCTTTTTGACTTCCGGATTTCAGCCGAACAGTCGTACCAACGGTTATTGGTTTGCTCTGGCCTTTCTTAGATTGTTTCTTGGCCTTCAACTTCTTTTTAACTTGAGGCTGCGATTTTGCTTTGTTGGCTTTGGCCTCTAGCTTCTTCTTTTCCTTTTTTGATTTCTCAATGGCCAGATACTTCTTCACGTCTTCCAAAACCGCTTTGTTTGCCCCTTTTAACCTATAGCGGTCAATGAATTGCAACATCTTGTTGCCGGCATTTATGGCTTTGTTGTTCGAATCTGCAACTGAGCGTTGTTTCTGATAGCGAGATTGTACCTCATCGCTTAGCGCTTCATATTCTTCCCTTATCTCATCGGATTTTTCAGAAGCGGACCTGGCCTTTTTAACCTCTTTTTCTAGAATGGATTTCTCCTTTTGCAATGATGTTATCAATTGATCCATCTCAACCTTGTTGGCATCCAATCTAAGTTTTGCCTCCTCAATTATTTCCTTCTCGATTCCGTTGATCTCTGCAACCTCAAACGTAAATGATGATCCTGGCTGACCAATAGAAAGTTCAAATTTTGGCTTGAGACTTTCTTGATCAAATAGCATGGATGCATTTATAGCATTCCTCAAACGAGTCGCCTTCATTTTAATATTGGCATAATGAGTCGTAAAAACACCGAAACTCTTTCGGTTATACAGAGTCTCAAAAAATACTTCTGCCAACGCTCCTCCCAATTCAGGATCCGAACCGGTTCCAAATTCATCCAACAATAGGAGTGTCCTTTTATTGGCGACTTCTAAGAAGTGCTTCATCCGATTTAATCGATAACTGTACGTACTCAACTGGTTTTCAATGCTCTGGTTATCTCCGATGTCTGAGAGAATAAACTGAAACCAGCCGAAATGGCTAGATGGGTCTAAGGGAACTAAGAGACCTGACTGAACCATGACTTGAAGAAGTCCGACCGTTTTGAGCGTAATTGACTTCCCACCGGCGTTTGGCCCACTTATCACCATCATCCGGCAAAACTTATCCATGGTAAGTGACTGCGATTTGGTCTCAATGCCTTTAGCATCATTACTCATTTTTAGAAGCGGATGATATGCATCTATTAGCTCAATACGCATATCATCCGAAAGCGCAGGCTGAGATGCTTCCATGCGCATGGCAACACGAACCTTGGCGTTCACAAAATCCATTTCACAGAGAATGTATTGATATGCATTAATCAGCTCTAGATTCTTGCGCATCTCGTTGGTCAGCACTTGGAATATCCTACGAATTTCTTTTTGCTCGTCGTCAAGAAGCATTTCCAATTCATTGTTCAAAGCGACATTCTCGTGTGGCTCAATGTATGAGAAGCCACCGCTATTTGAAGCACCTAAAACATTGCCTTGAACCGAGCGCTTGTAATTTGAGATCACGCTCAAAACTCTTCTATCATTGAGGAATGCTTCAACGGTATCGGCAATCCAGCCTTCTTTCTGAAGTTTCCGGAGCACCCGATCAAAATTTCGATTGATGTCCTTCCTGAGTGTCTTTATCTCTGATCTAATTTTCAGAAGCGCTTTAGATGCGTCATCTTTCACTTGCATCCGCTCATCCAACACTTTCTCGATCGGCTGAATGATGTCCATTGTGAGGTATGCCCGATTTGCGATCTCAGAGAGCGTTGGGAACTCTGAATCAGATGTCTTGAAGAACGTAATGATGTCGTTGACCAGTCTGCTTGAGTCTAGAAGACGAATGAAACCTCTCAGGTCCAACCCAGCACCCTTAATTCCCAAGCGTTGAATTTCATTTTCTAGTTCTTCAAATTCTAGTCGAGGAAACGAACCACCTTCTTGTCTTATACTTAGAAGCTCAGATGCCTTATTGAGTTCATTTTTAGCAGTCGATGCACTGTCGAGAATTGAAAGACATTCCATCCGGCTATTTGCCGTCGGACCAATACAACATTCGACGAGCATTGCGCGTACTCCGTCAAATTCTAAATCATTCAGCGTTTGGATATCTAGGCCAGCTTTCATTTGGCCAACAAAGAAAACAGCCATTTCTGCTAATCGGTTTATTATTGAGAGAATTATCAAATAGATTGAATCAACAAGATTATTTAGAACGGCAATTTGAGATGATGGGCAAAGCGATGGCAAGTATCTTGGCTAAGCTCATGAAGGCGGACAATGTCTATTTGCCTTTTTTCATCACCACTGAGTTTACGGCGGAAGAACGAGAATTGCTGGATGTCGATAATTGGCCTCCGAAGTCGAGAGAAGCAGCAGAAGCATACCTATCTGATCCCCGATGGAATAATGTACTTACTGAACAAATGATTGAGTTACTCCTCCTCATCGCTGAACAAACCACGGTTGATGAGCGCAATCGGATCATTGAATCTATTCAGCATTTGCTCGGCGTATTGAATGATAAAAATGACACGATATCATTTAACAGACTAAGTATTCAAGAACGCGTTGACGAACTAAAAAAAGATTGATATGGCATATGATGAATTACTAGCAGATCGGCTTAGAGACGCCTTGAATACTCGAAAAACGGAGTACCGAGAGATGAAGATGATGGGTGGGCTTTGCTTTATGGTAGATGACAAAATGTGCATTGGCATCGTGAAAGAAAGTTTGATGGCCAGAATTGACCCGGAAGAAGAAGATGACCTACTCTCCAAAGAAGGATCGAAGCCAATGGACTTTACTGGCCGCCCCATGAAAGGTTATTTATTCATTGAGTCTGAAGGAGTGGATATGGATGAAGATCTAGACTTCTGGGTGGAAAAGTGTCTGGATTTCAATCCAAAAGCTAAGTCCAGTAAGAAGAAGTAGTTGATACTTTTGCGGGCTCGAATGAATCCGTACAAAACAGTTGCATTTTACACCCTTGGCTGCAAGCTAAACTTTAGCGAAACCAGTTCCATTTCACGACTCTTTGAAGATGGCGGATATGCCAAGGTGGATTTTCGGGATCGACCGGATATTTATGTGATTAACACGTGTTCAGTTACTGATCATGCTGATAAGAAGTGTAGGAACCTCGTTCGAAGAGCAAAAAAAAACAATCCAGAAGCCTTCATTGCCGTCGTCGGCTGCTACGCCCAGCTGAAGCCAGATGAAATTGCTCAAATCGAAGGAGTGGATGTTGTCTTGGGCGCTAATGAGAAGTTTAATATCATCGAGCATCTTGACAAACGGGCTCTTGACGGGGTGGCCCACATTGAGAATACACACATCAAGGAAGTAAAGGAATTCGTTCCTTCCTATTCTGCAAATGATCGCACCAGAACCTTCCTAAAGGTTCAGGATGGCTGTGATTACTTCTGCTCGTTCTGCACTATTCCGCTAGCGCGAGGCCGGAGCAGAAACCAGTCGATTGATGAAACTGTAAATGTTGCCAAAGAAGTAGCCTCTAAAGGGGTTAAGGAGGTTGTGCTTACTGGAGTGAATATCGGCGACTTTGGCCAGGGTGATGATGAGAACTTCTACAAGCTAACGACTCATTTGGATGGCATTGAAGGTATCGAGCGCTTTCGGATTTCGAGCATTGAGCCAAATCTTCTCAGCAACGAAATCATTGATTTTGTGGGGAACAGCCAGAAATTCGTTCCGCATTTTCATATCCCACTACAATCCGGTTCTGATGCAATGCTTCAAAGCATGCGTAGGAGATATGATACAACATTGTATAGGGAACGTATTGAGCGAATCAAAGCACGAATGCCAGATGCATGTATCGGTGTGGATGTAATCGTAGGGTATCCTGGAGAGACCGAAGAAGAATTCATGAAAACCGTCGATTTCCTAAAATCCATAGACATCAGCTACCTCCACGTTTTCACTTACTCAGAACGAGCAAACACCACGGCTTTGAGAATTGAAGATGTTATTCCAATAAGCGTACGCCAAGAACGAAACAAGATTCTCACCAACCTCAGTTTGAAAAAGAAACGTTCGTTTTATGAATCACAGCTGGGTAAAACTCATAAAGTCCTTTGGGAGGATGCTGAAAACGATGGCTTGATGTCCGGCTTCACCTCCAACTATGTAAAGGTTTCTGCTCAGTATGACGAATCCCTTGTCAACACAACACAGCTTGTTCGTCTTCAAGACTTAGACAGAGAAGGATTGGCAACAGTGGACGCTTCGATGCTCACTGTTTCAGAGTCTTAGCAATGTAGTGTCGTTCTATATTTGAGCGATGCTCTCCTTCCTCAACGGATATCTTGATCGTTCCAAAACCATTGCTAAACCTGGGTTTAACAGATGGTTTGTCCCACCTGCTGCCCTAGCCATCCACCTCTGCATTGGGCAGATTTACGCATACAGCGTATTTAATGAGCCAATGACAAGGCTTCTAGGTGTTTCTGAACCGTCAGCGGATGACTGGCAACTTACCTCTCTTGGTTGGATTTTTAGCATTGCGCTCTTTGTTTTGGGCGCTTCAGCAGCAATCTTCGGGAAATGGGTGGAGCGTTCAGGTCCAAGAAAGACAATGTTCGTGGCAGCCCTCTGTTTCGCCGGCGGTTTTTTCATTTCGTCCATTGGCGTTGAGCTGCACCAGCTTTGGCTGATTTACATAGGACATGGTTTAGTTGGAGGCATAGGTCTGGGAATCGGATACATCTCCCCTGTTTCAACTTTGATTAAGTGGTTTCCTGATAAACCGGGACTTGCGACGGGACTTGCCATCATGGGATTTGGGAAATGGCATTTGATCTTAGCTGGTGGACACACAATTGGACGATCCGGAAAATTCTATGACACGAACGACAAGCTCGGCGTGGCTCTTTCGGCTGTCAAATTGGACAATAACCGAACACCTTTAAATGATCGATTCTCAGACGGGTTCTTCATAAAAAGTTCCCTAATTTTCAGACTTCCTACAGACTAACTTATACGACCATGTTAGAAATATTTCAAGAAATAGACAGCGTACGACTCAACTTTTCTGACGAAGGAAAGATGATGCTTAACGCAACCATTGCGTTCATCATGTTTGGAGTCGCCTTAGAGCTCAAGCCAAAGGATTTCATCAAACTATTCAAAAGCCCAAAACCAGCTTTGGTTGGAATTCTTTCTCAGTTTATTCTAATGCCACTTCTCACCTTTTTGATCGCGCTTTCACTTGGAGACTTCATCACTCCAACGATTGGGCTTGGAATGGTTCTGGTCGCTGCTTGTCCTGGCGGAAATATTTCCAATTTTATGAGTTCTTTGGCCAAAGGAAATGTTGCTCTATCGGTGAGCCTCACAGCATTCAGCAGCTTTGGCGGCATGATTCTTACTCCACTCAATTTTGCTTTTTGGGGCAATCTTTATATCCAGACTTACAGTAATCAAAATGCCGTAGGTTTGGTTAGAGAGTTGAATATTGATGTCCTCGATGTTCTGGTCACCATTCTCATTATCTTGGGAATACCACTTGTTGCTGGCGTTCTATTTAACCTGAAATTTCCAGAACTCACTTCCAAGATTCTCAAGACGATAAAGCGAATTTCTATTCTCGCCTTTATTGCCATTGTGGTAATCATATTCACAAAGAATCTGGATCTATTCCTCACCTACATCAAGTACATCTTTTTGCTTGTCCTTGTGCACAATGCTCTGGCACTTACGATGGGGTATTTCACAGGAAAAGCATTCAGGCTGAACAAGACAGATTGCAAAACGATTTCTATTGAAACCGGTATCCAAAATTCTGGATTGGCGCTCGCGCTATTATTCAACCCCTCGATTTTCCCTGAGGACATGGCTGTGGGCGGAATGGCGTTCATTGCTGGATGGTGGGGAATTTGGCACATCATTTCAGGCCTCACAATGGCCGGCTTCTGGTCGGGCTTTTCGCTCTCGAAAGAGGAAGAAACTGCTCCTGCGTAAACACTAGAAAGTATCTTTACTTCGTGAAAAGGTTCCTTCTACTCTCTAGCCTCATGATGGCGTTCTGCATGGCCGTCCTTGCACAGCCAGCTAAAGTCTATCAGTTCGACATCAAAGAAGAAATTGCGGCCCCCGTTTGGCGCACAACACAGATGGCAATCGATGAGGCTCACGAGCTCGATGTCGATGTTATTTTCATTCAGATGAATACTTATGGCGGCGCAGTTGATGCCGCTGATAGCATCAGAACCAAAATTCTCCGTTCAAAAATTCCTGTTATTGTTCATATCGAGAACAATGCAGCTTCTGCAGGAGCGCTCATATCCCTAGCCTGTGACAGTATCTACATGAAGCCTGGTTCTACTATTGGCGCTGCTACAGTTGTCGATCAGTCGGGAGAACAAGTTCCAGACAAGTATCAAAGCTACATGAGGAAAAAGATGCGCGCTACCGCTGAAGAGAACAATCGCGATCCTGATATAGCTGAAGCAATGGTCGACCCAGACAAAGAAGTTGAAGGAGTCTCAGAAAAAGGGAAAGTTGTCACTCTGACTGTTACTGAGGCCATTGAACATGGATTCTGCGACGGAGAGTTTGATACAATGGATGAAGCGATGACGCATGCCGGATATGAAGATTATACGGTGGTGAAGCAAACTTTAAGTTCTACAGATAGAATAATCGGCTGGCTAATTAATCCAGCGGTGAGTGGTATTCTAATCCTTGTCATTTTCGGAGGAATCTATTTCGAACTTCAGTCACCAGGGTTGGGATTCCCAATTGTTGCGGCAGTCGCTGCTGCAATCCTCTATTTCGCTCCACTCTACCTCCAAGGATTGGCAGACAACTGGGAGATTTTGATTTTTATTGTTGGAATTATCTTGATTGCAGTAGAACTCTTTGTTATACCCGGGTTCGGTGTAGCTGGAATCGTTGGAATAGCTATGGCAATCACAGGTCTTTCACTTTCAATGGTAGGAAACATTGGCTTTGATTTCAGGCCAGTAGACATGTCTAAGCTGGTTCAGTCATTTATGATTGCCACGATTGCCTCGACCGTCTCCGTCGCAGGAAGCATTCTGCTCGCAGCAAAGCTATTCCAGACTTCCCTCTTCTCTAATTTGGTTTTAAACACGGTGCAAGAAAAGTCAGAGGGATACGTAGGAACTTCAACCAAAGAATTTGAACTGATCGGATCAACAGGGATTGCTTACACTGACCTCATGCCATCAGGTAAAGTTGAAATTGAGAATAAATTATATGACGCTACTTCAGAAATTGGATTCATCGAAGCAGGCAATAGCGTCAAGGTAGTCGACTATGCCGCAGCCCAATTAAAAGTCAGAAGTATTTAACCCTACAAAGGATTCTTTTTTCGAATATCGCACTCATGAAGTACGTTGGTTTCTGTCTCTTTTTATTGGTGTTGATCGTCTCTCCAGCACAAGTGCTTTCTCAGCACAAGTACATCAAGAAAGTTGACAAATATCTATCGACTGGTGACCGACCTAAAGCTTTAACCAAGCTTGATCAGTACATTAAAAAGAAGTCTGATATGGCAGATTTGTACTTAAAACGAGCTAAACTTAAAATTGAACAGGGCGACCTTGGTCCTGCCATGCTTGACATCAACACGTTTTGCAGCTTAAATCGAATTTGTGGAGAAGCCGAGTTCCTTAAAGGTCTAATCCTTTACCGGCAGCGCAATTTTCTTGGAGCCATTGAACCACTGGGGGAGTACACAAGGAAATTTGACAATGCGGATGGCTGGTACTATTTAGCCCTATCGCACATGTGGATCCAGAATTATAGTCTGGCAGCACATGGTTTTAAGAGAGCCATTGAAGCCAAAAGCGATCAGCCTGATATCTTTTACAATGCTGGCCTAGCTTCTTACTACAACAACGCATTTGCTAAATCCGATAGTTTGTTTGGTTTAGCCATTCAAAAGAATCCTCAAGACCTTGACGCGATGATTGCAAAATCACTTGCTCTGAGTAAAATGGAAGCTTATGCTGAGAGCAACAAAATTCTACGAGCCGTCCTTGATATTGACCCTTCAAATGGAAAGGCACTGTACAACATTGGAGTGAATTACTATGACCTCAACGAGCGTGATCTAGCTTGTGACTACTGGTCTAGATCTGCAGAGCTAGAGCATAAAGAAGGAGAAGAGGCTAAGATGAAGTACTGCGGTAAAAAGAAGAAGCGAAAAGGCCGCAAAAAGTAATGAAGCCATTGTAGAGCAATAGCTCAAAGCCAATCTTATAGCCGTCGAACCATATTGGTGCAAACTCGTTTAAGCCAAAGGAGAGCAAAGGCGAAATAAAACAGATGAATGGGACCCATTTATCCATCACACCTCTCTTCGTAAACAATCCATAGGCATAGAGTCCTAGCAACGGACCATAAGTATATCCTGCGACTCTGAAGAGCTCAGCAATCACACTGTCGTTATTGATTCTCTCGAAAATCAGAATGACAATGAAGAGCAATCCGCTAAATCCGACATGCACAAGCTTTCTAACCTTCTTGTCATTGTCTCTTGGCGACTTGTTCATGTTCAAAAAATCGACGCAAAATGATGTAGTCAGCGCCGTAAGCGCGCTATCGGCACTAGAATATGCGGCAGCAACAAGCCCTACAATGAACAAGGCTCCCGCAACTGGGCCGAGCGAACCATCAAGAGCGAGAGTAGGATAAAGTTTATCCCCAGTAATCCCCTCTAATCCACCAATAGAATTGGCGTACATATACAGCAAAGCTCCCAAGGACAAGAAAAGCACATTGGCCGCCACAAGTACGATACTGAACCAAAACATGTTCTTCTGCGCTTCCTTGATGTTTTTGCAACTCAAGTTTTTCTGCATCATATCCTGATCCAGACCTGTCATACCAATGGTGATGAACATGCCCCCAAAGAACTGCTTGACGAAATGCTTATTGTCATTCCAGTCATCCCAATAAAACCATTGGGCATACTCAGAACCCCGGACATTTGTGACCAATTCTCCAACGGTCCAATCGAAGGAATCTTTGATCACCCAAATCGTAACAACCACAGCAAGCAGCATCGAGGCAGTTTGAAGTGTATCAGTCCAGATTATAGTCTTGATTCCTGATCGAAATGTGTAGACCCATATAAGTGCAATGGCCACAAGAACCGCTACCCAAAACGGCAATCCGAAGGATTCAAATACAGCGATATGCATCGCCATAGCAACGAGATAGAGCCTAAATGAAGCCCCAATGACACGGGAAAGTAAAAAGTAAAATGCTCCTGTTTTATAGCTAGCAACGCCGAATCGACCTTCTAAATATCCATAAATCGAGGTCAGATTCAATCGATAATACAAAGGCATCAGCACGCCACCAACCACCAAGTAACCAGCCAAATATCCTAACACCATTTGCATATAGCTGAACTGACTGGTCGCCACCCAGCCAGGCACAGAAATGAACGTGACCCCGCTTAAGGAAGCACCGATCATTCCGAAAGCCACCACAAACCAGGGCGATTCCTTTTTGCCTAGAAAAAACGCTTGATTCGAATCGTCTTTTCCGGTTAAAAAGGAAATGATGATTAAAGCGAGGAAATACCCGCCAATGATTAGAATTGCTAGACTAGGACTCACCGGACAAAGATGATGCTTGTCAAAGGCCCAAAGCAATGGAACCTAGCAAGTTTTGAACGATAAATTAACTGGATTGGTTCTTATCGAATTGAGATCTGAGATCCAATAAAGTATTGACAATTTCTGATCGTTCGTCCAACAAGTATTTGACCTTGTCTTTCGAAGATTTCTTGAGGAATGACCACCGGACTCTCTTCCAAACATGGGAGAACCAGATAATGTATTGAAGGGTAAATCGGCCAGCTAAATTCCCAACTATGAACACAACCGGGATCAACCACCAATGGGGCATGAATTGGTATCCGATAATCATCATCATGACATACCAAACCAAGAAAAATCCTATTCCGATCGAAAAAGCCAGCGATCCTGCAAATGCCTGATTCAGATGTCCTTGTTTATGCACTCCGCTCAGCTTGGGCATGAACATCTTTTTAAAGAAAATGTCAGAAGTGATGTAAGGGATAAAGTTCATCAGCATTCCTAGAAAAAAGAGTGGAAATCCCAGAAATACCGCCATGGCTTCTGAGACTAGTTCAATTCTACTCTGGTCAAATGGATTGAAAGAGCGGAAACCCAACGCCATAAACTCATCTATATAGTTCTGTATTTTTTTTTCCAAGGGAGCCACTTTTTCACGATGGTTCTCATGGAAATACTTCGCAGCCTTCATGATTTTCTGCTTCACCGCAAACTCACGCTCCGGTGTTTGATCTTCCGTGTTCAGGGTAGAGATAATATGGCCAGAAAATAAACGAATGACGTTTTTTACCGCCGGAACCAATTCCTCATTTTCGTCGAAAATGAGCTGATCAGACATCTCTTGTCTGATTTGATCCGTCATCGCTCTGACTCTATCTGGCTCTGTTTCAAACTCAGCGTCCAGAATCGCGGAAAAATCAATTGGAGTTCCGACTTTGATGGTGACTCTACTTTGAAATCGATGCGGATTGGTATAATTCATTCCAATCGGAACAATCAATACTTCCTTCTGCCCTTTCATGTATTCTTCACCGCCAAGTTTAATTCTTGCAGCACCCGTTTTAATCTCCCTAACCCACTCTACCGTCTGGCTGCTTGCTTCTGGATAGATCATGATGCGCTTTCCTTGCTGAAGCCCTTTATAGCATTCTTCAAACATCTCATCATTACTGACTTTCCGGTCTTTAACCAACCACGGCCTGATGACAGGAAGCATATTGAATTGTTCGCGGAATATCCATTCTTTGATGCCTTTTCCAAACCATTCTGCACCGGCTAAAAAGCGAAATGGTTTCTTGCTTATTGCCGCTGGCAGCAACGGATCCAGAAACGCACTCGGATGATTGCTAACGTAGATTGCAGTTTTGTGTTCGAGGTTTTCCGCACCGACCGTTGTGATTTCACGGAAGTAAAAGCGAAGCGCTATTCGAATGAGTGGCTTGATTATCCAATAGAGCATAATCCGAAAATAGCCATTTCAAAATTCAAGGATTGAAGCATCGATTGAATTAATGGTCCTATGTTTGTATTTCTCTCGGAAACACCCATAGTATGAAACGCCAATTCCTGCTAATCTCCTCCGCTTTCTTGCTTCTAATATCGGCTTGTACTCACCGGTCAAGAGTATCCATAAACGTAATGCGGCCGGCGGACATCACGTTGCCTTCAGAAATTGAAGGGTTTCTTTTGGTTGATAGAACCGAACTTGATAAAAAGAACAAGCTGGGTTTACTTGAGGGAATACTTACAGGGGAGTTACCAGAAGAAGACAAGGCAGCAGTGCAACGAGGACTTAGTACCTTGAATTCTACATTCCAATCTTCACCGCGATTCCACGCAACCATCGCACAGGAAAGACTCAAGGGAAATAGTCTTTCTGCAGCTTTTCCTGCTCATATTGAATGGTCGGAAATCGAGCGACTTTGTAAGAAGTATAATACTGAAGCAGTTTTGGCAATCGAGATGTTTGATACAGATTTCATTATCACAAAAGGAAAGAGAAAAACCAAAAAGACAGTTGGGGAAGGCGATAAGAAGCGTGAAGTTGAAGTTGATGAGTTCTACGCCAGTGGAGTCTCAAATGTGACAATGGGAATCCGTGTATATGATGCCATCAACAAGAAGATCATTGATGAACAATTTTACAAACGGACCAACACCTGGGAAGAAGCAGCGAGTTCAAAAGCCGAAGCATTGGCTAAACTCATCATGAAAGGAGATGCATCATCTAGGGTCAGTGCGCAAATCGCGGATCAATATGCATATAGAATCGCCCCACTGCCTGTCCGAATTAGTCGTAGCTATTTCCGAAAACACAAGAGAGCTCCTTCCATCGCCATGGGGGCTCGTATGGCCGAAGTGAATCGATGGGAAGATGCATTGAAAGCATGGGACGAAGGTGTATCCATCGCAGACATAAAAAGGGCTGGATTCTTACGATACAACACTGCTGTGGCACACGAAGTTCTCGGAGACCTTGATCAAGCCATTTCAAACGCTCAAGATGCCTACATCAAATATGGCAACAAGGACGCCCAAGGCTACGTGCGAGTGTTGGAGGGTCGTAGGTCAGACGAACAAAGGTTAAGGGAACAAGAGTGATTGATTGTGCGGAAATTAGCGCGTCACTTTCTAAGAACAGGACCAAGAAAAATGTTTCTCGCATTGTGAATTCTATGGAGACTGTTGGGGTCGACCTCAGCTCTTACCTTGATGAAATATAGCGCCAAGAGCAACCGGTAAAGTGGTACCTATCGTGGACACTGACTCATTATGTCGAAAGAAACCCAAAGTTTGAACTATCAGAACAGAGGAAGCTATGGGAAATGACCACAACAAATTCAAATCATAGCATGAGCCGCGACTATTGGCGATGTTGGTCATTCATGGATATTCACGACGAGTTAGCTGGTGAGATATACGAACATGCGCTGAAGAAAATCGTATCGTCAAAAGAAGCGCTTGCGGTACGTGCGCATGCTATGCAATCTGCGTTTAGAATCGCCCTACCCTTTCCTGAACTTCAAATGGAACTTCTTTCAATTCTAGGAAAACTCGAGAATGAAGATGCGCCTGCAATCTGCGCGAGATCACGCATTCTGTCAAAGAAATTAAAGAACAGCTTGTCCCGGATCGATAGTTAAGAGTAGGATTTTTAACAAATCCCTAAAGTCGAATAGAATAATTTTAGCCCCATGAAATCAAGAATAGTCGCCCTGCTTTGTCTCCTCATGATATCAATCCCTGGTGTTGCCCAAGAAATCAATTGGTTGAGCATGGATGAAGCGCTCAAACTGCAAGCTGAGAATCCTAAAAAGATCATGATGGACGTCTACACTAACTGGTGTGGCCCTTGCAAAATGTTAGATCGACGAACTTTTCAGAATGCAGATGTCGTTGAATACGTGAACGCGCATTACTATTCGGTGAAATTCGATGCTGAAGGAAATGAAGGAATAAACTATCAGAAAAACTATTTCAGCAATCCTGGATTTGATCCAGCCAAAACAAGAACAAGGAACGGTACCCACCAATTCACTTCATACCTCCGTGTTTCAGGCTATCCTACAATTGTGTTTTTTGATGAGGAGTCAAATATGATTGTACCTCTAACCGGTGTCCTCAATCCTCAACAATTGGAATTGTATTTGAAAATGTTCAAAGAGGATCTTCAGAAGGAAATTACCAGCGAGGAACAATTCAAAGAATACCAGTCAGGCTTCGTTCCTGAGTTCGAAGGGTAGTTTCAGCCTAAATAGAACAAAAAAAGCCCTCGTATAAAACGAGAGCTTCCTTATTCAATTATGATTCAGTCGATTTGATCTCCTCGCTAGCCCATGTAGGCAATCACTGCTGCAACCAATAGAAGGTTTAGTAAGTGGTAGGATGTGTTAATCCCAAATAGTTTCCAAGACTTCTTTTCCCATGTAACAATCCCCATATCTACGGGAAGGAAGAAACCTAACCAAGTGAAGAACGCAGCCATCCCTGCTACTGAAATCGCAGATGCCCCTGTGGCCTCTTGACCCCAAGAGACTGGGTCGTAGGCTCCCATGTTATGTGCCAAAACGTATACCAAGAAAAAGTTCCCGATGAGCATGAATAGCATGCCCTGAATAAGCGCACCTGTTGGTGGTTTCTCGTCGGGATCAAATCCCATTTCTTTGGCCCAAGCCTTTCCGAACAGAGGAGTGTACTAAATGAATCCGAAAACAAATGAAGCGACGACGGCGACCAAAATGGCGACCATATTTAATTGTATGTCTGGCAGATTAAATTGATTTAGTGGATAATGAAACTAAAATAGATTTTCGTTTTTGATTCAGAACAATCTGAGCTGTGGGCTTCTATACAACCCATAACTTTCCTGATTGAGTGATATTTTCTCAGGACTCCCAAACTGTTTTTTGCGCGCCAACTTGAAGGTATTTCGAATGTGTTCAGCAAATCTTCCAGAACCTCTCATTCGTTCTCCAAACTTGGAAGCATTCAATTTACCGCCATGGGTTGACTTGATGTAATTGATCACCTTCTCAGCGCGGTCAGGATATGTCTTAGAGACCCAGTCTATGAAAACATCTCCTATCTGTCCATTGAGACGGGCCATCGTAAAGGCTACATCATGTGCTCCTGACTGCTTCACCGCCTTCACAACATCGAATATTTCGTGGCTGTTTAGTCCGGGAACAATTGGCGCCATCATCACACTGACTGGAATTTGAGCATCACTTAATGCCTTGACTGTATCGAGGCGTCTTTTAATGCTGGCTGTTCTGGGCTCCATTTCCCGCCTGAGCTTTTCATTTCTGGCTGGAACAACTTGGTAAAAGCCGACGCCATACCGGGTTGATACTCGTAAGCCACATCCTTAAGCTTGTCGTTTTCGAGCATCAGCATATTGTACTGGATCCCAACTCCATACTTCTTACTGTACTGACTAAAGGAGAATAAAGAGGAGATGATTAATACTCCCACCAACACTGTTCTCAACATTTCAATCGCTTATTAGAGACAATTATATAGTAAAGCGCACTATTAGAACGGGTTTGAATTAATATTTGCATCAAAATTTGATGATATGCTGGACATGATGAAAAAGCTTCAAGAAGCTAAGAAACAAATGGATGAGATTAAGGCCAGACTGGAGACGATTGAAGTAGAGGGTAAATCCCCGCAAAACAAGGTCTTGGTTACGGCAAATGGTAATCGAAAGATTAAAGGCATAAGAATTGATAATCCAGCGGTCATGAACGACCAAGACGACTTGGAGAAAATGTTGGTAATTGCCATCAACGATGCTATCTCCAAAGCAGACCAAATCAATGAGAGCGAGATGAAAGGCGCTGCAGGATCAATGATGCCTGGACTAGGAGGTCTATTCAAATAACAACGTGATAAAGGATCTTTGCATATCAATTCTTTGCCTGTTGCTGGGGAGTGCTCCCTTGACATCTGTTCAAGCCCAGTACACGGCCGTGGAATTCGTAGATGCATTCTTGGCTGATAACGCGAGTGGCACTGATGCAGTAAAAACTGCATTTGTTGACTCTGGTTCGAGAATCTGGCTGAGCTCGTCGAATCAAAATACACCGATTAGAAATCTAGATGTTTCTGCTTATCTCCAAGAGATCAACACGGTGAATGCATCCTTCTCAACGAAATTCAACACTGTCGTGAGCATTCATCGCAAAGCAGGACCACTGTCTACAGTTTTTTGCTCGGTTCATGGTAGGTTAGTCGACAACGAAACTTCTGACACAGTTTATACCCGAGCGATTCACTCCTATAAGCTTGTACAGCACGATGATGGCTGGAAAATATTACAACTCAATATTCAAAATGAAGACGAACCATTTGTTTCTGAACTATGGCCTAAAGAGCTGGCAACAAATTACCCGCTTGAATCAAAGGAGAACGTCAAAATCTACAAACACAACCGACCTTTCAATGTTGATGAAGTTGATCTTGCTCCACTATATCCATTTGAGAAAGAGCTCGAAGATCTCCTCATAGAGTTTGCGATACAGCAAGGCCAGATTGAAAATGAGTCTCCATTTACAATTTACATCAGTGAAGATGGTGAAGCTGTTCTTGGGTTTGTTGGTGACCTAAGCGCGGATCAGATCGAATCGGCGAAAATATTTGTCTCGAAAATGAACTTGTGGTATCCGGCAGTCAAGGAAAAATCAAGTGTCAAGTGTAAACTGATCTTTTCAATCAAATGAGGCGCTTACTTATTATATCGATCGTTCTTCTGCCCTTTTATACCCTATCTCAAAACACATTCTCGAGCCTCGACTCTACTGTGGCGAGCTTTTACAAAGCGTTAGAGGTTGGGGATGATGATGAACGCTTAACACATTTAGGCGTCCTCTTCAAGCCTAAAGCCCAAATTAATGCCATCACTACAAGCGAACTAGCTCCTCCGACCTATGCAACCGGTGATGTTGAGGCCTTCTACAATAACACCAAATCATTTTATTCGGAGTATCAGTTCGCCTATGATGAGGTTGACCGAGATTTAAATTACTACTCGAATTTAGCTTCAATCAATAGCTACGTTTTTCAAAGACTCAAGAAAAGGGATGAAGCAAAATCCTACGAGCAGTTTTTATGGTTTTCGATAGATCTGGTATACGAGTATAACCGATGGTGGATTGTTAGCGCTAGTTGGATAAATGAAACCGAAAGGTCAAGTATTCGTAATGTAATGCAAGAAGACACGCTCTGGCATAAACTTTCTCCATAAATACGTGGTTAAACGTAAGAGGAAGTGGCTTGTTATTCGTTAAAATTGCATTAACCGAATTATCTACTTGGTCTATGAAACTAAAATTACTCCCCGTCAGTATCGGCGCATTAGCTATTGGAATAGCTGCCTGCACTGGCGACTACCTCGAATTTGACAAATTCGAAGCTGCATATACTCCAACGGTAGCAGCTCCTATTGCGAGACTCAGCATCAGCGTTGATGATGTTTTAAAGCGATGGGAATCAGACATAATTAAATCCCATGATCCAGCGGTGGATCCAGGCGATGCTGATTCAGCATTCTTTTTAACCTTGGTGTATAAGGATACGCTTGAGCCATTGTCATATCCTTCTGGTGCTCCCGTATCTCCGATCACTGTTAACCTTCCTCAAGAAGATGTTCTGCTGAGAATATTTGGGAATTTGGATGACGGCGATTTTCGCTTTGTCAATCCGAGCGTTCGATTCACGCTTGACAACCAAACAGACATACCATTCTTACTTGCCTTCAGAGATGGGGCTGGTGGCGACCTCTTCACCTCAAGGGTAGGACCTGGAAATGTGCCGATTGAAACAACGAAAAGGGAAATTGAGATCATAGACCCAACCCACCCTTATGACATCGTTGTTAATGGTGAAACCACATTTACATTGGACAACGACAATATTCGATATGTTGATGATCCGAATGATGACAAACCTATGTCCTCTGTCATTGAGCCTGTCCCAAAGAAGTTATACTATGGTTTGGACGTAAAACCAACGATCACTGGAACCACAACAGGTGGAGATGTTAATGTATATGCAGATGTAATACTACCACTGGAGGGATACGGAAATATCACATTTTACGATACGGCCACCTATGAGTTCTTCGAGGCGGGTGACACGATTGACTTCGTCAAGTTTATTGAACTCAGATTAATCATTGATAACGGCATTCCTATGGAAGCAAGCGTATCGGGAACGCTATATGATTCTACAACGACACCATGGACAGCGCTGATGGCGCTCCCTTTATACAGCCATGACATGGCTTCTGGAAGCTCTACCCTAGATCCAGAAAGAATGGTGGTAGGTCCGGCAGACCCGGGAGTTGACCCCAGTTGGGAAACAACACCTACACAGGAAATTTCAGACATCATTCTCACAAAGGATGAAACTGTCACTTTTACTGACCATTCGCTCGGTGGAAGCCAGAATTCCTTGACGCAAGTCGAGGCCTTCGCTAGAGGAAACAAAATGATCATCAATGCGAATATCCAGACGGCTGGCGCGGAAGGCGGAACCGTTTCTAAACTTTACTCCCACTACTCTATGGACATTATCCTAGGGGTTCGAGCCAGCGTAGGACTTGACCTTAATGACGTGCTTAATTAAGCCTAACCTGATAACGATGAAACGATTAATAACCATTTTACTTGTTGCTCTAGTTGGGACTTCATTTGCACAGCAAGACCTGACATTGTACAACATGAGATACTTGCAACAAGCGAGTTTCACCAATCCTGCATTCTTTAGCGAGTGTAAAGCGACCGTTGGCATGCCTGGATTTTCAAGCGCCGCCTTCCGATTCGGAAACAGCGGTTTCGTTATGAAGGACTTTTTTAATGTCTCTTCATTTTCATTGACTCCAGCGAATGCTTTGGATAAAATGAAAGATGTCAACTATTTGGATGAGGAGTTCCGCTATGACCCGATTCATTTCGGTTTCAGTACCAAAGGAAAAAACTACTTCGGGCTGAATGTAAGTGTGAGGCAGGATTTTCGCTTGACTTATCCGAGAGACTTCTTCACACTCATCTCCTATGGAAATGGAATGACTGAGTCTGAGGCACTGGCGCAGAATATTTCTACCGACTATGCCCTTCTCGGAAAACGAGCAAATCTCGATGAGGCTGGAATGGATTTTCAGCTGTATAGTGAGATTGGCTTTCAGTATGCCCACAAGTTTCTGGAAGACGAGAACCTGACGATTGGAATTCGGCCTAAGTTATTGCTTGGAGGAGCAAATATGTACACCCGTTCTTCTGCCTTTGGATTAACCACAAACGACACGAACTATGCGCTCACATTTGACGGAGACATGGAAATAAATACTTCATTTCCTGTTGATAGCTTTTTATCAGGATTCCAACCGGGAGACATGCTCGACCCAAGCCTATATTTAAACAATATGGGATTCGGTATTGACATTGGTGCCACTTACGACATTACGGAAGATGTTCAGGTAAGTGCTTCTATTATTGATCTCGGTTTTATTAATTGGAAGACAAATCCAAGGTCATATATATATGACCAATCCGTAGTGAAATTTGTTGGAGTCGTTGGCCTTGAAGATGGAATTCTCGGATCTGACAATGCTCAGCAAGGAGAGGATACTGCTCAAAGCATCATCGACACATTGATGGGAAGCATTGTGGATGGTTTTATTCCAACCGAGAACACCGACGCCTACAAGCAGTGGTTGACTACTCGATTCAATGTCGGTGGAAATTACCAGCTTGATGAAAAGCACAATGTTGGTTTAGTTGTGAACGGCCACACATTCAAAAAGAAGCTCAGAGCAGCAATGACGCTTTCATGGAACTATAGAGTTCGAAAGTGGTTCGGATTCTCTGTAAACTATAGCATTTACAATAGAAGCTATTTAAATGTAGGAACAGGATTGAGTTTCAACTTTTTCCCTCTCCAGTTCTACTTTATCTCGGATAACATAATGGGAACGATGCTCCCTGCGGCTACAAAGAATGCCCATTTCAGAACAGGTCTAAACTGGACATTCGGTTGTAAGAACGATAAAGACAAGGATGGAATTCCAGACAAGCAAGATGATTGCCCAACTGATCCAGGTCCAGCGGAATACAACGGTTGCCCAGATACTGATAAGGATGGCATCATCGATAGAGATGATAAGTGTCCTGAGACTCCGGGTCCTAAAGAATTCGAAGGATGTCCAGATCGTGATGGTGATGGAATCATTGACAATGAAGATGAGTGTCCAGACACTCCGGGAGTTGTAGAATTTAACGGTTGTCCTGATGCTGACGAAGACGGAATTAAGGATAGTGAGGATGAATGTCCTACTACTCCAGGTATTCCTGAGTTCAATGGTTGTCCTGACACGGATAAGGATGGAATTAGAGACTCAGAAGACGATTGTCCAGAGACTCCAGGTATTCCTGAATTCAAAGGATGTCCTGACACAGACCTCGATGGTATAATGGATAGTGAAGACGATTGTCCAGAAAAAGCCGGACCGGTCGAATTCCAAGGTTGTCCTGATACGGATAGCGATGGTCTTCCAGATAACAAGGATGCATGCCCTGAAATAGCTGGACCGGTTGACAACCAAGGTTGTCCGTTTGGTGACAGAGATGGTGACGGCGTGATCGACAGAGAAGATAGTTGTCCTGACACTCCCGGACCAGTTGAAAATGCAGGTTGTCCATACAGCGACCTCGATGGCGACGGCGTCCTTGATAAGGATGATAGATGTCCTCAAACTCCGGGTCCTGTAGACAATGAAGGTTGTCCAGTAATCGAAGAAGAAGAGCTTGAAGTGCTGAATACAGCATTTGATGCCCTCGAGTTCGAAACGGGTAAGGACATCATCAAGGCTACTTCTTACGCTTCTCTCAATGAGCTAGCTGATCTTATGATTAAGAAGGAAGCTTGGAAGCTTCAGATTTCTGGTCACACAGATAGTCAGGGTAGTGATGCAGCAAACATGTCTCTCTCCGAGAAACGTGCGAAAGCAGTCAGTACTTACCTTGAAAGCCGAGGCGTGAAAACTGACCAACTCATCGTTAAGTGGTTCGGTGAAACGGAGCCAATTGCAGACAATGCGACGGCTGAAGGTCGAGCCAAGAACCGTCGAGTTGAGATGGAAGTCAAGTTTGACTAATTGACATACAAATAATGAAAGCCCTTTCGATTCCGATAGCCATCGGAACGGAGGGGCTTTTTTAATTAGAGAATTGCATATTCGTCCGATGAAGGAAAACTCTCCTCCTCTTCTAGTTGCCTTGGTTCCTCTCGCCTTCTTGATTATTCTTCTTGGCACCAACGTTTCCATATTTGGAGATGATGCACTTTCATTCTCCAACCAAATTGCACTGCTTTTGGCAGCTGGTTTAGGAGGGCTACTTGGAAGGTTTTATGGAACGAGCTTTTCTGATTTGATGGATGGTGCAATTGACAATCTCAAACAGGCGGTTCCGGCCCTAATCGTTTTGTTGTTGATCGGAGCTCTTGCCGGTAGTTGGTTGCTCAGCGGAATTGTACCAGCAATGATCTACTACGGACTCAAGATTCTAAACCCAGACATTTTTCTATTTGCATCGTGTATCATTTGTGCAATCGTTTCGATTTCCACCGGTAGCAGTTGGGGAACCGTGGCCACAGTGGGAATTGCTCTTTTAGGAATTGGCAAAGCCATGGAGATTCATGAAGGCCTCGTTGCTGGAGCAATAATCTCAGGAGCTTATTTCGGAGATAAAATGTCACCACTTTCTGATACAACTAATCTCGCTCCAGCCGTGGCTGGAACGGACCTGCTCACCCACATCAAATACATGAGTATCACGACAATTCCCAGTATTCTAATCTCGCTGCTCATATTTCTAATAATCGGTTTCAATTATGACACCACATTCGATGAGGCGTCTGTTAGCGAATTGAGTGTTCTTCTTGAACAAAGTTTCGATTTGAATCCGCTACTCTTCATTGTCCCGATTGTCGTAATTGGGTTAATCGTTAAACGCATCCCAGCTGCTCCTGCACTTGGGGTTGGGGCGATTCTCGGTATTGTCTTCGCCATGATATTTCAACAAGAACTCATTGCTGATCTTGTTAAAAGTGAGGCGGGTGGAAATGCATACGCGTTGAGCCTACGGGCCCTTGGGAGTGACTTTAGTATTCCCTCAACAAATCCAATTCTTGCTGAGCTGATGAGCACAGGCGGAATGTCTGGAATGCTAAATACCATCTGGCTAATCATCTGTGCGATGATATTTGGCGGTGTAATGGATCGCAATGGATGTCTGAAGGTGATTACTGGGTCACTTTTAAAATTGGCCACTGGAAGAACAAGTTTAATTGGCACAACAGCGGCAAGTTCAATCTTCATGAACTTCACAGCGAGTGATCAATACTTAGCCATTGTGGTTCCTGGCAAAATGTATGAACCGACATTCAAGGAACGAGGATTACATCCCGCAAACCTCAGCCGAACGCTAGAGGATGCTGGGACCGTTACATCTGTGCTCATTCCGTGGAACACATGCGGAGCTACACAAGCAGGAGTTTTAGGAGTAGCAACTGCGGTCTATTGGCCATTCTGCTTCTTCTGTTTAATCAGCCCAATCATGACGATGATCATGGCGGCGTTCAACATTCGAATAAAAAAATTGGATGATGAAGTGAACGCTTCGAATGATTGAGCGTCTATTGGGAGACAATTATCATGAACTAAATCAACCTCCATGCAGAGACATCTACTCCGACTTACATTCATTTCATGCTGTATAATTGCCGCAATCGGCCTCACCAGTCCTTCAAATGGAGGTATTTCAGGTGATCGAACTGGTAGACTTGGAACGACTTCGACTTGTCAATCCTGCCACAGTACATTTTCTCTGAACTCAGGCAGCGGAAGTATCAATATGGGACTTCCTACCATCTACTATCCTGGCACAGCATACTCTGTGTCAATGACGGTTGATCAGTCAACTCCTAATCCTGCTAGACATGGGTTTCAAGCAGTAGCAGTTCGTGATAATTCTTCTAGCGGTGCAGGTTCATTCACTTCAGGAACAGGAACCGGAACCAGCACCACCTCTAGTCGGTCATATATAAAACACAACTCAACATTCAACTCGAGTGGAACTTGGAGTTTTACATGGACCGCGCCAAGCTTTGCTGATACTGTTACGTTTTACTATGCGGGGGTTGCAGCAAATAATGGAAATGGAAATAGCAATGACTATGTCTACTCAAACAGCAGCGTCCTTTATTCGTTACCTCTAATTACGGCTTCTGAGGATTCAACCTCGGTGTCTTGTTTTGGAGAAGCGGATGGTGCGGCCTCGATATCAAACATCACTGGAGGAGCAGGTGGACCGTACTCATATGAATGGTCAACGGGTGATACCACTTTGTCAATTTCGAACCTTACGGCTGGTGCCTACACTGTTTCAGTCACTGACTCAGCTGGTAATGAAGAGGAGGTCGTCATGAGCGTTGACTCACCAGATGAAATCCAATTGATATTCCAAGCTCTTCCATCCTCATGTGCATTTGGGGTCGGAGAAGTTTCCGTCCTCGCATCTGGAGGCGTGGGTGGATTCGATTATCTGTGGAATGATGCAAACGCAACCACAGATAGCGTCATCTTGAATACTGGTTTAGGGTGGTTTACGGTTACTGTAACCGACGCTAGTGGGTGTATGTCCATCGATTCGGCTGAAGTTGTTCAAGCCGGTTCTGGCCTAGCAGGTGTGATGAGCAACACTCCTGACAATTGTGGTCACGGAGATGGAACATGTACAATCGTCATGATCCAAGGCAATGCGCCATACACTTACAGTTGGAGCAGCGGTGGCACTTCCCAATCTGCAACCGGACTCACAGCTGGAATCTACACCGTCACAGTAACAGACGGGATTGGCTGCTTTGACGTGTTCACCGATACAGTCAACGCGTCGGATGCAACAATTACGCTCAATGGAATTACCGACGTGATTTGTTACGGCGATACTGCGGGTGAAATTGATGTGACGGCAACAGGCTCCGGAGACATAAGCTACACTTGGTCTTCTGGTAATAACACAGCCATGATATCAAACTTAGCTGCCGGAACTTATACCCTGACAGTAACGGATTCTGCCGGATGTACTTCTACAGAGACTTTCATGGTCAATCAGCCAGATTCATTCTATGCGGACATTACGATCGACAGCGCCAATGAAGGGTTCTGCGACGGGATGATGACGTTAAATACCATAGGCGGCACTCCACCCTATTCATATGATTGGTCACATCAATCAGGATTGAATTCCGCAAGTGCTGATGAGCTTTGTGGCGGAGCTTACACCATAGCCATCGAAGACAGCAACGGCTGCCTTCTCGTAGTTCACACAGAAGTTCCTGAAGCAACGGGTATCGGAAATCTCGCTTTACAGGCTATTCAATTGTACCCAAATCCAGCAGTTGATCAGGTTAATATACTTGGTGATCTATCTCAAATTGAGTCTATTGATTTCGTTGACCTTTCTGGAAGAATCGTCCTTCATTGGAATTCTGCGCTTTCTAATTCCATCGATGTAAGCAGCATTGAAAATGGGCAATACATCGCCTTGATTCGTGGGAAAGATGCATTGGTGAGTAGAGCCATTGTCATCGGTCGATAAAAGGCTAACCACTTCAATATCATTACCTAAAATGCTTCCCTTTGCGAAGCATTTTTTAATTATGCCCATTAATCTCGAAAAATCAGAGCTCCCAAGGATCATCATCATTGGAGCGGGTTTTGGTGGTTTAAGATTAGCCAGAAAGCTGATCAACAAACCGTTCCAAGTCGTGCTCATCGACCGGAATAACTTTCATCAATTTCAGCCACTCTTCTATCAAGTCGCAACCTCCGGGTTAGCGCCAAGCTCCATATCATTTCCTATTCGAAAACTGTTTCATGGGGCAAAGAATGTTCACTTTAGGATGGCGGAAATTGATTCACTTGACCTGAATCAAAAGGTTCTTCATCTTCATTGAGTGGCTTTGGAACTACATCACGTTCGACCAAAGCTTGAGACTGGTTATAAAGCAAAAGCCCCTCGACGAATCGAAGGGCTCCTGAATTGTATTTTGAGTCGACTTAGTGGTCGTGACCTGAATGATCGTGCTCGTCATGATTGAGCTCATCTCCTTCAGCACTCCCAACTTCTACCTCGTAGTCCTTCACAATGACACCGTCCGCAACGAAAGTTAATTCCGTCTTCGATTCGGTAATCTCAGCGATTTCTTCTTCGGATTCACCTGCATCCTCTGCGTAATGCTTTAGATCTTCCATACTGGTAGTTTCTATATAAGCATACCCATCAATGATGGCTTCCTTACCATCTATGTTTTTTGGAACGAAGAATCCGTAATCTTTAAATGAGACTCTCATTGATTCGCCCTCATCATTGTAGTACATGGTCATCCAGCAACCCTTTACTTGGCAAACCTTTGCAACGGTGCCAGTTACTTTAACTCTAACTGAGTCTGCTTCACCCAATTGTTCTTGGATGGTAGTAATATCTACTGCTCCATCTTCGGTAATCTCTGAACCAAAATATGCCATCGGAGCGTGAACGGAAACCTCGGATAATGTAGTCGAATCGTCATGATCATGGTCATGGTCATGAGTTCCTACGCCACATGAAACTGCTACGGCTAGAATTATGAGAGAGTAAAGTGTCTTTTTCATTTTGATGTTGATTACGTCACAAATCTAGTAAGCATTCAATGAACTGATTGCTTCCTTCAATCGATTAACTGCTAAAAAATTCTGTTCTAAATCTGAAGCGAATGGAACCGGCGTGTCGAGTGAGGCTACTCGATATATGGGAGCATCAAGGTTTTCAAAACAATTCTCAGTGATAAGAGCGCTGAGCTCGCCTCCGATTCCTCCCTTCATTACGTCTTCGTGGAGTATCAAAACTTTACCAGTCTTGTTGGCGGATGCGAATATGGATTCTTCATCGAGCGGTGAAAGTGTTCTCAAATCAATGATCTCGATCGATCCTTCAAAATCCTTTGCGGCCTCTTCGGCCCACGAAACTCCAAGTCCATACGTGAGGATGCTCATGTCGCTGCCTTCTTGTACTACCCTCGCTTTTCCGATTGGAGTCGTGTAATAACCTGTCGGAACATCGCCTCTCAGGCTACGGTACAAGTACTTATGCTCAAAAAATAGGACTGGATTTGGATCTTCAAACGCAGACAAGAGCAGTCCTTTCGCATCTTCTGGCGAGGAAGGGTAAACCACCTTTAATCCGGGTGTATGGAAGAACCAAGCTTCGGTAGATTGAGAGTGAAATGGGCCAGCAGCAACACCAGCGCCTGTTGGCATTCTCACCACCACATCAGCATTCTGACCCCATCGCCAATTGATTTTAGCGAGGTTGTTTACAATCTGATTAAAGCCACAAGTCACGAAATCGGAAAACTGCATTTCTACCATCGACTTTCGCCCTTTGATGCTCAGTCCGAGCGCAGCGCCAACGATGGCTGACTCACAAAGAGGTGTATTCCGCACTCTTTCCTTTCCGTATTTATCGAGCATTCCTTCTGTAACCTTAAACACCCCGCCATAATCAGAGATGTCTTGCCCCATCAGAACTAAATCAGTGTGCTTCATCATCGCTTCATTCAATCCATCAGCAATGGCATCAACAAAGCGCATCTCGGCGCTCTCCGCTGGCTTATGTACGACATCAGCCTTATGAGGACTATGGAGGTCTGAAATTTCTTCCTCACTATTAGGAACAATATGAGGCAGTTTTAGCGCTTCTTCAAAAGAGGATGAAATATGCTCAATGAACTCTTCCTTAATTTTCTTTTTCTCTTCAGCAGTTAATATTCCTCCCTCTTCCAAATACTCCTCAAACCGCTGAACAGGATCCTTGGTTTTCCAGCTATCGATCAACCCTTCGGGGTAATATTTCGTTCCACTAGCTTCTTCATGACCCCGAATTCTGAATGTGTTGCACTCAAGTAAATGAGGCTGAGGGTTGACTGCAATTTCTTTTCGAATTCGCTGCACTTCGTGATAAACGTCTAGTATGTTATTCCCATCAACCTTCGAAGCATTCATTCCATAACCAGGTCCTTTATCCACAAAAGACTCGAACTTGAATTGCTCCTTGCTCGGTGTACTTAACCCCCATTGATTGTTCTCGACGACGAAGATTACTGGAAGGTTCCATGCCGCTGCGACATTTAGCGCCTCGTGAAAATCTCCTTCACTCGCTCCCCCATCTCCACTGAACACGAGCGTTGATCTCTTGGTCTCTTCCAGCAATTCAGAAAGGGCAATTCCATCCGCGATTCCGAGTTGAGGCCCTAAATGTGAAATCATTCCAACGATTCGGTGTTCCTGACTACCGAAGTGAAATGATCGATCCCTTCCTTTTGTGAATCCTTCAGCCTTCCCTTGGAATTGAGCAAAAAGCCTTTTAAGCGGAACGTCTCGCGTAGTAAAAACTCCAAGGTTTCGGTGCATGGTCAGCATGTACTCATCCCGATCCATTGCTAGGGCGGTTCCCACACTGACCGCTTCCTGACCATAACCGCTAAACCACTTAGATATCTTTCCCTGTCTAAGGTAGATTAGCATCTTCTCTTCAATGAGTCTTGGAAGCAGAAGACGTTTGTAAAATTCTAGAAGGTCCTGGTCAGACAGAGTCTGTCGATCGAAGTGCATAACTTGAATTAGCCGTCAAAAATATCAATTGGAGAGCGCTGGTCTATGAAAATGGACCATTGGTCGTAAAACGTAGATCAATTCGCCAACGCTTGAGATAAATTGCAATCTACACTAACGAACTAAACCTTTTATCCTCATGAAAATATTCTTGAAACTTTTCTTCAGCCTACTATTTGTTGGCTTCCTTTCTAGTTGTAATGATTGTAAAGATGTTGTCTGTGATAACGGCGGCACTTGCGATGATGGCATTTGCCTTTGTCAAACTGGTTACAGCGGTACCAACTGCGAAGTAGAAGACTTGTGCATTACTCAAAATGTTACTTGTGAAAACGGCGGCGTTTGCGTTGATGGCGAATGCGATTGTGAATCTTACTACTACGGCGAAACTTGCCTTGACTACTGCGTCAATGGCTCTTACTCTGCAGCTACAGGAACCTGTTCATGTGAGCATGGATACAAAGGAGACGATTGTACAATCATTATGCGTGATTCTTGGATAGGAACATATTCGATGGCTGACGAGTGTAACTCAAACCCAGGTTTGGAAAGTGTAATTACCGAGAAAGAAAATCCAGACGATGCGGAAGCTGTTGATTTCATTGGCATTACCAATCTTACAGGATTAGATGACACGAAGGGTTATGGATACATAAGCAATGACACTCTGTACATTCCACAACAATCTGTGAAGACAAGTGAGGCAAACGGGGCTCAGAGCTACCAAGTTACAGGACAAGCTGGAGCCGTATTAATCGGTGGGCAGTATACGATTGAAATCAAGCGGAAATTTGGTTCGTTTACCAATTTCTGTGAACTAAACATGACCAAACAATAAGTCGACTTTCTTCAACTAACGGTGAGCGTACCTGCGAGAATGGTATTTTTGCGGCGCTTATAATCTATTATATAAATGAAAAAAATCAACCTACTTCTAATCGCCTTATTTAGTACTATGGCGCTAACGACAATGAACTCTTGCAGTGACCCTTGTAAAGATGTAACCTGTGAAAACGCTGGTACATGTAATGATGAAGGTCTTTGCGAATGTGCTGACACTTACTTCGGTGAGTCTTGCGAAACAAACTGTGTAAATGGAACTTATGATGCTGGTACTTGCGGATGCGATGCTGGTTACGAAGGTGACGCTTGCGATGTTGAGTCTCGTGCGGACATGATCGGAACTTACTCTGGAAGCGATGCTTGTTCTACTACAGGAGCAACTGCTGCTTACAATTCCACTGTTGCTGCATCTTCAGCTTCAGCTTCTGCTGACGGTATCCTAGTAACTGGATTATGGGATGGGTTCTTCATCAACACAATTACTGCAACTGTAGCTGGTGTTAACATTACTATTCCTAACCAAGAGCCGGATAGCGATGGATACACGATCCAAGGATCTGGAATTTACACTGACGGAACAATTGCCTGGACCTTTACGGTTACGGAAGTGTTCACCAACGGAGTAGATCAGTGCACAATGAGCGCTGTGAAGCAGTAATTCGCTCACAACATTCAGAAATAAAAAAGGCCCGCAATTGCGGGCCTTTCTTTTTGTCTTAATGTCTAGATTACTTTCCTCCCATTTTAGAGGCTTTCTTCTTTCCACTGTCTTCGGCCTTGTCAGCTGTACCAGACATCTTAGAAGCTTTCTCCTCTCCAGAATCTACTACTTTCTCGCCGCCCATTTTGCCTTCTTTAGTCGTCTCTTCGACAACTTCTTCAACTTCCTCAGTAACGGCCTCCATCACTTCTTCAGGCGCCTCAGCAGCTTCATCAGCAGCTTCAGTAGCTTGTTCCATGGTTTCAGCAGTCGCCTCAGCAGGCTCTTCAGTGTGCTCTTCTCCACCCCCGCAAGCGGTGAGAATGGCAGCGGCGAAAACTAGCATTGCCGCAATTGTTGTTATTTTTTTCATTTGTTTGATGGATTTTCAATTGAAACAAATTAAGTCATATTTCAAAATACCCACATGGTGTACACTGTCTTTTCGGCAAACTATCTTCTTGATCCAATCAATTCACCTCAAAAAATGGTAAGCACGCGTTTTTCATATATTTACCGCTCTTAAAAAAACCGCTCGAGATCATATGAATTTCAGATTATTTCTTCCCTTGACATTCCTTTTCCTTTTGGCAACCACAGCCTGCAACGAATGCATAGGCCCATTTGGAAAAGAGAAAGTAGTTTGCAACAATGGTGGAACTTGCAACGACGGTCAATGTGACTGTTTGAAAGGATACTTCGGTGACCGGTGTGAAATTTTAGATCTATGCGAGCTCAACGACGTGGATTGTGTTCAAGGGAACTGTGAAGATGGAATTTGCTATTGCGGAGTTGGATATGAAGGAGCTGACTGTTCCGTTGAATCCAGAGCCAAATTCATCAGTTCGTACTTATTCATCGAAAGATGCCCTGGGCTCGATACGGTCAATGGCTATACCATGGTTATTACCAGAGATCCATTAGACCAAGGAAGAATCGATATTACGAATCTTTTCAATTTTGGGCATTTTCCGATCAACGGCTTCTTCTCCGCCATTAGTGCTGTGGCCAATAAGAATTCTAAGACATTCACGATCCCTACTCAAGATCCTGATGACAATGGCAAGTCAATCAGCGGTAGCGGGTTGATCAACGATACGGACACCAACAACATCCGTCTCGAGATTGATTTTACTATTTCCAATAGTGGCAAAGAATACACCTGTACGATCGACGCGGATAGGATCTAATTCTGATGTCTAAGAAGAGTAAAGGCGGATACGTCTATTCTACCAATCCCCATTTTGAGCACGACGATTCTGAAGAGGATGAATCACTTCTTCCTTCTGAACAATTATTGACCCTTCATCGAGAAACAAAAGGCCGAGCCGGTAAAGCTGTAGCCATTGTAAGAGGGTTTGTTGGGACCGATTCTGACTTAAGCGATCTCGGTAAGAAGCTCAAATCCCATTGCGGCACAGGTGGTTCAGCAAAGGATGGAGAAATCATCATTCAAGGTGATCAACGAGAAAAAGTCGAAGCTTATCTGAATTCTCAAGGTTATAAGACGAAACGAGTCGGCGGCTAAGCTTTACTCGTTCCTAATACTCCACGAGCGACGAAAGCTGCAGCAATGACTGCAGCGCAGCCAATTGCATTGAACCATAAGAACCCAATGTCTGCCGTAAAAAACAGCGTCAGAACAACTGCTTCCGCTACGATTGCCGCAATAAAAACTTCCCGGCTACGGAGAAATTTGATGAAGAATGCACAGATAAACACTCCTAGGATGGTTCCGTAAAACAAGGATCCAAGGATGTTTACCAGTTCAATCAGGTTATCAACGAGTTGCGCAGACAAAGCGAATAGGATAGCAAGTAATCCCCATCCAACCGTAATCATTTTACTCAAGCGCACATCCGTGCTCCGCTCTGTTTGATCATTACGCAACCGTTTGAAGAAATCATTCATCGTCGTACCAGCCAGTGCGTTAAGCTCACCGGCCGTGGAAGACATCGCTGCGCTGAATATGACGGCTAGCAACAAGCCAATCGCTCCGTGTGGTAAATATTTCAAGACCCACTGGATGAACACGTAATCTGAATCTTTGGTTTCAAGTGTGGGGTCAATTTCTGTAGCGAGAACTGCATAGGATTCACTTATGGCGGTTTGCTGATGTTCTAAAGCTCGTAACTGCTCTTTATTCTGTTCTGGCTCCTTGAGAAACTCCCCTTTCTTTTCACCTAGCGCATTAAACTTAGCAATTAACTGCTCGCCTTCTTCGGCCCTATCAGAAGTAGAAATGGTTTTTACAACCTGTTCATTGAAATGAATGGGGCGCTCATAGTATTGGTAAAAGACGAAGACAAGAATTCCAATCAACAATATGAAAAACTGCATCGGAATTTTCAGAATGGCGTTGAACATCAGCCCCATTCTGCTTTGGCGGATGTTGCTACCCGATAAGTATCGCTGCACTTGTGACTGATCAGTTCCGAAATAAGAAAGTGATAGAAACAGTCCACCTGTCAATCCACTCCATATCGTATAGCGCTCATTGATGTCAAAACTGAAATTCACGATTTCCATCTTCTCGAATGCTCCTGCGATGCTGATGGCTTCACCAAACGAAGCGTGGGGAGATAAGTAAGAGACCAACATGTAAAAGGCATAGAACATTCCTCCCATGATGACAGCCATTTGCCATTTCTGTGTGAGGCTGACCGCCTTGGTTCCCCCAGTAACCGTGTAAACAATGACCAATACGCCGATAGTAATGTTCATGAGATCTAAATCCCAACCGAGAACAGTAGACAGCACAATGGCTGGAGCATAAATCGTGATTCCAGCTGCTAATCCTCTTTGAACCAAAAAGAGAAATGCCGTGAGCAACCGCATCTTAAGGTCGAAACGTTGCTCGAGGTATTCGTAAGCAGTAAATACGTTGAGTTTGTAGAAGATTGGAATCACCATGACAGATATGATGACTAAGGCCAGAGGAAGTCCAAAATAGAATTGAAGAAAGCCCATTCCACTTTCAAAGGCCTGACCAGGAACCGACAGAAATGTAATCGCCGAAGCTTGAGTAGCCATAACTGATAGTCCAACCGTACCCCAACCTGCGTCACGTCCACCTCTCAGATATGCATTGAGATCCTTTTGCTGGCGCGTACGCCATGTGCCATAGCCAACGATGAAGCTGAGCGTAGTGAGAAGTACAACCCAATCAACCCAATTCATGCGTAGAGATTAGAAATGATGGCATACATGATGATCTGCAAGACTAGAAAACCCAGCACAAGGAGGTAGACTAATGACCATTTTTCAGTCTTCTCTTCCACTACTGTTTGTATTCAATCATATTAACCAGAAGTCTGTAGGCTCCTGAAACACCAGCGGGGAGTTGCCTAAAGAAGCTGACGCCCGAATAAAAGAAGCTTCCCTCTCCGTGATGGGCTAATAATAGCCCTCCTGTAACATCCTCTTCTTCTTGGTCATGCCAACCAATCAACGGCGTGTAGGACTTATCCCATTCTCCTGCGAAGTACAATCCGCGCTCTTGAACCCAACCATTCCAGTCAGCATTGGTTATTTTATTGGGAACCGCAAAGACCTTATTCTCCGCATCAAGAAGGGAAACCTCAGAATCTTCTTCTGTCACTCGCTTTCTAGACAACGTCAGAGGTTGTGGTCCGATTTGCTCGACTTTCAAGTCGTAGGTAGTGTTGTACATGACAATCATGTTTCCTCCGCCCTCGACATAGTCATGAAGAAGATCCACGTTGGAGGCTAGTTCTTCATTTCGGTTAAATGCTCTTATCCCAGTGATGACAGCATCGTATGCTTTCAATTCTTCGGGTGTCATCCCGTTGATCGACTTCTTATCAACGTCATAGCCAAGGGAAGCCAAACTTTCATCGATCTCATCTCCTGAGCCTTCGATGTAAAGAATGCGTTTTGATTCGTCCATGCTCAGACTTAACGGAATCAGCTGAACCACTGCCTTTTCGTGAAGAGCAATTGCTGGAACGTGGTCGTAACTAATGACTTTCTGGTAATGCCCATACTTCTCCCCAGCCCTTTCCACGGAAAGCTCAAGTGACGTAGCCTTTGAGTTGGACGCCTTCACTTTGATGTCAAATACTTTGCTTTGCCCATTCTTTAACGAGAACGGTTCTCCGCTGTATTCTACAATCCATCCTTCTGCCCTTGCATTTAGAAGTAAGTCATCCATATCGCTGTGGGCGTTGACCTGTACACTGAATGTTTTGGTTGATCCTTCCGCTATGATAAGCGAATGCGAGCTTGAACTCAGGGTTACAGGATTAGAATAGATCATCGGCTCAATGATTTCTCCAATCGATCTGTCGCGCCACCTGCGATGTAACGTGCTCATTCCTCGCAGGTATCGACCATCTACCTTGACAGCATAACCAATTTGCATATCGGTCTCAAACGGTTTACCTATATCACGGTTATCCTCAAGCTTGTACAACGCACCTTCTTTTTGCTCACGTAACCAGAGCGGATTGCTAACATTTCTAGGTGCGGATAGAGAGCTCTCCCACACGACCATTTGTCCTGGGGCAGCATCAATAACGGTATCAATTCCCGTATGCTTGATGGTAACTTCTCTAGGTTCATTGGATGAATTAAACACTTCAACCATTACAGGAAATGAAGACCGTGTAATAACCTGATCTTCTTTGGAATATACTTCAACTCTTACGCCTGATAAGCGAAGCTTAATCTCATTGTTTTGATCCTGAATCCAACGCATGTCTCGCTCTTCAGCCCACATACTTCTTTGACCAAGTTTACGGTCAAAATTCTGGGTCAACGATTCCAGATTAGCTTGGTTACTTGTGAAGTTCCACCCCTCGACTAATTCTTTCAATGCCGCCTTGTGTTCTGCACTTCTTGACCAAATGCCATCTAGTCCATCGAGGAAGTTTTCGTCAAACGTTCCCTTCATAAACTGCAGATACTCGTTTTGAACACCACGCGCTCTGGTTGTCCCAAACGCCTGACATCGATGCTTGCTTCGTGCCATCGATGCAATTTCATTCATTGCTTCCCCTCTTAAATCGCTATAAACCCCAATGTTGACGCGATGCATCTGCTTCTTCAACAGTCCTTCTGCGTCTAGATTCTCCAGCTCTTTATCCCACCAAGCAGAAGCATTCCAGTAAAGCGCCTGTGGTTGCCAAACTCCGAGTTCAGCAACTTGTGTCGGATACACGTTCAGATCTATAGCAAGATCAAATGCCTCCTCAGCAAGTAATGCAGACGCTTCGTGATGGCCATGCCCTGCCCTTTCTGTTGGCGGAAACCGTGTAATGATCACATGAGGTCGATACTTGCGAATAACATAGACCACATCTTTTAGAACTTCTTCCTTTCCCCACTTTTCAAAACTCTCCGTCGCGCTTTTCGAGTAGCCAAAGTCAACAGCCCGAGCAAAGAACTGCTCACCACCATCTACTTTACGCGCCTCAAGAAGTTCATAGGTTCGCAATACGCCCAGCGCATCGCCTTTCTCATCTCCAATAAGGTTTTGACCGCCTTGCCCTCTTGTAAGAGATAGATAGGCCGTCCTAACATGTTGATCATTCTCCAGCCACGAAATCAAGCGTGTATTTTCGTCGTCTGGATGCGCAGCTAAATAAAGTACCCTCAGGCCGCGTTCTAGTTCTTGGACATCTCGATAAATATCAACCGAACTTTTAAGTTCAAAATCTTGTCCATTCAGATTTGCAAATCCAATCAGTCCAAGCAATACAGTTAAGTGAAATTTCATTCTCCTCTAATTCACAATTTTCGCATCTCAAAGAAACAATTTCAAACATTCCATTTTAGGGTTTTGTTGCTAATGGTTGTAAACGGAAAATATGGTTGGGCTTTGTTGTTGCTTTTCGGCTGCTTTTCCGCCCATACGCTAGCTCAACCGAATTCGAACATCCCCCATTTCAAACATGTTGAGAAGAGCGTTGATCTGTCTGGCATTGCCATCTCGCAAGTCCCCGTTTACTCTGGAGGAGAACTTGAGAACAGTGTACTTCTAGAAAACGGATACGCCAAATATGACATCATCAATGCGGAAGAGTGGCCGCCACAGGGCCAGAACATTGAGGTGACGAAGATTGAAATTGTATTTACTCAATACCCGAAGAAGTACGACGACTGGATTACAAATTATGATTTCTTGCTCAGCAAGAGACTCAGCGCTTTGCAAAACCTCGACAGCAAATTGATCAGTCAGACCATCGAATATGAGATAGTTCTTCAAACCGACTGCGAAAACGAATTCGAAGCAATGCAACTCTTTCATGGAGTTCGCATTCATTACCAAGAGCTGGAAACTACCGTCGGAATCTCAGAAGAAGATCAAGAACCCCTGATTGAAGAGGATACTCCGAAAAAACCCTCTAGACCAAGCTTGCGAACCCAGGGCTATTTAAAGAAGATCAGGCAATTCATGACGAAAGGGAAAGGGAAATACCATATGGACTCCACCGTTTTCAAAGTTCTAGAGCGAAACGAATGGCAGAACGCCCACATCGTTACGGACTGGACTGGCAGTATGTATGGTTATGGAGCCGAAGCACTGCTCTGGCACACGATGAAAGAATCGGCAAGCCCAATACGTCATTTGACATTCTTCAATGATGGCGATCAAAAGAAGAACAGGAAGAAGATGCTCGGGAGTACCGGTGGAATTTATACTTCAAATGCCACCTCGATATCGAAGCTGCTAAGACTGATCAAGAAGGTCAAGAATAAGGGGAATGGTGGGGATAGTCCAGAAAATGACGTTGAGGCCTTGATTGCTGCGCTCAACGAACATCCAGATGAGGCCATTGTTCTAATCGCGGACAACAACAGTTGCATCCGAGATTATGTGTTGCTAAAATGCCTTGACTGGCCCATCCATGTCATTCTGTGTGGTACACGCAAGGGAATTAACCATCAATACCTGAACTTAGCTTGGAAGACTGGTGGAAGCGTGCATACCAAGACCATGGACATTGACTCGATTGATCATGAACTGCGAGATGGACGACTTCAAATTTGCACAGTGTTTTATTCGGTCATGGAAGAAGATAGAATACTTCCGGTTGACCGCAGCTTGGACCGCTTTCAGTACTGCAACCGCTACTATCGAAATCCGAAAAGGAAGAAAAGAGGGAAGGTCCAAAAGATTGACTGCGACTAGGCAACCGATCCTTCTATATCTTGTAGCAAACAGCGTTGATGTTCATTCCAGAGCCAACAGATGCGAATATGACGTAATCTCCTTCATGAAGATTGTGTCCCTTATGATCACCGCGCCGAACTCGATCAAAAAGTGTTGGCACTGTAGCAACAGAGCTGTTTCCAAATTCGTGGACACTCATTGGCATAATGTCCGCAGGAACAACCTTCTCCCCGTAAAGTCTATAGAACCGTTTAACAACGCCCTCATCTAACTTCTCGTTTGCCTGGTGAATGAATATCTTCTTGATCTTGCTTACATCATCGATTCCTGCAGCTTCTACGCATTCCTTCATTGCAGCAGGAACGTGAGTTAGCGCATATTCATAAACCTTTCGTCCATGCATCTTGATGTACCGTATGTTTGGATCCGCTTCTGGATGATTTGACTTTCCCAAGAAAAGAAAGAATGCTTCGTCAATGGTGTGGCTTAGGCTTGAAGCCGAATAGATTCCAGATTCAGAATCTGCATCTGAATACTCGAGAACTGATGCGCCAGCACCATCCGAAAATATCATGCTATCTCGATCGTTGTCATCCAGCACTCTCGAAAGTGTTTCAGCTCCAATGACCAATGCTGTTTTAGCGATACCTGCTTTAAAAAAAGCATCTGCTTGAATGACTCCTTGAACCCATCCAGGACAACCAAAAAGAATGTCGTAAGCAACGCACCTCGGATTTGAAATCTTAAGGTTGTGCTTAACCCTTGCAGCGAGCGCTGGCAACACATCTGTTTGAATAGTTCCTTTTTTGACATCCCCAAAATTGTGAGCGAAAATCAGCTGATCAATTGTCTCTGGATCGATGCCAGAATCCTCAATAGCTCTTTGTGCAGCAATGGTTCCAATGTCAGACGTATGCATGTTAGGATCGACATATCTCCGAGCTCCAATCCCAGTTATTTCTTCGAATTTTTGTGCGATAACCTCTGGTGGAGTATCAATCTTGTTTTGATCAGCATCATAAAACGAATGATCACTAAAATCTTGATTCGTCTGTACTTTCTTTGGGATATAATGCCCCGTCCCTGTAATTATCGTTCTCCTCATTGCTTAAATCTATTTCGGAGCATCGGCCTGCTCGTCCGTTTCTGATTAACTCTCTGTGCTACCTCTTAGGACATCACAACGTTCGTGAATTCTTCAGTAATCATTTGGGTATTGTGCTTCTTTTTATCCACATCGACAATGAACAAAACTCAGTTATAAAATGGTAATAGAGTAACTCGAACAATCCGGGATTACACCAATTGCGCACTAGCACCGTACTGCGGGACAGTTGTCTCTTTTTTACTCAACATCTTGAGCATCCTGAAATGCAGCTTAAGCGCGGAATAGAAATTTGGATTCTCCTGATAGCGAATACCGTGTTCATCTGCCGTCTGCTTGATGATTTCTGTCAACGGAATGTAGTGAGCGTGGTTTATGTGCGGAAACAAGTGATGCACGACGTGAATATTGATTCCTCCAGTCAGCCAAGTCGTAAACCGATTCTTTCTACTAAAGTCCGCTGTCGTTTCAATTACATGTAAAAAGTAGTTGTTCTCGATGTCGCCATTCTCATCTGGCAGTGGGTAATGTGTTCCATCATAGACATGTGTGCACTGAAACAACAATGCGAAAGCAAGACTTGGCAGAAAGTGCATGTTCAACCATGCGACGATAATCCACCAAGCTGGTACATCCAACAGAATGAGCGGAAGCGCCAATGAAACAACGAAGTAGAAAAGCTTCGAAGAAAACAGAATGACGTATTCTGACGCGGTGTGCGTGATATTCTTAGAATTCCCAATATGCAACTCGCTAAACATCCACTTAAAGTCTTTCACTAAAACCCAATGAATCATGGCTAGAGCATAGACCATCGGCGTATAAATGTGTTGCCACTTATGCTTTGGCTCCCAAGGCTCGTGTGGGGTGAAGCGAAATAAGCCATGCGTCTCCAGCGTCACATCGATTCCAGCGATGTTCACAAACGAGTGGTGTGCATTGTGCATCATCGTGAAGAGATAGCTATTTCCTCCTATAAAATTCATGGTATAGCCGAGAATGCGATTGACCTTGCTGTTGTCTGAAAACGCATTGTGACATGAGTCATGCATAATGTTGAATGCCAAGAAGATATTGATGAAGCCAATCAATTGAAAGGCTAGTAACAATCCCCAAAAACTACCATTGATGAGACCGCTTAGAATCAACCCGTAGGTTACAAACCAAGCGATGTACCCCAGAACAGCTTTGAATTTCACCTGGGCATTGGCCTTCATCGACATGTTTCTGTCTTTGAAGTAAGCATTCACTCTCCCTCTCAACACTCGAGCAAAGGCATCCTTCGGCTTCGTGCTCTTGTATCTTACTACCTTTTCTGATGTGGTTGCTTGTAGCATGTAAGTATCAATCTAAAATCAGGTGCAAATATCTTAAGGATTAACCTAATAATGAACTAGTATCGGTCAGTTATGACCATGATTAATGTTAAAAACCGCTAGGCGATGTTCGTAAAGACGGCTTGAACGTCTTCATCCTCTTCCATTCGGTCGAGCATTTTCTCAATTTCTTCCAGTTGTTCTTCCGAAAATTCAACCGGCGACGTCGGGATTCGTTGAAGATTTGCCTTTTCTACTTCAATCCCAGATTCCTCGATCGCTGCAGCCAATGTCCCAAAGTCAGTATAGTTTCCATACACATAGATCTGGTCCTCGTTTTCTACGATTTCTTGCAATCCTGCGTCGATGAGGTTAAATTCCAACTCTTCTAAATCAAGCTCAGCGGGTTTCTCGAATTGAAAAACGGCTTTTCGGTCGAACATAAATTCCAATGAACCGGTTGGTACCAATGTCCCGCCGGGCTTCGTAAAGTAATGTTTGACATTGGCTACGGTACGAGTAGAGTTATCGGTAGCGCATTCCACAAAGACCAAAACCCCGTGAGGTCCTTTCCCCTCATAATTCACCTCAATGAATGCTGCCGCGTCCTTACCCTCTGCCCTTTTGATGGCCGACTCAATGTTGTCCTTCGGCATGTTCTGGGCCTTCGCATTTTGAATCGCCGACCTCAACGTTGCGTTCATGACTGGATCCCCTCCACCCTCTTTCGCGGCCATGGTGATGGCCTTGGCTAGTTTCGGGAAAATGCGAGACATCTTATCCCAACGTTTTTCCTTGGCTGCTCTCCGATATTCAAATGCTCTTCCCATCTCGTAAAAATTGACCGCGAAAATAACGAGCAAGTGAGGAATTATTGATAATTCTGTCGTCCAGAAATCGAATCATGGAAGAACACAACTACAAGGAAGTCAATAAGGACATGTGGAACTCGAAAGTGGATATCCACTTTAACTCTGAATTTTACGATGTTGATTCCTTCAAAGAAGGCCGTAACAGTCTGACAGATATTGAGCTGGACCTATTCGGTGATGTGACTGGCAAATCAATCCTTCACCTGCAATGCCATTTCGGCCAGGACACGCTTAGCCTAGCAAGAATGGGTGCCCAAGTCACCGGCATGGACATCAGTTCTGAAGCTTTGGCTAAGGCGAGAGAACTAAATGATGAACTTGGATTAAGTGGGCGATTCATAGAAAGCGACCTCTACTCGCTTCCAGAAAACCTCGAAGGTCAGTTTGACATTGTCTACACTTCCTATGGTACGATTGGATGGCTGCCTGACATCAATCGTTGGGCTGAAGTAGTGACCAAATTCATGAAGCCTGGTGGACGATTTGTCTTTGCTGAATTTCATCCCGTGTTGTGGATGTTTGATAAGCCAATTAAGGAGATCGTCTATCCCTACATGAGGAGTCAAGCCATTTTGGAGGATGAAGAAGGCACGTATGCAAACAAAGAGCACGATCTACAAACCTCAAGCGTCACATGGAATCATGGACTTGGAGATGTGATTGGAGCGCTGTTGTCTCAAGAATTGAAACTCACCCATTTTGAAGAATTTGATTACTCCCCTTACAACATCTTTCCAAAGGCAACGGAAGAGAAGCCAAAGCAGTTTCGGGTTGAAGGAATGGGTAAGAAGTTGCCGTTGGTTTATGCACTTGAAATGACGAAGTAGCCGGATTCTAGTTCGCACCCACCGCCAATTAGATGCCATGAATTAATTGATTTATCTGATGCTAACTTATAGCCAAAGAATCAGGCTATGAGAGAGCGCAGCATCAATGTTCAAATCCCAAAACCCTATCATGAGAAATGGGATGATATGACACCTCAAGACAAAGGCCGTCACTGCGCCTCTTGTGAAAAGGTCGTCACCGACTTCACTCAAATGTCTGATCGAGAGGTCATCGACTTCCTGCGAAAAGATAAAGGCTCCGGTTGCGGTCGTTTGAACCCAAGACAACTGTCTGCACCGCTGACTACGGTTGAAAAAAACAAATCTTGGTTCTCCCCGATCGGAATAGCTCTGAGCACGGCTCTTTCAATACTTATTTCAAATCAGACAGCGGCTCAAAAGATTTCAGAAAAAATCTATGTCCAGGAACAATCTGTAACAGGTGGATATGATGTTCTTCAAAATTCTGAGCCATCGGCTCTTGAGTCTCGAGAATTTAAAGGTCAGATCACAGATTCAGAAACCGGCGCACCAATTCCCTTCGTAAATATTGTATTCGATAAATCAGGCTTAGGAGGCTCCACAGACTTTGATGGATTCTTTTCAATTCCTCGAGGAATTGAAGAAATCAAGCATTTAGAAGTTACGATCACTTCACTTGGATATGTTTCGGAGTCCTTTTGTCCTGCTGATCCTGACTCATTTCAAAATATTCAATTGACACCACTATATTTTAACTCTATTGAGGGTGTACGTGGTAACCATTATGTCACTACTGGAATCATGGTCGGCGACATTGTTATTGTTGAATCTAAGCCCAAGAGATTTCTGCGCAAAGTAGGTCGTGTGGTTTCGTGGCCATATCACCGAACGAGATCAGCCATACGCGACTGGTAAATAGCATTTATCATTGCAGCTGAAACGCCGCGCCTTGAAACTACTCGCTAAAACACTGTATGGCCTTGAGCCGATTCTCGCCAAAGAACTGGAGTCTTTGGGAGCTCAGAATATTTCCGAAGGCAACCGCGCAGTCAGCTTTGAAGGAGATAAGGAGCTTCTTTATAGAGCCAATCTTGAATTGCGGACAGCGCTGCGCATTCTCGTGCCGATTGCTTCGTTTCGAGCAAGAGATGACAAGAACTTCTACCAACAAGCCAAGAAAATTGAGTGGAAGGATTATTTAGACAACAGCAAGACATTCGCCATTGACAGTACGACGTACAGCGAAACATTTAAGCATTCACAGTACGCCTCGTTGAAGTTGAAAGATGCCATCGTCGACAAATTCAAGGAAGAGACTGGAGAACGGCCATCCGTCTACACCTTCGACCCTGACTTCAAAATCAACCTCCATATTTCGAACAACGACATCAACATATCGTTGGACAGTACCGGTGAGAGTCTTGAAAAGCGAGGTTATCGAAGAGAAAGCAATGAAGCCCCAATCAGTGAAGTACTCGCTGCGGGAATCATCATCAAGGCATGGGATGGCACAAAGCCGCTAATGGACCCAATGTGCGGATCAGGAACCTTCCTCATCGAAGCTGCAATGATTGCGTCCAAGACAGCTCCTAGCCTTAACCGGTCATTCACGTTTAAGAATTGGAATGATTTCGATGCGGAACTTTTTGAAAAGATAGAATTAGAGCTGAAGGAGCGGATTGCTGCCCCGACCGTTTCGATTGTAGGAAAAGACATTGATGGAACTTCGATTTCTAAGGCTGAGCGAAACGCGGAACGAGCTGGCGTGCTCGACATGATCCAATTTGAGAAGCAAGATTTTTTGGAGTCCAAAGGTTCTGACGAAGAATCCATCATCGTGATGAATCCGCCTTATGGGAAGCGCATCGAGTTTGAGAAAGCATTGTTGGACGCATACCATGAGATTGGCTCTAGATTGAAGCACCACTACCCTGGAAATACAGTTTGGGTAATCGGATCAAACATTGGTGCGCTTAAGAAATTGGGACTCAAGGCAGCATCAAAGACGAAGCTCTTCAACGGCCCTTTGGAGTGCCAGCTTCACGAGTACAAGCTGTTCGCGGGAAAGCGTGTGGATCAGATCAAGGACAAGAAGTAACTTCCATAATCGTTCCGGCAATTTCAATTCGAGACTTCCTATTTTGGCAACCATTATTTGGGAAGAAAAACTCAAAGTTTACGATGCACTCGTTGAGAAGTGCTCTCGGTTTGACCGAAAGGGCAAGACCGTTCCCTATACCTCAGCGAACGGATATTTGTTTTCTCTCCTCAACAAGGAAGGAGAATTTGGAATTCGATTTTCCAAGGACGTGCAGAAGAAGTACACCGAGGAATTTGATTCGACCGTGCTCAAATCGCACGGCGCCACCATGCAGGGATACGTGTTGATTCCAGAGCACATGCTCGAAGATTTGGACAATGTAGCCACCTGCCTCAACGAGAGTTATGACTATGTAATGACGTTGGATCCGAAGTGAGCTACAGAGGGCTCAAGCTAGACACGACTCGTCTGAATGAAATCAGCTAATAATAAAGCTCCGCTCACTAAAAGCAGGAATCGTCGGTTCGCCCTCGTAGAAATAATTGATCTCATCTTTATTGTCCATCAAACCAAGGCTGTAAAGCACCGGGACGTAGTGGTCTGGAGTAGGTGAAGCTAGCTTGCCGGATTTGTGGCTCGTTTCATAGTTGATGAGATCCTTAAAATTTCTCGTGTCAATTTGCTTCTTCAGCCATTCATCGTACTCTGCCTCCCAACCAAATGGAGTCATATCACCTTGCTGCGCCTTTTTACCAGCGAGACGCAAATTGTGGATCAGAGACCCACTACCAATAATGAGTACGCCCTTTTCTCTCAACGCTTTTAATTGCTTTCCGAGTTGGTAGTGATAGTTAGGATCGGCATAGTAATCAATGCTCATTTGAAAAACGGGAACATCTGCTTTTGGAAAGAGATGCATGAGCTTCGGCCATGCTCCATGATCCAATCCCCAGTCCGTTGTTTCGGTCACGTTTGGGGCAAGTTTTTTGACTTCGTGGGCGATTTCGGGTGAGCCTTTAGCCTTGTAAAACACTTCGTAGTATTCATCAGGAAAGCCATAGTAGTCATAGATCTGCTCTTGTCGCTCGGCAACGTTGACGAAGGTTCCACGCGTGCACTAATGTGCAGAAACCACGAGCGCTGCCTTCACTTCAAAGTTCTGCTGAAGGTCTGTTCCAAGCTCATGAAGCTTATTCCAAAATGGCCGTTCTTCTTTGGACATGGGAATGTCCATCGGGTTTCCATGTGAGGTGAAGAGCACGGGCATTTTTGCTCCTTGCTCAGGAAGTCTATCCGTGAAATTTTTGAAACTGCTGAGTGTTCCCATTGCTGCAATGCCTAATAGTGATTGAATAAAGTCTTTACGATCCATGGTCTGTTTACATGAGGCAATGCTAACTGCCTGAGGCAGAAATGTAAGCACTATTTATGATCTTTTTTCCTTCCTTCTTTGTCATTTTCCTTCCTGCGTGCAGAGGGTGAAGGCCTTGATTCCCCTTTTCTCAAATTCTGGCTTTAGGAACAGAGCCCAAATGTTATTATCCTTCAAATCAGCGATGGCAAAGCCAACGACATGCTCATCAATCTCACACACCCATCCTTTGCCCCTTTTGGTGATATAGTCAAGACAATCCGCATCTGTGATCTTGCTGGGATCGGAAAGTGCATTCTCAACAACGGCGTTTCTGACATGTTGTATCTGCCCGATGTCTTCTTCTGTCGCTTCTCTAATCGTCATATAACCTTCTGAATGAAGCTATTTGACCAGCACTAACTTCTGATTTAGGCTTATACCATCTGATGTACGAATCTCTACGAAATAGACACCATTGTTCCATGCTGAGCAGTCAATTTGGTCACCATTCAATATCTGAGCGTGATGGATCAACTCGCCACTTATCGAATGAACATCAATTGTCGCTTGTTGTGAACTTGAAAGTTCGATTCTGAAAAGATCTTTTACGGGGTTCGGGTAGAGTCTAATTGAATTGATGTCCGTAGTTGAAACACCACTCGGAGCGTTGAACGACACTTCTCGATAATATATCGAGCTCGTAAAAAGATCGTTGAAGATGATGTGAAATGAGCCGTTTTCAAAGGCGACATCGGGATGGCGTTGATAGGACACAGAATCACCATAAACGTCAAGCGGTTCACTCCAAGTTTCACCGCCGTTGATGCTGTGAATGAATAGGCAGTTAGATATTCCATTATCTGAGTTTTGGAAAACAATGCCTATGGTATCGGTGTTCCCCGCAATCCTCGGGAAATTTTGCGAATTGCCGCTCTCATAAACAATTCCAGATTCGAACTCATAGTTCCAAGAGTGCATGTTTGAATAGTAAATCCTCGGTGAACCACTTCCAGAACTCATCCATGTAGAATGAACCCTGTTTCCATCAAAAATGGCGTCAGGCCCGCTGGAAGGACAGGAAGCGATATTCCAATTTCCTGGATCAACATCCAACACGGTATCGTATTGGGCTCCCCAATCATGGGAAGTTGCGATCCATGTATCACGGATATTTTGATCGTTATTTCGAAACGTAGTGACCACCTGATCGACCCAAACATTCAGATTACCAGGACAACAATCGCACACTTCATGAGGAGCTCCCTCACTAGCACTGACCATTGACTGAAATGTCGATCCGCCATCAAAAGACTTCAGGGTGACCCATTCCGGGTTGTGGTAATTCTCGTCGTAAGCCATAACCATCAAAACGGGATCTCCTAATTCATCCACTGCAACCGTTGGAACAAATGGAATCACCGAGTCTGGAAGCGCGATCAATTCTGGATCAGACCATGTCTCTCCTCCATCAACACTCTTTTTCAAATAGACCTTCGCCTCGATGTAAGGCAATATCATGTATGTGAGAAACATGGTGGAGCCGCTGACCGCAATGTCCGAACCGCCATAATTCGAAACGAATATGCTGTGATCGGCGCCGTTTAAATTGACCGGATCTGAGAAGATGGAATCTGAAGTTCGGTGATTCAGCCAAAGGCGGCTGTTGTTCTGCATCCAAAATACGTTTGGCGTTCCATTTACCAGTTCAATCCGAGGCCGCATGTCGCCATATTCCTGCGCATCAGCTACTTTGATAAGGTCTGAAATGTGAATTTGAGCATCGAGGACATGCGCGCTCAAAACAAGCATAAGGCTGAGTATAAGTTTCATTTCGGAAAGATACAGAGAACCTATGTTTCTGGTTTTCCATTCATGAACACACCCGGCCCCGCTAAGGGCGGAATTCGCAAGAAAGCTGTTAGCTTTTAGCTTTTGGCCATTAGCCGGATTTCTTAGAACCTAGCTAAGAGCCAATAGCGAACAGTTAAAAGCGAGCTTAAGGATCCTTCCCCTCATGAGAGGGGTGCCCGCAGGGCGGGGTGTGTTCTTGAAGTTCGTAGCTACTTTAAGATCGTTCTTCCCAAAACTGGGCAAGATTAACCAGCGTCTCTACCGCCTTTTCCATATCCTGAACACTGGCCCATTCGTTTTTGGAGTGAAAGGCGTGCTCGCCGGCGAAGATATTTGGACACGGCAATCCCATGAAGCTCAGTTTAGAACCATCCGTTCCGCCGCGAATGCTGCCGATCTCTGGTATAAGTCCAGAGCGCTTGATGGCTTCAATGGCGTACTCAGAGACTTGCGGAACGTCCTTGATGATGTTCTTCATGTTTCGGTACTGCTTCGACACCTCGAAGGTGTAGGAAGCGTTGTTGTACTGATCCACTACCCTTTTGAGAATGGATTCAAGTTCGTCTTCGTACTTCTTCAAGTCTTCGTCTACAAACGAGCGAATGAGAATGATGATCTCAGCTTCGTCAATACCAGCTTTGAATTCGTACGGATGAACATATCCTTCTCTTCCATCGGTCGTTTCTGGAGACCAAGCGTCTTTCGGCAATTCATCAATAAACTCAGATGCAATTTTCAATGCGCTTGTCATGCGGTCTTTTGCAAAACCTGGGTGGGTATTGAATCCTTTGATTGTCACCACAACGCCATCGGCAGAAAAGGTCTCGTCTTCGAACGAACCCAGCGCTTCGCCATCAACGGTGTAGCCAAATTCAGCTCCGAGTCGTTCCATGTCCACTTTATCCGCTCCACGCCCAATTTCTTCATCTGGAGTAAACAGAATTCGAATAGCGCCGTGCTTCACTTCTGGATGAGTCATAAAGTAATCCGCCATGTCCATGATCTCAGCCACTCCGGCTTTGTTATCGGCACCAAGCAGCGTTGTGCCATCCGCTGTGACAATATCATTCCCAATTTTCTTGGCAAGCTCTGGATGATCAACGGGATCAATCTGAATGCTGTTGTCAGCCGGAAGCGTGATGACTCCTCCTTGGTAATTCTCATGAATGACGGGCTTCACATTCTCCCCGCTACTCTCTGGTGATGTGTCGACATGCGAGCAAAGGCAAATGACCGGAACGTCTTTATCCGTATTCGCTGGAACGGTAGCATATACATAACCGTGCTCATCCATTTCAGCATCGTTGATGCCCATTTCAATAAGCTCCTCCACCAGCAATCGGCTTAGATTCTTTTGCTTCTCGGTAGAAGGCGTGGTCTCAGAATGCGGATCGCTTTGCGTGTCGATTTTAACGTATCGGAGGAAGCGGTCTAGGACGGTGTGGTTGTATTCCATGGCGTTCAGTTGAACGGACAAATTAAGTACTTCCAGCGATGCGCTTCTAGCTGTACGCTTTTGGCCATTCACTTGGACCTTGTTCCATTCGTACAGGTGGTTTGCATTGAACAATTGACAATTGACAATGGTCTTAGCAACTGAATTGTTTCCAGCCATCAGAGACGACGTCATTTGAATGTTTGCAGTTTGCGAGCAATGCTACAATGGCGGATAGTAGGATTAAGCGTTTCATGAGAACAAAACTGACTGATTTACAATCTTTTAAGAAATTGAAATCTGCAAACCAAACATGAAATATTTGCACATTCTGCAATTAAATGCAACTGTCTATTTGGGTTTGGGATATTCTGCAAAATGTGTACTGGTTGACTGCGATCGAAGTCCTCTGAGCTCCTGGTGGTTCGCCCGTAGAGTTTTCCATTTGGTGATGCTGCACCGTATTTGGTAAAAGTGCATTGTGTCTCTCTTGCCCTTTTGGCTTGATCCAAAAGGGCGAAAAGATCAAGAAGCTTCCCTGAGGCATTTTCTCGACCGCCAATGCCAAGGCATCGACGGTCTTCGAACCGCGGACATCCTTCTCTAATCCACATATGCAGTGCATTTCAATGATCTGGGTTGCCTCACCGTTCATTCGAAATGAATAATTCAATTATCGCCGAAGGCTGCTCGCATAATGCTGGGGAAGCTTCATTCAGTATCCCTAAACATACTGCGTCGAAATGGCAACAAGTGCTTGCCTTGAGAATATGCAAGAGAGGAGAGAAATTCGGCCTTGGGGCGCGAAGGTGTTCTGGACGAAGTGCAGCCTTAGCGAGACAGGGAAGCTCCCAAGGAGATCACCCGGCCGAGGTTAGGGTGCACGAGAGACAGGTTGCCTTCGTGGACCACAGCCTTGACTTTTTCTTTGCTTCTTTCTTTTGTGTCAAGACAAAAGAAAAGAAGAGTAAGAGTGCCCTCAAAAGAATGAACAGTGATAACAAAGTATCATTGTACCAGCGTATCAAAGAAAGGTGAGCGACCAAGACGGAACACGAATCAATAAATACCTCAGCGAGATCGGCTTATGCTCTCGACGAGAGGCGGATCGTATGGTGGAACAAGGTCGGGTCACGATCAATGGAAAGCGACCATCGAATGGACAGCGCGTCAAAAAACGGGACAAAGTAAAAGTCGATGGACGACTCGTTTCAGAGGAGGCCGAGGATGACGTCTACTTGGCATTCAACAAGCCGACTGGCATTGTGAGCACGACGGACACCCAATCAGAACCGAATAACATCGTCGACTACATCGCTTACCCTAGACGGATATTCCCAGTCGGACGATTGGACAAGGCAAGCGAAGGACTCATCTTCATGACAAGCGACGGCGACATCGTTAACAAGATTCTACGCGCAGGAAACCACCACGAAAAGGAATATCAAGTTTGGGTGGATAAAGTCATCAATGCTGATTTCATCAAGAAAATGGGGAGTGGAATTCCCATCATGGGCACGACAACTCGAAAGTGTGAGGTCGAACAACTCACCAAAAACAGTTTTAGAATCGTCTTGACCCAAGGTTTAAACCGGCAGATCAGAAGAATGTGCGAGTATCTTGGCTATGAAGCCATACGATTGAAACGAACGCGCATCATGAACGTGAAGCTCGACGTAGCAGAAGGCGAATGGCGCGATTTAACAGCTCATGAGCTCAGAGAGATTAACGCGATGATCGCCAGCTCGACCAAGACCCAGAAGAAGACTGGGGCGAGTCATACGAGTCAAAAGAAGAAGCCAAAGCAAGGTTCAAAACCGCCTCAAAAATCGAAACCGAAGCTCAGGTCTTCCGGCCCTAGCAAACGTGGTTCAGGACCGAAGAAATCTAAGAATTCAGGGAAACGTCAGTCGTCGAAAGGTAGAAGGAGATGAGGAAGCGCCTCGCTTCTGGCCTCTCGCCTCTCGCTTGGCTTCGAGTCCGTTTGTGATCCTGCTTCCTAATTAGCTAGTGCTTAAACGATGAAACACACCCCGTCTTCTTAGTGGCTCTGCCACTAAGAATCCACCCCTCTCAAGAGGGGAAAGCGCGTTGGATTCACAGAAGAGCTGTTAGCCTTTAGCTCTTGGCTATTAGCCGTAATTCTTAGAACCTAGCTAAGAGCCAATAGCGAACAGCTAAAAGCGATCCGACATCCAAGTATCAAACTCCTCGAATTCCTTTAGGTTGTTATGCTTGGCCTCGTTTACGACCGTGTAGCTATCCCCATCCTTTAATATCGACTGTAACCGGGCCGAGCTTTTAGGCGGTGTTACCCTATCCTTTCCAGAAACGATGATGTGAAGCGGTAGCTCGCATTTTTCTAAATGCTCCGCGTTTGGAAAGTTAAATCGGAAAAGGAATACTGGTGGCAGGAATGGATAGTACGCATAGAACATGTCCTGGATAGACGAAAACGGAGTCTCCAGCAGTATCTGCTTTGCTAGGACTTTGGAGGCCAGAAACGAAGCGAGGCCGCTTCCAATGCTTCTCCCATAGATCGTGATATGCTCTGCAGGATAGAGCCCATCGAAATGACGATACACATTCAATGCATCATCATAGAACAAAGATTCAGCAATCGCCCCTTTGCTTTTACCATAGTGACGATAGTCCATAAAGAAGACGTCCAGTCCGGTGTCGGCAAACTGCCTATCGTAGTATTTTCCCCAGCGAGTTAGATTACCGAGATTGCCATGGAAGTACAACACAATTCCCTTCTCCGATCTTTTGTTCTCCTCATGGAAATACAATCCATGAATCTTGCCTTCTTCTGGTGACTCAATGACGACTTCTTCAAAGTGGTGATCGAATTCGAATTCAAAGTCTTGTGGGAGCTTAGCAGGTCTAAACAAGATTGGAAATTGAAGCCAATAAGTCAGGGCATTGCCAATAAGCAAAAGCACAATGAGCGTAATAGCGAGATATAGTATCCAGATCATTCGGCGGCCGAAAGTACCACTGCATTGGTGAACTTTAGTCCCCATTCGTCCCAGCTTAGGTTTTCGCTTTGATTAAATCAAGCAACTTCGTTCTCATGAATAAGCTTCTTCTTACATCCTTCTTGATCATTCCACTGCTGTCTCTCAGCCAGACATCCATCCAGGAATTTGAGAATATCCCATACTATTCAGCAGATCACGAACACAACTCAGAGTTGACTCAAGTAAATGTCTTGGCTCCGTCCAACGCGCGGAAGGCGCCGGTCTTAATGTGGATTGGTGGTGGCGCCTGGGCCTATGTCAACAGACATCAAGAAATGAATCTATGTCGCCGATTCGCAGAAGAAGGAATCGTGGTTGTGTCGGTTGGACATCGTTTGAGTCCAGCTCTTTTGGGTGAGAAGAAACGCCATGAAGGAATTAAGCATCCAGAACATGTAAAGGATTTGGCAGCATCGTTCAAATGGGTAAAGGAGAATGCTTCTCGATACGGGGGCGATCCTGAAAATATCTTTATTGGAGGGTTTTCTTCTGGCGCTCACCTAAGTGCACTCATTGCGGTGGATAAACGATACCTCGAGGAGCAAGGATTTGAATTGAGTGCCATCAAAGGAATTCTTCCTGTTGGAGGTGGATACGACATACCAGACTACAAGAAGGCGATGTTCATTGAAGATCCAACACTAATAGAAAACCACATCAACGTTGTGTTTGGCGAAACGCACGAAGAGCATTTGGACGCATCTCCTCTTTCTTACATCGACGAATTCCCAGTTCCGATGTTGATGCTCAGTGAATCCTATACGCATCCATTCACTAAAGTCTATGAGGAAGCTTTAATCGAAAAGGGACATACCAACTTTCAGGTCTTACACTGTATTGACCATGACCACGCCAGCCTGTGGAAGGCTTTGAGCAATGATCAGGATTGTGAGGAGCGCGACTATATGATCAATTTTATCAAAAAGGAAAGCGCCGCTTCAACAGCTCCACCTCCACCTCCAACAACTGACAATTGAGGATTGACTATTGAAGAACACACCCCGTCTTCTTCGCTTCGACTTCGCCAAGGCTTCGTCGAACAAGCTCAGAATCCACCCCTCTCAAGAGGGGAAAGAAGCTTGAGCTCGCTTTTAGCTGTTCGCTCTTAGTTAGGTTCTAAGCCGGCTAATAGCTCTTCTTCGAAGCTCCTAGCTTCACTTTAATGATAAAATGAGATTGCTTTCCAATTCAAACATGCCTTTCAGCGTGATAGCTGCTGCGAACAAGCGGTCCGCTCTCGACATGATAGAAGCCTAGCTCCTCGCCTATCTTCTTGTACTCTTGGAATACTTCGGGCTTTATGAACTCAGCGACAGGCAAATGCTTCTTGGTAGGTTGTAAGTATTGTCCAATTGTTAGGATGTCAACGTTTTGGGCTAGAAGATCCTTCATCGTTTGAATGACTTCTTCTTTAGTCTCGCCTAAACCGAGCATGATGCCACTCTTGGTACGGTTGATCCCGCCTTCCTTGAGTCTTTTCAGCACTTCCATGCTTCTCCAGTACTTTGCCTGGATTCGTACTTTCTGAGTGATGCGCTCCACCGTTTCAATGTTATGAGAAACAATCTCTGGTTTGACCTCACAAATTGGATCGAGGTTTTCCCAATCTCCTTTGAAATCTGGAATCAAGGTTTCGATGGTCACCTCTGGGTTTTTCTTACGGATCATTTGAATCGTTTTCTTCCAGTGTTCCGCTCCACCATCTGGCAAATCGTCCCGGTCAACGCTCGTGATAACCGCGTGCTTCAATCCCATTTGACGAACGGACTCAGCAACTTTAGCTGGCTCAAATATGTCGACCTCCTCGCCTGCTCCAGTATCTACGTTGCAGAACTGACACGATCGCGTGCAGGTATTACCAAGAATCATGAATGTCGCGGTACCAGCAGACCAGCACTCACTTTGATTCGGACATTTACCACTTGAGCAAATCGTATTGAGATTCTTCTCCTCTACGATGCTCTTGATCTTAAGGTATTCCTTACCTGAAGGAATTTTCACCTTGAGCCAATCTGGTTTACCAGTTCTAACTTCCTGGTCTTCCTTGTTTTTGAGAAGATTCGGCATTTACTTGCTGTAATTCAAGATGGTCTCACGAATGATTGATACACAGTCCATCAACTGCTCTTCGGTCATAACGAGTGGCGGTGCAAATCGAATGATGTTGCCGTGTGTTGGTTTTGCCAAAAGTCCATTTTCCTTCATGGCCACGCATAAATCCCAAGCTGTCGAACTATCTGGTGTATCGTTGATGAGAACTGCATTGAGCAATCCACGTCCTCGAACCGAATCAACCAAATCAGTCTCTTGAGCGAGCTTGCTCATCTCGGCTCTAAATATGTCTCCTAAGTATCGCGCGTTATCGGCGAGGTTCTCGTCCCGAACAACATCCAACGCAGCCATTGCTACAGCAGCGGCCACTGGGTTTCCACCGAATGTGCTACCGTGTTGTCCAGGCTTGATAACATTCATAATCTCGTCTCTTGCTAGAACAGCAGACACTGGATAAACTCCACCACTAATTGCCTTTCCGAGGATGAGCATGTCTGGCTTCACGTTTTCGTGATTGCAAGCAATGAGATCTCCTGTTCGGGCAATTCCGGTTTGAACTTCATCTGCGATAAAGAGTGCGTTGTTTGCATGACACAGATCGATCGCTCCTTGTAGATAGCCATCATCTGGCGTATTGACTCCAGCCTCACCTTGAATGGGTTCAACCATAAACGCGACAACACCTTCTTCCTGAAGTGCGTTCTCTAATGCATCGAGATCATTGTAAGGGATGCTTACGAATCCTTCGGTATATGGCCCAAAATTCTTTCGGGCGTCTTCATCGTCAGAGAAGGAAATGATGGTCGTAGTCCTACCGTGGAAATTACCATTGGCAACGATAATTTTCGCTTGATTCTCAGCGACACCTTGTTTCTCGTAGCCATACTTTCTGGCCAACTTAATGGCAGTCTCTACAGCTTCAGCTCCTGTGTTCATCGGAAGCATTTTGTCGAATCCGAAGTACTCAGACATATACTGTTCGTACTCTCCCAATTTAGAATTATAGAATGCTCGACTTGTCAATGTTAGCTTTTGTGCTTGCTCGACCATCGCTCCGACAATACGTGGGTGACAATGCCCTTGATTTACTGCGGAGTAAGCGGAAAGAAAGTCATAGTACTTCTTCCCCTCAACATCCCAAACGTAGACACCTTCTCCTTCGTCGAGCACAACCGGTAGTGGATGATAGTTGTGGGCGCCGTATTGATCTTCAAGTTTTATTGCTTCTGCAGACGTCATTTGCATCGTATCCATAATCGAAAAATATTGAGGCGCAAATATAGCTTTTGCCATTGTGATCATGTGTCATTCAGGATTCACTACTTTGGTTCAAAATACATCCTTATGAGTCGGATATTCTTCATTGCAATCGCGCTATCAATCTCATCAGCGGCGCTTGGCCAAACTCATGAGAATCTCGTCGACTTACAACCGAAAGATGATTATAAAAATATTCGCGTTCACAAATTGGACAGCGATTCACTGGCTTCCACTTTTTTAATCTGGGTTAAGAAAAGTGTAAAAGAGCATTTTCATGCCGAGCACACTGAGGTTGTGCAAGTTTTAGAAGGAGAGGGTGTGATGACACTCGGAGATGAGTCATTCAAAATTCGATCTGGCGATTACATCTTCATTCCGAAAGGAACTCCTCATTCTGTAGAAGTAAAACATGGATCAATCCTCAAAGCTCTGAGTATTCAGACACCGCTTTTTGATGGTTCGGATCGAATCTTCGTATCCAAGGAATAATGGGCTTTTCAACAAAATGACCCTTCCAACCTCTTGAAAACAACGCAATTAGGCACTCACTTATCAACAAAGAGGGTCATTTATCAACAAAATCGGCTGAAACGCTTGTCTACATTGATGTTTCGATTAATATTTGGTTTGTAACGAATTGCATGTTTAACCAAATTATCACGAAAAAATGAATAAAGCTGAATTGATTGAAGCAATGGCAGGTGGTGCTGGAATCTCAAAAGCAGATGCCAAAAAAGCGCTAGATGCATTCATTGACACTACCACTGGTGCATTAAAAAAAGGTGATCGTGTTGCTCTTGTAGGTTTCGGATCTTTTTCTGTTTCAAGACGCTCTGCGCGTACTGGACGCAATCCGCAAACTGGCAAGGAAATCCAAATTGCTGCTAAGAACGTTGTTAAGTTCAAGGCAGGTGCCGATCTCGGCAGTTCTGTAAACTAAGTTTAACCTCCTAATAGAATATTAAGGTCTCCAATTTGGAGGCCTTTTTTATTGGTAAAAAAGAAGTCGGCTATGTTGCTATTTTTGTCCGACTCAAAACAGCGATTTATGGGAAAAGGAGATAGAAAATCGACGAAAGGCAAAAGATTCAAAGGAAGCTACGGTAAGACCCGACCAAGAAAGAAGCCAGTCGTCATAGCGCCGCCGAAGAAAAAGGCTGCGGCTAAGAAAGCGGCTGCAAAGCCAGCTACCGCTAAAAAAGCGGCTCCTAAACCAACAGAAACTAAGCCTGCTGAAGTAGAGACAGCAGCTGTAACAACAACGGAAGCAAAAAAGCCAGCTGCAAAGAAGGCGGCGGCCAAAAAGCCTGCTGCAAAGGCGACTGCCACAAAGACTGCAGCCAAGAAACCAGCGACCAAAAAGCCTGCAACGAAGAAGCCAGCGGCCAAGAAGGCTGCTGCTCCGAAGAGCGAAGACAAGTCAGACAAATAGACCAACCGGTCTATTCAGCCTTTTCAGCTATAATGAAAATGGAACCTTCATCGGGTTGAGATAGAATCTCTCCAGGATGTTTGGTATATCCCACATGCGTGAGTGAGATGATTTTGAATCCGCTCTCATTTAGCAGTTCGGTAATCTCGTTTTCTGCGAAGTAATGCAGGTATGCAATTGATTTTCCGCCTGTTTTACGATAGAACACATCTCCCTTTTCGTAGCCCATGCGTTGAAGATCTAGTTGCTCATAGACACCAACAGCTCGCGGCCCCCATTCGAATCGGTCAATAACGTTGAATACGTCCAAATAGAGCCTACCTCCTACTTGGAGGCACTTTGAGATTTTGGTCAGGGACACCGCTCTTTCAGCTGCACTCGAAATGTGCCCAAAGGCATACAAGAAACTAACCGCATCCATACTTCTCTCCTCCACCTCGGCATTCAGCCAAGTTGAAGACTGGGTGCTTATGCCTCGCTTCTTCGCAATAGCACCCATCTCAGAAGAGATATCCACTCCAAAAAGATTGAAGTGCATGCCGCTCAGTGCTCGAATCTCCATGGCTCGCCTTCCTGTGCCGCAAGCGATTGCCAGATAATTGGCCATCTGCGTTTTGCTCAAATCATCTGCTATGAGTCGATTGATTCTCGACGTGTATAAGCGTCTTGATTCATGATTGGTATCATAGTGGTCATAGTTCGCGGCCTGTTCTCTATAGTAGCTCGTAAGAAGCTCTGTGATTTCATCTGCTCCTGGTTTTGGAATCAGGGGATGAATGCGATGTGAGGGAGCGTCTTTTCGCTTTTCTAACGCCTCGTATTTAAAAGCCTTCTTCTTGATCTCTTTGAAGGACGTTCTAGGTTCAGACCATGACGCGGATTCCGCGGTATCATTCAATACGCCAATCGTCTCCGTGGATAGATCATAAATTTCCATCCCATCAAAATCCGCGAGTGGAGGATAATAGAAATGAACCGTAATGGCCAGCTCATCCGTTGGGTTCTTCAACAAGTGAATCACGCCATCACTTTCTTTGATCAAGGCCCCAGCCAATCCACATTCCATATTCGACTCGGTAACAACGCCATCCTGATGGGTAAATGTGACATTATCAAGGCGGCCTTCAGCAACTGCAACAACTCCCCAAAAGCCTTGGTGGAAATGAATGGCACTACTCGACCGAGCCGGCCAAGCCAAGACTACAACCTCGATAGGTTCGAGGCACAGAATGTTTCGCGCATAATTGTGAGGATCCTTAACCTCGGGAATGTATTGCTGAAGATCAGCTTTCGTGAAATCGAATTCAAGCAGCGTTGTGAAAAGCGCTTCCAGATCGTAGGTCGAATAATCCTGTTGCTTCAGTAACTCTACGAGGGAATCAAAATCGTTCATGCTTTTCAATGAGGGGAGCGAATGTATAAAAGAGATTAGGGTACCGAGGAATTCGGAGCAAAGCATTTTAATTCCGAATGTTTGGAATATATGCTGGCGAAATATATTTTGCACTCAGAACGTGTTTAAACCGGAGAACATAGAAAATGACTTCTTTATTCGGATTGGATTTGACTTTGACCCAGAGCAACTAGGCAGAGGAAAGGTTCTTATATCCGAACCATTCATGAGCGACCCAAACTTTAACAGGTCTGTCGTCCTGCTCACAGAGTACACAAAAGAGGAAGGAGCTTTTGGGTTTATTCTAAACAAGCCAACCGATTTGTTGATGAGCGACATCATGAAGGAGTTTCCTGATGTAGAATTTCCTTTTCACTATGGCGGCCCCGTCGATCCTGAGAATCTGTTCTTCATTCACACGGTGTCAGACTTGGTCGAGGATTCTAGGCCAATCTTGGATGACCTTCACTGGAGTGGTGACTTTGATACGCTGAAATCACTGATTAGCATGGGCAAGGTCGATCCTTCTGACTTGAAATTCTTTGGCGGCTATTCTGGTTGGGGTGAAGGTCAATTAGAAGAAGAGCTGAGCGAGCACAGCTGGATCATCGCTGATGTGAATGTCGAGCAGATCATGAACAATGATCATGAAGAGCTGTGGAAGAACAGCCTGAAGAAGATGGGCTCCAAATTTTCCATCATGGCTAACTTCCCTGAAAATCCCGGACTGAATTGAGCTGAAGCGCTCGGACTGTTTCCAATTCTCTTTTGGCTTGGGTCATTTCGCACTCATCACGCACATACCAAGACTTAATTCCCATAATCGAATTGGTGGTGAATATCTCGGTTGCCGAATAAAGGTCATCTGATGTCAAATCCTCATTGCATTCAACAGCGATATTATCTATCAAGACTTGTCGGACCACTCCGGCCAGCGCGCCCGATCGAAGTGGCGGGGTATAAACACGACCTTCCTTTACCAGAAAAATATTGGAAGAAATCGTTTCAACAACATGCGATTGCTCATTGAACAAAACCAAGTCATCAAAGCTTTCATTTTGAGATTCAAGCGCCACTTTTATTTGAAGGTGCTTGCCAATGGTCTTGTGATTTCCGAATTCCCCAGATGGCAAGGTCAGTTCACTTATTCCCAACTTCTGAAGTGGCGAGGATGGAAAAACCTCCGTTTCGTGGGGTTCAATTATGGCAACGCATTCGGCGCGATTTGACTCCGGCATGTACTTGCCTTCCCCATCTCGATAAAATGACAACCTTAGCCTTCCATCGCCTGGCTGAACAAAATTAATAATGCGGTGAAGTTTCCGAATCATTTGATCTAGGTCAGTTTGTAGTTCGAGGCTTAAATAGCTGAGCGTGGTCTGGATTCGTGCTTTATGGTAATCCCAAAAACACGGGGCGCCTTGAATGAGAAGCATCGTATCAAAGAATCCATCACCATAGAGGAAGGCTCGGTTAATCACAGGCAGATTCGGAGACTCCTGCCAGCACTTGTCATCACTATTGAAATGATACCAGCGCACTATCTGAGGTACTGAAGCACTAATTCTGGTTCAATCAACACGGTAAAAACTACTCCAAACAGACCACCGAAGTAATGAGCTGAATGGGCAATATTGCTTTTTCTGTTTCGATCCAAGTAGACTTCTAACGCTAAGTAGAGTAAGCCAAATACGATGGCTGGCATGCTAATCGGGATGAAGATTATTCCGAGCGGAGCCATTGGTTCCATTAAAATAAACGAGAACACTACGGCACTGACGGCACCAGATGCGCCGACGCCGTGGTAATTGAAATTCTCTTTATTCCTTGCATAACCTGGGATGGTGCTGAATAGAATTCCACCGAGGTACAGCAGAACGAAATAAACCTGCCACATTCCTGGAAACAATTGTTCGTAGTAGGTTTCAACCAACTTACCGAATTGGTAGAGAACATACATATTCACCGCTAAATGCCCCCAGTCTGCATGAACGAAGGCGTGTGATATGAATCGATACCATTGATTATTCCGTTGAATCAAGTATGGCTGGAAATCTAATTTCAAGAACAGATCCCGATTGTTCAATGCAGTGATTGACACCAAAGCGTTGGCGAGAACGATGAAGAGGGTAAAACTCATTCTTCGAGGTTAAAAGCTGTTTTCATTGCAAATGGAATGGACTCGACAAGATCCGATGCGATTAGCCCATGCTGTCCCATCAAGTCAGATCCTGCATCTCCGCTTAGACCATGAATATAGACTCCACAGAGAGCGGAGATTAACGGGTCGTTGACCTGGCACATCAAACCGAGAATTAACCCGGTCAGCACATCGCCGCTGCCCGCGGTAGCCATACCTGGATTTCCTGTGGAATTAAAGTAGACATCTCCTTTTGGAGTTGCGATGGTGGTGTATTGCCCTTTTAGGATGATGTAAGCCTTGATTTCCTTGGCTGACTCCATCAGCAAAGTGAGTCGGTCAAACTCGGATTCGCGTTTTCCAAATAACCGCTCGAATTCACCAACGTGTGGTGTAAGAATGCTGTTGGCAGGAATGATCGTCTTGAGCTCTGGATGATGCGCAATGATGTTCAGCGCATCGGCATCGATGATCATAGGTTTGTTCCATTCGCCCATTAGCAACTCCAACACAGATGCTGTTTGCTCATGAGTTCCAATTCCTGGACCAACGGCTACTGCATTAAACTCTTCGAGCGATGGAAAGCTGCAAATATGGTCTTCTCCCAAGTCGATGGAGCACATCGCTTCTGGAACACTGTTCTGCAGGACATCTACACCTTTAGCTGGAACATTGACGCGAATTTTTCCGGCCCCGGCTCTCAAGGCAGATCTGGCAGCAAGCACAGCGGCTCCCATCATTCCGTAACTTCCAGATAGCAGAAGGCAGTATCCATAGTCACCCTTGTGTCCAAATGAGCCACGTTCAAAATCAGCTTTAAATTCATCAATGCCGTCAACAAAATTGTACGGTGATTCGACTGACTCAATAAAGTCATGATCCAACCCAATTGGAATGATGCTCATCTGTCCTACATAGTCTTCCGAACTAGGAAACAAGAACGATAGTTTGGGCAGTTCCAAGGAGAGCGTGTGTGACGCATGAACCACTGAATCGGAACTTACCGTTGGTTTGTCTGCATACATACCGGATGGAATATCAATCGATATAATGCGATTGGAATGTGCATTCATCAAATCGATCACACTTTTAGCAACCCCTTCTGCAGGTCGACTCAAACCTGAACCAAATATGCCATCAATCAAAACATCATCCGAACCAATCTGTGGTAATTCTGAACTCTTCGAAATTATTGAAACTTCTATTCCACTTTGTCCCAGTCGCTCCAGATTAATTTGAGCATCTGGGCTCAGTTTATCACTGTATTGAACTAGAAAAGTGTGTAAATCATAGCCTGCGGAACGCAATAGACGCGCAACGACCAAGGCATCTCCACCATTATTACCGACACCAGCAATGACCGTAAATGTGGTCTGTTCGTGAAAGTGAAACTTGATCCATTCAAAACAAGCCGTTGCAGCCCGCTCCATAAGATCAATGGAAGCAATAGGTTCATTGCTTATGGTAGCTTGATCAGCCTCTCGAATTTGTGACGTCGATAGAATCTTGAGCATTGCCTCCCAAAAGTAACTTAAGGCCTGTTCTTGTTCAATTGAAAATGTTCGATAATGTCCAAGCCATAAGCCAAGATTTCGTCATTTTCAAAGAGCACTGGATAGAAAACTACTTTTTTGGGAGGATTATCGCCTTCATCATCCACATTGATCGTGAGACAATCAATCTGTTTTCGATCTAGATAATCAACAACGCGGCCACAATGGACGCCGTCATTAGATATGTAAAGGGTATAGTATCGAGCCACCTAAGTGAACTAGCGGGAAGATACCAAGGTGAGATTTCTGTCAATCTCTGGTTGGAATGAGCTTTTGCCCAAAACTTTTACTTCAAAAGAAACTGGCTCGTAGCCCGGTGCTTCAACTCCTACATCAAACTCTCCAGGAGGAAGGATGATGACGTATCGGTTCGTCTTTGGATTCGGCGTATAGTAACCGAAAATATCACCTGCAGTCAGGTCCATGACCGTGATACTCACATCTTCAACCGTACCGCGATCGCTGGATATTTGACCTTTAATAACACTGTATTCAGATTCGACTTCAGTAATCGTAACTCGGTACAAGTCGTAATCTCCGAACCCGCCTTTGCGTAGAGCTGAGATGTATCCATACCTTCCAGACTGAGACTGGCGGTAGTTCATGTCATCATCAACTGAGTTTACTGGATAACCAAGATTTCTGACGTTCATATACCGGTTGGAATCTGGATTCCATTCAGCCTTGAAAATGTCATAACCACCCATCGAGAAATGTCCCTTCGAGCTGAAGAAGATGTATTTCCCATCATGGGTAACGTTCGGGAAATCCTCATCACGTTCTGTATTGATGTCACGACCAGCATTGTATGGAACTCCCCAATTTCCTGTTGGGAGTCTTTTGATGATCCAAACATCGGTTCCGCCAAATCCTCCAGGTCGATCACTGATAAAATAAATCGTGTTTCCATCAGATGCGTATGTCGCAGCGATTTCTCTCCACTTGCTATTGACTTGTCCGTCAAGAGGTTTAATGTTTTCTAAATGATTTTCTCTGAAATCGGCCTCGTAGATATCTCCACTGATGCTTTCCAACCCTTTCATAAGGAGCATCTTCTCTCCAAATCCTGACATACCAATTACCACCTCGCTTTCGGCTGGGTCATTGTCTGCGCCAGGCATTGGCAGGGCTTGTACATATTCACCTTCCTCTACATGTGAGGAATAAATATTTGAAGCGAACGTGCCATCAGGTAGTTTCTTGCTGCCGTCATCCCTCTTAGATGTAAATGCAACGAAATTTTCATCAACGGTTACAAATGGGAAGTAGTCTGGGTACTCACTGTTGATCTGACCTCCAAGGTTTTCCCAAACGCATTGCACAGGGAACTTCATCAGTTCATATGCATTCTCACAGTACTCAATTTGAGTCTCTGCATCATCTACCGTAAACTCATCACCCATTGAGTAGTTCTCAATGAATGCATTGAACATGTCAATAGCGCGGTCAAATTGATGATCTGCTTGAAAAGCCCGCCCCATTAAATAGTAGACCGTCGCTGCTTCGTCATCGTAGAAAACAACCTTCTCAAAATATTGGAGTGCCTTAACCTTTGTGAAGTCAGAATTGAGATAGCACAGTCCAGCATTGTAGTTTGCCTTAATATCTTCTGGGTCATTATTATCCAGGAAAAACAAGTATTCCTTCAGCGCTTCCTTATAATTTTCATCAAAGAAGAGTTGGTCGGCACGATCCATATTGCCAGTTGGCTCTACAGAATCGTCCTGAGCCACCGCAAAGGCCTGTAAACACAAGACAAAAACAAGAAAATGTAGCAGACGAAACGTCATTGTAGCGTTAATTGGGATTCCAAATTTATGAATGCCATAACACGTTGGCAACTTTTTACGAACTATGATCAACTATTATCAGCCAATCTCCATCAATTTTCTCCCAGATCAGTGTGAATCTTCCTGTGAGAGTATCCGCAGTGCGAAACAATGTCCATTGGCCTGTAGTAAAGGCTGTGGAGGTAGATGTTCGCTTGATTTGCAGATCCGAAAATGCCAATTCTCCCATCCCTTCTTTACCCGGGTAAGATTTTAAATAACGGTCTAAGGCTGGTTGCCATCCAAAAGTGATTGACTTCCCGCTTGTAAAGGCCATATCATCATCATCCCAATAGCCTTGCATGAACGTTTCCACATCGGCGTCATTCCACGCTTCAACCTGGTCTTCCATCACCTTACGTATTTCCAACACATCTTGTTCCACTGGAGCAGAACAAAAACTCAAAAAAGTTAAAGGAATGATGAATAAGTAGCGGTACATCTATCGGTGTAATACAAAAGTGCCGCGAAGTTCTTTGACTTCGCTCGTGGACGTTTCGTAGAGAATCATGTAAGCATAGCCTCCATTAGGAGCCCAATCATTTGAATTTGGCAGCTTACCATCCCAAAAGAAATTCATGTTTTCACCTTCGAAAAGAAGCTCTCCCCAACGATTCCAAATGGAAATTTCAAATTGTCTGCCCTCATTGAATCCTTTTACGAACCAGGTATCATTAATGTCATCGCCATTCGGTGTAAAGCTGTTTGGAACATACAGCGTGGTCACCGGTTCCACATCCAAATACTTCGCCGCTGTATCAGGACAATTGAAAATATTCCAAGTTACTTGAGTCACCTCATAAGCACCACTCAGCTCATATGCATAATCAGGTTGGAACTCAGAAGATACTCCACCATCACCGAACATCCACTCCCAGCGAACGCCTTGTTGCGAGGTGTTTTTGAATGAAATGAATGGATCAAACATATCTAAGGTTCGCTTGCTAAAATTAAATCCAGCTCTCGGTGCAGGTAATACGGTAATTGCTTCTTCTACACCAACTGCGCCGATACATCCTGCATCACTTGTAGCTTCTAATCGAATAGAATACTGAACTGGTTCGAGCGTATCATTCTCAAGAATAATTATCGGTTCAAACTCCTCTGAAACAAGACTGTCATCTATGAACCAATGGTATTCCATGGTCCCTACCGATAGGGCACTATTGTTTCCAAGCATAACCGTCAATGGAGAACAACCTTCATCGGGAATGGGTGTAAACGAAGGGCGCGGTGTCTCAGGGATGAATATTTCTTTGATCGCTGTGTCTTCACACCCTTTGTTAGAAACCGTCCTGAGAGTTAGGTCGTAATTACCTGGCAATGTGTAAATGTGTTCTGGATCCATTTCAATCGACGTGTTTCCATCCCCGAAATCCCAATATGAGTCTGCAATGAGGCCCACACTCACCTTCGAGATGTTTCTAAAACTAGATGCATAATCCACACAAGCGATGTTATCCGAGATGATCGCATTTGGTAATGGATAAATGCTGGCCGTGTTATCTACGATGAATGAACAGCCATAATTACTCCATGTGGTGAGGCGAACAAAAATATCTTGGGCATTTGCCGTCTGATAACTTGTGTTTTGATTTGAATCCAAAATACTGTTGTTGAATTCCCATAACCAAGAAACGATTTGATCGCCACCAGGGGTGACTTGCGCTATGGTGGATTGATCAAAAAACGGAAGTGGATCTCCCTCACAAACATTATTGGCCCATGTAAATGCGGTAGCAGGAGCAGGATAAACCCGAATGGAATCCGTGACAGTATCTCGACATCCTTTGTTTGTCTGCACCATCAGTGTTACGTTGAACATTCCAGAACTTGAGTAGTCGTGTTGAGCATTTCCTGCAAATGCTGAATCTCCATCGCCAAACAAGTAAGTAAACTGATTAACATTTCCAGACTGGGAGGTGGATTGATTGGTAAATTGGGTTGCAACATTATCACATGCCGTATCGGCTGTAAAACCGGCAACCGGTAAGTGGTACACACCAATTGTTCTCAGCTTCGTTTTAATGCAACCTGAGTCGGTCTCTACTGTCAAGCTCACACTTTGTGGTCCTGGTGTACCATACTGATACAATGGCCCAGGTGAAGGAACACCTCCTGAAATGCTATCCTCATGTCCATTGCCATCTCCAAAATTCCATGTCCAGTGATGAATATTGCCCAGTGCAACCTCGGAACTATCAATAAATTGAGATTCATCTTTGAAGCATACCGAAGGCACGAAAAACTCTGCTACCGGATTTGGATGCACCGTAACCGTCTTAGTGAGCGAATCTGTACAACCCAAATTATCAACCAATTTCAACTCTGCCGAGTACTGGCCAAACGTTCCGTACGTATGTGCAGCGTTGGGAGTCGAATAGTCCGTAGTGCCATTTCCTTGAACATCCCACTCGTAGGTGGTGATCTGACCAGAACCGTTCCCGCTCGTATTGATCAGGTTGACTGCATCGTTGTCACAAGCATTCTCAATTTGAAATGCTGGATATGGGTTCCCATAGACCGTAATCTGGGTGTCCGAAGTATCACGACAGGCCGCGTTTGTCTCTATGATAAGTTGGACAGTATAAGTTCCTGGGTTGGCATAGAGATGCTCTGGACTCTCAAGTGTATCCCCATTCAAATCCCCAAAATCCCACCACCAAGCTACATTATGTCCGATGTTGGCAAACGTCGTATCAAAGAATTGAACCGAATCGTCATAACAATGATTCGGAACATAGATCTGCGCATCCGGAGATTCATGTATGTATATGGGTTTGGCCATCGTGTCCGTACATCCATTTACGTCCGTCGCGATTAGAGAAACGTAGAACGTATCCGAGTAAGCGTAGATGTGAGTCAGGTTTGTATCCGTGGAAAAGGTTCCATCACCTAATTCCCAATAAAAAGTGTCGAGGTTGCTGAAGGCGTTTAAACCAGAACAGCCGTTAGTGTCAATGAAGGTGAATCTGGAGGTATCTCCAAGACAGACATTTTCGGACTCCATGGTGTAGTCTACAAAGAGCTCGTAATTGAAATCGGTATAACGTGCTCCAGCTTGGGAGTAGTTATAGAATCCAAACAACCCCGGTTCAAAGCATCCAGTCTGATCGAATATCGTGTCAGAATCAATCATGATTACGGCCCTCGTTGGGGTGTAGAGCAATTCAAAGTCGTAGGATGTGTATGATACCCATCCATTCGTCGTGCTAAAATCTGTCTGCAGCACATTAAAGCCTGTACTGCTTGTGTGAACCCAATAACTAGGGAATACTGCAGCAATTGTCCGCGGGAAGTTCTGGTTAACTTTATTCAGACTGAACCCTTCGAGTGCCGTGTATCCGCTCCAAGTCTGGTTGTTTTTCTTCCAATCAAAGAGATAGTACTCATGAAACATATTCTGCGTTCCGTACCATGCTTGATTCCAAGTCTGCTTAAAACCAAAAACGAAACCTATGTAGTCATCATCTGAATAGGTTTGAACTTCAAACGTTCCTGTAACCCTAACGTTGATTAACGTATCAGGGCCGACATACATTCTCGGGTAATTATTATTCTGATTTGATGAGAGTATGGTCCCCCCACCTGAAACGATCCATCCGTTGTTTCCAACATAGGATGAATCTCCCGTCCTCTTCCATGATCCAAAATTCACAGTTTGAACACACTGAGCAAAGGCCGCGTGGGCTAAAATCGTGAGAAGAATTGTAGAAAATATGTGCCTAGATATTCGCAATTGAATCAATTACCTTCAAATATAAACGCGTTTACTGTTCGTAACGCAATTACGGGGTGTTGGTTGGCTTATAAACTTGATTAATCGATGGATTTCTACAATCCGTATTTATCGATGAGATAAACCAACGCCGAAATCGACCCCATACCAAGTTCAAGTTCACGTTTATTTACGGCATCAAAAGTGTCGGCAGCGCTGTGGTGATAGTCAAAGTAGCGTTGGCTGTCGGGCACGAATCCGATCAAAACATTGTCGTCCGTTTGAAGTGGACCAATATCGGCGCCGCTTCCTCCTTCTTCGAGCTGATGAATCCCATATTTCTCCAATAGTGGTTTCCACTTGATGATTTTATCAACCGCTTTTGAATTTCCCTCGACATGAAACCCTCGAGGTGTGAAGCCACCACGATCAGATTCGATCGCTGCTATATGATTCCATCCTTTCTCTTCCGTTATCTGAGCATATTTTTTCGCTCCTCTCAGCCCGTTTTCTTCATTCATAAAGAAGACAACTCGAATTGTATTGTTTGGTTCATAATCAAGAATCTTGAAGAGCTCCAATACACCAAGGGATTGCATAACACCCGCTCCATCATCGTGAGCACCATGACCTTTATCCCAACTATCAAGGTGACCTCCAACGAGTATGATGTTCTCCGGGTTCTTTTTCCCCTTGATTTCACCGATGACATTGTAAGATTGCTTGTCGGGAAGGTTTTGGCAAGACTGCTGAAGAAAGACTTTCACCTGCTCTCCATCCTTCAATTTCTGACTGAGTTGTTCAGCACCTCTCGTACTTACAGCGGCAGCCGGGATTTGCGGAATTCCTTCATCATACTTCATTGAACCGGTATGCGGAAAATCATCAATCCGGAGACTTAAAGACCTTACTAAAGCTCCTACCGCACCATACTTTGCTGCCTCAACAGCCCCACCCCATCTATGCTGTACACAATGCCCATAGCTGTGGAACGTGTAGGTGTTCTCGGGATTCATGGGTTCGTTGAAAAAGACAATCTTCCCTTCGACCTGTTCACGACCCAATGCCTCAAGGTCTTCCCAAGTTTCTACCTCCACAATTTCAGTGTAGAGTCCATCTCCTTCAGTTGAAATTGATCCACCCAACGCGCAGATGTTCAGTTCTCCTTTCCCACCTTCGGATGTAGTGAAATAAGCCATCTCCTGCCCTCGTTCCCAATGCGGCACCATGCATGGTTGCTTTGTCGGATTCAGTCCAATGCTGTCCATCAAGCGATACGAAAATTCAACTGCAGAATCTGCTTGGGCGCTTCCACTCAAGCGAGGGCCAATATCCAGACACATGTCTCCTAGCCAATTGTAGACTTTGCTCTTCGTGAGCGACAGACGATAGATTTCGTCGATTACTTTTTGATCGTCAAGGAAGTCGATTCCTGCTGCTCTCGGTTCTTGGGCGGTCGCAAGGCAGCAGTAAAGCGCAAATGCTCCGGTCAACAAAATCTTTGGCTTCATACCGCCAAATGTAAGAAGTGGTTTATTCCTTGAGGATTTTGCGAGTGATCACATCATTCTCAGTCTCAAGTCTAAGAATGAAGGCTCCTCTTTGAAGGTTTGAAAGATCGAACCGCACTGATGAAGAATGTGGGTTGTCGATCAAGCAAAGTTTTCCATAAATATCATAAACAACGGCCCTTTCAATTCGTTCATCCATTGATATATTGAGAATATCTGATGCTGGATTTGGATAGACTGAGACGTTCTCCTCAATTTCATCGACTCCAAGGATGTCAACTTTCTTAACAATTGAATCAGAGCCGTAGCTGCTGAAGGCGTACAGTTTCACCCAGTATAATTCTTTGGTGTCATAGTCATGGCAAGTATCTGCAACATTTCCGATGGTGGTGTTACCATCTCCAAAAAACCAGATTAGTGTTTCCGCTCTTTCAGAAGTACTTGTAAAGCAGGCGATAACCTCTGTGTAGTCAAAATAGAATTCAAAGTCAGCGATTGGAGGAAGACAAGAATCAATCGATATCATCGCTTCCATGGAAATGGCAGAGTCACCGTTGATATCCGTAATAATGCATCGGACCACAGCGCTGTCCAACGCAGTAATGCTATCGCAAAACACTAAGTTGTCGGAGTTTGTTCCGACTCCACTGAAGCCACTCCCTTGATCAATTTGCCAGAAATAGTTCATTCCGGTTCCGACAGCTGCGATGTCAAATGCAGCGCAGGTATCCGCACAAAGGACTTGATCAGCAGGTTGTACTGTAATGATTGGTTGCGCTAAGGCTATTGCAGAGATGCATATTGCGGCGGAAAGAGAAAGTAGATTCTTCATAGGTCTAGGTTACGGTCGATAAAGTTATCGCTTAGACGTAAAAAAAAACGCAGGAGGCTAGTTTTTAGATGAATAATCCAAATTCATCTTTAAACCAATGTAAATTTCACGACCATGGACAGGTGCGTACGAGTATGAGGTGTCAAAAAATGGGCTAAAACCGGGTGCAAATGAGGGGTCATTGTACCCAACAAGCGGAGATTCTTGTTGTTTATAGTTCAATAAATTTTGAATTCCTCCATAGATTTCAATCTTGTTTTGGGAGAATTGTTTGTTAATCTGAACATTATGGAAGGCAAATGGCTTGCTCTTCGTTGAACGAGCCATTCCCACCGGGTTTCCTTGATTATCCAAATCATAAACCTCTGGCAAGGCCATTGGACCAGTAATCGAAGCGGTATAGGCTATGTCTAGTTTATGCTTTTTAAATGCGTAGTTAATGTTGACAACACCTGACCACAGAGGGGCGAAATTGAGCCAAGAGGCTTCCATCTCACCGGCATCGTTTCTTTCATTCAGCGAAGTGAAGTTATAGTTCACTCCAAATCTATATGCAAGTGGGAATTTGAACTGCTGACTGAAATTAAAAGCTGCTCCATATGACTCAGCAAAACCATTCACATTGGAATAAATGATTTTGTTTGGATCATCATAATTCGGTGAAATCTTATTGGAAAACCGTGTATAGAACACATCGAGATCAATCATCCCTGAAGTACCCCACCAACTGTGTGTTTGGTTCAAGTTTGTCGAAAGGTTCCATGACTGCTCGGGATCCAATTTCTCTGCAATTTCCACAGCCCGTTGACCAGAAACAAAGGCGTGATCTTCGGTGAACAGATTTACAATCTTAAACCCTGTCCCAAAATTCAGCCGCCATGTCGTCCATTCATCTATGGCGACTTTAGTACTCAGTCTTGGTGAAGGAATAAGCCCATGATTCGAATACTGATCAACCCGCATTCCACCAAGTACGGTCAATCTTGGGTTTAAGGCGAACTCATCTTCCAAGAATATTCCAGGGATGTACTGCTTTTGTGCTCCAGACAGTTCTGTTGCGACCGTATTGTCATCATAAAATTGATATCGATTGCTGAATCCAGAAACTACCGTGTGCTTTCCTTTTTGTTTAGTCCAAACGAGATTAGCAAACCCGATTCTCTGGGCCGCCATATAATGAGCCGCTCCATAATAGCTGTCTTGATCATGGTTGCTAAAGGAGTAATCAATTCGAACATTCTCCTTCATGGCGAGCTCATAGGTACCAAAAAGCTCCATACGCTTCGTTAAGATGCTTTCCCCATAAATTGAATCGTTCCCTCTTAAGGTTCTGTACGCTCTGTTGGCGAGAAATTCTTGGGTGCCGTTTCGCCGATCTTCATAGTAGTACTTACCGGCAATGGTAAATTTCTTGAAGTTTTCGCGCTTCATGCTCCATTTCGAAAACAAACTGACACGATCCATATTGACAATGTCACCGAAGCCATCTTCATTATCGTCATCGTAAAGATTCAGATATGCATAATTCAATCCACTCATTTGGTACCATTTTCCAGCCTTCGAAGCAACGGTCACATTCCCGAATGATTCTAGATGAGAAGTTCCCATCACATCCACGGCGAGGGTTGATTGGTCTTCGGGTTTCTTGGTTATGACATTGATAACCCCAGCAATTGCCTCCGAACCATACAGTGTTGAATTCGGTCCCTTGATAATTTCTATTCGATCGATCATTTGGGTCGGAATTCCATTGAGACCATAGACAGCAGCTAAATTCCCATAGATCGGACTGCCATCCATCAAAACGGCGGTATAAGGTCCCGGCAAGCCATTGATACTAATGCCATTCGTATAGCAGACACCACAAGCAACTACTTCCTGAACGCCCGTTACTAATTGTAACCCTTCCATCAAGTTTGTAGCTGGTAGGTTCTTAGTCAGGTGTTTGACGCTAATGACATCAACCTTAATAGGTGAGGCTTTCACAAACGTTTCGCGCATTGTCCCGGTAATCACAACTTCGTTCAAGCCTAACATGTCGTCTTGAAGCTCTATATCTCCAAGATCAATTACCTCTAAGCTGAGGTCAATTTTAATTTGCTTCGTTTGATAGCCAACTGAAGATATGCGGAGTTCATCAGATGTTACATCCGAAGGAACGGCCAGCCTGAAGGTCCCGTCCTCACGAGTAGATGTTCCAATTGTGGTGTTTTCAACCAAGACATCGACGAAGGGCAGCGATTTTTGAGAAGAAACCACTTTACCTAAGATGACCTGTGAAAATCCTTGGGTCACAAATAGAAAGGAAACAAAGAGAGCAATGCTCAATTTCATTTGACAAAACTAATATGATTTTTAGACGAGTCTTAATTTATTTTAGGAAGTATTATAAAATCCTCTAGTTTTGTGACCAGATAATCGCGGAACATGCCCTCGTTTACAGTAGAGAATTACATAAAAGCAATCTATCGTCTCAGCAAAACATCGGAAGGTGGAGTCAACACCAATTCGATTGCGGAAACGCTGGGAACAAAGGCTGCGACCGTTTCAGATATGCTCCGAAAGCTGAATGAAAATGGGTATGTAAACTACAAGAAGTATCAAGGCACCAACCTAACCACTAAGGGTAAAGACGTCGCCATCCAAATCATTCGCAAGCACCGGATGTGGGAAGTATTTCTAGTAGATAAATTGGAATTTAAATGGGATGAGGTGCATGATTTAGCCGAAGAGCTAGAACATATCGGCTCGTCTGAAATCACCAATCGACTCGAAGAGTTTCTTGACTTTCCGAAGGTTGATCCACACGGAGACCCCATTCCTGATCGGGAGGGTAACATTGATTTGAGTGACCAGATTCCGCTTACAGAATTATTGAAGGGAGAATCCGGATTGGTCACAGGAGTCAAAGACAGTTCGAGTGACTTTCTACGATACTTGGATGCACAAGGAATTCAGCTTGGGAAAAACGTCAAGATCGAAGAGATCTTCGACTACGACCAGAGTCGAACTGTAATAATAAATAAGAAGCAGATGAGCTTGAGTCATCAAGTCTGCAAGAACCTATACATCAACAAACAATAGCGAATGGAAGCCTTACTTGAATTCATGGAAGGGCTCAACCCGATTCTAGCTGCACTTCTCGCTACGACATTCACTTGGTTTCTAACCGCCCTTGGAGCATCACTGGTCTTCTTTTTCAAAAAGATGAGACGAGCTCTTTTCGATGGTATGCTTGGTTTCACAGGTGGAGTAATGATCGCTGCTAGTTATTGGTCCTTGCTTGCTCCTTCCATAGAAATGGCGGAAAATCAAGGCCAGCCGGGCTGGCTCCCGGCCGCGATCGGGTTTGCCTTAGGAGCGCTGTTTCTTTTTGCCCTTGACAAACTTATGCCTCACCTCCATATCAACTTTAAAAGAGAAGACGCGGAAGGACCGGAAACGAAGTGGCATCGCACCACGCTCCTCGTGCTTGCGATTACCATGCATAACATTCCCGAAGGACTCGCGGTGGGTGTTCTGTTCGGAGGAGTTGCTGCCGGAATCCCTGGGGCCACCATCGGAGCTGCGGTTGCATTGGCCATCGGTATCGGTATTCAAAATTTCCCCGAAGGGTTGGCCGTTTCCATGCCGCTCAGACGACAAGGAGTTTCTAGAAGAAAGTCATTTTGGTATGGACAACTGAGCGCAGTGGTTGAACCAATAGCCGGAGTACTTGGTGCTGCTGCGGTCATCTTTTTTGAACCAATACTCCCTTACGCCCTTGCTTTTGCAGCTGGCGCGATGATCTATGTGGTTATCGAAGAAGTGGTTCCAGAAACACAACAAGATAAATATACCGACATCGCAACCCTGGGGTTTATCGGCGGTTTCCTAGTAATGATGATCTTGGATGTAGCGCTCGGATAGTCATCCTTCGTCACTTCGAGCCTGATCGAAGCTTCCTTGAAGCTGAGAGAAGAAAAGTCGAGAAGTGAATTCAATAATCCCTTCGCCGTCATTCTCGACTATTCGATGCGCGTGCGCATCGGCTCGAACTGACAGCATTAATCTATGACTACACCGTAATCCGCTGGATCTTCTCCATCCGGAACGAAAACCATTGCTTCTGAATTCAAGCAATACCTCAAGCCTGTAGGTGGTGGTCCGTCATTAAATACATGACCTAGGTGACTTCCACTCTTGCTGTCGAGAATTTCAATTCTCTGCATGCCCAAAGTCTTGTCGGATTTATACGTGATGGCCTCTTTGTCAATTGGCTCAAAAAATGAAGGCCATCCGCAACCCGAATCGAACTTTGCATCAGATCTAAACAAGGCTTGCCCTGTCGCGGCACTGTAGTATGTTCCGACATCATTTGAATTCCAATACTTTCCTGTAAAAGCCCGTTCCGTTGAAGCTTCCCGTAGGATTGCATACTGATCTTCGGTCAATTCCGAACGCCATTCCTCCTCCGTCTTCTGTACTTCAACAGGAATTTCCTCACTTGAATTATAAACCTTGTCAATCAACTTTTTATCCTCCATCTCAACTTGACTTTGTCCACAGGCGCTGAATGCTAACCCAATGAACATTAAATAAAATATGTGTTTCATTTTCCTTGAACTGTTTCATGAACCATGGGTTCATCTCACAATCTTTTGAAGAGTATGTGACGAAACTCTTACACGATCCTCCGGAATTTTGAAATAGGTCTCGTCAATTGGATAAACATCCATCGAACTGGCCGTGTATCGCATTCTTACTCCGCGATCTTGAAAGTCGAAAATCAATGGCAGAAACATCAAATCATCATAGCCGGTTCCCGAAGTGTTTTGGTATCGTGTATCACACCACGCTTCCACAATTAACCCATCAGCCGATTGTAAAACATGCCTTGTCAAAACGATGTCGTTCCAGGTCATGGTCTTCTGCTTCGGGGCAACACGAAACTTGACTGGTTGATTTTTCATTCTTCTATAAAATACGGATTGTCCCGTGAGCTTAAAGAGGACTGTGATGCTGTCTTGATTGGAGACATAAAGCGATGTCGTCTCCCCTCCTACTTCCGTGGCCGACTCTACTCTGGTGTCTGCACCGCTAATGAACCAAGTGGCTTCGTTGGGGAGGACATGTTCCATGGCTTCCTTTCCTTCTGGGAATTCTTGATATGTAATGAGAAAGGAGACTTTGCCCTCAAAAGGTTTTTGAGCACTCAGGCTTTGAAACAGGCCTAGTATTAGAACTAGGAAGATGTTAAGCCTTCTCAAATGCTCTGATTTCTTCGACCTGTCCCTCGAGTTTTTTATAGAGTTCTGAACTAATTGGAGCAAGAGGTAACCGCACCGTCGAACCCACGATTCCCAGAATTTCCATCACTGCCTTCACCCCAGCTGGATTTCCCTCCGCAAACAATGAATAGATCAGGTCAATCAACATGTAATGGAGTCTTCTGGCCGTGTCGTATTCTCCTCCCCAACACGACCTTGTAATCTCTGAAAACTCCGCTGGAAATGCGTTTCCGACAACGGATATTATACCATCACCTCCTAGGGCCATGTGCGGCACCACAAGCGGGTCATCTCCGCTCAAAACCAAAAAGTCTCTATCCGTTCGTTTAATAATTGCCCCAACTTGATCCAAATCTCCTGAGGCCTCTTTTACGGCGATGATGTTAGAATGCTCTGACAAACGTACCGTGGTCTCGTAGCTCATGTTTGAAGCCGTTCTCCCAGGGACATTATACATGATGACTGGCTTCGGGCTGGCATCAGCTAATGCCCTGTAGTGTCCGAGAATTCCATCTTGAGTCGGTTTGTTGTAATACGGACTGGCTGAAAGAATCGCATCAACATTGGTCAAATTGAATTGGTTGAAGCCATCAATCAATGCTTGAGTGTTGTTCCCACCATGACCAAAGACAACCGGTCTTCGTCCATTCACAACTTCAACAACAGAGTCGAGCACTCGCTGTTTCTCGTCTAAAGTGAGTGTCGCTGATTCTCCTGTTGTTCCTTGGACAACCAGGTATTCCACACCGCCTTCGATGAGATGGTTACACAATTTCTCTAGCCCTGCGTAATCAACGCTCAGATCGTTATTGAAAGGCGTAATCATCGCCACGCCAGTACCCCGGAGCTCTTTCATGCCGCATTCATTTTATTAAAGTTCATCAAATACTTATCGAGGTGATGAATCAGGTTTCTGATGTCACCATCCTCTTTCATGTCAATCATGAAGTCAAGAAGAAATGCTCGATCACTGTTTTTGGAACCCGCCTTCCACTTGGCCTTTGACTTTGCCAAAATGACGTCAGCTTCCATCACCGATCCTTGAGATAGGTCAATGAGTATGTCGTATGCCGTGGATTCAAGGCTATCTAAATCGGTTGAATCTATATTTCCCATCCAAGAAAAGCTGCTGGAATGAAAAGGATGATCCTTGAGTGAACCTTTGTAATCTTCAAACAACTTCTTTGATTTGAAGCCTACATAGAAGTCAACGGTTTTGATCCCACGTCTTCTTAGCTCCTTTACATACTCACTCACTACTCCAAAACTTTGGTCATCATCGGCCATCCCAACGACTGCCATGGAATCGATTAAGTCTCCATGAACGAGACTGGGCCTCCTTGGGTGATTTTTAAGGTGTTGTTTTAGAAGATATTTCGCGAGCGGCTTAAGCATGATTAATACAGCTTAAAATTACATCAAGAGTTCGAAGTGCCAAGGCTAATTGGAATTCTGTTCTTCTGGCGGGAAATTATATGGCTTTTCTCGCACATCCATTCTCACATCCAAATCATGCACAAACCTCCACTTTCTTTTTTTCCATTCGAAAGCATCAAACTCCAACAACGGAATGTAGAACTCTTGCATGCCTTCCAAATCTGGCTGCGAAGGGACTAACTGATTGAATATGATTCTCTTTTTGTGTTTGTCGTATTTAAGCGACACTGCAGCGTCACTCTGATACTCGAGAATAAAACGCTTGATATTTCGGTCTTCAGGATGATCAAATAAATCCGCTCCGAACCGAATCCCACGGGGCGAAATAATCATGACATCGATCACCTTCATTGACGAATAACGATTGTGTCCATCCCAACCCAACAAAATGTAGTGGCGCTTTCGATTTCCCTTTTTGTACTTGGCTGGAATGATTTTGTAATACAAAGCCCCATACCAATCCTTTTCATTAAAAACTCTACGCGTTTCTCCTTTCAGCTTATGATAACTCTTCTTTAGTTCGACCAACTTGTACTCCTTTTCCTTTCGGTCATAGTACTGAATAAAACAGTGGTACTTATTGGTCTCATCCTCTAACGGAATGTTCCAGCTTAGCATTCTGAAGTAACCATCTGGGCTTCTCAGGTCGCCGATTTTCGGAATGGTATCGAAATTGGTTTTGAAGCTCTCCTCGTGATTTAAAGCATCTCGCAAGAACAACAGAAACTCTGCATTAGTCTCCAAACGCTCTTCATCTGTTTCGGCTTTCAACACGGCCTCTCGCAAGACGACAAGTTGCTTCAGTTTTGACCGCAATGAAACTTCAGCATCGTCATCTGCTCGAAGGATAAATCCTGAGCTAATTAGAATGATGGATATGAGGATTCGAATAATCACCATGCGAAGATTGGATGATTAACGATCAACTTGAAAGAATCTTTTGGAAAGTAATTGACTAGTCTAAGTGTAGAAACTCTTTCTTTTCGAGCAAGGCTTCATCTGACTCTCTAAAATCAGGATCGTCTACGCAGCAATCTACGGGGCATACAGCCGCACATTGAGGTTCATCATGAAAGCCTTTGCACTCGGTGCACTTGTCGGTAACGATGTAGTAAACATCCATGGATTTGGGTTCAACCTCTTCGTCAGCGTCTGCGGTCGTTCCATTTTTCCCTTCCACCTGACCGGTTAATCCCGTACCATCCGAAAATCTCCACTCAATGCCACCTTCATAAATCGCGTTGTTAGGACACTCGGGTTCACAAGCTCCACAATTAATGCATTCATCAGTGATAGTAATAGCCATACAGTCGTGCTTTTTTAGACTGATGCAAATGTAACATCGAGTCAAGAGTTAAGTCTAGAGTTTCAAACGGATTAAAAACTAAACGTTAAACCGAAAGTGCATGACGTCACCATCGTGGACGACGTATTCCTTTCCTTCAATTTTGAGCTTTCCAGCATCGCGTACAGCTGCTTCAGATTTGAAAGTTAAGTAGTCATCGTAACCGATTACTTCAGCGCGGATAAACCCTTTTTCAAAATCAGTGTGAATGACAGCTGCGGCTTGTGGCGCTTTGGTCCCTTCTTCGATTGTCCAAGCGCGAACTTCTTTCTCGCCGGCGGTAAAGTATGTCTGAAGCTTAAGCAGATCGTAGGCGCTGCGAATCATTTTGCTCACGCCGGCTTCGTCAAGTCCGAGATCATCCAAGAACATCTTTCGTTCATCGAACGTGTCGAGTGACGCAATATCAGCTTCAATGCCCACGCCAAGAACAAGCACCTCAGCGTCTTCGTCTGCAACGGCAGTTTTTACAAGCTCCACATATTCATTCCCATTTACCGCAGATGCCTCATCAACATTGCATACATAGAGAACAGGTTTATCAGTCAAGAGGAATAAATCGCCTACTATTTCTCGTTCCTTCTCGTCGATGGGAGCAGATCGTGCAGACTTCCCGGTCTCCAGATGGATTCGATATTTCTCGTAGATGTCAAATACTTTCTTTGCTTCCTTCTCTCCTACTTGTGCTTGTTTCCTGACTTTCTCGATTCTCTTTTCAAGCGTATCTAAATCTTTCAATTGGAGTTCCATGTCGATGACCTCCTTGTCTCTAACGGGGTCAACACTTCCATCAACATGGACCACGTTTCCATCATCAAAGCATCGAAGAACATGAATGATGGCATCGCACTCGCGGATGTTTCCGAGGAATTTATTTCCGAGTCCCTCGCCTTTACTCGCTCCTTTAACGAGGCCGGCGATGTCAACGATTTCAATGGTTGTTGGCATGATGCGTTCTGGATTCACCAACTCGGCCAACTCGTTAAGACGCTCATCCGGTACCGTGATGGTTCCTACATTAGGCTCAATCGTACAAAAGGGAAAGTTAGCGGCCTGCGCTTTAGCGTTGCTCAAACAGTTGAACAATGTTGATTTTCCAACATTCGGTAATCCTACAATTCCACACTTCAATGCCATGCTCTTTTCAATTGGGCGGCAAAGCTATTTCTAATTAGTTGATTAGAAGATTGGAGAATTAGAAAATTGAGCTTGCCGGGTTGTGTAAGTATGTTAAAACATGGTTGTCGCAGCAATGTTTAAATTTATTCGATCGTTACCCCTTAAATCACAGCACTTTAACCATGAAAAGCAAGAACATCAAAATCGTCTTAATAGTCAGCGCTATCATCCTTACCATTCCGCTCATTGCGATGCAATTGACCACTGAAGTAGATTGGACCACTATGGACTTCGTCATCGCAGCCATGTTGCTCGTAGGCTCGGGATTAATAATCAGCCTGATCATTGAGAAAGTTCAGAATTCTACGCAAAGAATTGTAGCCATAATTGGAATTGTGCTTCTGCTCATTCTTACTTGGGCAGAAATGGCTGTTGGGATATTTGGAACGCCGTTGGCTGGGAGTTGAACCTATCTCAGGACAGTTACGTGCCCTTTCAAATTGATCGCTGGACGATCAGTACATGTAGTTTCCACATCAAGGAGGTAGTAATAAACGCCCTGTTCATTGTCCTCTCCGGTGGCCAATTTACCATCCCAATAATGATTGGAATGATTGGCTTCGAAGACTAAATTCCCCCAACGATTATAGACCGCTAAATGATACTTGGTAATCAATGATCGGTCTTCGATCATTAGCCCAAAGTTGTCATTCAAACCATCGTAGTTTGGTGTGATGACGTTAGGTACCATGGCAAAAGAGTCGAGATTCACTTTGCGTGATTTAACCTCAATGGTATCGCCTGCTTCGCATCCGTTATGACTCATAATAGCCCACAGAAGTCCGGTGTCCGAGACAGCTATTGTGCGGCCAGTATCGCCATTGCTCCAGAACACTTTGCTAATAGACGTATCCACTGAAATGGTGACCGCCTCGCCTTGACAAATTGTTACATCGTCGCCGATTGAAAACTTGGGCGATTCTTGGAAATTCACGTACATAGAATCCAGCGCGGAGCATACAGCGGACTGAATAGCAACCGAATAGTACCCGCTCTCATAGACGGTGGTATTTCTGAGTGTATCACCGTTTGACCAGAGCCATTCTGAACCAACCGGACCTGGAGCCACAATTCCATGACTGTCTTTGTCACAAACCAATTCATCTCCGGTGAGAAACTCGAGAACCTCCCGCACTATTGTAATGGTGTCAGTATCAGAGCACAGAACTGAATTTCCAATGACCCAGTAAAGTCCTGTCGAATCTACTGTGATTTGGGAAGTTGTATCCCCAGTGCTCCACAAGTAAGATTCTAGATCAGAACCGAATGCGCTCAAGACCTTCGGTTGACAAATCGTTGTATCGGGTCCTAGATCTACCAATGTCGGGCTGAGATCAACCCTGATGGTATCCGTTTTGGAGCAATATCCGTTTGTCACGGTAACCCATATGACGGTTGAAGTGTATACGGTGATCGTATTCGTCGTATCCCCGTTTTTCCATAAAGTAGAACCTCCTTGATTTGTAACAGACAGGATTACAGAGTCTTCGCAAACGATGGTATCAAGTGTCCGGAAATTCGAATAAGAAGCATACACATAAACGGTGTCAATGTCCTCACAAAAGCCATCCGACGCGGTCAGAATATATTGTCCTGTTGACGGGATGGTAATATTTTGTGTGGTATCACCTGTATTCCATTCAAACGTGATTCCTGAGCTAGGTCCCATAAATGTGAATCCAGGTTCGCATATACCAGTGTCTGGACCAAGCTCAAATTCATAAGGAGGAATGATGATGATGTCGACCGTATCGGTGAATGTCCCACAAACGTTCGTAACCTCAAGCCAATACTGACCCGATGTGGTTATCTCAATCGTTTGACTAACCTCTCCTGTAGACCAAGTATAATTTGAGAATGAGCTGGTTGTAGTCAATTCTACAGTCTCAACGCACTCGAGTGGACCGTTTAATATTTCTATCGCACTGGTATCATACACTGTTACGATTAGGATGGCTGTGTCACTTAGCACACAACCGATCGTATCAAAGATTACGTACTTGACCTCATAGTTTCCAGGGGTAGTGAACGTATGACTAGGCGCTTCGAGGTTTGACGTGTCACCATCCCCAAAATCCCAATAATGGCTGAGACCAAGACTGCCGAAATTGGTAAATTGGGTTGTATATGGCACACATCCGGCGCTGTTAGGAGCAACTTGTGCGTTGGCAACTGCTGCTTGCACTTCCATATCTACTTTGAAAACTGTTAGATCATAAGTACCTCCATTTTGGTTCCCGGAATAAGCGTTTCCAGTAAGTGGAAAATACCCATTCGTACAAGTGGCTTGGTAGACAGCTCCCCTTTTATCAAATCGACTTGTTCCACCATCAACATGTGAACCACCAGATCCGTAGTACGAACCCATCAGAATAGTGTCAGCCTCCGGCGATAAAACCAAAAGATAAAAGCCCCCTTGAGCCACCTGAACAGCATCTAAAGTGTCGAGACCTGAAGTTGCTCCATTTCCAGCGGCATAAATGTTCTTGCAATTGTCAACAAGAAATGCAGAGTGCGACAAGTTTGTAAATGTCGTGGTCCAAAGCAGTGTGTCAAGGACATCTGAATACTTTCTGATATATGAATAAGTACCGGCGATTGGCCCAGCATATTTCCCAGAGTCAGCTACAATGTTGCTTGCAGTATTTGTGGACCCGAGGATGTATACGTCTCCGTGACGATCCAGTTGAAGGAAAAACGCCTTGTCATCGCCATTTGAGTCTGATTCTACAAGTGTGCTTTGGAGGATTTGTTCGCCATCTTCATCAAAGCGAGTAATGAAGGCATCGTGGCTTCCACTATTCCATGTCTCGTCATGAGCACCGGTGGTTGTCGGAAACTCAGGGCTGGCGGTAATTCCGCATACATAGACTGAATTATCCTTTGCTGGTTTTAAGTTGAAAGCACCGTCATTCATTGATCCACCTAGATATGTCGACCATTCCATCTGACTCAGATTGAAATTCAGCTTAAAGATTGCTCCATCCTGCCCTCCCCCTAAAGTATCCTGGTATGCATTAGTAGTCACAGGAAAATCACTACTACTCGTTGTACTTGCTATAAAGACATTACTGTACACATCACAAACAACTTCACCCTTAAATCCTGAATATGAGGATGAGATTACATTTTGGCCGTCATTATCGGCTCCGCCAATGTAGGTAGACCCAATTAATGAATCGCCGCTATCAGAAAGTACCGTTATACAGATATCCTGAGCTCCACCGAGGCTGTCCTGAAAAGCATTTGTCGAAGTAGGGTAATCTGTAGAGGCCGTTTTCCCTAAAACAATCACACTGTTGAATCCATTTACAACAATGCTATGAACATATTCCGCTCCTGATCCGCCAATGTATGTGCTCCACAATAGATCGGAACCATCCTCATTCAATTTACTCAGTCCGATGTCCGTTCCTCCAGCGGCAAAATTCATCTGGAACGAACCAGAGTCTACTGGATATCCTGTTCCGAATGGCCGTCCTCCACCATAAATGTTTCCAAATTGATCGAAGGTCGCCGAGTGACCAAAAGTGTTTACGGTTGAACCAACATTTGTTGATGCAACCACAACAGGGTCAATAAATAAGTCGAAATTCTTATCATAGTCTCCTACAGCATAGCTAACACGAAAGCCATCGAGTTTGAACGCACAATCAACCTCTACTCTTTCTCCTTTGATGAGTTGGTAAGCAATCGGTGCATGCTCAATCACTTCGAGATTTGGCAAGGTGATAATCATGTTTTCATCATGCTTTCTCAACCCTCGAATCGCAGCGTATTGAACGGTAAAGTCATTCAAGTTTGCTCTGGGACTTACCACGAAGGTGTACTTCATTCGCCCTTCGCTGATTTCCCAATTGAGATCAATGCCTTCAGCAATCTCGTAATAACCGAGCTTGTCGTAGACTCCGACTCTCTTTGCCCACTTTGATTTGTCGTTACCTAGGAAGTAGTTGACGTAGTCTTTATGTCTTGATGTTGACTGGGTGACTGTTTCTTCTGTCTTTCCGAAAATCATTTCATAAGAATGACCTTCAATCCACATATCCGTATCTGGATTGTCGTGGGCGAATTCTGCTGCTTCGTGATAAACACCTTCTTCGATCAAAGGAAAACGCACGCGATCATCCATCATCCAAGCGACGCCATTTGTCAGTTGAAATTGGGCTACGACTTCATCGTCCCATTGCCCTTTATTTTCAATATACCCTCGAGATTGACCAAAGAATATCAATGGAAAACATAGTAAAAGAACAACGGAGACGAAATGCCTCAATCGTTGACTATTATGAGAATGCAGGTCAGTTTTCATAAAATTCTACTCAAAGTTACGGCATTTGAAAGTTCTCAAAAGTTTTAAACATTAGCCTTCCTCGCCAAAGGCTGATTTTACATTCGCGGTATACTCCTAAACCATGGCCGAAATTAACCAGCTCAAGAGTGTAGCTTCCCAAGTAAGACGTGATATTCTTCGAATGGTCCACTCGTTCAGTAGTGGACACCCAGGCGGCTCCCTCGGCTGCACCGATTACTTCGTTGCGATGTACCAAGAAATCTTACGCTACGACTCAAATAACTTCACAATGGACGGCAAAGGAGAGGACCTATTCTTCCTCTCTAACGGACACATTAGTCCGGTGTGGTATTCAACGCTTGCGCGAAGTGGGTTCTTTGAGGTTTCCGAGCTTAGCACTTTCAGAGCAATAGACTCACGTCTTCAAGGTCATCCGACAACAGCAGAAGGTTTACCCGGAGTTCGTATGGCTTCTGGATCACTCGGTCAAGGATTAAGCGTGGCTATTGGCGCCGCACTCGCCAAGAAATTGAATGGGGACGACAAACTTGTATTTAGTCTCCACGGCGATGGCGAATTACAAGAAGGTCAAATCTGGGAAGCTGCCATTTCTGGAGCTCACCTGAAAGTTGACAACCTTATTTCGGCCATCGATTACAACAATCGACAGATCGACGGAGATGTAAGTGATGTAATGTCGCTTGGTGATCTCCGAGCAAAATGGGAAGCCTTTGGTTGGATGGTCTTAAAAATGGATGGAAACAACATGGACGAGGTAGTGTCTGTTCTTCGAACGGCCATTGACAATACTGGTGCTGGAAAACCAATCATGATCATCATGAAAACAGAGATGGGACAAGGTGTAGATTTCATGATGGGAACTCACAAGTGGCACGGCGTAGCGCCAAATGATGAGCAACTGGCACAAGCTTTGGGTCAACTCGAAGAAACAATCGGCGATTACTAAAAGGCATGATTGTTCGTTAGTTAACTGTATGAAGAAATTACTGACACTGGCACTTCTAATCTCTCTGACCTCTGCTTCATTTGGTCAGAAAGAACCACCGCTTACGCGCATCCTATTCATTTTCGACGCTTCGAATAGCATGAATGGCATTTGGAATAAAAAACCAAAGATTGATGTTGCGACCCGACTGCTTTCAGCGGCGCTGGACTCGCTTTATGGAGTTGAAAACCTCCAGCTTGGAATGCGTGTTTATGGTCATGACAAGTACTACATGAAGGGACAAGATTGCGATGATACCAAGTTGCTCGTTCCTCTTGGATCCAACAAAACGACTCAGATAAAAGCCGAACTCAGAAAGCTCAAACCAAAGGGGACAACGCCTATTGCCGCCACCCTTGAAAAATCAGCCGATGACTTTCCTCGTTGCCCGAATGGCAATTGCCGAAACATCATCATTCTGATTACTGATGGCATCGAAGAATGCAGTGGAGATCCATGCGCTGTTTCTATGGCGCTTCAGCGTCGGGGTATTATTCTAAAGCCATTCATCATCGGCATTGGACTGAACGTTGAATTTAGAGAGCATTACGAGTGCATGGGTTCGTTCTACGATGCGAGTGATGAAGAACGATTTAAGAATGTGCTGGACATTGTCATTTCCCAAGCGCTCAATACTACCACTGCACAGGTCAATTTGATCGATGCGAATGGCAGTCCTACAGAGACGAACATTAACATGACGTTTTATGACCGTAACAATGGAGAAACAATTCACAACTACGTTCACACGATGAACGTCAAGGGAAATCCTGATACGCTTGCTCTTGATCCGGTTCACACCTATCGTGTGGTTGCACACACCATTCCACCCCGATCTAATGACAGTGCGAGCATCACCCCTGGCACACACACCATAATTGGAATAAATACGCCTCAAGGAGATCTCGAATTCAAAATGCCTGGGAGCAATCGAGAATTGAACAACCTAAAGGTGATCGTTCGTAAAAGCGGTGAAATGAATACGTTGAATATTCAGTCATTCGATGAGACAATTCGATATATCACTGGTAAATATGACCTAGAGATTCTGACCATTCCACGCACGTACATCTCTGATGTGGATATTTCACAAAGCCATACCACTACCATTCAGATTCCACAACCGGGCGTCGTCACGTTCAGCAAACTCGGCTACGGCTATGGGAGTGTCTATGTTGTGAATAAGAACGAACAAGAACTCGTGGCAAACCTGTCCTTGACCAAGGAGCGCGAGTCGTTGAGCTTACAGCCCGGAGAATACGTCGCAGTGTTTCGTCCGAAACAAGCAAGAGAAAGCATTTTTACTGTCGAAAAGCGATTTACCGTTTCAAGTGGAGCGTCGGTCGCAGTCAAACTAAACTAAAGAATGAGCCTAGACCAATTTAACCCTACCGAGAAGAAAGACACAAGAAGTGGATTTGGTGACGCTCTTCACGAGCTGGGAAAAGAAGATGATCGCGTCGTTGGTCTATGTGCTGATTTAACCGGCTCGCTCAAAATGAATGCGTTTGCGAATGACTTTCCGGATCGATTTTTCCAAACCGGTGTGGCAGAAGCAAACATGATGGGGATGGCCGCTGGGATGACCATTGGAAATAAGATTCCATTCACTGGAACGTTTGCCAACTTCAGTACTGGAAGAGTTTATGATCAAATCCGACAAAGCATTGCGTATTCCAATAAGAATGTGAAAATCTGTGCGTCCCACGCCGGATTAACGCTTGGAGAAGACGGTGCGACACACCAAATATTAGAAGACGTAGGACTGATGCGAATGCTTCCAAACATGACCGTCATTAATCCTTGCGATTACAACCAAACATTTGCTGCAACGAAGGCCATCAAGGATTTCGATGGCCCAGTATACTTGCGGTTTGGACGACCAAAGTGGCCAATTTTTGCTTCTAAAACAGAATTTGAAATTGGCAAGGCTTGGAAGATTAATGACGGTTCGGATGTGACCATTATTGCAACTGGTCACATGGTTTGGTATTCCATTCTTGCCGCAAAAGAATTAGAAGCTTCAGGCATTTCTGTTGATCTAATAAACATCCATACCATCAAGCCAATTGACGAGGAAGCCATTCTGAATTCAGTTTCTAAAACGGGATGCCTTGTCACTGCTGAGGAGCATAATCGATTTGGCGGGCTGGGAGAAATCGTCGCTCAGGTCTGTGCAACAAACCATCCAGTACCTCAAGAGTTCGTAGCTGTGAATGACCAGTTTGGCGAAAGCGGTAAACCAGAGGACTTGCTTAAGAAATATGGGCTCGATGTTGAGGACATTGTGAGAGCCTCGAAGAAGGTTACCAATCGAAAGCTGTCGTAAAACTTCCATACCGGCGGGCTTCAGCAACCTCTTGACTTCTTGAGTGGATTGTCACAGTCTCCATCACTGATCTTTTCCTTATTGAATCTTCGAATGGTTGATTAGAGTTGGTTTCGTAGGCTCACGGTTCCAATATCAATTTGCGTACATTTCTCTTCTATATGAATAGATACCTTTTCATTGGACTTTTAGTTGTACTCCACTTTTTGTTTCAAACAAACCTATTAAGTCAATCAAATCCGTTCAACTGTGGAGGTGAACTGATATTGAAGTATAGTTCAGGTAATGGGAATATTCTGATTGGTTCGATCGACTCTTTAAATCTCAATTTTGACGTTATAGCAAACAACAATCAACTCAGTTTAAATTTGATAGCTTACAACGTTCAAGACAATTTCATTTACACTGTCACTCATGACAGAAAATTATACAGAATCGATTCAGAGGGAATTTTTACTTCGCTTGGAACCGTGACTGGGTTAAGCTCTCAAGATCAGTATGTTGTCGAGGCATTCAATTCTAATGGACGTCTTTTTATTGCTGATTCTAATGGGTCATCAATTAAAGTAATCAACATAACATCCTCTCCACCGACGCACATGTATGCATCTCCCATGGTTTTGATTTTTTCCAATCCGCGTGCTGCAATGAGTCGATCAAAATTTTTAAACGCATAATCCAAGTCTGTGATCAACTGTTCTGTGGTGAGCTCCTTACTCAACCTACTGAAGTTTTTAAAGTCAATCATCATCACCGTTGCGCTGCTGTAATGACGAGGCTTAACCTTACCCGTGGTTTTGAGTTCGTGAGAAATTTCTTCGGGAAGTATGTTATTCAGTAGGTTGTCGCTTTTCTTCTTTTCTGTGGAAATTTCATCATTCTTCAACTCAATCAGCTTCTCGCTGTGAATCTCTTGCACGTATGAATTAAAAAAAACTGTAGAGACAATGAACGATGTACCTGTCACACCAACAGCATCTAAGAAGTGGATCTACATTCCCTCTAGATCGTCAAAATAAAGCGTGGTAATCGCGATCATGATGACAAGAAAGCTGAGCAGGTTGAGATAGATCCGCTCTCTGTGTCTCATGACAATTGATAAATTGATCACCAAGATGTAGATGGCATAAAGGCTAAGTGATCCCCTTTCAAACAGGCTCAAAACAGACATAAAGGTTAATAGGACACTTAGATAAATCGTCCATGCGTAGATGTAGTACATGGCATATTCAGATTTGCCAGATAGAAATGCATTACGCTGAATTCGGAAGATTACAATCGGGATGATAAACAGAGCAAAGAGTAAGTGGGTAATGAATAGCGTGAAGTAGATGCCGCCATATTCAATTTTGCCTCCTTGAAAGCGGATAACATCCAAGGCTATGAACAGAAAAAGGAAAATAAATCCAATCCACGACAACAGGTAAATGCGACGACTGTTGTCGATTTTCATTCGAATCAACAAGCGCTTACGGATGAGGTCAGGAATTCTATCGAACGTAACTAGACGTTTTAATCCCATGGGTCAGAGTAGGTTGGCGCCGAAAAAGATAGGGTTTTGCTGCGGTTAGATCGCAAGATATATCAAGTGCCACTATTTCTGCAATAGCTGATAACCCCCAAATCGTGCTGTCCTTTGATTCCGATCTCTTAGGATAAATCAGTATTCGAAATGTGCAATGGAAATTCATCTTTGCACCATGTCATTCTCAGATCATCTCGCTCAGACAAGTCCATTTCCAATGGGGGTTGAAGTAGATTATGCTGAAGGATGCTATATCTATGACAAGAAGGGTAAGAAATATGTGGATTTGGTATCTGGAATTGCCGTGGCCAACATTGGCCATCGACATCCGGAGGTGATTGCTGCGATTAAGGTCCAACTCGATCGCTACCAACACGTAATTCCATTCGGGGAATTCCCGCAAGAACCACAGAACAAACTAGCCGACAAATTGGCCTCTCTCCTGCCTGACCAAATGAACTGTAGCTATTTTGTGAATAGTGGAACGGAGGCAAATGAAGCGGCGTTAAAACTTGCGAAGCGCATTACGGGACGGCATGAGGTCGTTGGGATGAAAAACAGTTATCACGGTGCGACCCACGGATCAATGAGCGTTAGTGGTAACGAGGTGAAGAAGCAGCAATATCGACCCTTTGTACCCGGCACCACCTTCATCGACTTCAATGAAAAAGATGAATTAGATCGCATAACGACAAGTACAGCAGCAGTCATCGTGGAACCAATTCAAGGTGATGCCGGCGTGCGCATCCCGTCGAAAGAATACATGCTTGCCCTGCGTCACCGATGTGACGAGACGGGTGCGCAGCTCATCTTCGATGAGATACAAACGGGTATGGGAAGAACTGGTAAGTTCTTTGCATTCGAACATTTTGATGTTGTCCCGGACATTCTAACCATCGCGAAAGCTTTCGGTGGAGGAATGCCAATTGGCGCTTTTATTTCTTCAAAAAAGAAAATGGAGCAATTAACCCATGATCCCGTTCTGGGTCACATTACCACATTCGGAGGTCATCCCGTTTGCTGTGCAGCAGCCCTCGCTTCTTTGGAAGTACTGTCTACAGAAAACTGGATCGCTCAAGCCGAATCCAAAGGGCAAAAGCTAAAAGACATCCTCGGAAAATCCAAGGCTAAACAAGTCCGCCAAATCGGGCTTATGCTGGCCGTTGAATTGGACTCTGCCGAAGAAGTCGACCGTGTAATAAACGAGCTTCTTAAGCGTGGCTACATCACATTTTACTTCCTGAGCACGCGGAACGCATTCAGACTAGCGCCTCCCCTAAGCATTACGGATGATGTCCTTGTTGAAGCAGGAAATCAGATTTCCGAAGTCATAGGAATATAGACAAAGTCAATCTTCAATCATCCGGTAACCCCAGCCCTTGTCGGGTAGAAAATTAGTCGTATATATGTACCTACATACATTTTAATGGTAGAGTAATGAAATTGCGTAGTATCAACAGAATTGAACCCAGTCAAAAGGTCAATATGGGAGGAAACATCCTCGATCAACCACTTCCTTCTAGAAAGACAGACATGCTCGATCCATTCTTGCTCATACATCATTGGGCAGAGACAATGCCAGGTGGACAAAAACAACAAAATGTAGGAGTGGGCCCTCATCCACACCGAGGATTTGCACCGGTCTCGTTCATTTTCGAGGGCGGAGTTCATCATAGAGATTCATTAGGCACAGAAAGCATCATCTATAAAGGTGGAACACAATGGATGAATAGTGGATATGGAATCGTTCACAGCGAAAGGCCTCCTAAGGAATTAGCTGAGAAAGGTGGTTTCGTTGAGTTTATTCAGTTTTGGGTCAACTCACCCGCAAAGCACAAAATGGATTCTGCCAAGTATCAGCCGTTGACGAATGAGGACACTCCTAAAGTATACAGCGATGACCAACTCGTTGAAGTCGGTGTAGTCGCAGGAGAACTGGAAGGCCAAAAAGGTCCGATCGACGTGGACAATCCTCTGCTCACGCTGCGGCTTGTCGGCAAAAAAGGAGGAAAAAAGACTGTCTCTATTCCGAGCAACTACAACGCTCTCTTATATCCGTTGAATGGTGGAATGACGATTAACGGTGAGACTGCGGTGAATGCAAAAGACATGGTTGTCTTCAAATTGGATGGTGAAGGGGTTGATCTTGAATTTTCGGAAGACGCAACCGCCATTCTTCTTTGTGGGGAACCCATCAACGAACCAGTTGCTACCTACGGTCCGTTTGTCATGAATTCTCAGTCTGAGATCATGGAGGCCATCAAAGATTATCAAGAAGGAAAGTTGGGCGAATTAGAAGAAAATTTCAGCTAGTGGAACGACGAGATTTTATAGTTCGATCTGCCTTAGCAACAGGCGCAATGGCTTTGGCCAACCATATCACATTGGCTTCAAATGCCGGGTTGGACTCCATTTTCTCCTCTACCCTTTCGCAATCATCTCCACAAGTTAGGCATGGTTTGTTTCAATTGAGAGCCCTAACTAACTTGTCATTTCCTAAATGGCTCAACGTTTATGAAAAGCAGCATTTAACGGCAAATGGGATTGAATCTTCGAAAGATGATCTCGAGGTTGTCATGCTTGAAATCAAAAACGAAGCCCTGACGATCGGAATTCAAGGAGAACAATTCTTCTACACAACAGATCAAGGCATTGAATCTGCCGAAATCGGAAGCTCGAAACAACTCGACGTGGCGGGTCGTCAACAACGAATTCTTAGTACAAGGGAGCGGCAAGCAAATGGAGTCATCGCCGCCGATGAATTCTGTTTCTGTCTGAAGGGAGAAGCGTCGTTCGCGTCGGACAAACTGGAAGTAAATGACTTTGCTCGATTTCAAAAGGAAGAGCAGGTTAAGCTAAGCCCGAATTCAATTCTCTTGCTCATAAGCTAAAGAGTATTATTCATCATTCTTTCGCTTCCGAGCTGGAGCGGCACCCATTCCTTCTAACTGAATTTCAGAATAGAGTTCATAGTCATACTCCTTTTCCACCCGTTCTCCAGTTGGTTGGAGTAATTCCAATCCATGAACCCTCGGATTTTTTATATCCGTTGAAATTGGATAGGCGTTCATGTATTCTCCTGGTAAAGGATTCAACAACGCCGTTACATCATTCAATGGAATTCCTTCATCGAGCCAGAGTCGTTCTTCAGATTGCTCAAGGATCACTGGTGATCGATGGTGCCCTATTTTTTGAAGCAATGAATTGGGTGTTGTGGTGATGATGGCAAAGGAGTCAATGATCTCGCCTGTTTCTTTGTCTGTCCATCGATCCCAAAGTCCTGCAAAAGCAAAGGGTCGTTGTCCATCTTTCATATAAACACAATAAGGCTTGCTCAGCCTCTCTTTTTTTTGGCCCTTCGATGAATGCATCCGCAATAACCAAACACCTCTTCTTTCGAATCGATGTCCTAAAAAATGGCTTATTAATGATTCCTTTGGCTCCATTATAGGCAGGGTCATCTTCCTTGTTATGATCGCCTTCGCTGCGAGCATTGATCACATACATCTGCTTCTTAGCCCAAAATGGGGTGAAACCAAATTTGAGGAAGTCAATCGTTTGCGGATTTTCGCTGGTGATCACAGGCGCATATTGCCCCGGGGTCACATTCGCATTAACTTCGTAGCGCTCAGGCTCAACCACAGTTGCCCCGAATCGCTTCTCGATCTCCTTGATTTTGGTAATAGTTACGTATCGTCCGCACATTCAAGCGAATATGAGACATAGATTTGAGAATGAGAAATGGGCTTAAATCTCAGCCTTGTTCTCTTGAAGTGAGGATTTGAAATACCATTGGTAAGCCATAAACATCACTCCGGAGTAGAGTAGATCGCCTGCTATCGTATTGTGAAAAAATGGAACTGCAGCAGCATAGCAAGTGAGCAGCCCATCAAAGGTCATTGGATACATCGTTCCAGTAAACCACACACCCAAGTTGGATAAGATGAAGAAGATGACGGATGCCGATAATGCACCACCAATAACTCGCAGAACAGACACCTTTTTAAAGAGAAATCTACCCAAGACAAATATGATCGCCATGGATCCATAGATAAAGAAGGATCCAAGGGTGAACAGCGTGAATCCTTCTGTTGAATACACAACATTGTTCAAAAACAAATCACTCGCGAACCAAGCTAGAAACACCATTCCCAATCCAATACCATTTCGACTTAAATAGGCTGAACCAAAGAGAGCAAGTGCTCCGAGTGGTGCAAAGTTCATTGGGTGGGGAATCAACCTTGTAGCCGCCGCAACAAGTATGACGACAGCGATGATCAATGTATTTCTAGATACTTGCATAGCACGAAAGTAGTACAATCGTATGGAGAATTAAAGGCTGTGACCGAATCTAAAACCATCTACCGAACCCTGCTCGAAACGAAGCTCCGCGCCAAACGTAATTCCAACGATTCATCCTCCATGAAGGCATACATGAAGGGGGAATTTGATTTTATAGGAGTTAAATCAAATGCTCGAAAACTGGCCCTCCGAGAATGCATCTCTGAGTTAGGAGTTCCGAAAGATTCTGAATTCAACGCGGTCATAAAAGAGATGTGGATGTCTCCCTATCGAGAGGTTCATTATTGCGCTCAAGAGTTGGTGGAAAGAAAAAAGTGGTGGCGACAAGAGGAGTCGATCATTTTGATTGAGCATTTGATTCGAAATAATCAATGGTGGGACAGTATTGACTTCATCGCCGCCACATTGGTTGGTTCTTACTTCAAATGCCATGGAGTAGACAAAACCCGCATCCGCTCTTGGAACCAGGAAAATGACATTTGGGTGGTCCGCACGTCCATTCTCTTTCAACTCAAGTATAAGAACGAAGTGGACCTGCCCTTTCTAAGCGAGCTCATACTCCCGCATCTAGAGTCTCAAGAATTCTTTATTCAAAAGGCCATTGGCTGGATATTGAGGCAAGTTTCGAAGTCGAATCCAGATTTTGTAAGGGGCTTTATGAGCGAGCATTTACTAAAGCCAACAAGCCATCGAGAAGCGATAAAGTACATCTAGCCGCTAACCGAATGTTTCAACAGCGGACAAACCCGCATGAACAAAGAATTCCATTAAATCTGCACAGAAGTAAAATATGGGGCTAGTCATTTTATTTGCTTGATTATTTTTGAGCGCTAAGCCAGCAAGAACAGAGAATAGAATGAGTGAAAAGCTTCTGAAAGCCCTTATGCAACTGTTTGCGATCATCGCAGACGTGGATGGGCTCAGCAATAAGAGCCGGATCGTAGTAGAGAACTTCCTTAAACAGAGGCTTTCACATGATCAGGTTGAGGTTTATCTTGGCCACTACGATACGTATCTGGAGACGCATCACAAGGTCAGTAAGAAGAAAGAAGGCAAGCGAAAGAAGACTTCGCTAAATTCCGTAAAAGTTTTGAAGATCTGTACGCAGATCAATGGAGAGCTAGAACAGCGCCAGAAAATATTCGTTCTACTCCGTGTTGTTGAGTATGTCAACATTGGTCCTGAACCAACCGAACAGGAGCTAGAGTTTGTTGATACCGTTTCTGATGTCTTCAACATCCCAGCTGAAGAATTAGCAGACATCAAGCGATTTGTACAATGCTCAGTAGATAATATAGAAGACACGAGTAAAATATTACTTGTCACTTCTAACCCGGATGTCCCAGGGTACACTCATGTCAAGCACATCGAGAATGAAACGATGAACGGTACGTTGACCGTGATTTCTGTAGAAAGCGTCGGCATGTATGCACTGAAGTACTTCGGAACCGAAGAACTGCTACTCAACGGACAGATCATTGACCCAGAAAGAGTCTACATCTTGACACAGGGTTCTTCTATTCGAAGTTCCAAGGTCAATCCTATTTACTACAGTGATATCATTAGCCGTTACCTCACTGACAAAAGTGAGAGCAAGATTGCCTTCGTCGCGAAAGACCTGACTTACAGGTTTAAAGGAGGAAAGATTGGCCTACATCCACTGAGCTTCTCAGAAGATTCTGGAAAACTCATCGGTATTATGGGTGCCAGTGGTTCTGGTAAGTCTACCCTTCTGAATATTCTTAATGGAAACTACAAACCATTCTCTGGGGCGGTTACCATTAACGGGCAAGACATACACGGCGGTTCTGAAGAAGTGAACGGCATGATTGGCTACATCAGCCAAGATGACTTACTTATAGACGAACTTACGGTCTACCAAAACCTCTTTTTGAATGCAAAACTCTGCTTCGACGGACTGAGCAATGAAGATATTAGAGAACGTGTAGATGGAACTTTAACGGCACTCGGTCTTTTTGAAATCAAGGATATCCAAGTTGGAAATCCCATGAATAAGAAGATCAGTGGTGGACAACGAAAGCGACTGAATTGTGGACTCGAATTAATCCGGGAGCCCTCAGTTTTATTTGTTGACGAACCGACCTCTGGTCTTTCCTCTCGCGATTCTGAAAACATCATGGACCTTTTGAAGGAACTTGCATTGAAAGGCAAGTTGATCTTCGTGGTTATTCATCAGCCTTCTTCGGAGATCTTCAAGATGTTCGACAAGTTGATGATCATGGATACGGGTGGATTCCCAATCTATTACGGAAACCCTTTGGACGCTATCGTTTACTTCAAAACAGAAGTTCAGGCGATCAATCAGAGCCAAAGCGAATGTGTCACATGTGGTAATGTGAATCCAGAACAGATATTCAACATCATCGAAGCCAAGGTTGTAGATGAATATGGAAATCACACGGAGTTAAGAAAGACTTCACCCAAGGAATGGAATAAGGTCTTTCTCGAGAAATTCATATCAGAATTGAACCTCGAAGAACCAGAATTGCCAGAAGTTGAATTCAAAACACCAAACTTCATTAACCAGCTCAAGGTTTTCATCACGAGGGACGTTCTTTCAAAAATCACGAACACTCAATACCTAGCAATCAACCTATTGGAGGCGCCGTTGTTAGGATTCATCCTGAGCTTCTTCTTGCGCTACGTTCTCATCGGAGAAGATCAGAGTGGCGAATATCTATTCTATGAAAATGACAACTTGATTGTCTACATGTTTATGTCTGTCATTGTTGCCTTGTTCTTAGGGTTAACGGTCAGTGCTGAGGAGATCTTTAAGGACCAGAAGATCCGAAAACGAGAGTCATTCTTGAATTTGAGTAAAGGAAGCTATCTTCTTTCCAAGATTCTCATCATGTTCACGTTGAGTGCGATTCAGATGTTAACGTTCATCATTATCGGAAACATGATTTTGGGCGTTGAAGGCATGCTCTTGGATTACTGGCTCATCCTGTTCTCTACTGCTTGTTTCGCAAACATGCTTGGATTGAACATTTCAGCCAGTTTCAATTCAGCTGTCACGATTTACATTCTGATTCCGTTTCTCATCATTCCACAGATTCTATTCAGTGGAGTTCTAGTGAAGTTCGAGAAACTCAATCCGGTCATCACTTCTCAAAGCGAGGTTCCGATTATCGGTGACATCATGGCTTCTAGGTGGTCTTTTGAAGCGTTGGCCGTCAACCAGTTTGTGGTGAACGACTACGAGAACTTGTTCTATGACTACGATCAACAGATGTCCGAAGCAAACTTTAAGAAGAACTTCTGGATTCCTGCGATGAAGGCCAAGGTTGGCAAGTTCAGCCAGTATTTAAGTGATCCCGGACTATACTCGAACAAGGAAATTGATAGAGACTTCAAGACAGTCGTCAACGAGGTAAATGACGAGAACAAACTAGGTCATGAATTTACGTTCGATGAAATTGGTCAATTCAATAGAGAGCAGCTGACAGCAGAGCTTTTAACTGACTTCGCGACGCATCTGGCTACATTGAACAAGGTCTACATCAGACAGTATAACTGGAACAGCGACGAGAAGGATAGAATCATCAGAGATTTTCAATCAACCGAAGAGGGAAAGGCAGAATTCAGTAGTCTTAGAAATAACCATGAGAATGAGAGTTTGACCGACTTGGTAACTAACAAAAACGAATTCAACCAGATTACCGAATACGACGGTAAGCTGATTCAACGCGCAGATCCTGTATTCAACATTCCGAAAGAAATGGGATCTCATTTCTATGCTCCTAAGAAGCTCCTCTTCAACAGGTACTACCCAACGAAGACAGTTAATCTTTGGGTGCTATGGGGCATGTCGATTTTCTTGGCAATCACACTTTACTTCGACGCATTTCTTGCTTTGATGAACATGTTTGGTAAACTCAGCATTTTCAAAAAGAAAGAATTCTAGAACCGTTTATCTCGCTTGTTTCTGAGCGCCCTTTGCCCTATCTTCATAGGACTAAAGCACAAGATATGAAATGGGATATTCAGACCGTTGGCTTTCACGCCAAGGATGAGTTGTTGGAAACGACAAAAGAGAGCGTAGAGAAATTAGAGAAGTATTATTCACCAATCATCGGAGCTGAAATATATCTGAAGCTGCAGTATGATGATCAAAAGGAGAATAAGAAAGTAGAGATCAAACTCAATATTCCTGGAGAAGACGTTTTTGGAGAAGACCAATCCGACACGTTCGAACACTCCCTGCATTCTGCTGTTGACAAAGTGAAACGACAGCTTGTCAAGAGAAAGGAGCTCAAACGAGCCCATAGGTAATTGGGAGTTTCTTAAACACATCAATGATCAAGAGCGCTCGCTAGCTGTAAAGGAGATGGAAGAAAAAGAAAAACCAAGGCTTGCGAGGTTAACTGCCATTATCACCCAATTACAATCTAAACGGCTGATCACTGCAAAGCAACTCGCAGAGCGACATCATGTAAGTGTTCGAACTATTTATAGAGATATTCGGACACTCGAACACTCAGGGATTCCTCTGGTCACTGAAGACGGAAAAGGTTATTCTCTCATGGAGGGCTATCACCTGCCCCCCGTTCTGTTCACTGAAGAAGAGGCCAATGCGCTCATTACTGTGGAACAACTGGCCATCAAAAACAAGGATCAGTCGTTCAGTGAAAATGTCTCAAGCGCTGTCGAAAAAATAAAAGCAATTCTCCGGTATTCACAAAAAGGAAATGCCGATTTGTTGGCAGATAGAATCTACTTTGGAGGCAATGACAACGAGGAGAAGTCAAGTAACAACTTGATGCAAATTCAGTCTGCTATTATCCATTTTCAGGTATTAAAGATTGACTACCAATCTTCTGAGAAAAAGCGAACAACTCGAAATATCGAACCCTTTGCCGCCTACAGCATCCATGGAAATTTCCTCCTCGTTGCTTTTTGTAGGTTGAGAAAAGAATTCAGAGCCTTCCGAATAGACTTTATTGAATCCCTCACTCCTCAACAGGAATCATTCTCTCCTCACAACATGACCATCCAACAATATTTTGAAGAATATGTGCAAAACCGAAAACACCCCTGACACACCTTTGTCACTACCTCACTTTAACATTGCACTATTAAAACTAAAAAGCTACAAAAAATGGAAATCGTAAACATAGTCATACTCTCTATTTCAGGACTGTTACTAACAACTGTAGGGGCATTAAGAATGATCAACCCCATAAAAAACTACGCAAAGAATTCGGGAATTGAAATTGACAATGAGGTGAGCTTACTCAATGAAGTTTGTGGAGTGGGCTCATTAATGATGTTCAGTGGTATTACAATACTACTTGGCATTGTTCTACCATCGCTGACTCTCGCATCGTTTCTGGTGGCAACACTTGTATTTATTGGATTTGCATTCGGAAGATTGCTCAGCATTCGTATGGATGGAAAACCAAATAAGATGATAATTCAGGGATGGGTTTCCGAGTTGGTTTTAGGCTCAGCCAACGTCTTTTGCCTCTATAACATGGTCTTCTAATAAAGCAGCTCTCGAAACAGGAAAAAGTTGGATTATTCCGTGGTCGTTTCACAGGATGGTCTTTGTTTGCTTTATGCGCAACGTAGGACTGCTGGACCGAATTTTCCGCTTCACTCTTGGAACGTTTCTTTTATTGACAGGGCTCACGATATTGGATGGGGCTCACGGTAGTATCATTGGAATTATTGTTGCCATATGTAGTCTCCTGCCCTTCTATATGGCATTGACTGCGAGATGCTTTGTGTTCAACTGGTTTAAAATTCACTCGTTGAATAAAAAAGAGTGTGCGACACACGGCCGTCCGTATCAATCTGAAGTATAGGTGTTTTCTGTTTGAGTACTTTAGCCCAAAGCCTTTGCGATGTTTTTAGTCCGCATTTTTCCGATCTTCTTTCTTTCGTTGGTTGTCACTTTATCATCTTGCAAAAAGGATGAACCTGATCCGATCGATGAAACAGAGGATGTGCTTGCCGCATTCAGTGGAGACCCAACCACCATCATCTTTGGGGAAAGCGTGCAGTTTACGGATGAATCAACAGGGAACCCTACGTCATGGTCTTGGAGTTTCGACGGAGGCACCCCTTCAACTTCTGACGAACAAAACCCTGTAGTCATCTATGATGAACCAGGTGTATTCAATGTGACCCTGGTGGCGGGAAACGAAGGTTCGGATAATCAAGCTTTAAAGTCAAGTTATATTACCGTGGAAGCACCTTCGTTTTTCACGGACCATATGTTCGACACATATACGAGTACAACAGACATCATTTATGGGGTGGACGAGGATGAACACACATTGATTGTTTATGAGCCTGAAAATGATCCTCGTACGAATCGACCAGTGATCATTTTAGCTGGTGATGGTGGGTTTGCAGGAAGCGATTTGAGCTTACTAGAACCATTTGCCGAAGAAATGACCAAGTATGGTTTTGTTGTGGCGATTGCACATTACAGATCAGGACCTACAAATACGGCATTGGAATATCAAACCATGTTGATTAAAGGTATTCAAGACACGAAGGCAATGGTTCGGTACTTCCGAGAAAAGGCCCATGTATGGGGAGTTGACTCCAATCTAATCTTCCGGGGCGGACATGGAACCGGTGCAATTATCAGTTTAAAAGCAACATACTGGGACGAAAATGAACTTGACGCAAGCGCACTAACGTTAATCAATAGCCTCGGAGGCCTTGAAGGCGATCAAGGGCATTCCGGTCATTCTAGTGACGTTCTAGGCATTGTTTCTCTTGCAGGAGGTATGTATGAATCAATTCAAACGATTGACGCCACAGATGCCGGAATATTTGCAGTTCATGGGACTATGGATTTCGATGTGCCATACGACCATGATACGACCGCTAATGGCGACGATTTCTACGGCTCTTTACCAATCACACTGAAAGCGGACTCGGTTGGTTTGCCAAATGAACTCTTCACAATTCAAAATGGCTTTCACGATGCACCGCGCGAAAAAGTCAAGGATTACTCTAGCCTTCTGGCTGAGTTTCTAAAGTCAATTGCCGAATAAAGACGATCCACTTTCACTTCGTGATCAATGCAATTCATATCCGCTCAAATCATGATTTTAGCCACTCATGTAAAGTATTTTTTACATTGTGTATAGTTTTATCATCTTTGTGCCTAATATATTTAACTAATAATACACGAAAATGACTTATCATGAAAAGCGGAGTGTCGTCCACATACTCAGCACCATCGCGCTAACAGCCACCTATTTTCCCTATGTAATGAACAATTACATGACTCCAGGAATGAATACTGAAGAAATTCTGATCTTCTGGTCGAAAGCAATTCTCGTCCTCATTCCTGTTACGATCGTCGTGAAAATTGTCATCATGATTTTGTTCAGCATTTTCAACGCGGTTGCGACGAGGGAAGAACTTCCGAAAACCGATGAACGTGACAGACTGATCGAATTGAAGGCGTCGCGAAACTCTCAAATTGCGTTTGGACTCGGATTCGTAGGCGCTCTTGCTGCCATTGCATTGGGCAATTCAGTGACCATAATGTTTGTCTTCATGATTGGTGCGGGAGTATTCTCTGAGGTCATTGATCACCTCTCCCAGATATACTACTACAGAAGCGGAGTGTAATGGCAAAGCATAAGATTAATAACGAAATACGGAAACTGCGGTTCCTCACAGATGAGATGACTCAGGAGGAATTAGCAGACAAGGTCGGCGTTACCCGACAGACAATTATGGCCATTGAAAAAGGAAAGTACAGTCCGTCCCTCGAACTTGCTTTTCGAATTTCTGAAGTTTTCGAGGTCCCCTTAAACGAGGTTTTCACTTACGGGGACACCAAATCCAGTAAATAGATGAGCCCCCACATTCTAAAAACCAATATTGGTGAGGCTCGAGAAGTGGCAGAAATTACTGACGCATTTCTCGCGCTTAAGTTCATCAGCAGCTGGTCGATCGATTTGGAAGATGTAGACCGCGTGATGAAGATCCATACCCTCAAAGAAATCGATCAAAGCGAAATCATTGGATTTGTGCGAAACCTCGGTTATGAGTGTATGGATTTATCTGACTAGGAATCTAAGACCATTTCTCCATGACCTTCGAAGAAATTCCCGTTGTGGAATACCCGCCATCGTGAAATAGATTCTGCATGGTCACGTATCTGCACATGTCGCTGAAGAGCGTTACGCAGTAGTCTGCGCAAGAATCAGCATCTGCGTTTCCAAGAGGTGACATGTCTTCTGCAAAGTTGAAGAACTTGTCAAAACCAGCGATTCCTGATCCTGCCGACGTCACTGTAGGCGACTGAGAAATCGTATTGACACGCACCTTGTTCCGTACTCCATAGTGATAACCAAAACTTCTTCCTATTGATTCGAGAGTCGCTTTTGCATCGGCCATGTCACTGTAGAAAGGATAGGCTTCTTGAGCAGCTATGTACGTAAGAGCCAAGATTGACCCCCAATCTTTCATCGCATCCTGATCCCAAGCCACTTGCATCGTTTTGTGAAATGACAATGCTGAAATGTCCAATGTTTTTTGAAACCAGTCATGGTTTAGATCTGTGTAAGCTTTGTTCTTTCTAACGTTCGGCGACATGCCAATGGAATGCAGAACGAAGTCCAATTTTCCGCCAAGTTGCTCTTGTGCTTGAGTGAAGAGGTTGTTTAAATCCTCCATGCTAGTGGCATCTGCTGGAATTACAGTTGTTCCGCACTTCTCAGCCAATTCGTTGATCTTCCCCATTCGCAACGCAATTGGCGCGTTGGTCAGAACGAATTTGCCTCCTTGTTCATGAACTTTCTCTGCTACCTTCCAGGCAATTGATCTTTCATCCAGAGCTCCGAAAATGATTCCCTTTTTGTTCTCCAATAACATACTCCTGCTTGATTTAGTTAGATGGTAAATATAAAATCTTAGTTGAGACCGAGTAGCGATTTAGCGCTATCCAAAGCCGATTCATTCAGCTCATTTCCGCTGAACATACTCGCAATTTCTGAAACCCGCTCATCGCCAGTTAATTCTAATAGTCTCGAAATTGACTTATCCTGTTCTTCAATCTTTTTAATCTTAATATGATGTTCTCCTTTGGCAGCAACTCCGGGCAAATGTGTAACCGAAATCAATTGATAATTCGCGCTCAATTTCCGCATCAAAGTTCCAATCCGCTTAGCGACCTCCCCACTCACCCCAGTATCTATCTCATCAAATACCAGAGTAGGTGTTGCATCCGATTCGTTCAATACTCCTTTAATGGCCAAGGTGAGTCTCGCGACCTCACCACCGGAAGCCACTTTGTTAAGAGGAATGAGAAAATCGGATCCGTTCGCGTTAAACATAAACTGAACGGTATCCCATCCTCGTTGCCCCAACCGATCGCCTTTCTGAACATCGACGATGAGATGTGCTTTCGGCATTCCCAACTCTCTCACTTGTGACACAATCTTTTCACCAAATACGATACTATGCTCCTTCCTTGAACTGTTAAGTTCATCTGCCAATTTGTTGCATGCTATTCGTAACTCGGCTTCCTTCGCTTCGAGAGCGCTCAGTTCTGAATCATACGATTCTATTCCTTCAAGTTTGAGTTTGTATTCATCCTTCACTGACATAAGTTCCTCTACGCTTCCAACATTATGCTTATGCATCAATCGATTGAGGTCATCCAGAATGGTTCTTACCTCCTCCATCCGAGCTGGGTTTGCTTCTAAATTCGATGCTAGGCCGTCCGTTTCCATCTCTACATCATCCATTTCGATTAGAATCGACTGGAGCCTTGATTGGAGATCTTTGAATTGTTGGGATAGTTCAGCGATAGAATTCATTGAACTCACCGCAATTTTAATGGCTTGTTGTGCCCCTTGATCCTCAGAACCCAGGGCATCTTTCACCGTGCTAAGTGCTCTCTTAATGTCTTCTGCGTGCTCGAGTTGATTGAACTCCTCTTCCGCTTTTAGTGCACCATCCCCGTCTAGAGAAGCCTCTTGAAGCTCATCAAACTGAAACTGGAAATAATCCTGATCCCTTCTTACTTGAGCAGCCGCGTCCTTCATTTGCTCGATCTGCTTGCCAAGGGATTGCAAAGAGCGATAACTCTGCTTATACAGATCCAGATTGTTGAGGTTTCCAGCGAACAGATCTAATTTTTCCACTTGATATTCCGTGGAAAGCAATTCCAAATTTTCAGATTGACCGTGAATGTCTACTAGCAAAACGCCAACCTGTTTTAATGTGGCGAGGCTCACTGGACTATCATTCACAAAAGCCCTGCTTCTACCTGTTCGAAGAAGTTCTCTTCTCAAAATCAGCTCGCTGAGATTGTCGAGGCCATTCTCTTCTAAGAAGTGTTCGACCAATTCCGAAAAACTACTGAACGTCGCTTCGACAACACACTTCTCCTGGCCGTGCCTTATAGAGTCGTAATTGGCACGGCTTCCAAGAACAAGCGAAAATGCTTCGAGTAGGATGGACTTTCCTGCACCTGTTTCCCCAGTAATAACCGTGAAGCCATTCTTGAATTCGAGCTCTGATTGCTCGATCAGCGCATAATTCCGTATGGATAACCTGCTCAACATTGTGGTTAACAAAGCTAAGTTTAGCGTTATCATTTTGCTGTACTGGAAGAATATTTTTGCACAATCTTTATGACCATCCTACTACTCCTTTTCTGGATTCTTTCGAAACTACCAACTCGGGTCCTATATTTTATCAGCGACTTAATTGCCTTTGTGCTGCATACCGTTGTCAAGTACCGTCGCGATGTGGTAGAGGAGAACTTGAAGTATGCATTTCCTGAAAAAAGTGAATTAGAAAGGAAGGCCATTTCCAAAGAGTTTTACGTCTCGCTTTCAGATCAAATATTGGAGACGGTTAAACTTCAGAGCATTGGCGCAGACGAATTGTTGTATCGCTGCCAATTTGTGAATCCTGAAGTGCTCCAAAAGTTTGACGACAACAATGAAAATGTAATTGTCATGATGGGTCATTCAGGAAACTGGGAATGGTGCGGTGCTGCAACTGAACTTCAGTATGACTTCAAGGTCCTACCGGTATACAGAAGAGTCAAGAATCGAGTCATCAACCAATATTTCTACCGACTGAGGTCTCGATTTGATTCAAAACCCATTCTCGACAAGGTTGCATTTCAAGCCATTGGCAATGTTAAAGAGCCGCATGCCGTGGCTTTACTTGCGGATCAAACACCGTCAGCAAGAAAAGGGTGGTGGTTAGACTTCCTAAATCAAAGAACTCCATTTTATCGTGGAGCGGAAGTGCTGTCGAATCGGCTGAAATATGGCGTTGTTTTCGCCCACATCCGTCATCCGAAAAGAGGGGCGTACGAGATCGTGTTCGAGGAATACAAAGGAGATGCATCGGAGAGATTTGCACTGACAAAAGCTTTTGTCGAATTTCTTGAGAAGGAAATTGTGCTTCATCCTGCCAACTGGCTTTGGTCACATAAGCGATGGAAGCATCAGCCAAACTCGAACAACATAATAATCGACTAGATCACGCCAGCTTCAACGAGATGGATAATGCTTTCAATTTCAGCATCTTCACCACTAGCGTCATATCTACTCTTGAGGTTTTGACCAAACAGCTTTGAGATGGATTGCCACAGAAAGGCGGATATATTTCCTCGGAACTCTTGTACAATTTCATAACTCGTTTCGCCAGTTTCACGGTCGATGAGTTTGACTAAGATTCGACCCTGTGTCGTCGTCATGTTCTTGATCTCGTCTCCGTACTGAGAGAGTAATTCCTTCTCAATCTTCTTGAAATACTTCTTTCGTTCCCGATCGGTTTCCGCTTCTTCAATTTGACCGGAGTACTTCTCCAAGAGTTCAGCCGCCAGTTTAGCATATGGATAAACCTTTTTGACGTTGAATTTTAATCGTTCCCATCTGCGCTTTTCATAGTCGCTTCTAAAGCGCTTTTCCTCTACAATAGTTACATGTGGTAGGTATTTAACTGGGAAAGTATCTCCGTCAATGATCTCGGCCAGAACTGTAAATCCTTGATGAGCGGCTTGAGCATTCAAGGGTTGTGCATCCAGGAATGAGGTGAAGAGAAATAGAGAAAATGCTATGAACGCGACTTTCGGCATGCCTATATTAGATTCAAAGGTCATACCAAAATAACGAGAGTTCTACAATAATCGTTTTCGGTTGCTCTTCCATTTCGACCGACTACTCGAATCGACAGTCGTGTTGGTTTGCTCCTGTGCTGAATCAATCATTCCAATAAATGCGGCTGCTGCAATAGAGATGTCCTCATCCTTAGAGTCGAGCATTTCAGGACTAAAGTGATCCTGAACAAAGTGGGTATCAAAATTTCCTGAAGTAAAGGCCTCATGGTTGATCGCCAACTTGCAAAAGTCCAGCGTGGTTGTGACACCCGTAATTTCGAATTCCTCTATCGCCCGTGTCATTCGATCAATAGCTTCCTCTCTGGTCGATGCATAAGTGATCAATTTGGCGATCATCGGATCATAGTAAATCGGAATATCCATTCCTTCCTCAAACCCATCATCCACTCTAATTCCTGTGCCTTGAGGTCGTCTGTATGTGCTCAGTGTTCCGATGTCTGGTAAAAAGTTGTTTTGTGGATTCTCCGCATAGACACGAACCTCGAGTGCATGACCATTAATTTCTAGGTCGTCTTGCGAAAATGCAAGCTTTTCTCCTCGGGCCACAAGAATTTGTTGTTTGACAAGGTCGATTCCTGTGATCATTTCTGATACCGGGTGCTCAACTTGTAGCCTCGTGTTCATTTCAAGGAAGAAAAAGTTGTGTTTGTCATCTAGCAAGAACTCCACCGTACCAGCACCAATATAGTTGCATGCCAACGCCAATTGCACAGCACACTCTCCCATCTCTTTTCTGAGCTCAGGAGTTAAGACACTTGATGGCGCTTCTTCCACCACCTTTTGGTGTCGCCGCTGGATGCTGCATTCTCTTTCGAACAAATACACACAGTTTCCGTGTTGATCGGCAAGAATTTGAATTTCAATGTGCCGGGGAGATTTCACATATCGTTCGATAAATACACTCGGATCACCAAAGGCAGATTTGGCTTCGCTCATCGCCAACTTGAGTTGCTCCTCTATTTGGTCAATTTCGTCAACTGCTCGCATTCCTTTTCCTCCTCCACCTGCTGACGCTTTGATCAAAAGAGGAAACCCAACGCCTTGTGCCACTTTCTTGGCTTCTTCCAAATCACTGATCGCACCTTCGGAACCAGGAACAAGCGGCACCTCACTTTTCATTGCTGTTTCTTTCGCAGCAAGCTTATCACCCATCACTTCCATTGACTCCGCTGAAGGGCCAATGAGGATAATTCCTTCTTTTTCTAATCGTCGAGCAAATTCTGAATTCTCGGATAGGAAGCCGTAACCAGGATGAACTCCATCCGAGTTGGTTTTTTTCGCAACCTCAATGATCTTATCTATTCTTAAATAAGATTCAGAAGATGCTGGAGGACCAATGCAAAATGCTTCATCCGCATATTGCACAAAGAGTGCGTTGCGATCTGCTTCTGAAAAAACCGCGACCGTTTGAATTCCCATTTCTCGACAAGTACGCATGATACGCAGGGCAATCTCTCCTCTATTTGCTATAAGTATCTTCTTCATTGTCCAAGTCTAAATGAGATGCTAAACCGGTTATAATTATTGACAAACACGCTAGTGCTTGTATTGGAATTCACATCTGTAAAATAGATGTTGGTGGGATTAACGCCTATCATGTAATTGAATGCAACTCCGCGAAAATGCAACCCAAATCGGGCAACTGCAAGATTCCAAGCCAACATTCCTTTGTAATCAGTTCTCTTATATCCATACAGAAAGTTCATAAAGAGAGGTGCCATCACCCTGTTGACTCCAGCGGAAAAAGTCAATCCAAAACCTTTCGTGTTTTCTAGAGTCGATCCTTGAAGTAAATTCAGACTGAGCAAGGCGCCAATTTCAGAATGGAAAATGCCAATATCCCCTTCTCTTGTGTTAAAGTAGATACCCGAGTTGAACTCGGCATCGGTTACAGGAACTGGAGAATACTGAACCTCCCTAGTCTTATTCGTAATGTCTACGAGAGACAATGAAACGTTTAGCGGGATATCTAACGAAAGCGAGGCACTATTACCCCATTCTATCATCCTAAGCCGCGGCTCATAACCTGCTGTGGCAATTCCAAAAACCCTGTTGAAAATCGGTTCTGGATAAGCCAATCCTGATTTTACCTTGTGGATGGTGGCTAATTGAGGAGAACGCGTAAAATGGCTGAAAAGGGAAAAATTCAATTCATGACGGATCGCTGACTGTGGGTGCTTTGGATTGAATAAATAGGTCTGTCCAATTCCATCCCCAACCCCAAGAAAAAGAAGCACAATTACAAGTCCGATGGCGGTGATGTGATGCTTCAAAATCGCTCTCCTTCAAATAGTAATCTCGCGTAAGCAGAGACAGAATCATTGCTCAGATCATATACCATTAGACCAACGGTAGTGCCGACAAAGGCTTTTCCATCCATAATGTCTAAGTCAGTAATATTCTGCGCCTCTTTAATGTACTCAGACGTCAACAATGGCAGCACTTGACAATCCTTGGTCTTCATGTTCAGCTTCATATAGTAGCCAATATGTTGCTGTCCACCAACCTCTTCATTTCCGGCTAATTCTACGTAAACAGTAGCAGTATCTCCTTCGACATGCAGGAGCTTTGAGGGGCCATTTGAACCAGATGGATAAGAGCAGTTTTGAACGAGCGACTGCTGATTCACATGTCCTTCAGAAAATTCCGTAGAATACAGCCGACTCACGGCATAAATGGAACCTAGAGGATGATCGAAACCATGGATGGTATTTCCAACCGCAATTGGTTCTGCTAACGAACTATAGCCAAATCCCACCCCACTCTTATAGACAGAGTCGTAAACAATATTGTTGAGCTCAATGTTGCTCACCCGATACATCGGATTTGTGGCAATCACTAAGTCCCCATTATCATCAAATGTCGAGTACGGCTGCGATATGAATTGAGTTGAAACCGTAAGCTGCGTTTCAACAAGATCCCAAACAAAACTTGAGCTTAACGAAGAGAGTTCATAGATACCGATGTAGAAGTCAGAGTAGAAGCTTTGCCCATCCCACTTCTCTTCATAATATGCGATGCGATAAATTGTTCCATCGGGAGCCATTACATCATCCATATATGCGAATGGAAAGAATGTCTGATCGACCCTGGTGGTAAGACTTGTACGAGTTCCATGAATGACTCGACTTCCTTCTATTACAGTGAATCTCTCTCGACCATGAAAATAAAACACCTGCGCCGTGGTCCAGTCAATGTTATCTAGTACATCGTATTGCTCAGACTCGAAACTCGCGGCATCTCCGTCACTAAATCGGAGGTAAAGTCCTCGGTCGCTGGCAACCAACATTGTATTGTACTGTTCAAAGCATTCCACACGTCGAATCGCGGTTTGAACGATGTCAGGAAGAGGAAAAGGTTCTAGACGTTCCGTCTTAATGCAACCTCCCACTAAAGCAAGCAACGATATGAAGTATATCAGCCTATTCAATTGTCAATCCTAATACAGTTCTTAGATAGAGTGCATCAATGGCAAAACTGGATACTTCAGGTTTACCGCTAATCTGCTTCTCAGAAATTATTCCGATTATTTCACCATTCATGTTTATTAAGGGGCTTCCCGAGTTACCAAGGCCGATGCGAATATCGGTTTGGAATGAGCGAACTTCAGCAGAATCATTAATTGCCGTAACCAATCCTTTATTCACGGATTGTTCAAGCTGTTGAGATTGGGTTGTACCCAAGACAAACACCTCCGCCCCATTCTGAACATCAATTGTTCGATGATTGATAGGAAGTGCGCTGATTTCATCGACGTCTACTTTCAAGAGTGACAGATCGTGTTCTGGAGCGCGTTTCATGATCTTCGCATTCAGCGTAATACCATTTGAGAATCTAATAATAACATCTTCAGAATCTTGAAAGAAGTGATCGTTGGTCACGATATAACCATCCTTGCTCACAACGATGCCACTTCCTTGAACTTCGCTATTATTCATTATGGCTACGGTTGCGTTTGCAGCGCTTTGCACCAAGTCTGAAAAATTGCCTGTGTTCGGGGCTTCGACTTTCGAAAAAACGATCGGTGTCACTCCAGGTTGAAGGGAGATCAATGTGTCTTTAACAATTGTGTCTGCCAGAACAGTGTCAGGCGCCATTTGTATCGTGTCTTGCGGAATTGGTCTGGTGTATGATTTTAGTTCCTGAACCAGCTCTCCGTTGTTATTGAATAGCGAATAGAAGTTCTCGAGAATAGAGTTGAAGAATTCTTCGTTGATGAGGCTGGTCGTGAATTCGTAGTTAGACAAAACCTCTTTTTCATGAATAATCTCTTTGGAGTGCTGATCATAGAACTGCCACTTGATTCGAGCTTTGGATGTATAGTAATATCCTCCGCTCCAAGACCCTTTTGAGGCTTTCAATAGATCATATCGCATGACACGTCCAGCAACCAGAACATCTGCTACCGCTAAGCTATCTGAATCAAGATCGAAAAGATCCTTACTCCTCGGCTCAATTGAATTCAATCCCATTCGTTCAAAAGCGTCGATCACCTTGGACCGTTTGGCTGTCAAGTCAATGACTTCATCATACCGGTATTTCCATCGTGTTTGAGCACCAACATTAGTCGAATACTCGAGCCCCGAAACGACCTTCTCTAGATCAATGAAGAATTCATTCTCTGGAAACACACGTGGGAGTTTTCGTTCCAAGCGAATCGTACGTTCTAAATACCGCGGACCTTCTTGATCAATGGTGATGATCTCATCAACATATCCTTGAGCAGTAATGACTATTTCGTGGGAAACAAGTCCCTTGCGCTCATTGAATCCAAGAATGATTTTTTGGTTGTTGGCGCTGCCCTTTTCCTTTCCATCTACGAGCAAAGTAGTCTGAGTAGGTAATGTCCGAAACACAACCCTTTTCTGCTGCCCAAAGGCAGAGAACGAAATAAGACCGATTAAGAGTAAGCCAACTGTAGGGCGCATAACATTGGTTAAGCCAATGCTTCCTTCACACGATCAGCAGCTTCTTGAAGAAGGATTGCCGACATCACCTCAAGGCCTGAATCATCGATGATCTTCTTGGCCTCTTCTGCATTGGTTCCTTGTAGACGAACGATTATCGGTACAGGTATATTGCCGATGCTTTTATATGCATCCACAACTCCTTGTGCGACTCTATCACATCGTACAATTCCACCAAAAATATTGATAAGGATAGCCTTCACATTCGAATCTTGAAGTATGATGCGAAAAGCATTTTCTACGCGCTCTGCGTTTGCGGTACCACCAACATCCAAGAAGTTGGCAGGTTCACCTCCGCTCAGTTTGATCATGTCCATCGTCGCCATAGCGAGTCCGGCGCCGTTGACCATGCATCCAACATTTCCGTCCAACTTAACATAGTTGAGTTCGAATTTATCGGCTTCCACTTCAGTTGGATCTTCTTCAGAAACGTCGCGCATTTCTGCGTAGTCCTTGTGGCGGAACAGAGAGTTTCCATCCAGCGTCACTTTCGAATCGACGGCCATGATTTTGTGATCAGATGTCTTTAGAACTGGGTTGATTTCGAACATGGATGCATCACACCCGACATAGGCGTTGTATAGTGCAGTGACGAATTTTGTCATGTCCTTGAAGGCAGCTCCTGAAAGACCGAGGTTGTATGCAACTTTTCGAGCTTGAAACGGCATGAGTCCGACCTTTGGATCAATTTCTTCTTGGAAGATCAAATGAGGTGTATTCTCAGCTACTGACTCAATGTCCACGCCTCCTTCGGTGCTGTACATAATCATGTTCCTACCACTCTGTCTGTTGAGTAGAACACTCATGTAAAACTCCTTCGTCTCGGTTTCTCCAGGATAGTAAACATCCTGGGCGATCAAGATTTTATTGACTTGCTTTCCTTCAGCGCTTGTTTGCTTCGTGACAAGCTTGTTGCCAAGGATGTTGTTCGCAATTTGCTCAACGTCTTCGATGCTCTTCGCAAGTGCAACACCGTGTTGTTCTGATCCTACTATGGTGCCTTTTCCGCGACCACCAGCATGAATTTGAGCTTTGATAACCCACCATCCAGTACCTGTTTCTTCTTGAAGTTGTTTTGCGACTTCAACGGCCTCCGCTGCAGATGCTGCTACTTTGCCTTCTTGAATTTTCACCCCAAAGCTTTTGAGGATCGACTTTCCTTGATATTCGTGTAGGTTCATTTGATCAATTGTGATTTATGGATCGGATGGTAAACGAAGATGCGAACTCTTGCGTAATGCTGAGCAATAGTTCTCGAGCTTACTTGAGTCCAAATTTTTCAAGATGAGCAGTTACAACTGGCATAATGAACAATTGAAACACACTTGAGTGGGCTTGGAAGACCCTGTTATAAAGCCCGCGAAGGTCATCGCTAAACTTATGGGCGAAAAGTGGACCTATATCTTCTAAGACAGTTAGACAATCTTTCATCTTTTCAGCAATGAAAGGCTCTTGTTCGGCTTTGATCCTCGGAAGCGTTGCACTGAAGGCGTCAAAGTCCTTGGTAAAATGATTCTCTAGATGCTCGTAAATAGGCTGAATGTATTCTTCAGTACTGTACGTTCTGATGTGCGTTTGCTTAATCGCCACCGCCTTCTCTTCTGGTTGGATGATTCCATCTTGGTGGACTGCAGCAAGGATGCATGTCCAGACTACGGCATCTCCAAGCTTTCTATGTTCCTCTTCTGTGTACTTGTAAACCTCTTTGTGCATATACGTGGATTAAAAGGGCTCCAAAGATCAAAGTTTCGAAGCTAGATTGATCAACTTTTACAAGATATTTAATCCTCCCCAAAGCCGCAAACATTAGGACTTAGAATATCAGCTCGTCAAGCTCTTGCGATTCAATGAATTATGAAAAGTCTACTTAAGGTTTTGAGAAAATGCCTTCCGGAATTTTTCGAGCTTAGGCTGTATTACAAACGTGCAATACGGTTGCGAACTGTTGTTTTTGAAGTAGTCTTGATGGTAGTCTTCGGCCACATAGAATTCCGTGAGTTCTTCGATGGTGGTGACAATTGGGTCGGGATACGCTCCCGATTCATCAATTTGTTTCAAGTAGAATTCGGCCTTCTCCTTCTGTTCGTCGTTATGATAGAATATGGATGACCGATATTGAGTCCCGGTATCATTCCCTTGACGATTTAAAGTCGTTGGATCGTGTGTTTTCCAAAACACCTCTAAAATCTCTTCAAACTTGAGCACATCTGCATCATACACGATTTGCGCAACCTCAGCATGGCCGGTGGTTCCATTGCAAACCTCCTTATACGACGGATTCTTTACGAATCCTCCCGCGTAACCTGATTGTACTGATTGCACCCCTTTCAACTCTTGAAAAACGGCCTCTACACACCAAAAGCATCCTGCTCCTAATGTTGCGGTATCAAGATTCATTCCGTCATTCATATCCATAAACTTGTCTGTGAATTTATCAGATTCTTTCATTTCAGCATTCGCGCATGATGAAAGTCCAAACACAGCTGAAAATATTAATCCAATTACTTTATTCATTCTCATTGCAATTGATCATGACGATCAAAGTTCTTTACAATTACACCACGGAATTAGAATTAACCTCGTTTAACAACGAAGCATTATAATTGGAGCAAATTACGTCGATGCGCGCGATTCTAATTTTCATCATGATTGTTCAAGCCATCCTTGGGCATTCTCAAATCATGAGCGGTCCAATGCGCGGCTACGCAACCATGACCGAGGTTGGTCTTTGGATTCAATTAGAATCTGAAGGCAACATCGAAATCCACTATTGGTTTGAGAACAAGGATGACCATATGGTTTCCACTGCTGATGAGGTTCACCCAAAAGAAGGTGTTTACAAATTCCGCATTGGTAATCTCGAACCTGGAACTGAATACAACTACGAGATCGTTTTAAATGAGAATTCGATTGAGCTTGATGGACTCACTTTCAAAACTCAACCACTGTGGCAGTATCGTGAAGAGCCACCTGCTCTGAAAATCGCCCTAGGTAGTTGTAATTACGTGAATGAAGAAGCGTACGATCGGCCTGGAAAGGTTTATGGAAATGATCATGGTATCTTCAACTCCATCGCTGAGACAAGTCCAGATCTCATGTTATGGCTTGGAGACAACATCTATCTAAGGGAAGTCGATTTTTCCTCGTGGAGCGGCTATGTTCATCGTCACACCCATACTAGGTCTATTCCTGAATTAGAGAAACTCTTGCAATCCACCAACAACTATGCGATTTGGGATGACCATGACTTCGGACCCAACGATGCCGACGGAAGCTGGATTCATAAAGACTGGGCCCAAGATGCCTTTGAAATGTTCTGGATGAATCCTTCCACAGGACTGCCAGGTGAAAATGGGATAACAACGGCGTTTCGATATGGCGATATCGATTTCTTCTTACTAGACAATCGCTATTTCAGAACGAGCCGAGATGCCAACCACATAACTCCTCAAGTCTTAGGAAAAACTCAAATTGAGTGGTTGATTGAAGCCATGAAATATGGAAGAGCACCATTCAAGTTGGTTGCTGTGGGTGGTCAGGTAGTCAATGATGCAGCTGTCTACGAGAATCATGCTCAATTTGCAGATGAGAGAATCTATTTGCTTGACCGAATCGCGGAAGAGAAAATTGAGGGAGTCATCTTTTTGACTGGAGACAGACATCATACCGAGCTTTCGATGATCGAACACCAAGGGGTGAAAATCTACGACCTGACGGTTAGTCCACTTACAGCCGGCACACATAACGCTTTGGATGAACCTAATTCAAACCGCGTTGAAGGAACGCATGTTGCGGAACATAATTTTGGAATTATTGAAATTACGGGAACTCGACTTGCAAGAGAAATGAACATTTCTATTTTTGACAAATCGGGTGAAGAAATTTGGAGTAAAGCAATTGAACGATAAACCCATATGACGACGAACCACCAGCCCAAAATTTCAATTGAAGCAGTCTTGCAAGCTTCTGGGCGAACATGGAATCAGTGGTTCTCTGAATTGCAAAAGATTGAGATCGAACATCTCAGTCACAATCAGCTTTGTAGTAAGTTAGAGGCAGAGTATCAAGTCGACGCTTGGTGGGCACATTTGATTGCTCAGGAATTCGAACGGGCGATGAACATCGATCCTAACAGGAATTCGAACGGTTTCGATTTATCCGTTACAAAGACCTTCTCCTATCCAATAAAAGAAGTTTACAGCTTTACCAAGGAATGGCTTGAAAGTCAGAATCGAGCTAGGTGTCGAAAAGATGTAGCAAACAAATCACTCAACTGTGATTGGCTCACTGACAATTCCGAAATCGAGATTAAATTCAAGAAAAAGTCGGCTGGAAAGACTCAACTAGTCATTCGGCATCATCAGCTTGAAAACGAAGGCGATGTGGATGTAATGAGAAACTTCTGGAAGGAAAACCTGGAGTTTATGGTTGAATCACTCTGATTCACTTTCTGACGAAGAACCGGCTCCTGGTTCCAAATTCAACGCTTCAAGCCAATCAAACATGAAGGAAAGTGCCTCTTGGTTCTCAGCGACCCAGGTGGCAGATTGTTCGTCCGAATTTTGCCTTACGTATCTACACCAAGTATCAAAATGTTCGCTTCCTGCCAATGCTGCAAAAAGTGGAATGTAATAGGTAGTGTACAGGTCTGTTTGATCGAGTTCAAGTTCACTGACATATTGAAAAACACTGGCCGTATTATCCTTGAATGCTTCATGCTTTGAATCAGCACCCTTATCCAATGTTCTAGCAGCTTGCAGCATACTCATCATAAGATCGGCAGAGCGATATCCTCTATCCTCTGTTTTATCGCTTGCGACATTGAGCGTAATATTTATGTTCCCGGTATCACCAGCGTTCATAGAAACACCACGCTTCATAAGCCGGTGAATGTCCTGATAAGCCATGATGGAACGATCAGAGTTTGGCTCCAACATTAAAAAGAATGCCAGCGGATAGAGGGCCTCTACCCTTCTATTTTGACGCATCATCACACTTGCCAATCCATAGTGACTATTCACATGTTCTAAGCGATTCGCAATAGAAGCCAGAAACGCTTCTTCAGCCAAGTCAAAATCTCTGGCAGTATTCGCGGTCACCCCAAGGTTGAACCAAATGAGATAATAATTTCCGAACTTCTTAATTCCCTTTTTAAACGCCTTGACAGACTCGTTATAATTCCCCAGTTCGTCGTGTACCGTGCCAATCATAATAGTAGCCTGCACGCCATGCTCAGAATCTTCCTTGACGGCTTTCTTGGCATACTCAAGTGCCTTGGTTTTATTCCCCATCTGATAGTGGGCCAGAGCAATTTCATAGTTAACAAAACCGCTTTTGGGTTCTATTCCAAGCGCCTTTTGATACTCAAGCAATGCGAGCTCATAGCTTCCGTCTTCGGAATGATCAATGCCCCTCTTCATTATTTCCATCAATACCGAATCCTGCGAGAAGGTATTGAGAGAAACCAGAATACCGAGGAGCAAGAAAAAACCGCGAGAAGATATGTTAGTGAGGGTTTTCATTGTTTCACCAAAGTCGGAAATATGTACCGAACGCGGCATAATACTCAAAGAAACTCAGGTTATGATCGGCCCTGTTTGGCGCGTCGCCTATGATTAGAACCGAAGGCAACGTGGCATATCCGGCTCTTGCTTCCAACAGAAAATAGAATCGGTCAAAAAAGTCAAATCTGGGTCCAACTTTAGCTGCCATGGTATAGCCAGCCAAGTGAAATCGATTATCCATTCCCTCACTAAACACAAAGACTCGGGTTTTCGTAACCATAAAAAACCCGCCAACTCCTGCATTTACGCCGAGTCGAAACCTAGGGTCTAATGGCAATGGAATATTCAAGAGGTAGCTCACATCCAAGCTGACATAGTTGAGTCCATCAGAATGCTCAAAGTCAACAAAATATGGCGTGAGCCGAAACTCTTCGTATAGATAAGTCCCAGCATACGCATCAGAAGCTTCTGCATCAATCACCCCAGAAAGAGTCACGTCCTGTTCGTCTATCATCACATACTTCATGTGGTCTAACCCACCTGAGATGTTGAGTCCACCATCCATAAAATACTCAACTCGATACACGTATTGCGGAATAGAAAGAGTGGTTGGTTTAATATAAACCCACCCTAATTCGGTTGGACGATCTGTTGCCTTGACATCATAAAGCGTGAAATCATAATTAGGCCCAGTGAAGTGGATATCACTCTTTGAAAACAGTGATCTGTTGTATCCCCAATAAAAACTGAAGGCGCCTTTCTTTTCAGAAAACTTGAGCGAATCAATTTCAACTTGTCCAAAACTGTGGTGTGCTGACATTACCAGACACATCGCTATGACTACAAGTCGCATCTATACAGAGGCCGGCGTCTCCTCGAGTGTATTTAAAAACAATTTCCAGTATTTCTGCACGGAACTGATTTGGACGCATTCATCAGGCGAGTGTGCGCCCCGAATATTCGGCCCGAATGAAATCATCTCCATATCAGGATAATTTGTGCCAAGAATTCCACATTCTAGACCTGCATGACAAGCATTCACATGTGGATCCTCATTGAACGTTTTCTTGTATAGATCACTCATGATCTTGACGATGTCGGCCTCCGGCTTTGGAGTCCATCCTGGGTAGCTACCGCTGTAATCTACTTGTGCTCCCATGAGCTCAAATGTTGACTGAATTGAATACGCTTCATCCATTTTCTCCGAATCCACCGAACTTCTAGTCAGGCATTGAATCGAATATGATCCATCCTTTACGAGAACTCTTGCGAGGTTGTTAGACGTTTGAACAAGTCCTTCAATTTCTGGGCTCATCCGATATATCCCTATCGGACAGGCATAAACAGCTCTTAGAAGATCCGCTCCAAATTCATTAGGTAGCATGTTTGCAGGCGTATCACATGCCGATGCACTAGCTGACATATTTGGATCTGTTGAAGCGTGTTCTGCTTTAAATTCATTTTCAATTTCAGCAAGCCAATTGGCAAAAGCTCCACTAGCAACCTCATTCACCCCGATGATGGCAATTGACTCTCGTGGAATTGCATTGCGCAGGCTTCCTCCATCGATGGATGAAACTCTGCTGCCAAACTTCTCCATTGCCATCCATAGAATTCTGTTCATGAGCTTGTTCGCATTTCCCCTTCCTCGATGAATATCCATTCCCGAGTGACCTCCAGTTAGGCCTTTGACTGAAATCTCATACCAATTCAAATCAGAGGAAGCGGCTGCTTGGGTATATGTCCCTGTTGCGGTAATGTCAATCCCACCAGCGCATCCAATTGTAATCTCGTCATCGTCCTCTGTATCGAGGTTCAACATTATTGATGCGTCCATTAATCCTCCTTTGAGACCCATCGCTCCAGTCATACCAGTTTCTTCATCAATGGTAAACAGCGCTTCAATTGGCGGATGGATAATGGTATCGGAGCTCAACACGGCCATGATGCTCGCAACGCCGATGCCATTGTCAGCACCAAGCGTGGTTCCATCAGCTCTTACCCAATCGCTGTCGACGTACATCTTAATCCCTTCAGTATTAAAATCAAAGTCTGTATCTGCATTCTTCTGATGAACCATATCCAAATGGCTTTGAAGAGCAACCGTCTGTCTTCCTTCAAGACCTGGAGATGCTGGTTTTTTGATGATGACATTTCCGACTTCATCAACCGTGGTTGGAAGGTTCAAACTTTTGCCGAAATCAACCATAAATTGAATAACTCTTTCCTCTTTCTTGGAAGGACGAGGAACGGCATTCAAATCCGCAAAGTGATTCCACATTATAGATGGTTCTAGGGCTCTTACAGCATCGCTCATTTCTGAATGTTTTTGGTTCGGCAAGTTTACGGTTTACGCGTGACTCGATATCGGTATACATAGAGGGCCACAACCACAGATATCAGTACCAACGAAATAAATTGGGAGTGGCTCAATATGCCATCAATTACATAGCCTCTCGTTTCGTCTCCCCTGAATATTTCGATGATGGATCTTCCGAACGAATAAAGGATGACATACAACAAGAATATTTGCCCATCAAAAGCCTTCCGATTCTTCTTCCAAAACAGGAATAAGAAGATCGCCAAAAGCATCACCATTGAATATATCTGAGTTGGGTGAAGCGGGGTGTTGAGTGGCTCGGCTTGACAAAGTGGATCACTGAATGTTATTCCCAAAATAGAATCTGTCGGGACGCCATGGCAACAACCTACCATTAAACACCCAAGCCTTCCGACAGTGTGAATAATCGGTATCGTCATGCCTATCAAGTCAAGCATTCCCCAGACCGGCCAACCGTTTCTGAGAACAAACCAAATGGTGATTGGAATAGAAAATATCAAGGACCCATAAAACACAAAGCCATTGCCGATGTCTGTATAAAGCCTGGCAGGATGATCGAGGTATTGAGATGGGTTTTCGAGGTAGAAGAACACTTTACCCCCGACGAAGGATGCGGCGACAATCCAGATCAACAATGAACTGATTTTATCTGAATCGATGTTATACTCCCTTCTTGCCTGAGTCGAAAGAAAAAAGTATCCAAGAACCGCTGCTACTACTAGGAAAAAGCCGTAGGAGAAAATGGTAAAATTGCCGAGCTCGATTAGTTTGGGGTGCATTTATCAGGTTAGGTTTTGGAATTTCTTGAAAGACGAATTTGGGAATTCACTGGAAAGTATTGTAAGTTAATAATCAACTAAATGATCAATTTCTGGAAGCCACCCAACAATGTTGGGTCCATCACGATGACATTGATAATCATGTGCCTTCAATAGGTTTTTCGAAGCTTCCAGATCTTCTTCAGTCAAATGAAAGCATTCATAAGCCACAAGTTTTGGTTTGAATGTATGCCATGGAAAGAGTTTGAGAATCTCGAAGTCAAACCCTTCGGTGTCAATCATCAGTATGTCCGCTCCTCCAATGTCGTGCTCATCAAACAGCGATTTAAATGATCGAACCTTTATATGCTCGCTTTTAATCCATTCATCTTGATTTGATGGGAGTGTTATTCCTTCCTTTCTCAAACGTCTTTCCAACCCACCACTTGCAATAAGGTGGTGCAAAGATTCTCGACTGAAACGAGCCAATCCAGTCGCCCAGCGATCATCAGAGAAGCCAATCATGTGAATTTCAGCACTTCCATCCGAATCACCAATTGCTGCGTTCACGGTGCGAATGTCAGGTGTACGTTGATGAAGTGGTTCAAGAAATCGATTAAACACGAATGGTTGAGGCTCGATTAGCAATCCACTCCAGTGATCACGCCTAATAAACTTGTGAATGGGATCGTGCGTAATCCCATCATTAGCCCCGACCTGAACCACAATAATTCCATCGCGCTCTTTCGATATTTTGTCAAGAATTGAATCAAACGAACCGGGGCTTGGCTTGAGAGAAGCCACGTACTTCCTATACAACCAAGAATTATTGGAGCTCAATGAAAATATAGTCTTGAAATAGGCCTTCTTGAAGAATTTCTTGAGTGCTGAGACCATCTACAATTATCTCGTGGTGAACTTCTTCAGCTTAGAACGGAAAACGTTGCTTATAGCCTCGCTCTTCATTGATTCAAAATCAAAGTTCACGATGACATCGTATTGAAAAGCAGCAATTTTCCCATCTTGGTTTAAAAGAATATGTTCAAAGGAGTAGGACGAGTTGTTGATGTTTACCACGCGAGTTTTCACCGTAATAATCCCAGGATAATAAAGCGGCTTAAAAAACTGAACTGATGTAGAAGCCACCATCGGTTCGACACGAAGCTCACTGAATAACGTCTTCACCCCAGTACGCTCCCATAAGTTGATCCTTGCAGCTTGGAAATACTTGTTGATCATGACATTATTCACGTGACCAAGAACGTCCATTTCGCTCCAATCAATCTTTAGTTCGAGCGTACTCGGATAGTCTTTTTCTCGAAGTTTTGAGGGGTCAATTCGCTGCATGCACAGCCAAATGTAGAATAGATTTATGCCAAGGTGTCCTTTTATTCTAGGAATGGAAGTATTTTGGTTTCGTGATTCGGACCTTGATATTCCTCTCAATTATTCTTTGTTCATTTTCAAGCCTCGCACAGAAGCTTAGTCCTATTCAGGCGGTACGAGCTATTGATGAGGCGTTTAGCGATGCCCATGTGGCTGCCATTGAAGCCAACCGCACTACTTTATACATCGATCAGTGCAACATCGCCAAGAGCTTTGTCCACGCAGATATGAATGAAAAGGCATTGGATGCTTATGCAAAAGCACTCAACATTGCCTTACCAAATAAGACACATACAACAATGTTGAATGAGGCCAGAAGAATCCTCACGGATGTGGACATGGAACTGGTTTATGATGATCGAACGAACGGGGTTGATGAAAACCATCAAGCTGTCAAACGTGAAACGGCCTTTGCTCAAGAGAGTTACACGCAAGGTGAAGCGGCAGATAAGATCGATGAGATGTTGTCTTTTTTACACGAGAACACGGTACGGGATCCAGCGCGGAAATCACAACTCATAGGTGACTTGAAATATTGCAGAGAGCTAATCCTTGATGGTGAGTTGGAAGAAGCTAGCAACGAGTACCACGCAACCATCATTCAGTATTTAGACCCACGTTGGACAAGTCAGTTGCTGGGCGATATTGGCAATGTTTTCGACAATACTGTTGTAACATTTAGACCCGGAAAGGACAACACCGTCAACGCCATGAATAGTGACATGAACAGCGGCTCAAAAGGGGCAAATGCTGAAGGTAAAATGGACGCTGCAGACATGAGCAATACTGCTCAAGCCAAGGGTGGTAGTGACTACATCGCTCTACCAACCGAAGCTGATCCTATCCTTTACTTTAAAGAAGAAATGGAAGGCCGTGTGATTGAACGAATTCGACTTATGGAAGATCATGAGTTGATGACGTACAAAAAGGTCAAACACAATTGGGGTAAAACATTCTACTTCATCAACGAAGAGCCATCAACCATTACAGAATGGCTGAGGATCCAGGAATTGTACCATAATATGAAGTGATTCTGAATTACCTTCACTTTCTTGGATCAAGAGCGTGTAATACTATTTGACGGCGTTTGTAACCTCTGCAACGCTTCAGTTCAAATTCTTATTAGTAAGGATAAAAACCGGTCGTTGAAATACGCCTCCCTCCAATCTCCGTATGGTCAAAGACTCCTAGAGCAGCAAGGTTGGTCCCAATCCGTTTTCGACTCATTTGTCTACAAACGAAACGAGCAAATTCATCAGAGATCATCGGCTTTTTTAATGGTGATGAAAGATCTAGGAAGCTGGTACCAATTGCTCTACGGCTTCATTATTATACCCAGCGTTCTTCGCGATCCATTCTACAACTTAGTAGCTAAATTCAGGTATCGAATTTGGGGAAAGAGAAGTGAATGCTATGTCCCAACTCCTGAATTGGAATCGCTGTTTTTAGAAGACTAGCTCTTCAAATTTTCCCAATACCATTTGATGGCACGTTCAAGGCCCTGACGCAAGTCGTATTCCGGTTTATAACCGAGAATGGTACTTGCCTTGACAATGCTCGCGAGAGAATGCCTTACATCTCCTATTCGCTCGGGCCCATACTTTACATCAACATCGGCTATGGCTGGATCAAACTCAGATAGCAATTCCTTCAACACCTCAACCAATTCATCGAGATTGGTGCTTTCTCCATAAGCCACATTGTATGTCTCGTTCAACGCCACAGGGTTAGTTGATAAGGCTGCAATATGATTTGCCTGGATTACATTATCGATGTATGTGAAATCACGCGATTGAGTGCCGTCTCCATGAATGGTCGGGGACTCGTGATCAATGAAGTGTCGAACAAACTTCGGAATAGCCGCAGCATAAGCGCCGTCCGGATCTTGTCTTGCACCAAATACATTGAAGTAGCGGAGTCCAATGTTTTCCAATCCATAGAGATCTCCAAATACCCGTGCATATTGCTCGTTTACTCCCTTGCTTACTGCATAAGGAGAAAGTGGTTTCCCAATTTTTGCTTCGACTTTAGGAAGACGCTTTTCATCACCATAGACCGAACTGCTGGTCGCGTAAACAAAACGCTGAACCCCTTCATCTCGAGAAGCAACAAGCATATTCAAGAAGCCATTGACGTTGACTTCATTTGTGGTGATTGGATCTTTGATCGAACGAGGAACAGACCCTAATGCCGCTTGATGAAGAACATACTGAGCACCTTTCACTGCCAGTTTACATGATTCAAGATCTCGGATATCTCCATTGATGAACTGATAGTTTGGATGATCCTTAAACTCATTGACATTCCGTTCAAAACCAGTCGAGAGGTTGTCCAGAGCTACGACCTTATTATCGTGCTGGAGAAGGTCCTCTACTAAACTGCTTCCGATGAAACCTGCGGCGCCCGTGACGAGCACATTTGAATTGGTAATTTTTCTTTCGAGCATTACAGTCTTATTAATCTTTCAAAGTGGCTTGTCCTTTCATAACTCTCATTTCTTATCTCGCAATCGATGTTGCTCTCATTTCTCGAATCACCGTTACCTGTACTTGGCCCGGATAGGTCATTTCTTCTTGGATCTTTTGGGAAATCTGAAACGCCAGATCACTGGCTTGTTCATCCTTCACTTTTTCCGCAGAGACAATTACGCGAAGCTCTCGTCCTGCCTGAATTGCATAGCTCTTCTCTACCCCAGGATATTCAAGAGGAATTCCCTCTAACTCTTGAATTCGTTTGATATAGGACTCCATGATTTCCCGGCGAGCACCTGGCCGCGCGCCGCTGACTGCATCGCAGACTTGAACGATGGGAGATATGAGATTTGTCATTTCGATTTCATCATGGTGCGCTCCGATCGCGTTGCAGACATCACCATTCTCTTTGTATTTCTCAGCCAGTTTCATACCCAAAATTGCATGCGGCATTTCGCTCTCTTCATCAGGTACTTTCCCAATGTCATGCAACAAACCCGCTCGCTTGGCCACCTTAGCATTAAGACCAAGTTCAGAAGCCATAATTGCACACAAATTGGCCACTTCCCTGCTGTGTTGCAGAAGGTTTTGCCCATAAGATGAGCGAAACTTCATTCGCCCGACCATCTTGATCAACTCTGGATGGAGCCCATGAATGTTCAAGTCTATACACGTGCGTTTTCCCGTTTCAACAATTTCTTCATCCAACCTCTTTTTGGTCTTCTCAACCACCTCTTCAATTTTTGCTGGATGGATCCGGCCATCCGTAACCAATTGGTGCAAGGCAAGTCGAGCAATTTCTCGTCTTACCGGATCGAAGCACGACAAGACGATGGCTTCAGGAGTGTCGTCCACAATTATCTCAACACCCGTTGCGGCTTCAAGTGCGCGAATGTTACGGCCTTCTCTACCGATTATGCGTCCTTTGATTTCATCTCCTTCAATGTTGAAAACCGAAACTGCGTTTTCTACTGCTTGTTCCGTCGCAACCCTTTGTATGGTCTGGATCACAATCTTCTTGGCGTCACGGCTGGCATTGATTTTTGCCTCGTCTACGATATCCTTGACCAAACTCATGGCCTCGGTTTTGGCCTCAGCGACCAATTCATCCTTCAATTGATCCTTCGCTTCTTCAGCAGTGATATTTGCGATGGACTCAAGTTGTTTCACTTGCTTAGAAGTCAATGAATTGAGTTCGATTTGCTTCTTGTCCATGGCTTCACGCTGAAATTCTAAACTCTCTCTCAGTTCATTCAGCTTGTGATCCTTTTTTTTGGCCTCCCCTAGTTTGTTGTTGAGCGAATGTTCCTTTTGTTTGACTCTTGACTCTGATTCTCCAATCTTCCGATTCTTATCCTGAATGACCTTTTCATGGTCTTCTTTCAATTGCAGGAATTTTTCTTTGGCTTGCATGAGCTTTTCCTTTTTAATAAGCTCACCGTCTTTCTGGGCCTCTGATATGATTGAATTGCGCTGGGATTGTAGGGTACGCCGCTGAACGATGTACATCAACGTGGCACCAAGAGCCAAAGCCCCAATGATCAATCCTATAGTTATAAATTCCATTTCAATGCATTAAAAATCCCGCACAGACCATGGTTGTTGTAACCTCAATAAAAGCTAAAATTTGGGGTCAGCCGGTTTCTCGCAAACGTCCAGTGTCTCTACCTAAGGCAGAAATCTCACGCAAAACGTGATAAACAGGCCTGCTTTTGAATAACACTAAGTCCAACCCCAGCGAAATAAGTGTTCAGGTTACAAACAGTTTGGTCCATACGGGACTAAGCTTTAAAGAACGTTGGGTGATTAGGATGAAAGCGCAGAATCGATCTTCTCGATGAACTTTTCCAGGGAGCCAGCCAGCTGGTCATTCTGAAGTTCCTCTTTGCCATGACCTTTTTCTAAAGTCATTTCTAAGGCAAGCATCGCCAGCAAGTCAGTATTATCCTTAACAGCAAAGCTGGAACCCAAATCAGTGATCCGCTCATTAATATATTTAGCTGCCTTTCGGACTTCCTCCTCTTCGTCGCGTTGTACCGTTAGCGGGTAAACACGATTAGCAATTGTCACCTTTATAGAGAGTTCGCTCATTCAATTAGTCGTTCAACAGCGCTATGCACCTGTCAATTTCCCGTACAATCTGGCTGATCTTTCGCTTCGACTCAGACACTGTTCCCTCATCACCTTTAATCGCCGAAGCCATTTTCAACACTTTATTTTCTTCACGCATACGCTTCAGGTCTTCATTCAACCCCTCCATCTTATCCTGAAGTTTCTGCTTTTCTTGTTCCAACGAATCAATTTTATGTTGATACCCATCACTGGTTCCGATCAACGAATCGATCTTTTTACCAAGGGTTTCAACAGTTGTGCTTAAATCTTTCACATTCAATTGATTAATGGGAGCTTGCAATGCTTATCCACTGCCTTTCAAAGATTGATAAAAATTATAAACCGATTGTTTAAAACAGGATTTTTATTTGGTCAATTCAGCTAGGAGCTGGAATTACATTCGCACCAGATGATTCGGTATCTGGTATTCTCAATATTGCTGACCCTGGTTTTAACAAATTCCTTTGCTCAAGAGTTTAAGGTCATAAATCCACTGCCTATTGAGCCCGCGCTTTCTGGAAACTATGGTGAGCTAAGAAGCAACCACTTCCACGGTGGGCTCGATCTAAAAACGGGTGGTCAGGAAGGGCTCGATGTACTAGCTGCTGGAGGTGGATATGTATCACGCATCAAGATTTCACCTTGGGGTTACGGCAAGGCTGTGTACATCGATCACCCAGAAGGATATACGACAGTTTATGGACACTTAAAATCCTTGAATGATACCATCGATCGCTATGTAAAACGCATTCAACGTGAACAAAAATCATTTGAAATTGATGTATATCCAGGTCAATCAGATTTACAGGTGAAAACGGGAGATGTCATTGCTGCTTCAGGGAACACTGGCGGTTCAGGTGGGCCTCATTTGCATTTTGAAGTGCGCGAAACAAAGACCGAAGTTCCAAGAAATCCATTGCTCCTTGGATTTCCGCTATCGGACACGAAAAGACCTCACATTGAAGCAATTGCCCTTCGACCGCTTGATGAAACTTCGCGTGTGAACGGCTCAACCAAGTCATTTCGCACAAGAATAAATGGATATACTTCTCCGAAAGTAGCGGCGGCTCAACCAATTAAGGTCAATGGCACATTTGGCGTTGAGGTCCGGGGATATGATCAGCAGAACGGGTCAGGAAATCAGAATGGGATCTATAAGCTGAATTGCTGGGTGGATGATGAACTCATTTCCCAATTTACAGCTGACAGCGTGAGCTTTGCGCTAAGTCGTCATCTAAATGCCCTCATAGATTACAACTACTACTATTATAATAAGAGCAGGTACATTCGGTTGTATCGACTGCCTGGAAATCGACTGGAGAATATCGATTACAAAAACGATGGCAAGATTTCGCTCTCCAACGGTACTCACCAAATAAAGGTTCAGGCCTTGGACGTTCATGGCAATTCATCCGAAATAAACTTCTCAGTCTTAGTCGATGATCCAGTTACTCAATTGGCAGAGCCGGTCGAAAATATTCCGTGGGACATTGACTACTTATATGAAAGCAAGAATGTCAAGCTCCACTTTCCTGCCTCTACCATGTACGAGTCGCTTCCTCTAGACATAGAAGAAAAGCAAGCCGCTCCTTCTCAACTGAGCAACGCGGTCAAGGTTCTACATCCAAGTAATCCGGTGCAACATCCATATGAAATCCAGATCAAGCCAAACATTGAAGACACATCGTCTCAATACATCATCGCCCAGATTAACTCCTCTGGACGCCCTTCAAGAGCCCTTGACACCAAATGGGAAGGAGGTTGGCTAAGAGCGGAATCGAGATCGTTTGGGACCTTTAAAGTATTCAGAGATGATGACACTCCCACGATTACAAGTCTGAACTTTAAAAATGGAATGAGTTGGTCTTCTGGTAGAATGAAGTTTCGGGTGCGCGATGGATTTTCAGGAATCTATCGTTACGAGGCCTTATCAAACGGGATTTGGATAATAATGGAATACGAGCCTAAACAAGATTTAATGTTTATCGACGTTAGTGATCTACCCAATTCTGATGAAAAACAAACATTATCAATTCGAATCACGGATAAGGTTGGAAATGTTGCCACATTTGAAGGATCATTTTATCATCGATGAAGTACTTAATCGCACTCTTTTTAGCACTAGTTACTCTAAGTAGCTTTTCTCAGTCCAACAAAAAACTCGTTCAACTATCTGGAGTCGTTGTCTCCGGTGACAGTTTATCCCCAGTACCCTTCACAAGCGTTCTGGTAAAAGGAACAAGCAGAGGAACGATTGCCGACTATTTCGGCTTTTTCTCACTCGTCACAGGCATTTCAGATACGATTGTCTTTTCTAGTGTAGGATATGAAAAGTCGGAGTTTGTCGTTCCAGACACTTTGTCCCATTCTAGATATTCGGTGATACAGCTTCTTAAAAAAGATACCATCCTTCTGGATCCGCAGATCGTGTACCCGTGGCCGAGCAAAGAACAATTTAGAGAAGCTTTTCTAAGTCTGAATGCCCCAAAAGATGACTACGACAGGGCATTTGAAAACATGACTCGAGAAGACGTGAGGCTAGCTTTACAAGGTGTTCCGATGAGCGCTCAAGGAAATCACAATTACACGGTACAGCGTGAATACACAAGGCTGTACAATCAAGGCCTTATGCCTCAAATCAGCTTGCTTAATCCGCTAGCTTGGGCTCAATTTATTGAGGCCTGGAAGAAAGGAGATTTTAAAAAGAAAGAGTAAGCACTGAACAGGATAGCGCACATATTGCTTTTCCTAGGGTTGATTTCCATTAGTGATTTCAGCTATTCGCAGGCCCTTGTTAAGGGGGAATTGGTAGACGAAACTGGCAAACCAATCGAATCGGCTACAATCGGTATTCCCGGAACAACCACAGGCGTGTCTTCCAATAAGAATGGAAAATACGAGCTCACCATACCAAGCGATCAAGAAGTCCTCGTCGTATTCCGACATCTTTCATTTGAAGAATACAAAAAGGCGATCAATGCTAGGCAGGGCGAAACAGTTGAGCTCAACCCGAAATTAAAACGTTCTGCTTTCGAGTTTGGTGAATTTGAAGTAGAGACTGAACGGGATCGAGACAAGCCAATGCGGAAAATTGATGTGGAGATTGCTAAGTTCAATCCGTCTGTAACCGGTAGCGTCGAATCACTCCTCCCTGCACAAGCTTTGGGCGTCAGTCAAAATAATGAGTTGAGCTCTCAATACTCCGTTCGAGGGGGAAACTTCGATGAAAACCTCGTGTATGTAAACGGAATTGAGGTCTATCGTCCGTTCCTCATTCGAAGTGGACAGCAAGAAGGCCTAAGCTTCATCAATAGTGACCTTGTTTCAGATCTCTCATTCTCATCTGGCGGGTTCGAATCCAAATATGGAGACAAGCTCAGCAGTGTATTGGACATCACGTATAAGAAGCCTGAAAAGTTTGCAGGATCGGTTTCGGGCAGCTTGCTCGGTGGAAGCATTCACATCGAAAACGCAAGTGATAATAAACGATTCACTCAAATTCATGGAGTTCGATACTACTCCAATCAGTATTTACTTGGAAGCCTTGACACAGAAGGCGATTACCGTCCGAGGTTTATTGATTACCAGACGTTTTTGACCTATGGGATTAATACCGAATGGGAATTATCCTTTCTCGGAAACTACTCTCAGAATTCCTATCGTTTCGCACCTGAAAATCGAAAAGCATCATTTGGCACGGTGAGCAGTGCATTGGGATTGAACGTCTTTTTTGACGGACAAGAGATTGACCAATATCAGACAGCGTTTGGCGCTATGACCCTTCAATGGACTCCGCGCTATGACCTTAAAATGAGGCTCATTGGTTCGGCATTTCAAACGACGGAGGAAGAGACTTTTGACATTGAGGCATTTTATCGCCTGTCCGAATTGGAGACAGATTTAAGCAAACCCTCATTCGGCGATGAAACTTTTGTCATCGGAGTTGGTTCGTACTTGGATCATGCAAGAAACTACCTCGACGCAATCGTTTCGACTGTGGAATTTCAAGGTGAGTTCTTCCCAAATGACCACAAATGGTTGTGGGGAGCAAAATATCGTCGTGATGACATTCAAGACAAGTTGAGCGAGTGGTCGTTGGTAGACTCGGTTGGGTATTCAGTTCCTTATAACGGCTCTTCCGTTGCGCTTTTCGAGACGATCAAGTCTGACAACCGGATCGCTACCAACCGTGTGATGGGATACTTGCAGCGAGATTGGTTTTTTGACCTTGACTCAAACGAGCTTTCAATATCAACCGGGATTCGGTTCAACTATTGGGACCTGAATAACCAAACAACCATTAGTCCACGGATTACTGCTGCCTTTAAACCCAACTGGAAATCTGATTGGTTATTTAGAGCAAGTTGGGGCTATTACCACCAACCTGCATTCTATCGCGAGATGCGTGATCTGTTCGGCGCTGTCAATACGGAGATTAGAGCTCAGACTTCCATCCACTATGTAGCCGGTGCAGATCTCAATTTCGAGATGTTCGAACGCCCTTTCAAGTTTGTCGGCGAAGCGTATTACAAGCAGTTGAGCGACATTATCCCTTACGAGCTTGACAACGTCCGGATCCGGTACTATGCGAAGAACAATGCCAAAGGTTATGCAACAGGAATTGACTTAAAGCTCAATGGTGAATTCGTCAAAGGAGTAGAATCCTGGGTAAGTATTTCAATAATGAAAACCGAAGAAGACTTACTTGACGACTTTTACACGCTGTACTTGAATGCTGCCGGTGACACCATCGTTCGAGGTGTGACAGCCGACCCTGTAAAGGTTGATAGCCAAGTGGTCTACCCCGGTTACGTTCCACGACCGACGGATCAGCGCGTGAATTTCGCCTTGACTTTTCAAGACTACGTTCCAACTATGGAACAACTCAAAGTTCACTTGAGCTTGCTTTATGGCACAGGATTACCAACAGGCCCGCCAAGCTACACTCGCTGGAAGGATGTATTCAGAATGGCCCCTTACCGTCGGGTAGACATTGGTTTCTCTGCTCGCCTCAAAGCAGAAGGTCAAGAGTCCAAAGTTGCGCTTCTCAACCATCTTCAATCTGCTTGGTTGACGCTTGAAGTATTCAATCTCCTGGCGGTCAACAACACCATCTCATACCTTTGGATCAAGGACAGTCGAAATATTGAATATGGCGTCCCCAACTTTCTAACAGCTAGAAGGGTTAATTTGAAACTGATCGTGAGGTTTTGATAAATAAGACGGCAACATTCATTCTCATCTTGCTGTTCATCGGCTGTGCTGAGGACATTCAAGTGAATAACTCAGCATCCGAGGGGACACTTCAGCACTTTGTAGACGAATCGGTCCAGTCCGTTTCTATCGGTGTATTCAGCCTTCAAACTGGAAATCACCCGAGCTTCGAAGAGGAAGTGGATAACCATCCGGTTTTAGCAATTCTGGACGCTCCGGATTCAGCATATGACTTTCGCTTGTATTTGAGTGACTCCCTCCGATTCCCAGATAGCCTGGGAACATTTCAAAGGATCCTCATGGATGTAGATCCAGAAATGAGGGGCATATTCAGACTTTTTAGACTGCGGGACATCAAACAAGACCGGTTCATGAGAGCAACCTATCGAGTTGGGGATAGTATTCGAATGAGTGTACCCATTACACTCCGAAATGGAAGCCTACGAACAAAGGATATCGACGCTATCATGGTCGAAGAAACTGAGGAGACGCTCAATCTTAATTGGGAAAGCGTTGCTGGGTCGGATTTATACCTCGTTACCATCAAAGATGCATTTGGAGACATTGTGAGCTCGCTTTATACATATCGAAACTCCTTTCGGTTTTACGATCTGCGTTTCGCGACTCGAAACCTCTTATCCACGACTATCGACCCCAAACTTGAAGCGGGAAGCCCATATGAAATTGAAGTGATGGCGATATCTAGGAGAGGTTGGATCAATGCTATAGGCAATCGAAAAATGACATTAGGTTATGGCCACTAAGTTCATTGTTGAGGATCTTGGTAAATGCTCCTATTCAGATGCGCTGGTCATCCAGGAAGACCATTTCTATGGCGCCATCAAAGCCAAGCAATCCGGAGAAACCTCCTTACACCCGAATCGATTAATCCTCGTCGAGCACGATCCCGTTTACACGTTGGGAAAATCAGGTGATGTTCAAAACCTCAAAGTTGATCCTGTCACTGTTGGAGCCACTTTTTTCAAAACAAGTCGTGGCGGAGACATCACCTATCACGGACCAGGGCAGATTGTAGCGTATCCCATTTTTAATCTCGAGCGGTTTGAAATTGGACTAGCACAATATATCTGGAACCTCGAAGAAGCGGTCCTCAGAGTAATTTCCAAATATGGACTGAAAGGTGAAAGAATCGAGGAAGCCAGTGGTGTGTGGCTCGATGCCGATCAAGATTCAGTGCGTAAAATTTGTGCAATCGGTGTAAAAGCTAGTCGGTATGTAACCATGCATGGATTGGCATTCAATGTGAACACGGACTTAAGTTACTTCGAACATATTATTCCCTGTGGCATCGATGACAAGGACGTTACATCCATGGCCAAAGAATTAGGTAAAGAAGTAGACTTTGATATTGTAAAAACCCTCTTGGTCGAAGAATTCGAAGCTGTGTTTACTTAAAAAGACCTTTCAACTTTTTCTTAGCCTCTTCTGCCGCCTTCTTTTTCGCTTCTTCCTCTAGCCTTTTCTTCTCGGCTTCTGCTTTTCTCTTGGCCTCGTCAGTTCTTCGTTTTGCTTCTTCCTCGGCTTTATTTTTGGCTTTATCAGCTTCATTCTTGGCCTTCTGCTTCGCTTTATCGGCTTCTTCCCTAGCCTTCTTTTCAGCGTCCGCTTTAGCATTGTCCAATTCTTCCTTCGCTTGGTTCTCCAACTCGTCCTTCTTCTTATTGAGCTCGTCTTTGGCGCGGTCTTTCAAATCATCAGTAATGCTACCAGCAGTTGCGCCACCAATGCTTGGTGTGATTTTGGGGTCAGTTGAGGTGCCTTCAATCTTTAAATCAACATCAACACGTTCTGGCATCGAAGCGTTTGTTCCAGCGGTAGAATTGACTTGTGAAAAGAGCCCGCCGATGGCTTTGTTTGCAGCGCCACCGAGAAGCTCAGAAGGAACATCCAAATTGAGCATGTAGTCTAGACTTTGGTCGAATCCATGACTTCCACCGATCACCGATGGAATCTCCTTTCCGATGACAAAGTCACTCGGCTCGATGACTACCCTTCCATTCTCAAAGCGGAATTCATACTCGCTGTCATCAATATCAAAACTCTTCAAGCCATCATATTTGATCGCGTCAGCCGCTTTTTCAAGAACTGGCGGTTTATCAATCGATGCATTTCGCGTGGTAAGTAATCCACCTCCATCAAGTGTATTGTAGAGAGGATCCATGTTGGCATCCATTTTTCCTTTAATCTTCATGGAAGAGGAAAATTTGCCGGTCGCATACTTCATGATTGGAGCCATTTTTTGGGCCATATCAACGTATTCATAAGTCTTAGGGATGTCCCATCCAATAACGTCAAGATTGAAGTCAAAATCAGGCTGCACCGGATTTGGAGTAGCATAGAATCCACTCATCGTGAGCGAACCATCGAGAAGTTGCATCGCCAATCGATCTAAACTGAGTTTTTGATCTCGCATCACAACACTTCCTCGGGTGCTGATGATTTCGAGGTTATCATAAATCATTTTTTGAATGGAGGTATTCAACACGAAGTCGTAACCAGCAGGCACCTCAAAAACACCATATGATTCATCCTCCTCGTCCTCTTGCTCTTCCTCCCCTTCTTCGGTCATGAATTCATTTAAATCCAATAATTGAGATGAGAAATTGAATTGACCGGAGAGCGGAGCATTTGCGACATACCATTCGACAATGTTGTTGACTCGTCCCGTCATACTGATGTCCGACTTTCCAACCTTCATATCGAACTGTGTGAGCTCAGCATATCGGGGAGAAAAATTCAATGACATCTGCTCTATCAATGTAGCATATGGCAATTCTGGATCTTGGTAATCGAAATTGCTCAACTTCAGACTTCCTCCAGCATGAAAATCCGCGTAGCGCTCTTGATCCAAAGCGCTTTGATTTCCTTCAAGATTGATGTCCGATTCAATTTGCCCAGTCAAACTTTGTCCTTCTTCTAAAGGAATCACATCCTTCATACTCTCCAGGTCTAAATTCATTTTGATGTTTGCATCGATGAACGGGTCGCTGATTGGAGTCCTCATGTGGAGGCTCATGTCCACTGGGTTATTGGCTAACTCAACATGAAACTTGTTGAGATCGACTATAGTATTGTCTTCACTTCCTCCAGGATTCTTGACATGGAGGTCAATAGCAATGTTCTCAGCCGCCTTTGGCAGATCTGGATAATGAAACATGGCATCAGACACGGTCAAATTGAGTCCAAATGCTGGAAGCTGTTCTCCAACCATTCTACCCTTCGCATGGCCATCAAGTGCAAATGAACCAGCGGTCTCGACATCTAAAAAATCGGTTAGATAGATCGCAGGTATAAGCGAAAGAATACTCTTAAATGTTGTTTCCGTGGTGTTGAATGTCAAATCAAGATCGATTGGACCCGTTTCCTCATCTGGCATCGCAACCGAACCATCAAAACCAAGTTGGAGAGCATTTAATCGAACGTAGTTCTCGACAAACTCAAAACGCATGTTGGGCAGATTCATGTTCATGTCAAAATCAGACTCAAGCTCTGTGCGATTGAGGTAATTCATGCCTTCCATTTCAAAGGTCAACTCATCTACCCAAGTATAGGTGCGGAGTAGAAAATCATCTTGCGTAAAGTCACCACTTCCTTCATGGGTCAAGTTTTTAAGCTCTGCATACATATCGCCTGATCGATCGTCGTAGATAAGCGTGGCATTTCGAATGTAGTATTCCCTGAGACCTACGCTGAAAGAAGTCTCTTCGGTAGATTCCTCCGTCGCTTCTTCTTCCGAACTTGGAGCAATGTCATAGTTAGCCGTACCATCTTCAAGCACGATCACGTGCAATTTTGGACTGACTAAGCCAATCGTATTGACTTGAATTGTTCCTCCATTGATAACGCTCATTAAGTCAAGGCTCAGCTTCAATTCTTCGATGTCGGCTAGCGCAACTCCACTAAATTCTTCCCTGCCTATGACGCTAAGCTCGTCTACGGTCAGCGTAAAATCAGGAAAACTCTCCAAAAGCGATAAGCCAATATCACCAAACTTCACATCAGCATTCAAATTGGCATTCGCCTGGTCTTCAACCAGCACAATCAAATCGTCCTTGAATAAGATTGGGAGAACAATGGCTGATCCAATCACCAGCACAATGAGAGAGACGACTACGAGTAAAACTTTACGAAGCATGGAAAATGATTTATGTCAAAAATTTCGTTCAATGAATGTTGAAACCCGAGAAGCAGTGAATTTATTGTACCAAAATAAAACACCCTCCACTTCCGACAGAAATCGGAATGCGAAGGGTGAAAAAAAAATCTCGTGAGATTATGCTAGGAGCAATCCTTTCAACCGTGAAAGCTTATTCTCAAGTTCAGATAGATCATCTTGAGAAATGCTCTCCACATCGCTAAAACCTGCGTAAAACATCATAAGTTCTTCAACAGCCTCGTACACATCAGGACTTATTTCTGAATCGATTTCCCCTAAAACATTGATCAAATCTGAAGCGTGTCTTTTTTGAGAAAATATCCCTTCATAGACCGGTCGAGTGTCATCATTCAACTCTCTTCCTTGTAATATCCCTGCCGCAATAACTTGGCTTTCAACCCAACTACCAAGAAAGATCTCGGTCGCATTTACGAAACGCTCATTGTCAACCATGTACTGATCCATCTCGTTGAAAGCATGGTCCATCATTTTGACAAATTTCTCCTGGCTGGTCGTATTCTCTTCGAAGTTGGTCGTGATCGTTCGATCAAACACTTCACCCGCGCCGAGCTCGTTCGACAAATCTCTACAGACGTTGAAGTAGTCCAATGTTTTCTGATTTTGGTGCTCATAAGCCATGAACCCCATATCGGTCATAAAAACTCCATAGCCATATGCCCTCGCCATTGCAGTCGAGAGATCATGCACCCCGCTAGTTGGCGTCAGCTTGATTTCATCGGTATACAAGTTCACCTGCTCAATGATGTGGAATGTCTCCAATGGAGAAGGCAGGTTCGCAATCATTGTATGAAACTTGAAGTCAGCAAGTGGATTCACTCCGCTTTCGGCTGGTTGCTCTGTAACCTCATCGAGGGCAGTGTCATCACCAGAATGATCATGCTTTTCTTCACTATCCCCACAAGATGCAAGGAGGAAAACACCAACGAATAGGAACGCAAAGTGTCTGATTTTCATAGGTATTTGAGTTTGAGTGAACAACAAATATAGTCGACTGCCTATTCTATCAAAATGGATTTTATCGAAGCTGGAGTATTATCCAAATTGTTAAAATTTACCCAAATGACTAAACTTCCTTGGTAGTTAGTTCGCATGTACTTACACTTGCACTTTATTACCCAAACGGATAAATGAGTAAAGAAGAGAAAATACTAGAGGCCGCGACGGACGAATTTCTTACCAAAGGATACGACGGTGCGCGTATGCGCAGTATCGCGGAAAGCGCCGGAATCAACAAAGGCCTACTCCACTATTATTTCAAGAGCAAGGAGGCGCTCATACTCAAAGTGTTCCATAGTTTGTTCCGTGAGATTTTCAGCGAGCTATCAGATATTTTCAATTCGGAACTGAGTCTGTTCGAGCAGATTGAGCGCGGCATAGGCACTTACATCGAGTTCCTTATCCAGAATCCGCGGATTCCCTTTTTTGTTGTCGGCGAACTCAACCGAGATAAAAAAGCGCACTTGCGCCGGATGAAGGAAGCAAAGGTTCCCCCACCCTTCATGGAGCTTGGTCGATCGATCGAAGAAGCAAGAAAGAGGAAAGAAGTTAAATCAGATACGACCAGTCGGGAGTTTATACTCAACATGATGAGCTTAATGCTCTTCCCATTTGTTGCACGCGAAATGATCATGTTCACCCAGCAGATCAACGAGAAAGAATTTGAGGCCATGTTGCGAAACAGAAAGAAGCAAGTGGCACAATTACTAATCATGGACTTAAAAGTTAAAGCCAAATAATGAAAGCTTTTGAAATCAGGAGATACTCCGTAGTCGCAGGTATCGCAATTTTAATCGGGGCCGTTGTTCTCAACAATGTGCTAGCCGGCATGAAGGAACCACCGAAAGAAGAGCCACCTAGTGATTTTGTGGTTCCCGTCAAAGTATTGGCAGTGTCCAACATCACAGAAACAGCGGATGTGTCCATCAACGGGCGCATAATCTCCCAGCGAAAATTTGACGTTTTCACGGAGGTAAATGGACGGCTCATACCTACAACGAAGGAATTTAAGAATGGCGTCTCCTTCAGTAAAGGAGATGTGCTACTTCAGATGGATGATACCGATGTCAGGATGAATCTTGTTTCCAGTCGGAGTGCGTTTCAAACCTTGTTGAATTCACTGTTAGCAGATCTGAAGATTGACTACTCGAACAACTTTGAGCTGTGGCAATCATTCATCTTGCAGCTAGATCCAGCGAAGATTCTATCAGAGCTTCCCGCTGTTACCGATGTCAAGCTAAAAGGGTTTCTCGTTTCTAGAAACGTGTACAACCAATACTACGCGATCAAGGGTCAGGAAGCTCAATTGGCCAAATTCACGGTTACAGCACCGTTTGATGGCGTAGTAAATCAAGCCTCGATTAATCCGAACACCATCCTCAGAGCAGGTCAAAGAGTTGGGGTTTTCGTCGACCCGACGAACTACGAATTGGAAGCTGGCATCAGTCTATCGTTGAACGACAGAATATCAATTGGCAACACAGTCCAACTCCACTCAAATGACGTCAAGGGCAGATGGAAGGGAGTTGTTTCACGCAAAAGCGAAAGTCTGGACCCAAGCACCCAAAATCTGAAAGTCTACATAAATGTAAAAGGATCCAACCTGTTTGAAGGCGCCTATCTGAATGGTGTAATCATGGGTCAAAGTCTTGACTCTGCCATTTCCATTCCCCGTTACTTGATTGTCAACAACAATCAAGTTTATGTCCTCAACGATGATAAGCTTGGCTTAACCACTGTCGATATCATCCATGAAAACCGAGATTCTATGCTGGTTTCAGGATTAGCTGATGGAATTGAGCTGGTTAATCAGGTGGTTCCAGGAGCACACGAAGGAATGAAGGTTCAAAAGGTGAATTGAGATGAGAGCATTGATTGAATATTTCATCAAGTACGCGATTTCAGGAAATGTACTCCTATTTCTCATCTTGATCTTTGGGTTCTTTGGACTGAATAGTCTGAGAAGAACGTTTTTCCCGGAGATTCCAAGCCGACTCATTACAGTTCAGGCTGTTTATCCAGGTGCCTCACCCGAGGAGATTGAAGAGTCGATTGTCCTTAAAATCGAGGATAATTTAAAGGGCGTAACAGGAATTGATAGGGTAAGATCGGTCTCTAGCGAAAACCTTGCGAGCATTAGCGTTGAGCTAACTCAAAACGCCGACATCGACTTGCTCCTCATGGACGTCAAAAATGCCGTTGACAGGATTACTTCTTTCCCTGTAGGATTGGAATCTGTCGATGTCTATAAACGCGAAGCCATCAGTCGAGCAATGTCCTTTGCCATTTATGGTGACGTTGATCTTAAAACACTGAAAGGAGAAGCCCGAAAGGTAGAACGAGACCTGCTCGCCATTGAAGGAATTTCAAAGGTTGCACTCAGCGGTTTCCCTGCTGAAGAAATTGTAATTGAAATTCAAGAACACAAGCTTGAATCTTATGGAATCTCGTTCCAGCAAGTGCTCCAGGCAATTGCTTCCAATAACATCGAACTAACCGGCGGAACAGTAAAAGGTGTGAACGAAGAATTAAAAATACGTTCTTCATCCAAAGCTTATTACGCCGTTGATCTTGAGAATTTAGTCATTCGAGCCAGCAAGGATGGGTCGGTTACACTTTTAAAGGATTTAGCCACGGTAGAAGATCGATGGGCGGAAGAACCGAATCGAAACTATTTCAATGGACGGCCCGCCGTCACAATTGATGTATCCAACACGAACAGCGAAGATCTGCTCTTCATCGCCGAGCAATTGAAGGCTTATCTAGAATCGTTTAATGAAAAAAAACCCGCGATCCAAGCCAGCATTACTAATGATGCTTCAAATACAGTGGTTCAACGAATTGATCTGTTAGTTGAGAATGGAATCATCGGATTCTTTCTCGTCTTCTTCTTTCTAGCTCTTTTCTTACACTACCGACTCGCATTGTGGGTAGCACTTGCAATTCCGATATGCTTCGGTGGAGCATTCGTACTGGCGCCCTTCTTTGGAATAACTATCAACGTCATTTCTTTATTTGGGATGATTACGGTAATTGGTATTCTGGTAGACGATGGGGTGGTAATCAGTGAGAACATTTACCGGCATTACGAACGCGGAGAAGATCGAGTGACAGCAGCTGTCAACGGTACCTTGGAAGTGCTGCCGGCTGTATTCTCTGCAATCCTGACAACAGTTGTAGCCTTTAGCACATTCTTCTTTCTTGATGGAATACTAGGAGATTTCTTTAGTGAAATGGCGTTCATTGTCATTGCCACACTCATATTCTCTCTTGTAGAAGGGGTTTTTATCCTCCCAGCTCATGTGGCTCATTCAAAAGCACTCGATCGAGAAGTGAAACCTAATAAACTCACGAGGGTATCTACTCAAATTTTGGATTGGATGAAGAACAAAGCCTACAAACCGGCTTTGGAGTTTTGTATGGAAAACAAATTCTTAGCCGTTGCTTTTCCTCTCGCGCTCTTCATTATCACCATTGGAGCGATTAAAGGAGGAATCATCACAACAACGTTTTTCCCATTCATCGAGAGTGAAGAAATCACCATTTCACTTAAAATGCCATCTGGCACACCAGAAGATCAAACGCTAAACCTTCTAGATCAACTAGAAGAGGCGGCGTGGATGACTAATGATGAAATCAAATCCACTCGCGAAGATGGACTCGATGTCATATTGGCCGTCGATAAGCGTCTAGGCCAAAAAACGAATGAAGGCACAATGCGGATCAAGCTTCTGGATAATGAAGCTCGTCAGATGGCTACACTAGGAATTAGTGGCCAAATCAGGGAAAAGGTCAGCAATTTGGTTGGTGTAGAACAAATGTCCTTCGGCACAGGTGGACCTTTTGGAAAACCAGTCTCTGTGGCTCTAAAAGGTGTGGATCAAGAAGAAGTCCGACTAGTCGTAGAAAAGCTCAAAGACAAACTCAATGGGTTAAGTGACTTGAAAGACATCACCGATGATGATCTTGAAGGAGAGCGTGAGATCAGAATCAAGCTCAAAGAAAAGGCCTATCTCCTTGGACTTTCGGAACAACAAATATTGCTTCAGGTTCGCCAGGGCTTTTTCGGAGGCGAAATACAGAGGTTACAACGAGGCTTAGATGAAGTGAAAGTGTGGGTGAAGTATGACCGAAGTGAACGATCTAGCCAAAGTCGATTGGAAGACATGAAAATTCGAACCGCGAATGGTGAGCAATACAATTTAAAGGACTTAGCAACCTTCGAAATTGCAAGAGGAGTTGTTGGAATTAATCACACCGATGGTGAACGAAATATTCTCGTTCAAGCCGACATTTCTAATTCTGAAGTTTCCGTCACGGACATTCTCGGAACTCTAGAAAGCGACATTATTCCGGAGATTTTGGCGGAACATCCTGACATCAATTACTCGTTTGAGGGGCAATATCGACAGCAACTAAAAACGGCGTCCTCAGCTAAAAAAGTAGCGCCTATAGTACTACTTCTAATGCTAGCTATTATAGTACTGACTTTCAGATCTTTTACTCAAACTTTTGCCGTGCTTTTATTGATACCATTTAGCTTCATTGGAGTGGCTTGGGGACATTGGGTACATGGACTTCAACTATCACTTTTCAGTTATTTAGGGATGATTGCGTTGATGGGAATCATTGTGAACGATGCCTTGGTATTTGTGAACGCATTTAATCTCAACATCAAGGATGGGATGAGCTTTCGAGACAGCATGAAAGAAGCTGCATTATCTCGATTTAGGCCTATCCTCCTAACATCGATTACAACGGTGGCTGGACTTGCTCCGCTCATTTTTGAAACCAGCATGCAAGCGCAGTTTTTAATCCCAATGGCCATTACGATTGCCTACGGACTTGGAATTGCCACGCTGATCATTTTGATTCTGCTTCCGGTCCTTCTGATCACGATGAACAGACTAAAGTTATTTATTGAATGGTACTGGAATGGAAAGACGCCAAAGCCGAAGGAAGTTGAACCTGCTTATAAAGAGATGAAATATGAATAAAAGAATAATATTCTTCCTAGCAGGAACGCTGATCTCTGGATTGACCTTGGCCCAAGATGGTTTGAGCGTTCAGTCCGCTATTGAAGAAGCTCTGTCTAACAATCCTAACATTCGGATTTCTCGTTCAAGAGTTGAGATAGCAGAAAACAACGCGTCGTTGGGAAATGCAGGCTTACTCCCTACTCTTTCAGCAGGTGCTGGAGTGAATTATGACGTTGACGACGTGAGCATTCAGCTCGCTGGAAGTCCTGACCCCATTGAAACTACAGGCGCAGCTACAAACGCGTTGAATGCCAACCTCAATTTGAATTATCAAGTATTCTCTGGATTCAACAACAAGCGCACGTATTCGAAGCTGCAATTAGCTGCGGCACAAAGTGAAATGCAAAGTCAGTTGGAGGTTGAAGGAATCATTCTGCAAGTAGCAGCCGCTTTCTACAACGTTCTAAGAGCAGAGAACAACCTTCAGATTTTGAGAAACAGCAAGGCAATATCAGAATCAAGAGTAGAGCGTTCACAAGCAGCAAAGGACTTGTCTGGCGGCAGCTCGATTGCATTACTCAATGCTAAAGTGGATTTGAATCAAGATAGCGTTGAACTACTGAATGCGAATCAGGCATTGACAGAGGCTCGAATCAACTTTAACCAGCTACTTGGGAGAGATCTAGTGAATGAAGTTGTACTTACCGCCGTAGAAGAGCTTCCCGAACTTGAAGGGCATGAAGCTCTCAAAGAGAAGATGATGAGCCAAAACCCTACTCAGATTAATGCTCGGCTTACTGAACAAAGCTCATTACTCGACTACAAAATCTCGAATTCGTCCTATTTGCCGCAGCTCAATTTTTCGGGTTCCTACTCCTATTTCAGAAATGAATCCGAGGGTTCCTTTCTTCAGCTTAATGAAACGCTTGGATATGGTTTGGGGTTAACGCTCTCCGTTCCACTGTTTACTGGTGGCACAAGACGAAGCGCACAGAAGAATGCTAAAATCTTGATGGAGAATTCAAAGATTTTGAACGAAGAGACATCCAGAACGCTTGAAAAGCAGCTACTGATTGCGTATCGAGACTACCAGAACTCAATGCAGGCCTTCGAACTAGAACAAACAAGTCTCGAGACGGCAGAATTGAACTTTGAACTGAGTGAGGAGCGATTCGCAATAGGCCAAATCAGCAATGTAGATTTCCGGACTGCACAGCTCAATTTACTGATGAGTCAAAACAATCTCAACAACTTACAGTACAACACACAGCTCACTGCATTGGAGGTTCTGAGACTTTCAGGACAATTGATGAAGTGATGATTTCATCATAGAATTAAATTTGCTGACTTTCAACCACCATGTCAGCCACCTTTCATAGCCGTTCAGAATTTGAACTCATATTCAAAGAGCACTACGCGTCTCTCGTGAATTATGCGGTGAGAATGGTGAAAGACCCTGACTCTGCCGAAGATGTGACGCAACAGGTTTTTGTCTCGCTATGGGAAAAGCGAGAATCAATCGAAATCGAAGGAAGTCTAAAGAGCTACCTGATGTGCAACTCACTTACCGCATCAATCAGGAGAAGGTTACCCACGTATTCAAGTTAGACGTACAAAACGCCATCAATCGTGAAAATCCTTGGTGGGACTATTACAACCCTGAAAGAGATCAGGTCGAAACAGATTTTCAAGTAGGAGTACTTCCAATACTCACATACAAACTTCAATTCTAAGTTTAGGTAGGTTGTCGGAGAGCCTCGTTCGTTGCGGACGGGGCTTTTTGCTATCCGCTAATTGCCCGAATGATGTCATTCCCATTGGCGTAGACCAACAACGTCAACAACAGGATCATCCCGGTCGCTTGAGCATATTCCATGAACTTATCGCCAGGTTTTCTGCCCGTGACCATTTCATAGATGAGGAACATGACATGACCGCCGTCCAAGGCTGGAATCGGCAGGATGTTCATGAAGGCGAGAATCAATGATAAGAACGCCGTCATCGTCCAGAATGCCTGCCAGTTCCAAGTTGCTGGGAAAAGACCTCCAATCGCGCCAAAACCACCAATTGAGGATGCTCCCTCTTTGGTGAAGACCAACTTCAAACTGGATATGTAGCTGCTCAATATTTTTCCTGTCTCGAAAAACCCAGCCGGAATGGCTTCGAAGAAACCATATCGATACGTCTTTGTTTCGATGAATGAATCGACCAGCTTCAAACCGATTCCAATTTTACCAGCTTCGCTAATCGAAACTTGCATTTCTACAAGTTCGCCATCGCGATCAATATTGATTGATACCGTTTCACCTGGGTGGCCTTGAATCGCCGCAAACCCTTCGAGGTAACCTAACGTGGGCTCGCCGGCGACGGCTAAAATGCGGTCGTTCTTTTGAAGTCCAGCGCTCTCTGCGGCGGCTCCAGCAATGATGCTGTCCACCTCAAATGGGAATCGGAGGTTGAATAATGACCTCACCTTCTCTCTTAAAAGCACTTGGTCAATGGTGTCCGGAAGGGTTACAATTTCAATAACTCCATCTCGATTAACTTCTACTTGACGTGCCTCGCTGATTAGAATCTCCTTCCCAAGATCTCCCAAAAACTCCGCATTTCCATCAGCCAATCCAACGATGTGATCTCCATCTCTCAATCCGAATGGTTCGAGTGAATCATCCACATATACACCATATTTAAGGTTTGCGAGTGGCACTTTCTCCTTGCCCCATGTGTACAATACCATGCTGTAGATGAGGAATGCTAGAATGATGTTGACCGTAACGCCACCAACCATGATGATGAGTCGCTGCCACGCTGGCTTGCTTCTAAACTCCCATGGCTCAGCTGGTTTCGACATGGCTTCTTTATCCATGCTCTCATCGATCATTCCTGATATTTTGACGTAGCCACCAAGCGGCAACCAACCGATTCCATACTGTGTATCGCCTCGCTTGAACTTGATCAACGAAAACCAAGGATCGAAGAATAAGTAGAACTTCTCTACTCTGGTTTTGAACAGCTTGGCAGGAATGAAATGTCCTAATTCGTGAAGTACGATCAGGATTGAAAGACTCAAAATGAGTTGTGCCGCTTTAATAAGAAATACTTCCATCTATTTAATCAATTCTCTTGTAGTCGCTCTCGCTTCTCTATCTATTTCAATGTATTCATCCACGGATGGATGCTCTACTTTCTTTGTCTTTTGCATCGTTTCTTCAATGACCGCTTGGATCTGAAGAAACTTGATCTTATCATTTAAAAAGGCATCAACCGCGACTTCGTTGGCTGCGTTCAAAACGCATGGCATCGAGCCACCTTCTTCCATCGCTTTAAAAGCTAGGGCGAGATTACCAAAGGTTTCTGTATCCGGTGCTTCAAATGTGAGCGACGGATAATCCATGAAGTTGAATCGGGGGAAATTGGCCGATAAACGGTTTGGATATGCAAGCGCGTATTGAATCGGCAACTTCATATCAGGCAATCCCATCTGAGCTTTCATGCTGCCGTCTTCAAATTGAACGGCGCTGTGAATGATGCTTTGTGGATGAACAATGACGTCAATCTGCTCAGGCTTCAAGTTGAACAGCCACTTGGCTTCAATGACCTCCAACCCCTTGTTCATCATCGTAGCGGAGTCAATGGTGATCTTAGCGCCCATATCCCAATTCGGATGCTTGAGCGCTTGTGCCTTGGTTACATCTGCTAGGGTGGCGCGCGATCGGCCTCTGAATGGACCACCGGATGCGGTGAGGTAAATCTTCTCAATCTTATTGTGAAATTCTCCAGCCAAACATTGGAATATCGCGCTGTGCTCGGAGTCCACTGGATAGATGTTGACACCGCTTTCGCTCGCGGCCTTTGTGACCAGCTCACCGGCAACAACCAAGGTTTCTTTATTGGCGAGTGCAATTTGCTTTCCTGCTGTAATTGCTTTCATCGTAGGACGAAGTCCTGCGAATCCGACTAAACCGGTGAGCACCATGTCGATGTCCTCCATCTCAACGCATTGCTCTAGCGCATCAGCTCCTGCAAATACCTTGATTTCATCTTCCCAAAGCGCGTCTGAAACTTCTTTGTACTTGTCTTCATTAACGATGACAACCGCGTTCGGCTTGTACTTTTTGGCTTGCTCGATGAGTAATTTGGAATTATTTCCCGCAGTAAGCAACTCCAGTGAGAAATGATCCTCTTGCTCAGACAGAACGTCAAGAGCCTGAGTTCCAATGCTCCCAGTAGATCCAAGTATTGCTAATCCGCGTCTTTTTTCCTCACTCATAAAGGGCTGCAAAGATGTGAGTTGATAACGAGATAGTTCGCGTATTAACCAACTTTAAACTTGAAAAGTGAATCCGCGATTTTTCGGTCATTCGCCAAGCGCGGCAACTTGTTCTGTCCACCCAGTTTTCCGATCGATTCCATGTAGGCATTAAACGCTCCGGAATTGACGTGCGTGATGATCAAGGATCGAAGAACACTCCCTTCAATTAGGTCTTTGTAATAGCTGTTGAGCTCGCACATTTTTGCATCAAGCTGGACAGCGAACTCTCCTCCAACGTCCTTCGATGTCTCGACGAACCATTCGTGATACGGAAGTCCATCTTCTGGATTCACTTGCGGCGCCACATGAAATTCATTGATCTCCACCTCAAGACTTTGAGCTACTTCCGTCATAGCCTTCTCTACTTCCTCTGCGATGACGTGCTCGCCAAAGGCTGAAATGAAATGCTTGATCCTCCCGCTGACCACAATTCGATACGGTTCGGTCGAAACAAACTTGACCGTGTCACCAATCAGGTAACCCCACAGACCGCTGCTCGTGTTAAGTACGATAGCGTAGTTCTTCCCTACTTCGACGTCCTTCAACGTTAGTCGCTCTGGGTTTTCATCGTGGATCTTGTCCAGCGAAATGAATTCATAGAAAATGCCAGCGTCCAGATTGAGCAGCATGCCTTCCTCCTTTTGTGAATCTTGGAACGCAATGAATCCTTCCGATGCTGGATAGGTTTCAATCGTGTCTACTCCGGGTCCAGTAAGTCTTTCGATGCTGGACTTGTATGGCTCGTAGTTCACCCCGCCGTGCGCAAAGACACTGAGATTGGGGTACAATTCTTTGATGGTTGATTTACCAGAACGAGCCAGCAGCTTTTCGTAGTACATCTGAATCCAAGGTGGAATTCCGCTGATGAGTCGCATGTCTTCATTCATGGTTTCTTCGACCACCTCATCGACCTTGGTTTCCCAGTCGTCGATCATGTTGACCTTGAACGACGGCATCCGGTTTCGCAGCAGGTACGATGGGACGTGATGCGCCACAATCCCAGAAAGTCTTCCCGTCGATATTCCATTGTGGTCAGAGAGTTCAGGACTTCCTTGAAGAAAAATCATCTTACCTTCCGAAAAGGATGCGTTGCCTGATTCATGAATGTAGAGGAGCAATGCCGATCGCGCAGCCTTTGTTTGCGCATTGATTCCCTCTTCTGTCATCGGGATGTATTTCGTACCCGACGTAGTGCCCGAAGTTTTGCAGAAGTATCGGGGTTTTCCAGTCCAGAGAACATTCTCTTCGCCGTTTTGAATTCGTTCGACCCATGGCTTCAACTGCTCATAGTCGCGAAGCGGAATTTGGGTCGACCAAGCATCCAACGATGTTTGAGATGAAATACCGTGCTCTTTTCCAAAGCCTGTTTGGGAAATCACCTCGACCAGTCGGCGAAATGTTTTGTCCTGAGCATCAATCGGATTTTGAGCCCACGACTGCACCTTTCGATGCTCCTTCCCCGCTAGAATTTTTGCTGCAAATGCCTTTAATCCCATTGATCGGCGAAGTTATGGAACTCGCGATGTCCAATCTTCAATTGTCAATGAGACAATTTCCAATTGGGACTTAGTGACTGGGTATTCTCCATTCACTGAGAGATGCTAAAAAGCATACTGTGAAGCCACAAACCAAATCAATGCGCCCATCATAAGAATCAAAAGCATCGCTGGTTTCGCTAACTATTAGAACGTGGCGCCTACTTTAAAAGCAAGGGTGTTTAATGTGCTTACGTCGTATTCCACGCTTGCCGTTGCAAACTTGTATTTCAATTGTGTCCCAATCATGAGTCGAGGTGTCATGCTATTCTCGCTAGTCAGCTCCACCTTGCTGGTTGTTTCTTTGCCATGATTCAATTGAGTGGATATACCTGCATAGGGCTCAAATATTTTCCACTGCTTGGACACCAATAGATCAATCGCAGTTGCGTTGAGCTTCAAATCTTCCGGTCCAAAAAGTCGGGCATGGCTAGCTCTACCCGCTAGGAATAGTTTATGATTTTCGCCCCGTTTAGCCTGTATGAGCTAATAAAAAATGAGCCAGCACCCTATAAGCAGGACTACATGGACGATGGATGGGTGGCATCATCTTACCTCGTACCGGACAGCAATTTAGCACTAAAAAATTATCGTTTAAAGTTCTCTCGACACAAGGTTGCCGAAGAGCAAATTAATTCCCTCACGACTAAACTGTGTGAAATATCATCAAGAGGAGTTCAGGTAGTTTGCTTTAGACCACCTACCACACATCAAATGCGAAATTTAGAGGATTCACTCAGTGGCTACGATGAAATTACCATCAAAAAGAATCTGCAATGCTCCTTTGTCGTCTGGTTAGATTTTAAAGATTCAGATTTCGAATCGTACGACGGGAGTCACCTTGACGAGAAATCAGCAAGAAAATTATCAAGAGAAATTGGAGATCAGATCAATGCAGGGTTCTTGCCATTGTTAAATTGAGTCTAGAGCTTAATCTTTGATTACCAAATAGTAATCCTGCCCAAATTCTTGATATAAGCTTTAAGGAAAACCTCAACGCCGCGGTCAGCTGCTCTTCCATGTTAGCCGTGACAAGTAGCTTCAATTTCCGATCTTTGGGTGGCGCGAATCGACGGCTAAACGATAATAAGCAGTATGCTATCCAAAGAAAAACAGTCGCAACTCCGAAGTAAACTTTTTAGACACCTCGACGGAATCGTGGTTGCCCCTTCTGCCTATGCGCTGAAGGCACATGGGATTACTGATAGATTGCAAAGCGAAGGATCGGTGGAGCTAGGTGCGCTTGCCACAGAATTCAAAGCGAACGATGGCTACCTCAATGTGGCCCTCAGAACGCTCTGCTCCCAAGGCTGGCTTACCCAGCATGTAGACAATGACGGCGATCGAATTCGCTATGAAGTCAACGAAATCTCTGAAATAGCCTTTGGGCATTTTGACATGTACAAAGGCGCGGTCGAGCTTCTCCAGATGTCAGAGCACTACAGCCCGCGCAAATTTGAAATGGAACCCTTCATAAAAATGGAGAGCCTCTTCAAAGAGTATCAAAGCAAGTTTGGCATTGAGCCATCAGATGACGAACAGGTCAAGCGTGTTCAAAATCAAATCCTCCTTCACATTGAAGGAATCTTAGTTGGTCCCACCTTGGTGCACTTTGGAATGTCAGGAATGTTCCACAAGTATTTTATGGAAACTCGATTTAAGGCGGAAGAGTTTCATTCAGATGCTCTCGGGTTTGAACGCTTGTTGGACGTACTAACCGAACTTGGTTGGTACACCAAAACCGGGACATCCTTCGAATTCACAGAAGAGGGATTGTTCTTTGCCAAGCGGGCGAGCGCCTATGGCGTCACAGTATCGTACATACCGACACTCCGAAAACTAGACGACTTGATTTTTGGAAATCCACTGGTCTTGAAGAACGTTGGCAAGGGAGAAGATGAACAGCACGTCGATCGCGAAATGAATGTGTGGGGAAGCGGCGGCGCCCATGCATCTTACTTCAAGGTCATTGATGAAATCATCATCGACTTGTTTAATAAGCCAATTGAAGAGCAGCCGAAAGGAATTCTAGACATGGGATGCGGAAATGGAGCCTTTCTTCAGCACCTGTATACCGTCATTGAGAGTCAAACGCTTCGAGGTTCGTTGCTTGATGAATATCCATTGGCACTTATTGGTGTCGATTACAATGAAGCAGCTCTAAAAGCCTCAAAAGAACGGTTGATCCAAGCCGAGATTTGGGCCAAAATCATTTGGGGTGACATTGGTAACCCGAAACTCTTGGCCACGGATTTGGAAGAGAAGTATGGAATTGATCTCAAGGACCTATTAAACGTCAGAACGTTCTTGGACCATAATCGAATCTGGGAAGAGCCTGAAATAAAAGAAAATTTAAGGGTGAGTTCCTCAACAGGTGCCTATGCTTTTGAAGGAAAAAGATTGAACAACAACCTTGTGTCAGAATCGCTCAAGAATCATTTCGAAAAATGGGTTCCTTACGTGAAGAAGTTTGGGTTACTCCTCATCGAATTGCACACCGTTAAGCCTGAACTGGTAGGTCAAAATATTGGTCGAACGGCAGCTACAGCATACGATGCAACGCACGGATACTCGGATCAATACATTCTTGAAATTGATGAATTTACGGCCGTTTTCGAACAGGTCGGGTTGATTACAGACAAAGACAAATTCAGAAGATTTCCGAACTCCGACTTGGCTACAGTGTCGGTGAACTTGTTTAAGTCCGCTTGATCAGTAATTGGTAATTGACAATTATCAATCGGAAAGGTCGGAGTACAACCCCAAGGCCGCGGTCAGCTGCTCTTCCCTATTCAGGATTGTGGTATCCAATACGATGGCATCGTCGGCTTTTTTGAGCGGCGCGATGTCGCGCGTCTCATCCATGTGATCGCGGGAAGCCAAGTTTTCACGCACTTCATCGCGGCTCAATTCTTTTCCGCTCTCTTGGAGTTGGAGGAATCGACGTGTCACGCGCTCTTCCATATCGGCAGTGACAAAGAGCTTCAGTTCTGCGTTGGGCATGATGACGGTTCCGATGTCGCGACCTTCCATGACGACGCTCTTTTCTTCAATCAATGATTGCTGCACGGCTTTCAAATACGCTCGCACAACTCCAATCGCAGCGACCGTGCTTACGTTGTTGGCAACGCGCTTGTCGTTGCGAATCGAGTCTTCTACATCTTCCCCATTTAGCAAAAGATGGTTGGTTTCGTCGGCGAACTCCAGTGACGGGTTTGACTTCAGAAGATCTGAGATAGCGCCTTCATCATCCATGTTCGTTTCGGAGTGCAGCACGAGGTGCGTGAGTCCTCGATACATGGCTCCAGAATCCACGAAGGTGAAGTTCAATGCTTTGGCGAGGTCTCGGGCCAAGGTGCTTTTTCCGCAGCCTGCATATCCGTCAATTGCAATATTGATGGTACTCATGACTTCGTTCGGCTGGAATACCACTCGTTGAGGTTGGTGGTGATGCCTAGGTGGTTGGACGTTCCATTGATGTGGTAACTGGTGATGGCGTACATCAAGCTGAATCGCTTGACCTTAATGTTTGCTCCGAAGCTGAATCCAACCAATGCTGGACGTGTTGGTGAAGCCAATTCTAATCGTCTCCTAAAACTGTAGCCCGCCATCAGTGAGAATTTTTCAGACGGCACAAACGACACCGATGCATTCAAGTGGCGTAAGAAGTTGTCCATCGTGAACTTCGGTCGGGTTACCTCCCCTGTTAGCTGATCAACCTTTACATCTTGTTGGGCGTTTAAGTCTGTCGCCGCTAAATCCCAGCGCTGTAGATCGCTGTATTGAAATCCGAGTATAAGTGGCGCCTTGTCGAACTTCTTGGCAATGCCCATGTTCAGGCTGACTGGCAGCGATTGCACGTTGGTGCCCGTGTAGTCAATGAGCTGGAGGCCGACGTTGTCCAAGGTCACTCCTGCCCTGAAATTTTGATCCTTGCTCACGTAATATCCGCCGAAGTCAAAGCCAAGGCCATAGGCGTGGGTGCGCTGTACCGCTGAGAATAGGTTTTTAAACGTCACGCCGTAGCTGATGCGATCGTTGTATGGTCTGGTGAGGGAAACGCCGAGTTCATAGTCGGCTACCTTGAATTTCCCGAGCTCTACACCAGAAGCATCGCGCTCAATAAAAGTTCCGTAGTCGAAGTAGCGCAGGTATCCAGAAATGAACCCAATGCTGTCCATGTGACCATAGGCCAAGGTTGCTTGATTGATGGTAGAAACGTAGTTCAGATAACTGAGACTGGCGTTTTGATGCATGGAACTGTCCAGAAAGGCCGGATTATCAGCGAGCTGTGCAACATCACCGCGAGACTGGGAAATCTGAGTGCCGCTCAGTGCTGCACTGATTACGGAAACGGGAAGATCTTGAAAGGAAAAGACCTGTGAAGCAGGGACTTGAGCCGTTGCCACGATGGGCATTAAGAACATGAAAAAGAGAAGGTGCCTCATGTACAATTCAAAGGTAAGCACATCCAATACGCACTTCCAGCTAATTTATTACATCCGACTAGGCTACTTGCAACGCTCCCTTGACCTTCTTTTTCTCCAAAGCAATCTCCATGACGTCCATCATTTTTTCGACGTAGTGGAATTCAACTCCCTTCAAATACTGCTCTTCAATTTCCTCAATGTCCTTTCTGTTTAATTCCGAAAGCACAATTTCATTGAAGCCAGCACGCTTGGCAGCCAGAATCTTTTCTTTAATTCCACCCACAGGCAGAACCTTGCCACGCAATGTGATCTCGCCAGTCATCGCCAATTTAGCTTTGAACTTACGCTGGGTGAATATCGACGCCAACGCACTGAGAATCGTGATTCCTGCGGATGGTCCGTCCTTCGGTGTTGCTCCTTCTGGAACGTGGACGTGGATGTTGTAATTATTGAATACATCCTGATCCATTCCAAGAATGCTTGCGTGTGCTTTCAGGTACTCCAATGCAATGACTGCAGATTCCTTCATGACATCACCTAGGTTTCCTGTTACTGTCAGTTTGCCCTTTCCTTTTGTGATGGATGTTTCTATGTAAAGCACTTCACCACCAACAGACGTCCAAGCCAATCCATTTGCCACTCCGGGAACGTCATGTCGAACGTCTAAATCACGTGTTCTTCCTGGTCCCAACAAGTCCGTCAAATCATCCGGGTTGACCACCGAACTAAATTCCTCTGTCTCCATGACGAGGTGCTTGGCTTTCTTCCGAATTAAGGCAGCAATTCGCTTTTCTAATTGTCGAACACCTGACTCTCGAGTGTAGGAATCAATCACGCCAGAAAGCGTTTTCTTCCCAATACCTACGTCACCCTTTTTCAGGCCGTGTTCTTTCAGCTGTTTTGGAATCAAATGCTTGGTTGCAATGCTTACTTTCTCTTCCAAAGTATAGCCGCTTAAGTTTATGATTTCCAGTCTATCACGTAGCGCTGGATGAACCACTCCTATATTATTGGTCGTCGCGATGAAAAGGACCTTGCTCAAGTCGAATTCATGCTCCAAAAAGTTGTCGTAAAACGACTCGTTTTGTTCTGGATCGAGCACCTCTAAAAGTGCTGAAGATGGATCGCCATGACCGTCTCTTCCAACCTTATCCAACTCATCTAAAATGAAAACTGGATTCGATGTCCCTGCCTTCTTAATGCTCTGAATAATTCGACCCGGAAGTGCTCCGATATAGGTCTTTCGATGTCCTCTAATTTCGGCTTCATCTCGAAGCCCACCGAGGGACATTCGAATGTATTCCCGACCGAGTGCTTCGGCGATGCTTTTACCCAAACTTGTTTTACCAACTCCTGGAGGTCCATCGAAGCATAGAATTGGAGATTTCATATCCCCTTTCAGCTTAAGAATTGCAAGATGCTCAATGATTCGCTCCTTCACCTTCGTCAGCCCATAGTGGTCTCGATCCAAAATGCGCTGTGACTTCTTAAGATCAAACTTATCCTTGCTGAACTCGTTCCATGGAAGATCCACAAAGGTGTCCAGGTAGTTCAGCTGAATGCTGTACTCCATTCCTGATGGATTCATCCGCTCAAGCTTGGCCAATTCTTTTTCGAACGACTCGCCTACCTTGGCATCCCACTTCTTGTCTTTTGCACGCTCGCGCAGTTCTTCTACTTCCTGCTCACTCGGGTTTCCACCCAGTTCTTCTTGAATGGTCTTCATCTGCTGGCTCAGGAAATACTCCCGTTGCTGCTGATCGATGTCGCTCCGAACCTTTGATTGAATGTCGTTTTTGATCTCCAGCATCTGAAGCTCCTTAGTGAGGTGCGTCAATAGTTTATGAGCGCGCTCTGGGAGATTTGAGATCTCTAGCAAGGCTTGCTTCTCCTTGACTGGAGACTGCACGTTCGAAGAGATGAAGTTGATGAGGAAAACCGGGCTTTCAATGTTCTTGATAGCAATGGATGCCTCTGACGGTATGTGTGGCGACTCCGTAATAATCTGCAGTGCCATGTCCTTAATCGAAGCAATCAGACCTTCAAATTCTTTGTCTTTCTTGTGCTTGTCGTCTCTGTCGATCGAAGCCACTTTCGCCTTGAAGTATGGCTCGACTTGCGTATACTCTTCAACAGCTACGCGACGAATTCCTTGAATAATAATGGTGGATGTACCGTCGGGCATCTTTAGCACCTTGAGGATTTTTGCGATGGTCGCAACGCTGTACATGTGCTCCGGCCCTGGATCTTCAACCTTCTGGTCCTTCTGCGCCAAAACGCCGATCATCTTGTCGCCATTTTGAGCATCCTTGACCAACATGGTCGACTTATTTCTTCCAACGGTAATTGGAATTACGACTCCTGGAAACAAGACTGTATTTCGTACTGGTAATATTGGCAGTTCAGCAGGGAATTCCTCCTGATACATCCGCTCTTCTTCCTCGCTACTCATTAGCGGAATAAACTCCGTCCCTTCATCAACGATGTTGGATAGACCCATCATCCCTAAATCAAAACCCTCGTCAATCATAGTCTGTGTGCGTAACTAGTGTGCATTTAAAAGTATTCATCTCTATAGACGAATGTCGTACAGCAGTCAATACATGTGCCACGAGAAAGGTACTGCAACAATGGCAGTAAAGCAAGTCATCAACTTTCAGCTGAGACCAACTCATGTACATGCGTGTACATATCTCGAATATCATCCGTGAGCTCAATGCTACGTCTGGACATCACGATTCTCGCCACTTCCAGAGCGTCATTCAAGCGATAGGACTTAAACCCTTCTGCTCCACCCCATCCGAAGTCTGGAATTCTACGATGTGGGAATCCAGCGCCAATGACGTTCGCAAACACGCCGCATACTGTTCCAGTATTGAACATGGTATTGATGCCTGCTTTTGCATGATCCGCCATCATCAAACCGCAAAACTGAGACTCGGTTGACTCACTTCGATTCAAGGCGTAGTTGTGAACCTTCACGACCGCGTAGTTGTTCTTAAGATTCGAAGTATTGGTATCGGCACCTAGGTTGCACCACTCACCGATGACGGAATTACCGATGAAACCGTCGTGAGCTTTGTTGCTGTATCCAAAAATGACACAGTTGTTTACTTCACCGCCCACTTTGGAGTGCGGCCCAATCGTCGTTGCACCGTAAATTTTAGCTCCCATCTTCAGCACAGAGTCGTTCATCAGCGCGAACGGGCCACGAACCAATGATCCTTCCATCACCTCGGCATTCTTGCCAATGTATACCGGACCTGTTTCGGTGTTGATCGTACATGGCCTGAGAGTCGCTCCTTCTTCTATAAAAATGTCATCGCCGATGAGCGTTACTCCGTCAGGAACCGCTGCGCTGCTACCATTATTACGAACCAAGGCAAGGTCGCTGGTGATTTCTTCGCCGTTCCACTGGAATATTCTCCAGCTCCGACTTATGATTTTGACCTCCGCATTCAATTCGGAACCTGAAGCCGGCATCTCGGTCAGCTTGGAAGCGCTGCGTGTTGCAATCCAAGCCTCTCCTTGGTACAAAGATTCTCCATCAGCCAATCCAATTAGCTCCTGTATCAGTTCAATTGTTGGAATGGCTGCGCCGTTCACATAGAGGTTGTCATCGGCATCCTTTTCCGGGAAGACCTTAGACATGTAGTCCTGAGCTTTGAACGAAATGGTTGCATCTGCTGCCATTCGCTGCCACTTCTCTTCGATGGTAAAAAGTCCAACGCGAAGTTTTGCCACCGGACGGGTGTAAGTTAACGGGAGTAAGTGATCTCTTTCTTGGTGATCTGTGAGAATAATGTTCATCGTATTCACTCTTGCGCATCAAATGTAATCTTATGATCCGCTGCTTTGAGCTAGCCACAACGACTGAATTTGATCAATCATATTTCATGGGCAAGAGAATTTAAAACTCAAATAGCCTAAATCTTAGATTTGAGCCGTGAAACCACAGTTATTAGAGCATATCCTAAAGTTGGCTGAAGAACGAAGAGCATCGGCGATGGACACGTTGGCGGAATTAAAACTCGCTCGTGACAATGAATCAAAAAGCAGCGCTGGTGACAAACACGAGACTGGCCGCGCCATGGTTCAGGCCGAAATACAGAGAGCAGAGGAAGTATTAGCACAGGCTGAATCACTGACGTATATGTTGGAAAGCATTGAAATCAAGAAGCAGTTCACAGCCGTGGAAAAAGGTGCTTTGCTTAAAGTGAATGGAGCGCTCTATTTTGTCTCTGCTGGATTGGGTATGGTTGAGATCCTCAAGCAGGACGTGTATTGTATTTCACTCGGCTCCCCTCTCGGAATCTTGATGGTCGGAAAAGAATTCGGAGACGCTTTCGATTTCCGCGGAAAGAGCATGAAGATTGAGTCGATTGAATGACATAATTTAATTGCGATTCCCACAATTTAGGTCATAAAAAAAGCCCCGACGATGTCGAGGCTCTCAATGTTGTTGGTCGAAGACTATGCTTCTTCCTTGTTTTCTTCTGGCTGTGCATCTTCAGGTTGAGCATCAACCTTTTTGATGTGCTTTTGGTAACGAGTACGGAACTTGTCGACACGTCCAGCGGTATCAACCAATTGAAGCTTACCAGTGTAGAATGGGTGAGATTTAGAAGATATCTCCAACTTCACCAATGGATATTCATTTCCATCTTCATGTTCAACCATCTCCGAAGAAGGTGCGCAAGATTTGCATACAAACTGGAAACCGTTGCTCATGTCTTTAAAGACAACTAATCTGTACTCTTCTGGATGAATTCCTTTTCTCATAACTTAAAAAATTCGGGCTGCAAATATAGGAAGGTTATTAATTGATTCCTTCTGTTTCAATAAAAAAGATTTTCGCCCTAGACTGTGTGATATCATTTCCTTAGACGCTTGTAGTGATCTTGAACGTAGAAGCCAAAAAACGATTCCGATTTCACATGCTGAAACTCCAATCTGGTGGGTAAATCTCTGAAGAGTGGAATTCCGCCACCCAATACAACCGGGACAGTCGTGATGAACATTTCATCAATAAGGTCTTCTTTCATGAAACTATGGATCACTTGCCCGCCATCAACGTAGAGCTTGAGATGTCCGTTTTGGTGAATTTTTTCGAGCGCTTCGGAAAGCGAACCTAAGACTAATGTGACCTTATCTTGGAGGCGCTCCGGAACCTCACTTAAAGAATTGCTGAGCACATAAAGCGGCTTTGGATAGGGCCACGCACCATCATAATCTCGGACAAACTCGAAGGTCACGCGTCCCATGACGATGGCATCGACTTCTTCCATCAACGCACCGAAACCCATGTCTTCTCCAGATGCATCTTCGGGTTTATTCTCATCGGGCTTGGGGTCAAGCCAGTCGATCTCCCCATTGGGACCAGCTATGTAACCATCGAGACTTTTAGCTATAAACACCTTGCTCCACATATCCATCATGATCATTATTCAATTGTCTCCTCGAATCAAATTCTTCATTGCAAAAACGCAGGGCAATATATCATCATCTCCTCGTTTATTTGCACTGTGAAGCGCATCCTGCTCATCATCATATTATTCGGAGCATTATTCTCCTCGTGTCGTCGTGATCAAGTGTTTGATGGCAAAGCCACATTGGAATTCAGTACAGACACCGTGTTCTTTGATACTGTCTTCACGACCACTGGCTCCCTCACAGAGCGCCTCAAAATCTACAATCCGTACGACAAGACCGTAGAAATTTCCAGCATTCATGTCGAAAACGGCACCCCTTCAAACTTCAAACTCAATGCAGACGGGTTCACAGGAAAGGAAGTGCGCGACCTGGAGATTCCGCCATTCGACAGTATTTATGTTTTTGTTGAAGTCACGGTGGATCCAAACGGAGGAAATGGACCCATGATCCTCGAGGAAAACCTCGTTGTGCAGACCTCACAAAACATACAAGGCGTCAAGCTGGTTGCTTGGGGACAAGACGCATATTTCTATCCATCGCTCAGTTTTGGCGACTCTGATGGCGACGGCATCGGTGATCAGTGGGAACTACCCACAGACAAACCAATTGTCTTCTATGGCTATTCCATTGTTGATACCGGAGCCATTTTAACCATTCCTTGTGGAGCAAGAGTGCACTTCCATTCAAATAGCGGATTGATCGTGGGCGACAATGCAACGCTTCAAATCTTAGGATGCGAGAACAATCCGGTCATCGTGCAAGGCGACCGGTTGGAAGATTATTTTGAAGACGTACCTGGTCAGTGGGGACAGATCTTTGGGGGCATTTACCTCACCCAGACAAGTAAGGACAATGTCATCCGAAATGCGATTATTAAGAACGGAACCGTTGGAATTACCATCGACTCCAACATCAATGAGAACCCAACACTGCTACTCGAAAACACCCAGATTCTCAACATGAGTTTCATTGGCATTCGAGGGCAGGATTCAAGAATCGTCGCAAATAACACGGTCGTTGCGAATTGTGGTGATCACGCCGTTGCCCTTCAATATGGTGGCGACTATGAGTTCAACCACTGCACGTTTGCGAACTACTGGTCCGGTAATCCAAGGAGCAAAGCCACATTATTGCTCAACAATCATTTCAAGGATCGCGATGGAGCCACGCGCGTCAGAGATTTCAATGCGACATTCACGAACACCATTGTCCATGGCTCGTTGGATGAAGAGGTGGAAATTGATAATGAGGACGGAGAGGATTTCCTCTACTATTTTGATCACTGTGCACTCAAACGAGACACAAACGAGTTGGAAGATCCAGAACACTATGCAGACATCATTCTCAACCCCAGTTCACCTGTCGTAGACGGTGTGACCAAAAACCCATTGTTTGACGATGTGAGCATGGACTATCGCCTCTTCCAGCAAAGTCGCGCAGTCAACAAAGGAGTCGTTACAAGTCTTCTTGCTGATTTGGAAGGAAGTGCTAGAGATGCCACACCGGATATCGGTGCCTACGAATTCACTCCTTAGTACTGATTTGTTCTCAGCAGAACAAGCGTGCAAGCCTCGGTTGTTTCAATTCCTTCCGCATGAGCTCTTTGAGCTAATTCAATATTCTCAGTTCCAGGATTAAAGATGATTCTCTTTGGATGGAGACCGATGATGTAATCGTAGTGCTCCTCTTGATTTTTCGGGTTTAAATACAGCGTAAGCGTATCAAGATTTTCAATCTTCTCTGGCCACTGCTTAATCACATCCATGTCGTTGATGTGACCATCTCTCCTTCCTAATGCCACTACTTCATGGTCATATTCGTCCAACAAACGAACCGCCATGTTGCTGTATCGCATCGGATTCTCACTTGCCCCGATTACTGCTGTCTTCTTCACTTCAATTTTCCTTCTATCCTGCTCAATCTGTCTTGAATTTCTTTGAGCTCCTCGGTTGATTGAGGCGCTGAGAAATTTCCATTGAAGTCTAAATCCAACAGCGTCATTCCGACTGCCTTCCAGACTTCAATCACATCTTGCAGCTTTACATTGTATGTATCAAAGCTTGGATTATCTGATTTCAGGGTCAAAACTCCGTCCATGATGTTATTAAGGACGCGCTTGAAGACAATTCCTTCCGAACGACTCACAATTATGTAGAGTTGATCATTCTTGATGTCATTCCAATTCTGAATATATGTTCCCATGATGTACGATCCAGAGGGAATCGGGATCATACTGTCTCCTTGGATTTGGAATACTCTATACGTTCGATCCTGCGGTAGTTCAGGATAGGGCATTGCAAACGTCGGCAAGGCCTCTATGAACTCAACATCGCCGTAGCCATTTAAATAGCCAGCAGCTGCTTTTACAGGGACGATGGTCGTCGTTTCGCGGTCATCCTCTTGACGTACAGTGATTGGTAAGATGCGCAAAGCCTTCCCCTCGATGTCTGGACTTGATCCTTCGTCATTTTCGAGATCCATGGTGATAAAGGCATCCAAGTCAAGATTGAATTTGACACAGACCAATTGCATGAATGAAATTCTTGGATCAGCCCGTCCCTCTTCGTATGCGCCAATTAAGGAGCGTTTCACACCGAGTTGTCGAGCGAGCTCTTCCTGAGTCCAGCCTTTCTGTTTTCTAAGAAATCGAATGTTTTGAGGAATGAAATGCATTTGCTAAGAATCTTATCAATCCAAATATAGTGACAAAGTGAATCGACTTGATAATTGTTGATGGAAAAGCTCTACCCCTGTCCTTTCAACAGCCGCTCCAGCGCATCCAAGTGGTTGGAAAAGGCAACCTTCCCTTCCGCCGTAATTTTAAATGAGGTGTTGGGTTTCTTCCCAACGAAGCGCTTTCGAATTTCAATAAATCCACGCTTTTCAAGCGCGGCAATATGGCTGGCCAGATTTCCATCAGTCACATCCAATAGATGCTTCAGCTCGTTGAACTCAACCCAGTCGTTGACAATCAACACGCTCATCAGGCCTAACCGTATTCTACTTTCAAAGGCCTTATCCAACTGATGGATGATGCCTTTCATCGATCGTGGCGTATGTACATTAAGATTCCGTAAACAATGTGAAGAACTCCAAACCCAATGGCCCAGAATATCAGTCCATATCCCAGCAAGAGCAAACATGCTAAGCCAAGAATGACTTCAGAAATTCCGAGATAGCTGATTTCTTCTAAACTGAACCGACCGGCATTGATCAAGGCAAGTCCATAAAAGATCAATGTGCTCGGAGCAATCAGCCCAATGAGGCCATGATAGAAAAGCAGGATGCAAAACAAGCCTCCTACTCCCACAGGAATGGCCAGGTTTCTCAACATATGACGACTATATGGCCCCCACAATGCCTGACCGTGTCGTGCTGCTTTTCTCTTGGTGAAGTAGTACGCCACCGCAACGGAGACAATCAATACAATCAGCGCATCCAGTAAAAGGAACATGGCCACGTCCGTGTCGATGTTGACAATGTTCCCCGTTCCAAAAGGCGTGTCTTCATCCCTCACTGCCCATGGCGCTAGGTTTACCCGCCAGTAAGCTGCTGCGGCGCCAATAAGGGCGAAAATTCCGCTGAAAACGCCCGCGAGTCCGCTGAGCGAAATAAATCGGCTGCTCTTTTCCATGAGGGATTTAATGTCCTGCAGCGCACTAAGTGAGTCAGTTGAGTCGTTCATATTATTCACTTTGAATTTCAAAGTACGTGAATTTTAAGATTTGGCCAACCTATTGGCACGGTTTCAGTCTTTATTTTTAGCAGTTCTATGAGCATCCGATCTCTTATCACCACACTTGTCCTCTTTGCCTCCATTCACGGAGTTGAAGCAGAAGGATTCATCCGGAATGCTGGACAATGGGATGGCTCTTATGCTTACAAAATCAATATTCCCGGCGGCGCAGCATTTCTTGACGATGATGGAATTGTCTTCCATCTGGTTGATCAGCGATACAACGAAGCCATTCATCACGGCCAGAAAGACGTCCCGACAACTCGCAGACATCACGCTTTCAAAATTGAATTCGTCGGTAGCAACGATGGCATCATCTACAAAGAAGAACGGCCAGCCGAGCACTATTTAAACTACTACCTAGGCAATGACCAAAGCGCATGGGTAACGGGTATTGTGCCTCAGAGCACTGTCATTTACCAGGATGTCTACGATGGTGTTGACTTGCATGTCATGGAGTTTGGTGCTTCGCTCAAGTACGAATTCCACCTAGACGAAGGGGTCGATCCATCCATCATCAAACTACAATTTCATGGCCTCTCGGATCTTGATCTTTTGGACAACGGTGATCTGATGATGAGAACTGAGTTGCAAGACATCCGAGAAACCAAACCGGTCATCTACCAAACTCGAGGAGATAAGAAATACCAAGTTGAGGGGAGTTTTGAGCTAGTAAATGATTTGGTGACCTACTCTATTCCATCATACGATGAGCACATGCCCATGGTCATTGATCCAGAAATTATCTTTTCGACCTACAGTGGGTCTAGTTCGGATAATTGGGGATTCACAGCCGCGCCGGATCAAAGCGGCTTTCTATATGCGGGTGGAATCGTTCTCGGAACCGGATATCCTTCCACTCTGGGAGTATTCGACGCGTCATTTAATTCCGGAACCTATGATGTCGGCATCACGAAGTATGATACAACAGGTACGGCGTTGATCTTCTCCACCTACCTCGGCGGAGACGATGTTGAACAACCTCATAGTCTTATCGTTGACGAAGATGATAACCTCTATGTTATGGGCACTACAGGTTCGGACGACTTCCCAACGACGAATTCAGCATTTGATCAAAGCTTCAATGGAGGATCTTATTTTTCTGCAGATGGAGTCAGAACGATGGAAGATGGAGCAGACATTTTCATCACTCGGTTTAATTCTACAGGAACTGGTCTACTTGGTTCAACCTACATCGGAGGCGATGGAAACGACGGACTGAATGACAACTCGACTCTCAGCTATAACTACAGTGATGAATTTCGAGGCGAGATTAATCTAGATGACGACAGTTCGGTCCTTGTCGCTACTTCAACCCAGAGCACCAACTTTCCTACCACCACCGGCTCCTTCGATCAGAATTCAAATGGCCTTCAAGATGGGGTTGTATTCAAGATGAATTCCAATCTCAATTCCATGCTTTGGTCCGGCTACTTAGGTGGTCAAGGTGAAGATGCCTGCTACGGAGTTGATATTGCCTCTGATGGTTCGGTTTATGTGTGTGGCGGAACGAATTCAACGGATTTCCCAGGAACCAACAATGTGCTATACAGCTCTTTTCAAGGTGGAACCGTCGATGCTTTTATTGCGCATATCAGTGAAGACGGTGACGACCTTTTGGAAGCAACTTATTATGGCACTGGAGCATATGACCAGATCTATTTTGTTCAATTAGACCGTCAGGACCGACCAAATTTCTTCGGTCAAACAGAACATGGAGGAAGCGGTCTCATATTCAATGCGCAGTATTTCGATGCTGGAGGTGGACAAATTGTTGGGGTTCTCAATGCGGATCTAACAGCACGTGTTTGGACCAGCCAATTCGGAAGCACTCAAGGTCAACCTAACATCTCTCCTACTGCCTTTCTTGTAGACGTATGCAATCAAATGTATCTCAGTGGATGGGGAGGCGCACTCAACCAAAACTTTAGCAACAATGCTTCTGATGTAGCTGGTTTGGACGTAACCAATGATGCATTTCAATCTAGTCCAGACTTTAACAATTCGGATTTTTACTTGTGTGTCATCGCGTCTGATGGAAACACCTTAGAGTTTGGGACGTTTTACGGCGGCGCCATAACCCAAGATCATGTTGATGGAGGCACGAGTCGATTTGATCGAAGTGGAAAAATCTATCAAAGCGTTTGTGCAAGTTGCGGCGGAGAAGATGATTTTCCAATTGTTCCTGATCCAGGCGCATGGTCAGAAACCAACAACTCTGGAAACTGCAACAATGCCGTTTATAAAATCGACTTTGAATTGCCCATTGTCATTGCTGATTTCAAGGCACCTCCTAATGCCTGCGCCCCGTTTACAACTACACTGCTCAACAATAGTGTCACCCAAAGCTCGACGACGTTTTCTTGGGATTTGGGCAATGGTCAAACTTCGACGGCAACGAATCCCAGTGTCACTTACACCCAGAAAGGAACCTATACCATTCGTTTGATTGTTAATGACCCGACAAGTTGTAATCTTCATGACACGCTGGAGAAGGAGATCGATATTTACGTTGACACCAACTACGCCCTAACACCGATTGACACCTGTATAGGTCAACCCGTAGAATTGGGGCCAGATCCAAACGATTATACCGGATTGGGCAATGCTACAATAAGCTGGTTTCCTGCGAATCTTGTGAGCAATCCGAGCCTCTTAAACCCGTCAACTACGCTGTCCCAATCCACGCTTTTTAGATTGGTCATTGACTATGGTGGTTGTCAAGAAAGAATCCTACAACAGGTCAATATTGACCGATACCCAGTCTCGGCTTCTGATGATACGATCATATGCAGCGACTTCACTCCTTTCCAAGTTACCGGAACTGCCTTTGGCGCAGCTCAACTTTACGAATGGTCCAACGATCCTACCTTCAACAACATTATAGGTACGGACAGTATTCTCCAGATCAACTCATTGAACAATGCGCTGACCTACTTCTATTTAAGAACGACTAAACCAAATGGCTGTCAGATGTACGATACGCTGTTGGTGACATTGAGTGACCTAGACATGGAGTTGACGCCCGACACGTTGATCTGCAAGAATGAGGATGTGATGATTCAAGCGTCTTCCAGAAACCCATTGAATACCTTCAGCTACTATTGGACAACAGGCCGCTATTCCACAGATCCAAACGACTTTCTAACCGATACGAATAACAGCTTCTTGGATATCCAGCTGCAAGGCCCGCAGACGTATTATCTCATTGCAAACAGCACTGTTGTTCCGGGCTGTATTGCGAGAGACAGCATGAGGGTTTCGGTTTCGACCTTAGACAAACTGAGTGTTACAGCCTTCTCAGATCAGGACACAATTTACAGAGGTGAATTGGTGCAACTCATTGGCACCCCAGAGAACTATGAGCATTATTGGTATAGTGTAGCTGGTGGGTCGAACACTCCTAACAATGGGTATATGGATGATTCGCTCCTCACGGATCCTACGGCTCGCACGAAGTACAATACAGATTACATCTATGTCGCGACGGATGTGGATAATGAGCAGTGCACCTTCCGAGATACGGTGAGCATCCATGTGAGGGAAATTGTTTGCGACACTCCAGAAGTGTTTGTTCCTACTGGTTTCTCACCAAATGGCGATGGAAACAATGACGAACTCGTCGTTCGAGGGAGCAACATCAAAACCATGACTTTTCAGGTTTTCGATCGCTGGGGAAAGCAAATGTTTGAGTCGAACGATCCAGCAATTGGTTGGAACGGATTCATTGATGGTGTCCTGGCCACCAGAGGTGTGTATGTCTATCAGCTGGAAGCAACCTGTTTTGGTGACGTGCCCTACTATACAAAAGGAAACATTACGCTGCATCGTTGAGAGTCTTGCTTACCATAGTGACTGTTTTGATATTGTCCACTTCTGGTCTAAGCCAGGATGTTCATTTCAGTCAATTTTTTGCAACACCGCTGTTCACCAATCCGGCGTTTACAGGTCATTTCGATGGAACTTATCGCTTTAGCGGGATGATAAGAAGACAGTGGCAGAGCGTCTCCCCTGAGCCTTTTCAAACGCACGGTGGTGGAATCGATTTACGGGATGCAGCCAAGATCAAAGGCCTTGGTATTGGGCTGAGTCTACTCCAAGACTTTGCGGGCCTATCATCCACGACATTTAATCAAGCAAAATTAAGCCTCGCTTCACACATCCGAATAGGCAGTGCGAAACGCGGTGGGATTCATTTAGGAGGAACAGTCGGTTACTTCACCTCGTCCAATGACATCTCACGCCTCAGCTGGAATAACCAATTTAACGGAACACAACACGATCCGACACTTCCAAGTGGTGAAATACAAGGAAATCAGGTCAACAAACTGAATTACTCCGGAGGCATTTATGTCGATCAGGTAGCGAACGAAAGACATCGATTTGGTGTGGGTCTGGCGATTCAAAATATAGCGGAACCGGATATTTCAATGTTCAAGGCCTCTGAAAACAAAATGTTTCGATTGTACAGCGCTCACGTCCTTTCCTCATTTCCAATTGGGGCAACATGGGACATTATGCCTGCTGGCCGCGCGATGATCCAAGGTCCTTATGACCAATACATTATTGGAACTGCTTTTCGCCACCATCTTGTGGATTCAGAAATCAGTAAGCAAAGCTTTCAATTCGGTTTTTGGGGGCGGTGGAAGGATGCTGGATACGTTAGTGCCGGTCTGCAAATGGAAGACTTGTACGTCGGTGCTTCCTATGACGTAAACCTAAGCTTGCTTCAGCCTGCAACTAATTATCGAGGGGCATGGGAAGTAACCCTGATTTACATCATTCGCACTGTAAGAGAGAAGTCTAAGCGCTTAAGAGTTTGTCCCGATTACTTATGATTTGGAGACATTTTCTCATAGTTATTATCGTCCTTGCATTTGGTGTGCAGTCGAACGCCCAAAGCGGACGCCAGTATATTGCTAAGGGAAACAAGGAGTTGTTGGATGGCTTTGCTAATAGTGCCATCTTCTATTACAAAAAGGCTCTTTCAGCGGACACATTTCTCCTCGAGGCAAACTTTATGATGGGCGAAGCCTACCGTTCCCTGCGCAATTACAAACGCGCCAAGCGTTCTTACGAAGCCACCATCGACATGGATGGAGAAGACAAGTTTCCAGAAGCGATCTATTACTTGGCTGAGATGCAAATCCACCTTGGCAAGTACTCCAACGCAAAACGCACGATCAATTCATTTCTGAGTGTATACAGAGAGCGGGATGATAAGTACCGACGGGCCCGAGACCTTATAGTGACATGCGACTTCGCCCTTGATCATAAGTCTGATACTACCGACTATGAGGTAATGGATCCAGACTCTGGTTTGAATTCGGTTCATGCAGAAATGAACCCATTCGCATTGAATGAAACCATGATGTACTTCTCGACGATGCGTTATGAAACAGATGAATTCAAGAAGAGCAACCCTGTCTACATCGAAATTGAGAAGAGCGTCAAAGACACTTCGGGAATATGGCAATCTGTAGAATTGGATATTCCGATCTCAGAAAAAGGAGCGCACATCGGCAATGGGGTTTGGAGTTCAGATTCAACAAGATTCTACTACTCGAGGTGTGAATCCAGAACAGATTGCGAAATCTTTCAAGTCAATTACAGCGGTACATGGTCCGAGCCAATCAGACTCGATGAGCCGATTAATATCCCGGGTAGCTCCTCGACCCAGCCGGCATTGGCCATCGCTGATGGGCGTGAATACCTGATATTCTCTTCAGATCGTGAGTCAGGGAAAGGAGGAATGGATCTGTGGTTCGTTGAGATTAAACAAGGCAAGCCTCTTTCAAGAATTCGAAATCTAGGGACCAGAATCAACACCAAGGGCGACGAAATCACGCCTTATTTTGATGACAAGGACACGGCGCTATATTTCAGTTCAAATCGTCACGCAGGTTTTGGTGGCTTTGATGTTTTCGTCTCCAGAGGTATTCCCGGAAATCTACAACTGATCGAGAATTTGGGTCCGCAGGTGAACGGCAGTGCTGATGACTACTACTTCACATTCAAAACTACCGACAGTACTGGCTATTTTGCTTCAAATAGAAAAGGTGGTCTGAAACCCGAGTCCAATGAAACTTGCTGCAATGACTTTTACAAAGTACGGAGAGTTCCTCCAGTGATTGAGCTAGACACGGTTGATTCGTTGGAGATCGACTCTCTTCCCGTGGATACTATTCCAGAAGTCATTGTCGTTACCCGTGAAGAGTATATCGCACCACCAGAATCCTTGGAGGAACTGCAAGAGTTACTTCCGATCAGTCTCTATTTTCACAATGACCGCCCTGACCCGCGGACAATGTCGAGATCGACATTAGCAACCTACGAGGAATCGGTTGATGAGTACCTGACGATCAGGCAAGAGTATGCAGATGCCATATCAAATTCGGCCTTGGCAGGCCGTGATAAGATGTCCTATGGCACCGAGTTAATGAACTTTTTTGATCGCGACGTGAAAGGAAGCTTGACCCGCGTTGATCAAGCTTTGGATGTGTTGCTCAAACAACTAGAACTAGGCAATGACATTAGCCTCGCAGTGAAAGGTTTTGCTAGCCCATTGGCTGAAGCTGAGTACAACCTGAATCTCACATATAGGAGAATTGCTTCCATGGAAAACTACATCGAAGTGTACAGAAATCGCTCATTCCTCCCCTATCTCCAATCCGGCCAATTGAGCATCGAACCGATTCCATATGGTGAGTCTCAAGCAGCCGAGCAAGTGAGTGACGCCTTGGATGATAGGACTCGGGCCATTTACAGTCCTCAAGCGGCCAAGGAGAGACGAATTGAAATTATGCGAATTGATGTGAGCGAGTGAATTGGAATAGGATTAATACCGTTGCCATTATTGCCTTGATTCTTTTCCTTTTTGGCGAAATCGTTATTCTATTCTTCACTCCGAGAACCGAAACTCTTCAACTTTTTGTCGTCTACTTCGCATTATGCGGTGCATACTTCGCCTTGTACCATGAAGTCAAGAGTATTCAGATCGCCGCCTTTTTAGGTGTGCTCTTTCGAGGAATTTCTTGGCTTGCATTTCCAGAACTCAGTGACGATATCTATCGATTTATCTGGGATGGTTCTGTCACTTTGGAAGGGATTAGCCCTTACGCTCTCATCCCCACTGACTTCTTAGCTGATCATGTAGAAGAACCGTTTGAGCAACTATACCCATTGCTTAATTCTACAGGCTATTACTCGGTTTATCCAACCATTATTCAACTTGTATCCGCTTTTGGGGCGTTGGCAGCCAACGATCCCTATCAGGCCGCGCTGATTATTAAACTTCCGCTTTTCTTAGCAGAAATTGGTACGATTTGGATGCTACCCAAGGTGCTCCTGAACTTTAAACTGAGTCCCAAATACAGTGTCCTCTACTTCCTCAATCCTCTCATCATTATTGATGCATTGGGCAATGCCCATTTTGAGCTATTGGTGGTCTTCTTCTTGGTTGCTGCATTTCGGCTCATTCAAGATCGAAAGCTCTTCGAAAGCGGAATCATGTTTGGTCTTGCGATTAGTACGAAGCTGATTCCGATCCTTTTGATACCATTCTTTCTAAAGGTTATGAAAACAGTCAGCCTTCGGAAATTTCTACTTGGATCAATGGGTACCACTTTGATTCTGGGAATTCCACTGCTTTACAAAGGGTACTATCTCAACCTGTTTGAAAGCATCCAGCTCTATTACCAAACCTTCGAATTCAATGCTAGCTTTTACTTCTTGTTCAGTCGTACGCTGGAATGGATCATTGGGTACAATCCAATCGGGTTCCTCGGACCTGCTTTGGGTGTTCTCACCTTAATCGGACTTGCGATAATTCTCATCAGACAAGAGAGGTTAATGCACGGTGCATTGCATAGCTCTATGGTTTTCTTGACGATGTATATGCTACTAGCCACAACGGTTCATCCATGGTACATCGCGACAATTCTGCTTCTTGGGTTGTTCAACCGAGTGCAGTACCCAGTGATTTGGTCGGTAGTTGTCATTTTGAGCTATGGTGCCTACAGCACAATTGAATCCTCACACAATTACTGGCTGGTGTTAATAGAGTATGCAATACTCTTTGTGGTCGTAGCCTATCCAAAACGAACTCGGCGCTTGTTTAGATCAACCTTGGGTTTGTTAAATCCTTAGAAGGTTTATAGTGTGGCCTTTTGCATCAACTCATCGATGATGGTCTCGGTGGATACACCTTCAGCTTCCGCTTTGTAGTTCCGTACGATACGGTGGCGGAGAACGTTCGTTGCGACAGCCCGCACGTCCTCATTATCAGGACTGTATTTCCCATTCATCAAAGCATGACACTTAGCACCTAGGATAAGGTACTGGCTTGCTCTAGGGCCTGCTCCCCAATTCACAAATTCATTGGTCATTTCCGGTGAACCGTTGACGCCCGGTCTTGTAGAATTGGCGAGTCGAACTGCGTAGTCAATTACTCCATCCGGCACGGGAACCTTCCGAACTAAGTTTTGGAAGAATAAGATCTCCTCAGCTGTCATCACGGTCGAAAGCTCAACCCGGTTGTCTCCTGTAGTAGCTTTCACAATGCTCAACTCTTCCTCAAAAGTTGGATAGTCAACCCATATGTTGAACATAAATCGATCAAGCTGCGCTTCTGGCAGTGGATAGGTTCCCTCTTGCTCAATTGGATTTTGAGTGGCAAGTACAAAGAATGGGGCGTCCAAAGTATAACGGTGTCCAGCCGCTGTGACCATACGCTCTTGCATGGCTTCTAACAATGCACTTTGTGTTTTTGGCGGAGTTCTATTGATCTCATCTGCCAACACAATGTTTGCGAAGATTGGGCCCTTGATGAACTTAAAATTCCGTTGATCATCGAGGATTTCGGAACCTACGATATCCGAAGGCATCAAATCCGGTGTAAACTGAATTCGACTGAAGCTCAAGCCTAAAACATCCGCTAAGGTATTGACCAAAAGTGTTTTGGCTAATCCAGGAACTCCTACCAACAGGCAATGTCCATTGCTAAAAACGGAGGTCAACACCGCATCGATGACGTCGTCTTGTCCAACAATAATCTTGGCTACCTCGGCTTTGAGTTCGCGAACTTTCCTTCCGAAATCGTCTGCAGCTTCTACTTCGTCTTTGTATTCTTTCATATTCCGATTGAAGAGCGGTAAAAATAGCATTCAGCTACACGTGTGAGATTAAAATAGAACTCTAACTCATCGAGAATTTGCCAATTGTTGTTAGCGATAATCTTGGTAATAAAACCATACACTTGGAGTTAGTATATAATCTAGCCTAGATTACTTTGAACTTAAGAAGCATATTTCAGTTTTCTCTGTGCATGTTCTTCACATTACTGTTGGGCAATATTGGTCTTGGAATTCTTTATCCAACTAGAAAAAAGGTGAAAAGCAACGACAGGTATCCAATTCCCACGGACTACAACTTAGGAGAAATGGATTGGCAATGGCACCGGCCGATGCCATTAATACCAAACCCTCGCATCAGTTTTAAGTATCTCATTCCCATCAATTAAAAAAGCCACCAACCAGAGTTTGTGCTCCAGCTGATGGCTTTTTACTAACCTACCTATGTTTCTTTAGATCATGGACACGCTTCGTTCAATGAATGCTGTCAGTTTTTCACCGCGAAGAATTCCTTTTGACAACAAGGCCAAGTCTGAAGCCTGTTTTGCCATGTCTGCCTTCTTCCCTTCATCCGATTCTACCAGAATCTTTGATATCAAAGGGTGATTGCTGTTGACGACCATGTTGTACGAGTCTGGCATATTGCTCATTCCCATCATTCCACCGCCGATCTCAGCCTGCTCTTTCATTCTACGCATGAACTCGCTTTCAGTCACCATCATTGGCGCATCAGCTTCATCGAGTGCTTCAAACTGAACGTTGAATCCATCGCTGCTGATCACTTTCTGGATGATTGGAGTCAGCTCATTTTTTTGATCATCGCTCAGATTACTTTCGATAGCATCCTCTTTAGGTACCAATTTCTCTAATGCATCTGCATCGACGCGCTTGAATTGGACCTTCTCCATCTTCATTTCGAGATGTTGAATCAAGTGAGCTGTAAGTGGAGTATTCATTTCCAAGACATCATAGCCTTTTGCAGTTGCCTTTGAAATCAAACTATGCTGTCCTTCAGCATCATTGGTATAAAGAATGACGAGGTTCTCGTCTTTATCCGTTTGACTCTCCTTGATAAATTCCTTGTATTCCTCGAACGTCTTGAATTCACCTTTGGTGTTTTTAACCAAGTACGATGGTTGAATTCGTTCGTAGAACTTCTCATCGGTCAACAATCCGTAGTCCATGAAGACTTGCATGTCAGGCCATTTCACCTCGAAGTCCTCACGATCGTTCTTAAACATCTCAGCCAGCTTGTCCGCCACCTTCTTGGTGATGTGTCCGCTGATCTTTTTGACATTGGCGTCGCTCTGTAAATAACTACGACTCACGTTCAGTGGGATGTCCGGAGAATCAATAACTCCATGGAGGAGTGTCAGAAACTCAGGGACAACGTTCTCGACTGAATCAGTGATAAAAACTTGATTGCTGTACAGCTGAATTTTATTCTTCTGCAACTCGACCTTATGCTTAGCCAGTTTAGGGAAGTAAAGAATTCCAGTGAGGTTGAATGGATAGTCAACATTAATGTGAATGTTGAAGAGTGGCTCTTCAAACGTCATTGGGTAGAGTTCGTGATAAAAGCTTGAGTAATCTTCTCCTTTTAGGTCGCTTGGGGCTTTTTTCCAGGCCGGATTTGGGTTGTTGATGATGTTATCAACTTCTTTCTCTACTTGCTTGACTGCGTCGTTCTCATCCTTCTCTCCTTTTGGATCATCTTCTTGAATGGTCTTCGTACCAAACTTGATTTCAACTGGAAGGAACTTACAGTACTTGTTAAGGATGCCTTCTACCCTGCCATCTTCAAGGAATTCTATGGACTCTTCGTCAATGTGAAGAATGATCTCGGTTCCACGCGTTTTCTTCTTGGATTTGGTGATGCTGAATTCAGGGCTTCCGTCACATGTCCATTTCACGGCTTCCTCGTCCTTCCAGCTTTTGGTAATTACCTCCACTTTCTTGGACACCATAAATGCACTGTAGAACCCAAGTCCAAAATGACCAATGATTCCTGCATCATCTACTTTGCCTTCATACTGAGACAGGAATTCTGATGCGCCTGAGAATGCAACTTGATTCAAGTACTTCTCGACTTCCTCTGCAGTCATTCCAATTCCCTTATCCGAAATGTGGAGCGTGCCTTTGTCCTTGTTGATTTTGATTTCGATGGTCGTGTTTCCAACTTCATCCTTCATCTCTCCTAATCGAGAGAGTGCCTTGACCTTTGATGTTGCGTCAACCGCATTCGATACCAACTCTCTCAGGAATATCTCATGATCTGAGTAGAGAAACTTCTTGATGATTGGAAAAATGTTCTCCGCCTGTACGTTAATCGTGCCCTTCATTTCTTCTTTAAAATATTGATTTCCTCTTTGAAATTCTGCTGGCTCTTTTTCAATTTATATGCCAGTCCGAATTATATGTCAGAATGGCAATTCTCTTGGAAAAAGAAGGCACTTGGCATATCTTGTAATCCTAACCGACCCTCTACCTATGAAAATCACCACCTTTCTTCTAACGGCTGCCATCCTGTTGTCAGCCAACCTCTATGCGTCTGAAACTTTTCGTGGAAGCGAAGCATTCAAACAAATTCAAGGGACTGAACTTCTGAGATACAATGAAACTTCGTCTGTACCCACTTTCATCAAATTCCACTCAATGTTTCAGATGGAATACGAATTATGGGAACAATGGATGATGCGCACATTTTATGAAGATTTGGAGGGAGTAAGCCTCACACTATTAAAAATGCAAGAAGATGATATCGGAATGAAGCATTACCGGTATCGACAACTTCACAATGGCATTCCTGTCGGCGTTGGAACGTGGATTATTCATACCAATGGTAACAAGGTTGTCAGTATGAATGGGAACCTGATTGACAAAGTGAATGTCTCCGCTCCTATTTTGTCAGAAGCGTAGGCTCTACAGGCTGCATTGGACTATGTTGATGCTCGCCTGTATATGTGGGAAATTCCTTCAGAAGAGGCATTTGTCAAGCATGTGAGACAAGATTCCAGCGCCACGTACTATCCAACTGGGAATCTTGAGATAACTGCCGAATTCCCATCAATAAGCATGGATGAGCTCCACACCTGTTGGAAGTTTGACATCTATGCCGCGGAACCTGAGTCAAGACGATTCATTTATGTAAATGCGAGTGATGGGTCAATTATTTCAGATCATTCGAGAATTCAGCATGCTGATACTACCGTAACGGCACATACAATGTATGCTGGTGAACAAGAAATCACAGCAGATTGGACGGGTTCAGAGTTTCGCCTTCGAGAAACAGGAAGAGGAAATGGAATCGAGACGTACAACGCTCAATATCAGACAACGGGTACTTATGTTGACTTCACCTACCCTTCTGCTCCTTTTGACGACACTCTTTCATTTGACCAGTATGCAACCGACGCACATCTCGGAGCTGAAAAGAGCTATGATTACTTCCTGAATATTCACAACAGGAATAGCGTAGACGATAATGGCCAAATCCTATTGAGTCGAATCCATTGGGGACAAAACTTTTTGAATGCCGGTTGGAATGGAGAGTGGATGACCTACGGAGATGGGGATACTGCACAGGGATATACCCCATTGACCGCTCTAGACGTTTGCGGTCATGAATTGACCCATGGAGTAACTCAGCACACAGCTGGTCTTGTTTACAGGTGGGAACCAGGCGCCCTCAATGAGAGCTTTTCTGATATTTTTGGAGTCGCCGTTGAGTTCTACACACAGGGATATCCCAATGGTGGTGACTGGGTATTGGGTGAAGACTTTAATTGGATTATTCGAAGTCTAGAAGAGCCAAACCTCTATGATCAACCCGACACATATATGGGGAATTACTGGTATCCAGGCCCATATGACAATGCAGGTGTTCACGTTAATAGCGGCGTTCAAAATCATTGGTTTTACCTTCTTTCTGAAGGGGGGAGCGGATCAAATGACATCGGCAACGTCTTCACTGTAACCGGAATTGGAATAGATGACGCTGCGGATATTGCCTACCGTAATCTTTCGGTTTATTTGACAGAATACAGCGTTCACTATGACGCCCGATTTTATGCGATTCAATCAGCTATAGATTTATTTGGACCATGCAGTCAACAAGCGATTAGCACCGAAATAGCCTGGTACGCTGTTGGGCTTGGAAATCTTCCAAGTACTGGAGTTGAAGCTGACTATCTAGCGATGCCGGCTGAAAATTGCCAAATACCAACGGATGTGTTGTTCTTAAACTTCACTTCTAATGGAATGACATACGAATGGGATTGGTGATGGCACCATTTCCACAGACGCAAACCCAATGCATACTTATACCGACTGGGGTACATATGATGTCGAGCTTTCAGCCACATCAACATGCGGAACTGATGTTTTGACAGATGTCGATGCTATTACCCTTGAACCGGATGCTGATTGTTGGATTGCGATGAACGAAACCAATGGTCAAGCAACCGGATGTACGGGAACCTTGTACGATCCAGGAGGCCCAATTTGGGGATACGATAATGGCCTGGATTACTCTGTAACCATTAAGCCGTTGGGTGCCGGTGGCGTTACGCTCTTCTTCAATTATGTTATTACAGAAGGCCAAGGCACATTTGGCTCATGCTATGACTACCTAACAGTTTACGATGGTTTTGACGCAAATTCGACAATCATGGGACACTTTTGCGACTCGCTCCCTGCTCCCGATTCCCTTGAGAGTACGGGAAGCGCAATGACAGTTCGTTTTCGGTCAGATGGAAACAATCCTTTTCCTTCTTTTTGGCCAGGATACTGGTTAGAATGGGAATGCTCGCCAACAACAGTGGCACCCACGGCAGAATTCTCGTTTGAGAACTACTATTCATGCTCTGGAGACATTCAATTCATTGATCAAAGCGATGGAGGCCCGTCATCATGGCTTTGGAATTTTGGAGATGGGACCTCATCCACTGAACAAGATCCACTTCACCATTACATAAACGATGGAACTTACACGGTTTCTCTGCTCGTATCGAATGCATTTGGCTCAGACTCAATAACCAAATCTTCAACCATTGTTATTGGGAAAAATCCCGCGCCAGTCACCATTCAAGATGATATTTGTCCAGGAGAGGTTGGAATTCTCGTACCCCAAGAAGAAGGTGATTTTAGGTGGTACGCTTCTGCAAATGACACTACACTTCTTCATGCAGGAGATACTTTCACCACCCCAACTATTCAAAATAGCACTCTATATTACTACGAGAACCTAAGGTCGCCTGGTACCCAACAAGCTGGAGGAGCTTTGAATAATCTGATGGGCGGTGGTGGTTACGTCGACTTCTTCAATCAGGCATTGTGGTTTCATGCCTATCAGGATATTATTTTGGAAGAAGTGACCATGTATACTGACACAGCTGGGTATCGAAAAATCACATTGTGGGACCCACAAGAGGGTGTAGCTGTGGATTCAGCTGTTGTATTTCTGGAATTGGGCGAAAACAACGTTGAATTAAACTTTCATATTCCTGAAGGCTCGTATGAGCTAGGGATGTGGTATACGGACCTCTTAAGGTGTTTCCGAAATAACTCTGGAGTTACTTACCCTTACGACATTCCAGATGTCTTAAGCATCTATAACAGCCCCGCGGGTTCAGATTATTACTATTACTTCTACGATTGGCAAGTACGTCCATACTGCGCCTCTGCCAGAGGTGAAGCAATTGCTAGCGTAGCAATTTGTACGGGTGTTGATGAAGTAGATTTCAGCGAAGGCTTGTCTGTCTACCCAAATCCGACCAGAGGCGAATTGAATCTCAGCCAAACGGTTGTGCCGAATCTTGAGAACATTGCATTGTATGACGCTCAAGGCCGAATGATCATCAAACTTCCAAGCATGAGAAAAGACGAAGTCGTCTCGATAGATGTGCATGACTTGAGCGCTGGGGTGTACACCATAAAGGCATATTCAGACAATGCCATTGCCACCAAACAGGTGATTATTCAATAGATCGGTCGAGCAATTGTATCGTCTTGTCTAAAAGCAAGTTAGAACTTCAAGCAATCCTTGATTGTGGAGTTCTAGCGTGCTTTCGTAAGTTATATTTGAGCAATCCTAACTAAAAAGCATGAAGAAATTTTTACTTCTTGCGGCATGTGCCGTTGGCCTAACACTGAGTGTTAATGCAGAACAAGTTCTGCGGGGCGCCGAAGCTTCCAACGCTGTTAAAGGCGCAGAAACTGTACGATACAAGGACTTTAGTTCCGTACCTGCCTTTATAAAATTTTATCCCGACACACGCATATCCTATCTAGAATGGGAAGAATGGATGAAGTCTTCGTTCTTTAAGAACAGCAAGGATCTCAGATTTGAGTTGATAGGAACAGAACGCGATGAACTAGGTATGTTTCATTACCGCTACCAGCAAACCTCTCAGTCTTACCCACTCACCTTTGGGACATGGATCGTCCATACGCTCAACGGAGAAGTGGTGAGTATGAATGGGGAAGTCTTTGACAGCGTCCCACAATTCAAACCAACCAAATCAGAAGAGCAGGCATTGCAACTTGCCCTGTCTTCTATTGGCGCGGACATCTACAAGTGGGAAATTGAATTAGAAGAGCAAGACATCAAGGTCTTGATGAACGACGCGAATGCAACCTACTTCCCAAAAGGAGAACTTGAAATCGTAAACAACGATGCAAGCCTCAAAGAAGTAAACCTCAACCTTACTTGGAAATTTAATGTGTACGCACACGAACCGATGTCGAGAAGAGAAATCTATGTCGATGCCACAACTGGAGACATCATTTTTGAGAATAACCTCATTCATCATGCAGACAGCAATGGTCAAGCAGTAACTGGTTATCTTGGAGTACAGCCGATCACGACTGATTGGACAGGTTCAAATTTCAGGTTGCGAGAAACTGGTAGAGGGAATGGCGTTCGAACATTTGACCTACAAAATGCTACTGCAGGAATGGGAGTTGATTTTACTCATTCAGATAACTTCTGGGACACCACAACAGTTAAACGATTTGGTACCGACGCCCACTTTGGTGCAGAAGCGACTTATGATTACTACATGAATCACTTCAACCGAAACAGCATTAATGATCAAGGATTTGCCTTAGTAAGCCGAGTACACTACGGAAGCAACTATGGCAATGCTTTTTGGAATGGTCAGGTCATGACGTACGGCGATGGATCTAGCGGAACGACTCCGTTTACTGCATTGGACATTTGCGGACATGAAGTAACTCATGGGCTAACAACTTTTACTGCAGGCTTGGTCTATGCATATGAATCAGGTGCGCTAAATGAGAGTTTCTCTGACATATTTGGAGCAGCTATCGAATATGACGCTCTTGGCTGGTCAAACGGAGACTGGATAATGGGAGAAGATTTGGGATTTGTTATCCGAAACATGGCTAATCCAAATCCTTATGGAGATCCGGACACCTACCTAGGTACAAATTGGTACACTGGTGCAAATGATAATGGAGGTGTGCATACGAACAGTGGGGTGCAGAACTTCTGGTTTGTATTGCTTACTGAAGGCGGCGCCGGAACCAACGATATTGGAAACGTATATAATGTAACAGGAATTGGAATTGATGACGCTGGAGCAATTGCTTACCGAAATCTAACCAACTACTTGACGACTTCCAGCCAGTACTCTGACGCAAGGTTTTATGCCATTCAATCTGCTATGGATTTATTTGGTCCTTGTAGCCAAGAAGTGATTAGCACTGGAATGGCTTGGTACGCTGTTGGTGTCGGTGGACTTTACGCAAATGAAGTTGTTGCAGACTTTACAGCTCCTTCTACTGGTAACTGTGAAGTTCCATACACTGCTGAATTCATAAACCTGAGTTCAAATGCTACATCATTCGACTGGGACTTTGGCGATGGATCAACTTCCACGAATCCGAATCCGAATCACACCTACACAACTGCAGGAACGTACACAGTGACCTTAGAGGCAAGTTCTACATGCGGAGCTGACACTTCAATCGAAGTTTCTTACATCCATGTAGGACCTGGAGCTCCATGTGAAATCACTCTACCAACGAGTGGAGCAGCGACCGTTCAAACGGGTTGTGAAGGAAATCTCTACGACAACGGAGGGCCAGCTGGAAATTATCAAGCGAGTACAGACTCTTATGTGACCATTGCTCCTCCTGGAGCGGGAAGCATCAGCATTGACTTTGTTGAATTCAACGTAGAAGAAGGCGGCGGAACAGCTTGCATCTACGACTATGTAGAAGTTTATGATGGCAGCGCTCTTGGATCCAACTTGATTGGAAAATACTGTAATTCAAATCCACCGCCCTCAACGTTGACAACCAATGCGGGGTCAGTGACAATTCGAATGTTTGCAGATGGAGGATTGGAGTATTCTGGATTCAAGATTGCTTGGGAGTGCAATGATCCTACTGACGCTCCTGATGTTGATTTCTTAGCTTCAACAGAATCTACTTGTACGGGAGTCGTGAGCTTCTCAGATTTGTCGATAAACGGTGTCAGTAGCTGGTACTGGGATTTTGGTGATGGCAGCTTTGACACGATTCAACATCCGACTCACACCTATGCTGTGAATGGAACATATACGGTCCAACTCACTGCAACAAACACGGTTGGCTCTGATTCATTGACGAAGACAGCTTACATCGATGTCGCTCGTCCTGACGCTCCAACAGGAGCAGATGACGACATCTGTCCAGGAGAGTTTGGAACTTTGATTGCTTCGAGTACTGGACTGAATAGATGGTTCGATAGCCCGGTAAATGGAAACCTCGTGCACGTCGGCGACACGTTCGTTACACCGGTAGTACAAAGCAGCATGGCTTGGTACGTTGAGTCGGTCGAACAAAACAGTGCGCTATCTGTCGGTGCTGACGATAATCAAATTGGTTCTGGAGCGTATTTCAATAGCAACCAACACTTGATTTTCGATGCTTACACGGCCTTTATTCTATCCGAAGTGACTGTTTATGCCACTGGAGCAGGAGACCGAACGATCGAGCTAAGAAATGCTCAAGGAGCGGTTCTAGAGTCAAAGACAATCAACATTCCAAATGGAGAACAGACGATCACGTTGGATTTCGACGTGGAGCCTGGAACTGACTTGCAATTAGGAATTGCGCAAAGCAGCGTAATCAACTTATTTAGGAATGACGGTGGTACCAATTATCCGTACGAATTGGCGAATGTGTTGAGCATTACGAAGAGTAGTGCTGGCACTAACCCAGTAGGATATTATTACTTCTTCTACGACTGGCAAGTCCAGGAGCTTTGCGTAAGTGCGAGAACAGGAATTGCAGCCAGTACTGGAATTTGTACAGGCGTGGACGAGTTAGCTGGAGTCTCGTTTGAGCTCTTCCCTAACCCAGCATCAAGCTCGGTTACGATTCAAATGGCCTCGGAAGTTGCAGCAGATGATGTGAATCTATTTGATGTCTCAGGCCAACTTGTCAAGTCATTTGGTTCAAAGGAAAACACGAACCAATTTGAGTTGAATGTGAAAGATGTATCTGCTGGAGTGTACTTCGTACAGATTGAAACGAAGGGCGGAAAGTCAACCAAGCAGTTGATCATTCAATAAATTCGAGAAATAGAATTATATTAAGGCTCTTCGGATTGACCGAGGGGCCTTTTTCTTGGATCGATGATGAGAAGAATTTGATCACTTCCGTTCGATCGCACATTCATCAATTCTGTGGAAACACCTCGGCTGTTAAACGCTTTAATTGCCCCGTTTGCTTCGTTGGGGTCAAGCGTATTCAGATCAACATGCTTATCATCAAATGATTGCTCTTTAAACAAACGGACAACAACTTGGACTCCTGCCTGAATCTCTGGGACGATGTAGTCAAATTCCTTGTATTCATTTTTGGCGAGTGCATCCAAATCAAATTCGTAATAAGCGCGCTTCCTTTCTCCATTGTCTGAGATGATGCCGCCAAACTCAGGATCGGACTCATACGCTTCTACGAGCATAACATCTTGCGATGGTAAGACGCGGAAACTGAATACGAACTTATCTGTCCGGTTGACTAGAACGTTTTTCTGCTGGCCGCTCAAATAGATTTCATAGATATCAGACAGGCCTTGGCTCTCAACAGAGATGAAGTAGTTCTTATTGACAGTGTAATTTTCGAACTCAAATCTTCCAGAGCTATCGACTTCGGTCACTTGAATGATATTCTCCTTATCATCGAGCAGCTTTAGCGTTACACCTTGCTCTGGCAACATCTTATACTGGAACTTTCCTTTGAGGCTGGTCATGCTATCCGTAACCACAAAGCCCGATTCAGTACGTGATCTCAGAGAATACAGCGTCATCGGATCTCTTTGAGTTAACTTTTTGAATGCAAACACCCCTGCCCTGTCATCATTCAGGTACATAAGCATGTCAGTAGGGTTCTTGGCAAGGTATATTTCACTCCGATCCAATGTCTCTTCTTGTTCTCCTGTCAACTTTAGAAGATAATCGCCAGCCATCAACTCGGCATCAAATGCAAACATTCCTTCGTCATCCGTCATCACTGTGCCGAGAATCTCATCATTCTCATCCATCAATACAACCTCCGTATTGATCATCGGTAGCTTGTCAAATTTGAGATAACCTCTTAAATAGTCTTCAGAATCTTGAGGAATCAGTCCCATCCGCTCAAAGAAGTGCTCAGGCATTCCATAATCGATTGCGGTGATCGGATCTAAGCCGGATGACTGACCGCTAATCAGCGAACGAAACTCAAAAAGGTGTTTGTCAGTCTTAGTTACGACTATATCCTCTTCTGGATTATCATTCGTTAGGTAAATCTCATAGACGTCTACCAAGCCCTCCAAATCCTCATCTACAGAAAGGAAGTAACTCTTTTGCTTGGCATCGGTATCGAACTCGAAATATCCATTTTCATCGGTTACGATTGTCTCGACCACTTCGCTGTTTTCATCTAGAACGTTCAGTTTCACTTGATCTTTAAGCGTACCGAACGATTCTACTTTACCACTGATTTTTGTTGGAGTATCGACTACTTTACCTGATCTCGCCAGCGCTTCCAATTCAGATGTCGCCTTCAACTTTTGTCCTGACAAAACTTTGAATCCAAAGATTCCAAGCTCTTCTTCATTCATAAACACCATCTGTTCACCAAGGTCATTGGCAAGAAATATGTCGGCATCCTTCAACTCTTCTCTCACCGACTCATCAATCGCCAGTTTATAGTCTCGGTCAGGTAAAAAGGATTGAAGGTTAAAGTAACCTTCATCATCAGCTGTGATGGACTGAATTATTTCATCATTCTCATCGACCAGATTTAGTTTCACATTGATGGCAGGTAATTTCTCTGCTCGAATGAAGCCGCTAGCTACGCGGTGCGCTGAGACTGACAAATCGCCGCTTGACATTTTATAAGGGATGGAATATATAGCACCTACCAGATCGTTTCGATTCGAAATAAAAACTGCTTTTGAGCTTGCAGGGTTCAAGCTGAAATATGCCTCGAAGTCGTTTGTATTGATGTTTGGTCCAAGGTTTCTGGGTCTGGACCAATTCTGCCATGTATCGTCAAGTCTTACTGATACGAATATGTCACCACTTCCATAACTTCCGTGTTCCTCACTGGCAAAATAAAGATGTCTGCCATCTGGTGCCAAATAAGGCGACATTTCAAATCCAATGCTGTTAATTCTAGCGCCCATGTGGATTGGAAGCGTCCATAATCCGCCTCTTTTTAAAGAGACATATAAATCCTCTTTTCCAAAGCTGTCCTTTCCCTTCATGGATATGACAACGGCATTCTCCGCTCGGTTCACGTGAAAACCAAAGAACCTGCTTTGAAAGCTGAGCAAAGGAAGCTGAATCACATGGTCTCGCTTATAGGTCTTCCCAATTCTCTTGAACGCCAGAATGGTCGAAAGCTGAGAGCCACCTTCAGGTTCAAATCTCAGAACATAGATCATATTCTGACTAATCCCAACTACCAGATCGTTTAGCTCTGTATTGAGGTTTCCTTCATCGTCAATTGGGTCTGACCACTCGCCACCTGAAAAAGAAGATACCCAAACATCTTGGTTAACTTTTTCATTGGGGTTTTCTGGAGTCGAGATTTTTGTAAACCACATGGTCATCCCATCTTCACTCACGATGGGACATATATTCTGATGAATATCGTTGAACTGCTCTATGCTCGTGGGTGGGGTCGTATAGTCACTGGCTTTGTATTGCCCGAACAAAGCAGTGCTAATCCCCATTAAGCACAGCGTAAAATAGGATGATAATGTCTTTCTCAATATGGTCCGCCTATTGCTGTAAGCGTGAAATATGATCCGTCACAAATGTAAGTATCCAGATGCGTTCGTACGAAATGGAATAAAAACAAAAATGCTCCCGAAGGAGCACTTTTGAAACTTAACCTATTTAACTTGACCTGATGTAAAAGTGAATTCAATTTCTCACTTCCATTTTGAATACCAAGGTCAAACCGAGTCAATGGGTACATCCAATGAGAAAACGGGTGCAAATCAGAAATCTGCTCGCTCTCTTTTTGGCTTTTCCTTAACATGTGACTCACGTTGTTCTTTTTGATGCGATTCAGCAAAAGACTTCGCCTCGTCTAATGGAATCTTGTTTCCATGATTGAATGCAACCACAAAAGCATCTCCAATTCCATTCGTTTTGAGTTCTTCCCTATAAGAAGCCGCTTCATCATACTGAGCAAAGCTTCCTACGGTGAGAATGGTAAGATCATTCTGTTGAACTTCTTTAATCCCCTCAACTTCTAAGTATTTATCAGCTACCGCACTTGACACAAGCGTTCGGAAAGCACCAACCTGAACTTTAAAATCTACTCGTCCTTGAATATTCCAGCTGATGTTCTCAGCACCAATGCCTAAAACTTCATTGACATAGTCAGGTTGATTGATGTCCACGATGAATGCATCAGCATATCCGCGCTCACGAATTTTATCTCTCAGTGCCTCAGCTTGTTTACGGTACGGGAACCGGCCAATCACATATCGGAAGATTCCATTCTCGTCAACGTAGACTTCCACGTTCTTAAGTTCTGGAAAATCCCTTGTCGGCTTCAGCTCAATTAACGCAGCAATTTGAACTCCATATTGCGAATTCATGGAGGTATAGTTGACTTCTCTTGTTCTCAAGTTCTCCCAATCGTCAAATGGAATGAGGCGGTCCTTGATTTTAGGTGCTGTCCGCTCTTCTTTGATTTCTTCAGCAATCTCCTTGCCCGCCATTTGTTCTTCAGACATTGTTGGATGAGCTGTGGCCACTGGTTGTTCCTGAACAACTGGTTCATCATCACCCGTCCTTGCGATTGGTGGTTGCTCCACTTCCTCGTCCTTATCGAGGAGGTTACATTCTCTCACCCATTTTTGACCATCAACGAGGTAGTACTCATCTTGATAAGAGTAGACCTGATAGAACTTGTTTAGAGATCGTAGTGCTTCCTCGCATTGTCCATTCTTTGAATAAGCAATGGTCAAGTAATAGTAAACGTACTCAGGAGCTCGTCGTTCTTTGTTTGATCCAGCCTCATAATTCTTCGCATACATCGATGATGCTGCTTCAAGAAGCTCAACGCTCTTAGCAATTTCTTTATCCCCTTTCACATAACACAATCCCAACAAATAATTCAAATTAGCATTGCTCGGATCTTTTGCCCAAAGCTTCTCAAGAATTGGAATAGCCTGTTGAAGCTTGTGATTGGCCAAGTGAAGCTTCGCCTGGTTGAAATTCTCTGTTTGAGAGAACCCAGCAAATGTGAAGCTGATAAACAATATGGGTAAGAGACGTCTCATTGGTTGTTCTTTGATTCAAACTTACCCTGATATAATACCTACTCTTCGAGTAGCATCAATAGTTATTGACATCGGCGTGTAGATTCACTTTAACAATCTCAAATCCGCGATTATCGCCTTATGGTCACTCGGAAATGAGGCGTTAACCTTGAGGTCATTAATCACCCACTTTTCATTAATCCAAATATGATCTAACCTCAACCAAGTATTCTTCAATGTTGAAATCAATCCCTGTCCAAAAGCTGACTGTGCATTGGTATATTCAAAGCCGAATTCACAATAGGTTCTAGATCCAGGTACTGCATTTAAATCACCAGCTAAGATCAAAGGAAGGTGATCTCCTTCTTTCCTTAATAGCAAGGCAGCCTGATCCCGTTGTTTGGCAAATACACTTGAAGGTGAATAAAGAGAATCATTGTCTCGAATTGGAAATATATTGTAGCTTTCCAAGTGATAATTCACTATCATAATTCTCTCTTTACCAGTATTTAATATAATTTCATGTGCTTCATTCGTAGAAGGGCTTGATCGGAAGATGCTATTGGAAGATTCAAAGCTGAATTTTGAGAAAGTCGCTACCCCGAATATGTCGACCTTCTTTGGCTCAAAGTGATGATGTGGCATGTTTATTCGACGTGCAAAATCGGACGCTACGGACTCAACATCCGGCCATCGATAGTAAAGCCCAAACTCTTGAAGAAGGACTATGTCCGGTTGATGGTCATTGATCATTTTGACTATGGAATTGACCGTGGAAGTATCGTTATTGAACTGCTGAACATTCAGACTCAATATCCTAATCGAAGCTTCAGTTTCTTCGGCTTGAAAATGCGCATCCGTATTGCGGTAAAAGAGAACAATGAACTGTAGAATTAGAAGTGCGATGAATGACGTCGTCTTACGCTTCTTGTATATTAAGATGGATACTACAACGCTGGTTAAAAAGAGGAGAGGAATGTCCAGAATGGGCGCCAACTGGAAATAACTGGTTGATGAAAATTCAAACGAGGCAATGATACTCGCTGTAGTCAACGAGAATAGTGAGATAAAAAGAAGTCGTTTAATCAGCATTGTAGTTGCGTGCACCAAAGATGGCGCTTCCTACTCTGACCATGTTGCTGCCCGCATCTATGGCGATTTGATAATCACCGCTCATACCCATTGAAAGCACTTCTGGTTGCCAATTGGAAGTTGAGGCGACATCTTCTTTGAGCGATTCGAACACAGCTTTCAATTCCGTAAATTCATTCCTGACTTGAGATTTATCTTCAGTGAACGTTGCCATCCCCATCAATCCTCTCACTCGAATATTTTTCATGGAAGAAAAATCGACTGAATTAAGCAGCAAACGAACTTCATCTTCGTTCAGTCCAAATTTTGAGGTCTCATCAGCGATGTGGACTTGAAGGAGGCAATCAATGCACTTTCCCTTTCCCGCTGCTCTTTTATTGATCTCCTTCAACAGCTTTAGACTGTCAACAGAATGAACCAGGTGAACAAAGTCTACAATGTATTTGACCTTGTTTGTCTGAAGATGTCCAATGAGATGCCATTCAATGTCTTGTGGCATTGCTGGCGCCTTGGCAATAAGCTCTTGAACTTTATTCTCTCCAAATGCTCTGTGACCAGCGTCGTAGGCTCGCATAATCGTGCCGATTGGATGCGTCTTTGACACCGCGATAAGTTCAACATCAGAGGGAAGAACTTCTTTTATGGACTGTAGGTTTTCTGCGATTTCCATACTGCAATGATAGAATTAAGCGCAAAAAAAAAACCGGCTCGGGGAGCCGGTCAGCGATCTAAATCGCCATGCTACGGATTGAGGATTATTTAAAAGCCATTTAGGCTGTTTATTCTATTATCAAACATACCATGCATATATGGCAATTTGAAGCAAAGGTTACGTCTATGTTGTGAATGAAGAGTTTTTGTATGTGAGTGTCACAAACCCAAGGTTTTCAGCACTTGTTCACGAAAAGAACGTGATATTGGAACCAAGGTCTTCCCTATCTCAACAGAGTTTTTGCCTACGGAAGTAACATGATCCTTATTTACGGCATAAGAACGGTGAACTCGTATGAATTTGTCCTGAGGCAGCAGTTCAAGAAAGGTAGATAGAGACTGACGACTGAGGTGTTTTTTGTTTCCAGAATGGATCTCCACGTAGATGTTGTCTGCTCGAATTAAACTAATGTCCGCAACCTTGAGAATAATGGATCGATGACCATCCTTGACATTGACCGTTGCTTCTCCTTCATTCTTGAGGTGCATTAAAGACATTTCAATGCCGGTGTACAAATCTTGTTCTGTAAATGGCTTAAGCACATATGCACCAGGCAATGTTTGCTTCGCTTCTTCCAGCGTAGAGCGATCGGAGTATGAGGTAAGAAACATGAATGGAATACCCTTTGACTTTAGAACATGAGCCAGCTCGATGCCTTCCATTCCGCCTTCTAGATTGATATCGAGTACAGCAAAATCAAATTGCTCTTCATCGATAATTTTTTCTGCTTGATCTTGGGTATGACAGACAAATGGAACGTTGTGTCCCATTTCCTGTAGCATGATTTTGATCATTTCAGCAATGATCGCTTCATCTTCTACTACCAGAATTCGGAATCCCCCGTCCATTCATCAAAAGAAGGGAATTCCAGTCAGAATGGTGTTTTAGCTTTCTAGCTCATGAACGAAGAGGCCGCTTCGAAGTTTTGGTTCAAACCAAGTCACCTTCGGTGGCATGATGAGCTCTGCATCACTGATGTCAATAAGCTGTTGCATCGACACTGGATACATCGCAAATGCTGCTTTCATTTCGCCAGAATCTACTCGTTTTTCAAGTTCACCAAGACCTCGGATGCCCCCCACAAACTCAATGCGCTTATCGCGTCTCAAGTCAACGATATTCAACATCGGCTCAAGAACGCTTTTGGAGAGGATGGTGACATCCAACACTCCTACTGGGTCTGCGTCGTCATAAGTGCCTTTTTTAGCCGTCAGGCGATACCATTTGCCATTCAGATACATTCCGATGGAGTGCAGTGTTTCCGGCCGATATTGTTGGTCTTGCTCCTCGACATCAAAAGATGCGCTCAAACCTTGAACAAACTCATCGTTGCTCATTCCGTTTAAGTCCTTCACCACACGGTTGTAGTCAATTATTTTGAGTTGGTTATCAGGGAAAACAACTGCCATAAAGTAGTTGTATCGTGCGCCGTCATCTGGCGAACCATTGGCTGCATCTCGAAACTCTTTCGCTACCAAACCGCCAGCAGCAGTACGATGATGCCCATCCGCCACGTATATAGCAGGCACGTCGTTGTCAAATAACGTTTCAAGAGCGGAATTGTCAGAATCTTGAGTAACAGTCCACAAAGTGTGCTGAATACCATCGTCTGCCTTGAAATCATAGACCGGCTCAGAAGTGGACTTAATGCGATCAACAATGGCGTCAATTGCATCCACATGTGCATAAGAAAAGAAAACCGGCTCGGCGTTGATCTTTCCGTGACGCACATGATTCTTTCGATCTTCCTCTTTATCTGGACGCGTCAACTCATGTTTCTTGATGACATTATTGAAATAGTCATCGATCGAGCAACAACCTACGATTCCAGTCTGTGTATGGCCATCCATGATCAGCTGATAGACATAGAACATTTCATTTTCGTCCTGATTCAGAACCCCATTACTCTTTAGTAATTCGTAGTTCTCTCGTCCTTTCTTGTAAATGGACTCGTCATATACATCGTATCCATCGGGGAAATTGATCTCCGGCTTAATTACATTATAAAATGAAACAGGGTTTCCGTCTGCAGAAATTCTAGCTTCTTTCGCATTGAGAACATCATATGGACGGCAAGCAACGGCCTCAACTTTATCGGCTGTCGGTCTTACTGCTTTAAACGGCTTTAATACACTCATAGGTTTAGATTAGTTGAGAAGCTCAATAAATTGATCAGCCAATTCTAGGCCAATTCTATCTTGAGCTTCCATAGTACTTCCACCGATATGTGGCGTGCTAATTATTCTGGGATGAACCAATACTTCCTGACGCGGAGCAGGTTCGTTCACAAATACGTCAAGCGCTGCTGCTTTTACCTTTCCGTTATCCAAAGCTGTGATAAGCGCATGTTCGTCAACAATTCCGCCCCGTGACGTGTTAACGATACACACTCCATCCTTCATCGTATTGAATTCTTTTTCGCCAATAACAGCACTTCCATCAGGCTGAGCTGGAACGTGAAGACTGATGTAATCAGAGCTTGAGAGCACTTCTTCCATGGATCTTTTGCGAAGAACAACATCCACTTGCTGTGCGGCAATATCCAAGGTTAATGTCGTCGTGTCATCTTCTTCAAGAGCGGTATACAGGACGTACATACCACAACCAAGTGCGTATTTAGCCAAGTCCTGTCCAATGCCACCGAACCCGACGATGCCAATTGTCTTTCCTCTGAGTTCTGTTCCCTTGCCGTATGTCTTTTTGAGAGATTTGAATTGATCTTGTCCTTCAACCGGCATTTTCCTTCCGGCATCATAAGTAAATCGAGCCATCGAGAAAAGAGTTCCCATCGCCAATTCTGCAACCGATTGAGCGCTGGCTCCTGGAGTATTCACAACATGCAGTCCCTTATCACGGCCATACTGGACATCGATATTGTCCATTCCGACTCCACCTCGGCCTACAATCTTTAACCCTGGACAGGCGTCCATAAGATCAGCGCGAACTTTTGTTGCGCTTCTCACAATGAGTCCGACATATCCTTCTTGATTGATCGCATTGATCAAACTAACTTGATCAACCGTATCGGTTATCACGTCAAATCCGTTTTCCTCAAGTTTCTGTTTTCCCGAAGGTGATATACCGTCGTTTGCTAAAATCTTCTTCATTCAATATCTATTTCTGCTGCCTCTCCGAAGGCTTTGATTACTTCTTCAATTCTCGTATCAACCTCTTCCAAAATAGCCTTTCTAGCCGCTGTCTTCAAGTCCGAAAGGTTCGCATTTAAATTTGTTTCTACGCCCTTCTTATCAACTTCGAGTGCTGCGTAGTTAAACTCATTCACCCAATAGAAGTATGACTTCCGATCGATGTCAAACTTGATATGATACGTAAGCTTTCTATCCGAATGTTTACGAGCAACTCCAAAATGGCTTTCCACCATCGGCTCTTCGATGGTAATGTCTAAGTATCTATTCGTTGAGTCATCCTGAACGACCGTCAGAGACATATCTTGGTAGAAACTCTTCGCCCAATGATTTAGCCGATCCATAATGTCTCCGGTTCCCGCCCTGCGAACATCGGCTTCCGCATGATATTCATATTGCTTTTCTGAGTTGGTTGGAATTTGAGCCACTGTCAGTGAGCTCGAAAGCAGGATGGTAATAACTGCAGTAAGTACGTTTTTCATCTTATCCATATTTTTCTTCAAATGCTTTCATCACATCAACAAGCGCACCAACACTTTCTATTGGCAATGCGTTGTACATGCTGGCTCTAAACCCACCGACAGATCGGTGACCTTTAATTCCGCTGATATTGGCTTCAGCTGCCATGTCGAGAAAAGTTTGATTCAGGCCTTCATCGATCCCATCTGCAAGAACAAATGTTCCATTCATCCACGATCGATCTTCCAACGCTGCGGTTGCTTTGAACATTCCATTTCGTTCTACCTCTCCATAGAGAAGATTGGCTTTTGCTTCATTTCTGCGCCCTACTTCTTCCAACCCGAGGCTCTTTATCCATCGAAGAACCAGCATACTGACATAGACCGGAAAAACCGGTGGAGTATTGAACATTGAATCCTTATCTGCATGCGTTTTTAAATTCAACATCGTTGGGATGTCGGCACTTGACTTTCCTAAAATTTCCTTCTTAAAAATGTAAACCGTCGTTCCCGCGGGACCCATGTTCTTTTGAGCTCCAGCATAGATCAAATCAAATTTAGAGGCATCTATCGGGCGGCTAAATATATCAGAAGACATATCGCAGACCAGTGGGACCGTCACATCAGGGATGTGATGATATTGAGTCCCGAAAATAGTGTTGTTTGACGTGTAATGGAGGTAGTCGACATCGGTAGGTGACTCATAGCCTTTAGGGATGAAATTGTAGTTAGCTTCTTTACTACTTGCAACCTCGAGAGCATCTCCTACCCACTTTCCTTCCTTCACGGCTTTGTTTGCCCATGATCCGGTGTTGATGTATCCACCTCTATTGTTTTCACGAAGCATATTGTAAGCGGAGATTAAGAATCCGGTGCTTGCCCCACCTTGGAGAAACAGCACATCGTAATCATCCCCTAAACCAAGAATTTCTTTCACCAGACTTCGCGCTTCATCCATGACTGCAACAAAGTCCTTACTCCGGTGTGACATCTCCAAAATGGAAAGGCCGGAACCATTGAAATCGACAACAGCGCGTGACGCCTCTTCAAAAACTGATTTGGGAAGTATGCTAGGGCCTGCGCTAAAGTTGTGGATATGTGCCATACTGAGGTTTTTTAAATCGGCTGCGAAATTGAGGATTTTAATACTGACAAGAAAGCTAAGCCTACTCTATTTCTGACCTTGCCTTTCAGTTTCGACGAAATGCCAGGACGGTGTATTGTCGGTTTGTCGTATCAGCACTGGATTTAAACTGAAAAGAGATGGCTTCAATCAGCATCTCACCATCACCAAAAACCGACTTTCCTTCCCATGATTGAGCATCAATATCGAATCTTGTATCGTCCACGAACCTTAGGTCAATGGATAAGCTGTCACAGAACAGTATTGAGGGCGCTGATGGATCAGAGATCAGGTTAAACCCCACATTCTGTCTCATGGTGTCGGCAACGAGTTCTCCTCGATAGTATCCAGTGTATTGAGCTAGTGAAAGTTCCTCGCACCCATCTCCACCATACCACAGATGACAAGCACATGATTTTTCGATGCAAACGCCATGCACACAATCCTGCTTGCAACGATTGCAAGACGCAAAGAATAGCAAGAAAACAGAAGTGATGACAATTACGACAGAACGCATACTTCAAAGGTAATTCGGGTCGAACTACACTTGGTCCAAGACTTCAACTATCTCCTTTTGAATGGAGTGTTGTTTGTCATTGTTGTACCAGACCTGAATTTGAGTCTTTACATCTTCCTTAGAAATCTTTGGCTCCGGCAACTCTTTCCAATCGGCCATGATTTGATCTGCGGCCTTTGGTCTCGACCCCCAACGGCCGAGAAGTTCGAAATTGTTTCGATGAAGGACCATTAGAATTGGAATGGAACGGGCACCATCGGTTAAGTGCATATCTATCAATTCCGGATTGTCGTCTCTTAAAACATAGCGATGTTCAATTCCTAACTCGTCAGCGATTCTTGCGATTACAGGTACGGCTTGAGCTCCATCTCCGCACCAGCTTTCGGTCATGGTTAGAAATACGATATCATTTTGAAGTTTGCGATTCTGAATACCATTAAGGCTCGGCACATAGGTCTTGCCAATCCGTTTCATTCTTTGGACGTTCAGCTTTGAAAAATCAACCAGTTCTTGGGTTTGAACATGACCTGTGGTCTTTCCATCTATTACTGCTTGCTTGAATATATCGTTGAGCGATTCGTAGCTCAGCGAAGATTCCCATATTTCTTTATAATCCATCCTCTTCGATCATTTCAGCGACTTCTTCTCCGATCGTTCCTGCCAGAGCCACACCCATGCCTCCCATTCTCAATGCGAGATACATGTTGTTTCCTGAGCGTTGAACCAATGGCGTTTTGTCATTTCCAAAAGCCATTATACCCGACCATCGCATTTCAACTGCAAATGAATCACCGAGTTGGAAGATTTCTTGTGACTTATGTTCGAGGTGGGACTGAATTTTATCATTCAATTCTATTTCTGTCGTTTCCTCATTTTGAAAATCAAAATTTCTCGCACCTCCAATCAAAAGCCTATTACCAACATTGCGGAAGTAGTAGTACCCTTCTTCTATATGTAGGTTTCCTTTGAATTTTAACTCAGGAATTGGTTTAGTTATAAATACCTGACCTCTTCCTGGCTTAACCAAATCATTCCCAATGAGTTCTTCGGCAAATCCGTTGACAGCAACAACCACCTTTCCAGCTGAAAAAGTGATCATCTTCCTCGATCCATCTTTCACTTCGATTTGAATCTTATCGTTGATATCATTCAGGGACTTCACGTGAGACCCCGTGCGAATCGTAGCCCCATTTTCTGTGACATATTGTTCAAGTGACCTCAACAGCAGCGCAGGGTTAAGTTGCGCCTCCTGGTCTATGGAAATTAGACGACCGTCAGAATGAATTCCTAATTCACTTTTCAAGTCATCCGCATCGCGGAGATATCCAGGTAAAAAGTCTGAGACCAACTGATTTACAGCATCCATCTGGTCCAATCTTGCTTCTACTTGATTTTCAAGAAGCTCATAGCCACCTAAACTCTCATATTCCATCCCTGCTTCTCCTAATCTTTTTCTTGTGATCTGCAAGCCCATCCATCGATTAAAGAGCAACTCCCGAGCATTATCTGCTCCCATGGTTTTAATGTCGCTTAAAACTTCGGTAAGACTGCCGTAACAAGCAAAACCGGCATTTCTAGTACTTGCTCCATAAGGGATGACACTTCTATCTAGAATGAGAATGTTTTTGATGTTCTTCTCAATTAGACTGGCCGCAATTGATAGTCCCACGATGCCTGCTCCGACGATGGCAACTTCATAGTGAGTGAGATCTTTTTCCCAGAATGATTGCATGTTGAAATTTATAAAGTCGAAGCTAAGGTTTTAGCTGAACCCATTATACGATGTTGGGTATCTTTCTAAGAGGTTTTGATACTTCCCTCTTCTGTAGGCAAGACTTGCGCACTCAATACATTTCCTCTTGGTATTGCGAGTGATAAATGTCTGTGAATCGATTGCCTCAATCGAACTTTCGTTACGGGCTTGGTAATGTACTCCACTGCACCAGCAGCAGTGGAATCCTCAACCGCTTCCCGTGTGACATTTGCTGATACCATAATGATCGGCGGGCCACCTTCATTGCGGATGATTTTTGTTGCTTGAATCCCGTCCATCTCAGGCATGTGTAAATCCATTAGAATGAGGTCAAAGTGCTTTGATCTGGTCAATTCAACTGCCTCTCTTCCATTTATGGCCTTCGCCACATTTACTTCGAGATCGTTCAACATTTTATCCAAGACCATAATGTTTAGGTCATTGTCCTCTACGATGAGAATGTCCGCTCCTTTGAAGGTTAGGTTCGCTGTCTGGTCATGATAAAGCGCCTCCTCACTCGTACGTTGGCAATCAAAAGGAATGGTAATCGTGAAGGTGGTTCCTTTGGATATTTCACTGTCCACCGTAATAGATCCTCCCATGAGCGCAGCCATCTCGGAGGAAAGTGCAAGCCCAATTCCAGTTCCCTCATACTTCTTCGTATATCCTGAATCCAATTGGGCAAAACGTTCGAATATTTTACCCTGTTTCTCTTTAGGAATACCAATGCCTGTGTCAATCACCTTCACAACACAATTGATCCTGCCGTTTGGAAGATTACTAGCTTCAAATTCCAAAATCACTTTTCCTTCGGATGTGAATTTGTAAGCATTCCGTAGCAGATTCGATACAATTTGGACAAACCTGACCTCATCACCAACCACCGAAGAGTCTACATCAGCTTTGATCACCAAATCGCTTATTAGCCCTTTAGATTCAAATGAGGGTTTGAAGACTTTGCATACAGATTCAACAGTAGTTTTTAGATTAAATGGATCTCGGTTCAGCGTGATTTGACCCGAATCGAGTTGTTCAGCTTCCAATATGTTGTTCACCAACCCCAATAGGTTTTTCGATGAATTCTCTAGAAGCTGAACACTTTCTTGTTGTTGGTGGTCCAGCTGGGTATCATTGAGTTGACCAAGGATGCCATTGATCGCATTCAAGGGCGTTCGAATCTCATGACTCACATTACTCATGAATTCAGATTTAAACCTAGAAATTCTCTCGGCCCTCTTTTTTTCTATTTCTAAAACATTATTTACGCTAACAAGGTTTAATCTAGCACGGTTGTATCGTATGCTTAAGAACATTGCAATTGAGAGTGCTGCACTCAGCAGCAGGGCCATGATCAATCCCATTAGGTTGTTGAACTTGGCAGATGAAGAAAAGAAGCCTTCAACTGGATACAATTGCATTTTCCATTCTGCATCGTTTCCGTGCCACAAACCCAATGTGTTGGCAAAAACGAGTTCCGGTCCAACTGAAATTGGCTTGCAAGTGGCTGGGTCAGAACAGAAGAAGAGACTTTCACTCTGATCAAAAAGATGCATGTGGTACCCTTCCGCCTCATTAATTAAATCGGAGAGTTCTTGTCTGAAGTCAATTCCCGCTCCGATCGATCCTTCAAGGTTGGTATCCATTTGAACCGGAAAGTCTACAACAAAGACACTCTGATCATTTGCCAACTCCATCCATGGCGAAATTCGAACCTCTTCCCCAAGCTTATAGACTTGCTGACGATGAGATTCATGGTTATCCTTGAACTCTTCAGTATTAGCGATTGAGCTGAATTCTTTGGATGGTATTAACCTCTCTGATTCGGTTGAAGGTCCATGCCAATTGATGAATTTGAATGCATTCCTTGCATCCAATATTTGCGCTGCGTCCTCGGGTAGATAGACGATATAATCGCCCTCCGAAAACATAATTCTATTACGCAGGTTACGCAATTCCACAATGTTCGACTTCACAACGCTCTCGACCTTTTCTTCCATGAAGGAGCCCATCAACTTAACTTGATTTTCGCGCTCATGGTCAACCTCTTTGTTGAACTGTGTCCACGCATAGACAAATGCTAGCAGCAACAACGCAAAAAGTCCGAACGACTTTACTAAGTCCTTTATGAAAATCCCTTTTCCAGTAAGCATAGATTCAGCAGAAGCAAATTTTGGGACGACTTAGTCTCAAAATCCTTTCATCAGCCTCTTAAGAAAACCCACTCCTCTTCGGAGCTCTGGGGCTCTGAGAACTTGTATTCATCAAATAGTTTGATGTTCTCTGGGTTGGTAATCCCATTTCTCAAAATATAACCTGCCATTCTTCCTCTCGCATTCTTTGCCCACGTCATGATGACCTTGTACTCACCATTCTTGAAGTCCTTGAATATTGGAGTTATAACTTTACCCGGCAGCTTGGTAAAATCCACCGCTTTGAAGTATTCGGAACTGGCCAGGTTAATCAACGTCTTGGACTCGGATGCCTCCAACTCATCCGCCAATAACTTTGTAACCTTTTGAGACCAGAATTGATATAGATTCCTTTTTCGCTGAATTGGAAGCGTGACTCCCATTTCCAGCCTGTACGGTCGAATTCGATCCAATGGTCTTAATACTCCATGAAGTCCGCTCAGAATTCTGAGATGATCTTGAGCAAAGTGAAGCTCTGATTCACTCAAGTTTTTCGCATCGATGCCCCTATAAACTTCTCCATTAAATGTGAGGATGGCCGGTCGGCTCACTTCCAAAGTGAACTCTGGCTCCCACTCCTGATATCTTAGAACATTGAGCTCTGTCAAATCTTTGCTCAGGTTCATCATACTGCGAACCTTTTTCTTACTCAGCGTTCGCAGCTTTTTAATAAGGCGATATGATTCGTCCTGAAAAGACGGCTCAGTGGATCTTATATCCGCAATCGATGAATCAAAATCGAAGGATTTAGCCGGTGAAATAATTGTAATCATAAAGTGGAGTGAAGGAACAAAATTATTCGCTCAATAACCTATCAATGCTTATTTCAAAAGAAGCCCAAACCTCTGATTGAATACGTCTTCAGTAAAGATCATCGTAGTCACCTAAGCCCTCTCGCACAAGGAAAGGTTCTTCACCAGAACAGTCTACGACCGTTGATGCGACTTGATTTCCATAACCACCATCAATAACGCAGTCCACCACAGCCTCAAACTTTTCATGGATGAGTTCTGGATCTGTTGAATACTCGATTATGTCATCCTCATCATGAATAGACGTAGTGACGATCGGGTTTCCTAACATCCTCACCAGCTCACGGGGTATGTGATGATCAGGCACGCGAATGCCAATCGTCTTCCGCTTCATTTTAAAAACCTTGGGTATGTTGCTACTCGACTCTAATATGAAAGTAAATGGGCCGGGAAGTCCCTTCTTCATCATTTTGAAAGTCTTGTTCCCAACTTGTCGCGCATAGTCTGTGATGTGACTTAAATCGTAACATATTATACTCAGGTTCGCCTTCTCCGGCTTTTGACCTTTAATTTTAGCAACCCGCTCGACAGCTTTTCTGTTGGTAATATCACAGCCCAATCCATAGACTGTATCTGTTGGATATATTATGACTCCACCCTTTCGCAGAACGGCAACTACCTTTTCAAGTTCCTTCTCTTGTGGGTTGTCTGGGTGGATCCTAACTAGCATAGACATTGTAATTCGCAATATTAAGTATTCATGAGAGTGCACGAGAGCAGATTTGATTCGATAATATTGCGACCCTAATAAATATGATATGCGAAGCCTAAGCCTACTATTTTCAATTCTGATTTCCTGTTCATTGTTAGCCCAAGACGTCTTGTCTCCCGAGAATCTCTGGAAATTAAAGCGTGTCTATGGCGAACAAGTTTCTCCTGACGGTAAATCAATTCTCTTCATTCAGAAGGAATACAATTTGGCCGAGGATGGCGGCACTTCACACCTAATGATGGTGAAACTCAATGGGAATGACCCAAATCGGATTTCCGATGGAGAGGAAAGTATCGGTGGAGCACAATGGAGACCAGACGGGAAAAAAATTGGGTATTTAAGCTCGAGTTCAGGGTCTAACCAACTTTGGGAAATGAATCCTGATGGCTCTGACAGAAAGCAGGTCACGAGTTTTGATTTCGACATTGGCAATTGGTCATTTGCCCCGGATATGAAACACATCAGTTTTACTTACGAGGTGAAAATCGAAGAATCCCTATTGGATAAATATGAAGACCTTCCAAAAGCAACAGGCCGTGCTTACAACAATCTAATGTTCCGACATTGGACCGAGTGGCATGATTACACCTTTTCGCACGTAGCAATAGCATCATACAGTCCAGATGGCGATGATACTGGATTCACTTTCGTAGATATCATGAAGAATGAGCAATACGATAGCCCTCTCCCTCCCTTTGGCGGCGGGGAGCAAATTGTTTGGAAGCCCGATGGAAGTGCATTGGTCTATGTCTGCAAGAAAATGGATGGTACTCAATTCGCACAGAGTACAAATTCGGATATCTATCTCTACTCTCTGTCCTCAGGTGAAACGCGGAACCTAACTGAAGGGATGATGGGCTACGATAACGATCCTGTTTTCTCTCCATCTGGAACCCATTTGGCTTGGATGAGCATGAAGCAGGAAGGATTTGAAGCTGATAAAAATGACATCATCATATTGGATATGAAGTCAGGCACAAAAACCAATATCACCAGTGGCGTAGATCAGACATTCGGACACATAGTTTGGGCAAACGATCATAAGAATGTATATGCTCTAAGTCCCATAAACGCAACTTACCAAGCTTTCGAAATTGGATTGGACAAATCAGTCAGGGCAATAACTAGTGGAACACACAATGTCAATTCGATCTCATTGATGCGCGGTAACCTCATTGGAACCAAAAGCACGATGAGCCATCCAAATGAGCTCTTTTTATGGACAATTGAAAAAGGAGAAGAAACTCAGTTATCCAGTGGAAATAAAGAATTGATTTCCTCGATGAACATGGGGAAAGTCGAGAAACGAATGATAAAGACTAACGATGATAAAGACATGCTTGTCTGGGTAATTTATCCACCAGATTTTGATCCGAATAAAAAATACCCAACTCTATTATATTGCCAAGGCGGCCCACAAAGTGCTGTTAGCCAGTTTTTTAGTTTCAGGTGGAATTTCCAACTGATGGCGTCCCAAGGATACATTGTAGTTGCACCGAACCGAAGAGGATTACCATCCTTTGGTCAGAAATGGAATGACGACATCAGCAAGGATTGGGGAGGTCAAGCGATGAGAGATTACCTAAGTGCCATTGACGAGGTGGCCAAAGAGCCTTTTGTCGACAACGATAGATTAGGTGCCATTGGGGCAAGTTATGGTGGCTATTCAGTTTACTATCTCGCTGGAATTCACGAAGGGCGCTTTAAGACCTTTATCAGTCATTGTGGACTGTACAATTTGGAAAGTTGGTATGCATCGACAGAAGAGCTGTTTTTTGCGAATTGGGATATCGGTGGACCTTACTGGGCTAGTCCAAAGCCAGAAAGCTACCTCAAGTTTAGCCCTCATAGTCTAGTTCATAAATGGGATACTCCGATTTTGGTCATTCACAATGAGCTTGACTTCCGGGTTCCTCTAAACCAAGGTCTGGAAGCCTTTACAGCAGCACAATTACGCGGCGTACCAAGCAAGTTGCTTTACTATCCAGACGAAGGACATTGGGTGCTAAAACCTCAAAATGGAGTGATGTGGCACCGCGAGTTTTATGGGTGGCTAGACAAGTGGCTGAAATAATTTCGTCTAGGCTGTAAGGTTTAGAATGGTCATTCTTCATAACTTTCAATTCTTGGTGAGTGGTATTTTGATCATTATCACCAGGATTGTACTAACCAAAATCAAGCTATAAACAAATTCAACTACTTATTCCTGTGTGGAATTTTGCTATTAGGGATGACCCTAACTCAATCCTGTAAAAAGGAAGGATGTACCGATGCTGTCGCGGAAAATTATGACGAGAAAGCAAAGGAAGACGACGGTACATGTGAGTACATCGATGGATGTACAGATGAAACCGCTACGAATTATGATGCATCAGCCACCCAAGATGATGGCTCTTGTGAATATGAATTCGTCGCTGAAGATGGAACATTCAATGGGTTTTTGAACTGGACTCTGGAAGCTACATTTAATGGAGCTGACCCTTCACTTGGAGGTGCACATGGAGGAAATAATGACACTACCATTAGAGAGGTGTTTTTCCTTGATAGCCAAGACCCAGTTGATGGCCTTTATCCAGTTGGAACTGTCATTGTAAAGTACACCACACTCAGCACGGGTGGTAAAGAAGTTACAGCCATGGTAAAGCGTGGAAACGACTTCGATGCTGCAGCTGGAGACTGGGAGTATTTTATGCTCAATGATGACGGAACAATCGCCGACAATGGAAACATGAGAGGCGCTGAGCTTTTCAATGGCATGTGTAAAGGATGTCATTCCCAAGCAAGCACAGATTACGTTTTTAGTAAATAGGGTCCAAAGATTCTAGGTTTATTAGTTTTAAGGTCTTCTCGAAAGAGGGTACCTTATTTTTTTGCCATGGCTGAACTAAAGACCAAGAAAAACGACGCCAACGTCGAGAAGTTTATTGCTGGAGTAAAAGACGAACAGAAGCGTCTGGACACTGCCCAAGTATCACAGTGGATGGCTGAGATAACTGACGAACCCGCAAAAATGTGGGGTGCGAGCATTGTTAAATATGGCAGTTACCGATACAAGTACAAAACGGGTCGCGAGGGTGATTGGTTCTTGACTGGATTTTCGCCTAGGAAACAAAGTTTGACACTTTATATCATGAGCGGATTCAAACGTTATGATGAACTGCTAAATCAACTTGGAAAGCATAAGACGGGTGTTTCCTGTCTATACATCAAGCGACTGAGTGATGTGGATGCTGACATTCTCAAAACATTGATCAAGGAATCGGTGGACTACATGCGCTCTATCGATCAGGCGAAGGTTACGGACGAATGAGTCGAAGTCTTATAGTGCTCGTTACTCGGCAGAAGTATATCAACCCACTAAACATAGATTGGTACTTGGGTCAAATCCTGGAAGAAGATAGGCTAGTCACCGAGGCTCTCGAGAAAAAGGGTTTTGATGTGATGCGCGTCTCCTGGGATGATGAACTATATGATTGGTCATCCCCAAAAGCGGTCATTTTTCGAGCAGTTTGGGATTATTTCGAACGGATACAAGAGTTTAAAAATTGGTTGAAGCGCATCGAGAATCAAACTACGATTCTTAATCAACCATCTCTTATCTGGTGGAATATTGACAAGAGCTATTTGCATGATTTAGAAGCAAAAGGAGTCAACATACCTCCTACTCTATTTATTAAGAAGGGAACGACTGTAAATCTTGAGCAATTGATCCGCGATCAGGGATGGCAAGAGGCGGTCATGAAACCCAACATTGCCGGTACAGCCCGTGAGACATACCGAGTGGATTCCTCAAACGCAACTCAGCACAATGCAAAATTGAATGAGTTGCTCCAAAATGAAGACATGCTCGTTCAAGCGTTCCAAGACAGCATTTTGAGTAAGGGTGAAATATCGCTGATGGTCTTTGGTGGAACTTACACCCACGCGATTCGAAAACGCGCCAAAGCTGGCGACTTCCGAGTCCAAGACGACTTCGGCGGGACTGTTGAAGTTTATGAACCGAAGCCTGACGAGATTGAATTTGCGATATCCGTAATGAGGTCCATTGATCCAATTCCTCTTTATGGGCGCGTGGACATTATGTGGGATAATGACGATAAGCTTTCTGTGTCTGAGGTCGAAATATTTGAGCCTGAACTCTGGTTCAGAAATCATCATCCTGCAGCCGAAGTTTTCGCGCGCAAGATCACTGAATATTTAAATTAGTTCTTATGAAGATGGCCAAAAGCGTTGAAGGGTATCTCGATGGCAGTCCTTGGAAAAAGGAATTATCCGCGCTTCGAGAAATCCTCAACCGAAATGAGTTGGTCGAAGAGCTAAAATGGGGAACTCCCTATTATATGGTCGACGGCAAGATTGTAGTCGGTATTGCCGGATTCAAGCAATACTTCGGCCTTTGGTTTCACCAAGGTGTCTTTTAGAAAGACGAATCAAACGTGCTGATCAATGCACAAGAAGGTACTACCCGTGCTTTGCGACAATGGCGCTTCCAAACTTTGGATGAAATTAATTCCGAACTCATTCATCAATATGTGACAGAGGCCATCCAAAATCAAGCCTGAACCCAAGAAAATTCAGTGGTCTAGTGAATTGAAAGAAGCGCTTGCTTTAGATGGCGAGTTGAGTGATGCCTTCGAAACACTCACACCAGGCAAACAGCGAGAATACGCTGAACACATAGCTACGGCTAAACAAGAGAAGACACGATTAAGTCGCTTGGAAAAGTGCATTCCTATGATCAAGAGTGGAACAGGCTTGCACGATAAATACAAGCGCTCTTAATTAATTTTTTCGCCCAATAATTTCCATCATCATAGGCGTGACAAAAGTCGTTTGAGGATCTTTTTCCAATTCCTCCCAAACAGGTAAAAATCGCTCACGATCTTCATTGGTAAGTAGACCCAACTCGATCAGCTTGTATGAATAAATCTTTAGGAACGTTCCTGGCCACTGCCAAGTCATCTCGCGCGGATTTGAGTAACGAATAAGTGGTCCAACGTGCTCAAGATTAAAACCGGCGTCAAACATGATTTGAGGCAGTCTAACTCCGATATCGATCTCGCTCTCCATTTGCTTCCATCCTTCCCGACACGCTTCTACCAACACTCGCACCTCCGGTCGCTCAGGTGAAACACAAAACGTTGCCCAATGCTGATATTCCTGTGCCATGAAGACTCCACCAGGCTTAAGCCATCGAAATACCTTTTCTATGACGTCTGGAACATTGTTTATCCATGCCAGCGCCCATCTACAGTAGATTGCATCAAAGGAGTTTTCTTCAAACTCAAGATCATCAAACGAGGTCTCAATGAAGGAAGCATGGGACAAATGTCTCTGTTCGGCCTGCTGGTTGGCATATTGAATGTACTCAGCGCTAATATCCACACCAACAACCTTTCCTTCACGACCAACTGCTTGGGCCAAATCAAAAGATGCGAAACCAGGGCCACAACCCAAGTCAAGCATCTGTTGTCCTAGCGTGATTCCACCTAGATGCCAAAGTCTACTCGCCTCCTTTGACCAAACGGCATGTTGGAATCCAAGTCGATCAAGCTCTTCTTGATCCGTTCCGAGTATGTACGCTTCTTCTTTCATTGAATCCGAAAGAAAACAAAAAAGTCCCACACTCTAAAACTCGAGGCGGGACAAATATCGAACTTTATGAAAGAAGATATTCAATTAGTTTTGAGCTTTATTTAAAATGCTTATCCACAGCTTTCAGCGTGTCTACCAATATCAAGTTGACCTCAGAAGAGAGTCTCATTAAAGCTGCAGATCACTGCCATCTCAGAAATGTAAATCATCTCAATTTTTATTAGGTTAGCGCGCATGAGAACAAAAACAAGTTATGATACCAGTATCAAACACCTTTATCGCGAAGGATTGGAAGAGTTGATAGCTCCTTCCATTAGAAAAAATATTCCACGTTCGACCATACACCGTTGGCGACAGGAAAAGAAGGAGAAATACCTAGGAAGTGAGTTAAATGAATTAGCAAAATCGGAACTGCTCCTACTCAAACAGTTCGTTCATTCAAGAAATGAACGACGGATCTTTATGAATTATGTGCGCATTGGAAGGTTTATCGAAAAGATTTCAGGAGAGCGAGTTTTACGAAAGTTATTTGCTGAAAACAAGGCAGAAGTGATCGATCTGATTGAACGCATAAAGGAAACAAAAACAGTATGACGCAGGTAGCTTCTTCTTTTCTATTTCTGCTCATCTTTTCATCTGTAACTTATGGACAGACCATTAATCTTGTTCTTCCTGAAAACCCCGTGATTGATAGTATT